>SWBZ01003318.1_pt1 | contig 344330 bp, 322 predicted proteins | sample 4693031 | NCBI WGS metagenome assembly SWBZ01 (sample SAMN10267274, study PRJNA491770) | bioreactor metagenome | isolation source: DHS bioreactor inoculated with | place: Japan: off Shimokita Peninsula
TTTTTTGGGCGTATAAGACGACAAAAACCGGGTGCCACTAGATAGAGAGGGTCCTGACCATGAGTACGCAATCTTTACCCGTCCTGACGCCGGAAGGCGGCCTGTCCCGCTACCTGCAGGAAATTCGCAAATTCCCCATGCTGCCAGCGGATGAGGAATATATGCTGGCGAAAGCCTGGAAGGATCACGGCGATACCGAGGCCGCGCATAAAATGGTGACGAGCCATCTCCGGCTGGTCGCAAAAATCGCCATGGGCTATCGCGGCTATGGCCTGCCGATCGCCGAGCTGATCTCGGAAGGCAACGTCGGCATGATGCAGGCCGTGAAAAGGTTCGAGCCCGAGAAAGGCTTCCGCCTCTCCACCTATGCCATGTGGTGGATCCGCGCGGCCATTCAGGAATATATCCTGCGCACCTGGTCGCTCGTGAAAATGGGCACGACCGCTGCGCAGAAGAAGCTGTTCTTCAACCTTCGCAAGATCAAAGGCCAGATCGAGGCCATTGACGAAGGCGATATGACGTCGGAGCAGGTGAAAACCATCTCGAAGAAGCTCGGCGTGACCGAGGATGAGGTGATCAGCATGAACCGCCGCCTGACGGCGCCGGATCACAGCCTGAACGCCCCGATGCGCGCCGAAAGCGAAGGCGAATGGATGGACTGGCTCGAGGATGAAACCCCGAACCAGGAGACCGTCTATGCCGAAAATGAGGAGCTGAAAAGCCGCCGCGCCATGCTGGAGAAGGCAATGGACGTGCTCAATGAGCGGGAAAAACACATCCTGACGGAGCGTCGCCTGCGCGACGAGCCCCTGACGCTTGAGGAACTCAGCCAGCATTACAACATCAGCCGCGAACGCGTCCGGCAGATAGAGGTGCGGGCCTTCGAGAAGCTGCAGCGGGCGATGAAATCCAAGGTAATGGAAGAACGGCTGAACTAACGCCGCCTCCGCCAAACAACCGAAAAGGCGCCGGGACTATCCGCGGCGCCTTTTTTGTTTCTAACGGGAGAAGCCGCCGACCGACGGCATTTGAACCGCCCCCATCCGTGACAGTCCTTTCATCACCTTTTCCGACGGGTCCCCGTAGACAGTCATTTTTCTGGGCGCTAGCACGTCCATAAAGCGGGCCGCAAATTTGTTGCCGAAATTACCCATATGGATCAGCGCCGCGTCGGAATTTTCAAATCGCTCCAGAATATGGCAGGTTTTCTTGTCCTCGCTCACCGACCATTCATAGTTGAGCGCGCCCGGCTCGTCCGCCTTCGTCGCGGCGATCATCTCCCCCATCAGCGCTTCGAATTTGTCATACGCCCCGTCCCTGATCTCCAAATCGAAGATCCAGTAAACATGTCCCGTCATTTTTATCTTTCCTTGTTGCGGTTTTTGTATCGCGGAACTATGCCCAAAGGAGCGCATTATTTCCAGTCCTTCAACATGACGCCGGGAATGAGATTATTGCGGCGCTTTCGGGATGTCTCTCATGTCGGCGACGAACTGCCCGCCCCATTCCTCGATCAGCTTGGCGCGCCGCTTCTGCAATTTCGCGATATTCGCCTTGGCCTGCAGCTCGTAGGCAGAGAAAACGACGACCGGCACGGCCCAGGTGAGGAAAACCGCCAGCCCCGCCCCGCCGAACATGGCAAGCCACATATAGACGTCCGAGAGAATCTTCAGGGCCTCGCTAAAGGTCTGCCCCCGCTCCCACAGGATGCCGACAACCGGGATCACGCCCGCAAGATTGAAGGAGATCATCGTCGCGATCCCGCCCGTCCGTTCGGTGTTCAGCAAAATCGCCACAAGGCTCGGGATCATTCCGGCGAAGATAACGATCATGGTCGGCGGAATGAAGACGATCCCAAGCCCGGAAAGTATCAACAGCCAGAAGATCGCGATATTCTGGCCGACCTTGCTTTCCGTCTTTGCTGCCGCTTTTTTCGTATCCTTTGCCATATTCCTATCCCATGAAGTAAAGCGCGGACAGCACCATGCTGGTAATCAGCGACGTCACCGAAAGAACCGAGGTGATCCAGGCCCCGTAGTGATTGGCGGCGGCGCGGCGATGCTCCGTTCCGTTGGCGAGAAAGGCGGCCATCTGGTCCGCTTGCGTGGCGGTCGCGAGCGCATTCTCATATTCGCGCGAATCCGCCGCGATCTGCCGTTCGATATCCGTCGCCGTGAGGATCGTTTCAAGATTGCCGCTTTTCTTCGCTTCCTTGAAGCGCTGGCTGATCACTTCCCGGCGCAGGCGGGAGCGGATCTTGGCGAATACCGGCTTCAGCATTTCCTCGGCCCAGGCGGCGAAACCCGGAAGCGGCGCCGGATGAGCGACAGCCTGGAGTTTGGCAAAGAGTTTGAGCTGCACAAGTGTATGCGGCACGCTGCCCGGCGCATGATAGGATAATGTTTTCAGATACTTGTCGAGCCCCTTCGACTTGCTGGCGATGAAGGCCGCCGCGTGACGGTCGAAGGGATTGCCCTGCCCGTTGGCGGAAACAAGCTTCTTTTCGGCGATCGTAAGGAAATCGGGGACGTTCTTCACATGGGAGCCAAGCACCAGAGGGCTCAGGCAGGGCGTGACCGGGTTCAATTCATAAAGGCACCGTTCCAGCCCGTAGCCGAGGTCGCGGCTCCGTTTCATATAGTCAAAACAGTTGGAAATGGCGCTTTCGGACATCCATTCCGCGCGTTTTTCCTTGTTTTCGCGTATCTCCGAGACGGCCATGGTCAGCAGCAGCCCGCTCTCGAACAGCTCGGCGATCGATTTCTTCATTTCCGTATCGTCGAGCTGGTAAGCCTGCAACATCAGGTTGCCGATGGCACCGCGGGTGAAAGAGACATTGCGGTACCACAGAGGACCGTCAGGATCGAGAAGGCGCGTTGCCTGCGTTACCGCCGTCGTCCCGTTGCGTTTCTGTCCGCGCGGCGCGCCCGCCGAGCTGCTCTGGATATGAGATATCTCCTTCGAGGCGTCCTCGTCGCGGAGCGAGTTCCGCACCCATTTCTCCAGCCGGCCGCTTTGCAGAAGTTCCACCGCCGACTTCGGCCGTTTCGTCATCTCATGGGCAAGCAGGCGCGGCGAGTTATACTCCTCCCCGTCAAACAGGATTTTGGAAAAGGCACGCCGGTCCCCGCGCCCGCGCCTCGGCGATTCCTTGATGGCATCACGCCAGTTGATGAGTGTTTCAACATTCCAGCGCCGTTTCGGGTCGTCATGAAGCAGGCCTGCCAGAACATCGCTGATGCGCGAGGACAGGTCCAAGTCTTCGGCGAGAAGCGCGAATGTTCCCTGCCCGAGTTTGCCGCGATAAATCTCGTCCGCGCTCATATCCGCGCCCGGCAGCCGGCCGGTCAGAAGATGCAGCATCAGGATGCCGACGGCATAGATATCGTCCGCCGGCGTGCCGTCGCCGCGGCCATAGGGATGCGCCGACGCGCTTTCCAGCGGCTCGTAGACATCAGGCTGGAGCGATCCCGGCGCCGTCGTGATTGCCTCGCCGACGATCACCTGACTGCGTTCCGCATCGGCGAAAAAAAGATTATCCGCGCGGATGGCACGATGGGTCAATCCGGCGCGATGCAGGGTCAACAGGGCGGCACTGACAGGCGGCAGCACGTAGTCGAGGACCAGATTCTCGGCGATCGCACCCTCGGAGTCGGTGAAAAACCGGCCTCCCCTCGGCAGATCGAAAACCGATACATAGCGGACGTCGGTCTCGGAAAACCGAACCGTTCCGCGCGCCAGGAGATCAATCATCCCGGGGATGCGGCTTTCCATCATCAGTTGCGCGATTTGCCGACGGTAAGAGCTATAAGGGGTTGAAACGACAGCGAAACGTTCCTGCGATGGATCCTGCATATCCGCCGCCTGAACGGCCATATTGACGCCGCCCTGAAGGAAGTCGACCGGCCGGGAAAGGTCAATACGGAACCTGCCTTCCAGCATTCCTCCGCTGCCTGCCGGCACCGATTCCGGCGGCATATCCATTTTCTCGGCAAGTGACATATGTGCCCGACTTCAGTTTTTTCCGTCTAATTCAATGACTGAATGTCGCAAATCAGCGTTAAGATGGGGTTAAATTATGACCATTTTCGGCATGTCGGCACCGCAGGTTTCCGCGCCGCAAGCAGCCATATCACAGGCATTGCCGAAGCCAGTCCGGCGGCGGCGGGACCGGCCCTATTTTCGGACGTTTTTGGTATGGGAGGAGACCGGCAGGGTCATGCCGGGCCGCAAAGCACGCCGCCCGGCGTCAGAGGTGCAGTTCTAGTCCTCGAACGGGTCGCGAACGAGGATGGTATCCTCGCGCTCCGGACTTGTGGAGAGGAGCGCGACCGGCGCCTCGATCAGTTCCTCGACATGGCGGATATATTTAACAGCCTCTGCAGGAAGGTCCGCCCAGCTGCGCGCGCCGAAGGTGCTCTCGCTCCAACCGGCCATGGTTTCATAGATCGGCTTAACCGCCGCCTGATCCGCCATGTTCGACGGGAAATAATCAATCTTCTTGCCGTTCAGTTCATAGCCGACGCAGATTTTCAGCTCGTCCATGCCGTCCAGCACATCGAGCTTGGTCAGCGCAATGCCCGTAATCCCGCCGGTCTTCACCGTCTGGCGGACCATCACCGCATCGAACCAGCCGCAGCGGCGCTTGCGCCCGGTAACGACGCCAAACTCGCGGCCGCGCGCGCCGAGCCCTTCGCCGACCTCGTCAAACAGCTCCGTCGGGAACGGCCCCTCACCGACCCGCGTCGTATAGGCCTTGGTGATGCCAAGAACAAAATTAATGGAACCCGGGCCGACGCCGCTGCCAACCGCCGCCTGCCCGGCAACGGTGTTGGAAGAAGTGACGAAGGGATAGGTCCCGTGATCGTTATCCAGCATCGCCCCTTGCGCGCCTTCGAAAAGGACGCGCTTGCGGGCCTTCTTCGCCTCATCCAGTCGGCGCCAGACGATATCGGAAAACTCAAGCACTTTCGGTGCAATTTCAAGGAGTTGCGCGAGCAACTTATCACCATCCACCAACTCCGCGCCCATCCCCTTGCGAAGCGCGTTATGGTGATCAAGCAGGGTCGAGATTTTGCGTTTCAACAGCTCCGTATCCGTCAGGTCGCAAACGCGGATCGCCCGGCGCGCCGCCTTGTCCTCATAGGCCGGACCGATGCCGCGGCGGGTGGTGCCGATCTTGACAGCGGAGCTGGCATCTTCGCGCAACGCATCGAGCTCGCCATGCAGCGGCAGGATCAGGGTTGCATTCTCGGCGATCTTGAGGGTTGTGTGATCGACGGTGACGCCCTGTGCGCGCACGGTCTCGATTTCCTTCACGAGCGCCCAGGGATCGACGACGACGCCATTGCCGATGACCGAAATCTTGCCGCCGCGCACGATACCCGACGGCAGCAGGCTCAGCTTGTAGACGGTTCCATCAACAACAAGGGTATGGCCGGCATTATGGCCACCCTGAAAGCGCACGACGACGTCTGCACGCTCGGACAGCCAGTCAACAATCTTGCCCTTGCCCTCGTCACCCCATTGGGAACCCACCACTGCTACGTTCGCCATAATCCTCTGTCCTCAAGTCTGTTTAGTTCAGGAGAGTTTCTTGATACCGTCCGGCCCGAGATATTGCCCGCACTGCAACCGCCGCGCTTCCGCCGCGATATCCGTCTCCGCCGACAGGCCCGCCACCGTCTTCCAGCCTTCCTGACGGAGCGCAAAGCCGGTCTCCAGCTCGGTACCGAAGGGAAGATACAGCCGGTCATCGGCGGGCCGACGGGGCACGGCGCGCATCAGGCTGTCGAGAAAGAGCGTGAAACCGGATGCCGGTTCGCCGTCCATCAGCCGATAGCGCCCGCCCCGGCCAAGTTCCCCGCGGACGCCACGCGCGAACACGGTGAAGCTGAGGCCGGTCTGGTATTCGAAGCCCCGGAATTCACCCGGATCGATGGTCAGCATCAAATCGGGCGCGGATTCTTCCAGCTGCGCGACAACCTGCTTGAGGGCCGCCACCTGCGCCGCCGCCGCGTCGGGAAGCGCGATCTTTTCAAGGGCGGCAATCGCGTCCTTCGCCGGACCGGAAGTTTTCAGAAGCGCGATAAGGATATCGGCAAGCGGGGTGTCATAATTTTCGAGTGCCGCCGCGTCCTTGTGATCCAGCGCCTCGCGCGCCGAGGCGGCTACGCCGGGATCGATGCCGAGCCCGTCGCAAATGGTCGGCACGAGGGTCGGCAAGGTCAGGTCGATGGAATAATTCCGAACCTCGAGCGCGTTCAGCGCCTCGCGCGCAAGCAGGATCAACTCCGCATCCGCCGTGGTTTCCTCCGGGCCGATCAACTCGACGCCGGTCTGGGCAAACTGCCGTTCGGGGCGGAGCTGGGAGCCATGGACGCGCAGAACCTGACCCGAATAGGACAGCCGTAAGGGGCGGGGATCCTGTTTCATGCGGGTGGTCGCGACGCGGGCGATCTGCAACGTGATATCGGTCCGGATACCCATCATCCGGTGCGAGACCGGGTCCATGACGCGGAACATCTTGGAGGCGAGCGCCGCGCCGGAGCCTTCCAGCAGATGCTCCTCAAATTCGATGAGCGGCGGCTTGACCTGCTGATAGCCATTGCCCGCAAACACTTCCATCAGGGTACGGCTAATCCTTGCTTCGCGCGCCGCAGCAGGCGGAAGCATATCCGCCAGGCCGGCGGGCAATAGGCCTTTTTCAGAATAGTCATTCATAACGGGGGCCTATAAAGCATATTTCCTTGCCGCCGCCAACCAGAACAACGAAAAAGCGGCCGATTTTCACGGCCGCTTTTCCAGGGGCGCCAAATGGCGCGGATTTCCGTGTTAGAACCCTAGAATTTGAGGGGCTTGACCTGCGCCACATGGGGCAGCTGCCGCACGGCCTCGACTGTTGCCGGCGACAGTTCCGAATCTATCTCGATCAGAGCGATGGCCTCACCCTCCAGCTTGTGGCGGCCGAGATGGAAGGTCGCGATATTGACGCCCGCATCGCCCAGCACCGAGCCCAGCGCACCGATAAAGCCCGGCTTGTCCTGGTTGGTGACATAGAGCATATGTTCGCCAAGTTCGGCCTCCATGTTGATGCCCTTGATATTGACGATGCGCGGCCGGTTGTCGCCGAACAGCGTGCCGGCGATGGCGCGGGTCTGGTGCTCCGTCGTGATCGAGAGGCGGATGAGGGTCTGGTAGTCCTCCTCGCGGTCGTTATAGCTCTCGGTGACGTCAATACCGCGTTCCTTGGCGACCACCGGTGCATTGACCATGTTGATGCTGTCCATCAGGGGCGCAAGCAGGCCCTGGATGATGATCGAGGTGAGCGGCTTGGTGTTCAGGCCCGCCGCCGCGCCTTCATATTCAATACGCACGCTCTTGATGCCGCTCTCGGTCACCTGTCCGGCAAAGCCGCCGAGTTGAGCCGCAAGCTGCATATAGGGTTTCAGCTTTGGCGCCTCTTCCGCCGAGACCGACGGCATGTTGAGCGCATTGGTGACAGACCCGAGCAGGAGATAATCGGACATCTGCTCGGCGACCTGGATCGCGACATTGACCTGGGCCTCGTCGGTCGAGGCGCCAAGATGCGGCGTCGTCACCACATTATCCATACCGAACAGGATATTCTCCTTGGCCGGTTCAACCGCGTAAACGTCGAGCGCCGCCCCGGCGACATGGCCGGATTCCAGCGCCGCTTTCAAGTCCGCCTCGACAACAAGACCACCGCGCGCGCAGTTGATGATGCGCACACCCTCTTTCATCTTGGCGATATTCTTCGCATTGATGATATTGCGGGTGCTGTCGGTGATCGGCGTATGCAGCGAAACATAGTCGGCGCGGGCGAAGAGCTCGTCAAGCTCCAGCTTCTCGACACCGATTTCCGTCGCCCGTTCCGGCGAGAGGAAGGGATCGTAGGCAACGACCTTCATCTTGAGCCCGACGGCGCGATCCGCGACGATAGAGCCGATATTGCCGCAGCCGATCACGCCAAGCGTCTTGCCATAGAGCTCAACGCCCATGAATTTGGACTTCTCCCATTTGCCGGCCTGGGTGGAGGCATTGGCCGCCGGGATATGCCGCGAGAGCGCGAACATCATGGCGATGGCATGCTCGGCGGTGGTGATGGCATTGCCGAACGGCGTGTTCATCACGCAGATACCCGCGGCCGTCGCCGCCGGAATATCGACGTTATCCACGCCGATACCGGCACGGCCGATGACTTTGAGGTTTTTGGCCGCTTTGATTATCTCGGCGGTCGCCTTGGTGGCGGACCGGATGGCGAGACCATCATAGTCGCCGATGCAGGCTTTCAGCTCTTCCGGCGTCATGCCGGGTTTTTCGTCTACTTCTACGCCCCGTTCGCGGAAAATTTCCACGGCTCGAGGGCTCATCTTGTCAGAGATAAGGACTTTGACCATTGTATCGATCCTTTGTTCAGGATTATTTCTGGAATGTGTTTTTAAGCGTCGCGTAACCCCAGTCGAGCCAGGGCATCAGGGCTTCAAGATCGGCGGTTTCCACCGTTGCGCCCGCCCAGATCCGAAGACCTGCCGGTGCGTCCCGGTAATGCCCGATATCGAGCGCCGCGCCCTCTTTCTCAAGGATCGCAACAAGCTGTTTCGCCGCTTTCGGCTGATCCTCTTCGGAGAGCGCGGTAAACCAGTCGTCGGTGATCTTGAGACAGACCGAGGTGGTGGAGCGGATCGCCGGATCGCTTGCTAGATAATCGACCCAGCCGGTTTTCGCGACCCAGTCGGAAATCACCTTCGCATTGGCATCCGTGCGGGCGATCGTCGCTTTGACGCCGCCGATGCTCTCGACCCATTGGAGCGCGTCCAGCGCATCCTCGACCGCGAGCATGGAGGGGGTGTTGATGGTCTCCCCCTTGAAGATGCCGTCAATCAGCTTGCCGCCCTTGGTCATGCGGAAGACTTTCGGGAGCGGCCAGGCCGGTGTGTAATTTTCCAGCCGTTCGACCGCGCGCGGGCTTAAAACCAGCATACCGTGGGCCGCCTCCCCGCCCAGCACTTTCTGCCAGGACCAGGTGACCACATCGAGTTTCTCCCACGGGAGTTCCATGGCGAACACGGCGGACGTCGCATCGCAGATCGCGAGGCCTTCGCGGGTGCCGGAAATCCAGTCGCCGTCGGGAACGCGGACGCCGGAGGTGGTGCCGTTCCAGGTGAAGACGACATCGCGGCTCCAATCGGTGGCGGCGAGGTTTGGGATCTCGCCATATCCGGCGGTGATCACCTCGGCGTCTTTCAGCTTGAGCTGCTTGACCACGTCAGTCGCCCAGCCGGAGCCGAAGCTTTCCCAGGCGAGCATGGTGACGGGACGCGCCCCCAGCATCGACCAGAGCGCCATTTCCACGGCGCCGGTGTCGGAACCCGGCACGATGCCGATCTTATAGTCATCGGGAATGCCGAGGATCGCGCGATGCTGATCGATCACGGCCTTCAATCTGGCCTTGCCCTCGCCGGCACGATGGGACCGGCCGAGAAACGCATTTTCGAGATTTTTGAGAGACCATCCGGGGCGCTTCGCGCAGGGGCCGGATGAGAAAAAGGGAGAGTTAGGGCGTCTCTCCGGACGCATTTGTACTGTCATAATAAACTAAACCTTCCAGTCTAGAGCATCCCGGTGGGGGGATGTGGCCCGCCGTTCATAGACAAAAAATCGAGGACGATGTCAACGGGAATTTTTGCACTGCGACAATTTGCCGAGTGACGGTGCTGAAAAATCTCGTTTTCAGCACGCTTAAGTTTTTTGCTACTATTTTCCGATATTAGAAAAATAGCACTAAAATGGCGCGCATTACCCAAACAATCTATTGTTTACTTGAGAGAAAATTTTTGTTGGATGAGATCTAAATTTTTTATCGCTTTTTCCTTCAACGCAATTGCTATTTCTATGAAGTCGGCGACTGCATGATCTGCATTTATGGGCGTTTCTTTAATATGTTCAGTTTTTACATCCTCTAGTGCTTTAAAAGCACTCATTAAGTTACCTACATTAATTATGATATTAGGGGGAAGACCAATAAAGTATGCGCTGTTTTTTATACATGAGAAATCACTAAACAGGCCTCTGAAATCATTTTCACTAACAATAACGTGCTCTGCAAATCGGTAATTTTCTTCGCTACTTGCTGCATTTATGATGGACGATAAAGACGATACTTTTAACTGTATTTCAGCATATAGAATTGCTGCATTATTTCTCGCTTGGTGCTGCTTCTCTTCCTTCAGATTCTTCCTTGTCTCATAACCATTGTAAGCAGTCGCGAGTATCAATCCCCCAAAGCCAATAATGCCTACGAAGAAGGTTGCTGGCCCTTCTTTTAATTCCATCACCCATAAATAGGAATCAACAACAAATGGACGAAACATGAAGCCGAGCAGAATTATCAACGCGACTATCGCAAATATTCGCGTGTAAAAAACTGCCTTGCTGTATTCCTCGTCTTCCATGCACACAACTATCATCAATTAATGATAGTAATGCAAGGCATACTCTTATCGCAATCGCCGGAATGAATACCCCAGTCCAGTTGAATTGTCCTTGCGACAATAAAGAACTGGCCAAACGGGGCCTCAGGCGTAAAAATACGGGATCGTTTTCTTACGCCCGAGGTCCCTTTTCATGATCCCCTGCCAACGCCACCTTTTCGATATTCCGGAGACAATCGCCTATTTCAACTGCGGTTATATGGGGCCGCTGACCAAGGCCGCGCGCGCCGCCGGGCATATGGGCATCGATCGCAAGTCCCTGCCCTGGACAGTTGCGCCGGTGGATTTCTTCTCCGAATCGGAAAAGGCCCGTTCGCTTTTCGCGAGGCTGATCGGCACGGACGCGGACAATATCGCGATAACGCCAAGCGCCTCCTACGGGACCGCCATTGCCGCCCGGAACCTCCCGCTCAAGGCCGGCGACAAGATCCTCCTGCTTGACGAGCAGTTCCCCTCCAACGTTTATTGCTGGCAGGAACGCGCGCAGGAAACGGGCGCCGAAATCATCGCCGTCCCAACGCCGACCGACTTCGACTGGACGCGTGCCGTCCTAGCCGCCATTGATGCGAACGTCGACATCGCCGCGCTACCCCATAATCACTGGACGGATGGCGCAATCCTCGATCTTGTCGCGATTGGCGAGAAATTGCGCGCGAACGGGGCGAAACTTGTTCTTGATGTCACGCAGTCCCTCGGTGCGATGCCGCTCTTGATTGCGGAGGTGAAGCCCGATTTCCTGATCACCGCCGCTTATAAATGGCTGCTCGGGCCCTATAGTCTCGGATTCATGTATGTGGCGCCGGAATTCCAGGAGGGCGAACCGCTGGAGTATAACTGGCTCAACCGGGGCGGATCGGAGGATTTCGCGGGCCTTGTCGATTACCGGTCGGACTACCAGGCAGGCGCGCGCCGCTTCGATATGGGAGAGCGGGCGAATTTTGCCCTGATGCCGGTCGCCGTTGCCGCGCTCGAACAAATCCTCGACTGGGGCGCCACCAATATCCAGGAAACATTGACCCATAAAACACGCGATATTGCCGCGCGATGCGAGAGGCTCGGGCTGACCTCCCTCCCCGAGCACTTGCGCGCCGGACATTTTCTCGGGCTCCGGCGGGCGGGCGGCTTGCCCAAAAATATTCTTGAAACCCTGCTGAAGGAGAATATTTATGTTTCAGTTCGCGGGTCCAGCATGCGGATTACGCCTCACCTCTTTAACAACGAGGCGGATAGCGATAGACTGCTGACGGCGCTGGAAAAAATCCTGTAGGGGGGAATAATGAAACTGAAACGCCTCGGCACCACCGGCCTGAAAGTGAGCGAACTCTGTCTCGGCACCATGACCTATGGTGATCCGAACTGGCGGGACTGGGTGCTGCCCGAAGACGAAAGCCGCCCCTTCATCAAGCGCGCGCTGGAGCTTGGCATCAATTTCTTCGATACCGCCGATATGTATTCCCTTGGTGTATCAGAAGAAATCGTCGGTCGCGCGCTGAAAGATTTCGCCAAGCGCGACGAGATCGTCATCGCCACCAAGGTCTTTAACCGGATGAGCGACAACCCGCTCTCGGGCGGGCTCTCGCGCAAGCATATCATGCATGGCATTGACGACTCGCTTCGCCGTCTCGGCACGGACTATGTCGATCTTTACCAGATCCATCGCTGGGACTACGACACCCCGATCGAGGAAACGCTGGAGGCCCTGAATGACGTCGTGCGTGCCGGCAAGGCCCGCTATATCGGCGCCTCCTCCATGTTCGCCTGGCAGTTCATGAAGGCGCTCTCCATATCGGAGAAAAACGGCTGGGCCCGCTTCGTCTCGATGCAGAATGTCTATAACCTCGTCTATCGGGAGGAGGAGCGCGAGATGCTGCCCCTTTGCGAAGATCAGGGCATCGGCGTTATCCCCTGGTCCCCCCTCGCCCGCGGATTTCTTGCCGGGAACAAGAAGAAGGGCGCGGATGGGGAAACCACCCGCTCCCGCACCGATACGGTGATCAAGGCCTTGCGGATCGGTCAGGACGCGGATTATGAGATTCTTGCCATTGTGCAGGATATCGCAAAGGCGCGCGGGGTCACCCCGGCGCAGATCGCGCTTGCCTGGGTCCATCACAGCCCCACCGTTACCGCGCCGATTGTCGGCGCGAGCAAGATGTACCAGCTGGAGGAGGCCGTTGCCGCCCTCGATATCTCGCTTGAGCTGGACGAACTGGCCCGTCTTGACGAAGCCTATATTCCGCACGCCGTCGCCGGCCATATTTAATCAGGAATTTCCATGACCCTAGATATCGACAAACTCCGGCGGGAGACGCCGGGCGTAGAAAACCGTATTCATTTCAATAACGCGGGCGCGGCGCTGATACCGCTCCCCGTCTATGACGCGGTCAGGGACCATCTCGATCTGGAACTCGCCATCGGTGGCTACGAGGCGCAGGCCCGCGCAGAGGCCGCGTTCGAGCGGACCTATGACGCCATCGCTGAGCTGATCAACTGCGATCGCCGCGAAATCGCGCTGGTTGAGAACGCCACCGTCGGCTGGCAGATGGCCTTCTACGGCCTGTCCTTCAAGTCTGGCGACCGCATCCTGACGGCCGAGGCCGAATATGCGACCAATGTGATTGATTACCTGCAGGTCGCGAAACGGACCGGGGTCAAGGTCGATTTCGTGCCAAGCGATAACAGCGGCCAGATGGATGTAAACGCGCTCGAGAAAATGATCGACGATCGGGTCAAACTCATCTCCGTCACCCATATCCCGACCAACGGCGGACTCATCAATCCGGCGGCGGAAATCGGCGCCGTCGCGAGACGACATGGCATCCCCTATTTGCTGGATGCCTGCCAGGCGGTCGGGCAGATCCCAGTCGATGTCGAGGCAATCGGCTGCGATATGCTCTCGGTCACGGGGCGGAAATATCTCCGCGGCCCGCGCGGCACCGGTTTCCTCTATGTCCGCAAAGGATTCATGGATCAGTTGGAGCCGCCCTTCCTCGATATGCATGGCGCGGAATGGACGTCGGTAGACGGCTATGAGATGCGAGCCGATGCCCGCCGGTTCGAAAACTGGGAGTTCAATGTCGCCGCCGTCATCGGCCTTGGCGCCGCCGTCGATTATCTGCTGGACCTCGGCATTGAGGAGACCTCGGCCCGGCTTTGCGCGCTTGCGGCAACGGCGCGGAAGAAATTATCGGCGCTGCCGAAAATTACCGTTCAGGATATCGGCAAGAAGAAGGGCGGGATCGTTACCTTTGAACATGAGGATATGCCAGCCGACGCCGTCAAGGCCGCTCTCGCCGGGAAGAATATCAATGTCTCCATCACCAGCCTCTCCAGCACCCGTTTCGATCTTGAGAAACGAGGTATAGATGAAATGATAAGAGCTTCATTTCATTACTATAATACGGAAGATGAAATCGATCGGCTTATCGAGGTGTTACGCGAGCTTTAATCGCCTAGTCAAACCGGCCGACCGTATGTCCGTGATTGAGCGGGCCGTGACCAGCACCGATGCCGGGGGCTTCGAAGATGGCATTCTCGACATAGCGGATCGCGCGGGCAACGGCCTTCGAAATTGAGAGCCCCTGCGCGAGGCCCGTCGCGATGGCCGAGGAGAGCGTGCAGCCGGTGCCATGGGTGCTGCGGCTCTCGATACGGCGGTGGGAAAAGGTCTCGATCCCGTCTTTTGTCAAGAGAATGTCGACGATTTCCATGCCGTCGCGATGTCCGCCTTTCATCAGGATCGCCGCTGGCCCTTCGCTCAGGAGCAGCCGCCCCGCCTTCTCCATATCGGCGAGGCTGTCGATCTTCATCCCGGTCAGATGTTCGGCCTCGGGAATATTCGGGGTGAGAACATGGGTATGCGGGCCGATCAGGCGGCTCATGATCGCCTCGCTGGCCTCCGTCGCGATCAGGCTCGCACCGCCCTTGGCGATCATGACCGGATCCAGCACGACGGGCGGCAGCTTCTCGGCCCGATCGAAGACATCGGCAATGGCCTCAACCACTTGCCGGCGGTGCAGCATGCCGATCTTGATGGCATCCGCCCCGATATCCTTGAGCACGACGTCGATTTGCCGGGCGACGAAGGGCGCGGAGACTTCCTCAATCGCCTCAACGCCGAGGGTATTCTGCGCGGTGAGCGCGGTGATCGCCGTGGCCGCATAGCCGCCGAGGGCCGTCACCGTCTTGATATCCGCCTGAATTCCCGCGCCACCGCCGGAATCCGATCCGGCAATGATCAATACACGCCCCTGCATATTCACCCCTCAAATTTTCTTATTTCAGCCCGCCGAGGCAGCCACCTCGTTGACGATATTATCCACTATTTCATTGACCAGGCTGTCGTTCGTTCCCTCGCCCATCACGCGGATGAGCGGTTCGGTTCCGGATTTGCGGATCAGCAGCCGGCCTTCGCTGCCAAGGCGGATTTCGCCGTCACGGATTGCCTTCTGCACGGCAGAGCCCGCGAGCGGATCTCCCGCGCCATAGCGCACATTCTTCAAAATCTGCGGCCAGGGATCGAAGTTGTGGCAGACCTCGCTCACCTTGCCGCCCTTTTCGACGATCACCGAGAGCACCTGCAACGCGGCGATCAGGCCGTCGCCCGTGGTGCTGTAGTCGGAAAGGACGATATGGCCCGATTGTTCGCCGCCGACGTTGAAGCCATGCTGGCGCATATGCTCGACCACATAGCGGTCGCCGACATTGGTCCGCGCGAGCGTCAGCCCGTGCCCTTGCAGGAATTTTTCAAGCCCCATATTCGACATGACGGTCGAGACGATACCGCCGCCGCGCAGCTTCTCGCGGCTCTGCCAGGTGCGGGCGATCAGCGCCATCAGCTGGTCGCCGTCGACCAGTCGGCCGTTTTCATCGCAGATCAAGAGCCGGTCCGCGTCGCCATCAAGCGCGATGCCGAGATCGGCGCCCTCCTCCACCACGCGTTTGCACATGGCCTCCGTCGAGGTGGAGCCGCAGCCATCATTGATATTGAAGCCGTTCGGCGCCACGCCCATGGAAATGACGTCCGCCTCCAACTCCCAGAGCACCGTCGGCGCCACCTTGTAGGCCGCACCGTTGGCGCAGTCGACGACAATCTTGAGCCCCTTCAGAAGTTGGTTGCGCGGAAAACTACTTTTCGCAAATTCGATATAGCGGCCACGCGCGTCCTCGAGGCGCTGCGCCCGGCCGAGCATGGCGGGTTCGGCGAGAACGATATTGCTGTCGTCGATAAGATCGGCCTCGATGCTTTTCTCGACCTCGTCAGAGAGTTTGTAGCCATCCGGTCCGAACAGCTTGATCCCGTTATCCTCAAACGAATTATGGGAGGCGGAAATCATGACACCAAGATCGGCGCGAAGCGAGCGGGTCAGCATGGCGATCGCCGGGGTCGGCAGAGGCCCGACTAGAATCACATCCATCCCGACAGAGGTAAATCCGGCGGTGAGCGCAGGCTCAACCATATAGCCGGACAGGCGCGTATCCTTGCCGATCACGACGCGGTGGCGAAAATCGCCACGTCCGGCGAACTTCTTGCCGGCGGATTTCCCGACTTTCAGGGCGATTTCCGCCGTCATCGGTTCCTTGTTGGCGGTACCGCGGATACCGTCGGTTCCAAAATATTTCCGTGTCATCATTCAACTCGCATACGAAAAATTCGAAATACCCTAACAGAAAACCCTTAAAACATGTCTAAAAAGAGGCGGCGTCAATTGCCTGCCATATTTCAAGGGCTTGGCGGGTCTCCTTAACGTCATGAACGCGGAGGATCTGCACCCCCGAAGTGGCGCCATGAAGCGCGACCGCAACCGACCCGACGACGCGTTTTTCGGCAATCGCCTCGCCGGTGATCTGGCCGATAAAGCGTTTTCGCGAGGCGCCGAGAAGAACGTCGCATCCGAGCGATTGAAATTCAGGGAGTGCCTTGATGAGCGAGAGATTGTGATCCACCGTCTTGCCGAAACCAATTCCCGGATCGATGATTATTTTCCGGCGGTCAATCCCGGCGGCGACGCAAATGTCGATCCGGCGGCGAAGATAGGCCATCACCTCGGCCACCACATCGTCATAGACCGGATTGTCCTGCATGACCTTCGGGTCGGCCAGGCTATGCATCAGGCAGACGGGAAAACCAGATTTCCCGACGAAGGCAAGGCTTTCCGGGTCATATTCAAGCGAGCTCACGTCATTGATCATCGTCGCGCCCGCGGCGTCCGCCGCCGCCATCACCGCCTTCTTCCGGGTATCGATGGAGATCGTGACGCCGAGGTCGCGGCAGCCTTCAATCACCGGGATGACGCGCGCGCATTCCTCGTCGATGCTGATGGCGTCCGCGCCCGGGCGCGTGCTCTCGCCGCCGATATCGAGGATATCCGCCCCCTCCGCGACCAGCCGACGGGCATGGGCGATGGCGGCATCGGTCGTCGCATGACGGCCCCCGTCAGAAAAACTGTCGGGCGTCACATTAACGATGCCCATGATTTTCGGGAGTGTCTTCTTGATAGAAGAAAGGCCCCGCGGCAAAGCGGAGCCTTTTTCAAGCTCAGTCATGAAACCGAACCTTTTAAGAGCCGGGCTGCGGTTCCGGTTCCAGCCCCGGTCCGCCGGGCTTCTTGTGGCCGTCGGCTTCTGGTACGGCCGAACTCGGTCCCTTGTCGACCGGCGTTTCGATATCTTCGGGGCGAGAAATGTCACCGCCGTCCATCAGCGTCTTGATCTCGTCGCCGCTCAACGTCTCATATTCCAGCAGACCCTTGGCAATCCGATGAAGCTGATCCACATGTTCATTGAGGATCTTGCGCGCCGTCGCCTCGCCTTCCTCGACAAAGCGGCGGACTTCCTGATCGATCAGTTCGGCCGTGGAATCGGACACGTTTTTCTGCTGCGAAACGGAATGGCCGAGAAAAACCTCTTCCTGGTTGGCGCCATACAGAAGCGGCCCCAGCTTGTCGGACAGGCCCCATTCCGTGACCATCCGGCGCGCCATATCGGTCGCCATCTTGATATCGCCGGAGGCGCCGGTCGTCACCGCGTCATGACCGAAGATCATCTCTTCCGCCACGCGGCCGCCCATGGCCACGGCCAGATGCGCAAGGCACTGATCGCGGCGCAGCGAATAGCTGTCCTTTTCCGGAAGCCGCATGACCATGCCAAGCGCCCGTCCGCGCGGGATAATGGTGGCCTTGTGGATCGGGTCCGATGCCTTCATATGCATGCCGACCAGCGCATGGCCGCCCTCATGATAGGCGGTCAGCTTTTTCTCTTCTTCCGACATCACCATGGAGCGCCTTTCGGTGCCCATCATGACCTTGTCTTTCGCTTCCTCGAACTCCTGCTGGGTGACCAGACGCCGCGATTTACGCGCCGCCAGAAGCGCCGCCTCGTTCACGAGGTTGGCAAGGTCGGCGCCGGAGAAGCCAGGGGTGCCCCGCGCGATGGTGCGCGCATTCACGTCCTGCGCCAGCGGCACTTTCCGCATATGGACCTTCAAAATCTTCTCGCGGCCGATGATATCCGGGTTCGGCACCACGACCTGACGGTCGAAACGGCCGGGCCGCAGCAATGCCGGGTCCAACACGTCCGGACGGTTGGTCGCCGCCAGCAGGATCACGCCTTCGTTCGTCTCGAAGCCGTCCATCTCCACCAGCATCTGGTTGAGGGTCTGCTCGCGCTCGTCATTGCCGCCGCCAAGACCGGCGCCGCGATGACGGCCAACCGCGTCGATTTCATCGATGAAGATGATGCAGGGAGCGTTCTTCTTGCCTTGCTCAAACATGTCTCGGACTCGGCTTGCGCCAACACCGACGAACATTTCAACAAAGTCGGAACCGGAAATCGTGAAGAAAGGCACATTCGCCTCCCCGGCGACCGACCGGGCCAACAGCGTCTTACCCGTACCGGGAGGGCCGATCAGCAGCACACCCTTCGGGATCTTGCCGCCGAGGCGCTGATATTTCTGGGGGTTTTTCAGGAAGTCGACAACTTCTTCAAGTTCTTCCTTCGCTTCCTCGATGCCGGCGACGTCCTCAAACGTCACCCGGCCATGCTTTTCGGTCAGCAGCTTTGCTTTCGACTTGCCAAAGCCCATGGCCTTGCCGCCGCCGCCCTGCATCTGGCGCATGAAGAAAATCCAGACGCCGATCAAAAGCAGCATCGGGAACCAGGAAAGTAGGGTCGCCATCAGCATGCTGCCCTCTTCCTGCGGGGCGGCATTAATCACGACGCCATGCTCGCTCAGCTTGGAGACCAGCGTACTGTCTTCGGGCGCGTAGGTGGTGAAGGACCGGCCGTCATCGGTCATGCCCTTGATATTCGGCCCCTGAATGGTGACGTTCTTGACCCGTCCGTTCTCAACTTCCGTCAGGAAGGTCGAATAAGGCATCGACAACCCGGCATTGCGCGGGGAAGGATCATTGAAAATGTTGAAAAGTGCCACCACGAGCAATGCGATGATTACCCATAGGACAATGTTTTTGCCGAAAAGATTCACGAAATATTTCCTTCCCACTTCGGGCTCAACTGAACCCGACCGTCGCATGATGCGCCCGCAATTTGGATTAAGTCTAAATATAATCTGTTAATATCAAGTTCCAATAGGGCATTTTGCTTATCACTGATAATTATCACGAAATTGCGGCGGCCATCCAGTAAAATGCCCGAAATCGCCATTTAAAACGTCGATTGAGATCCGTTTCGCCCTGTTTTCCGATCACAAGACCCGGCGCGGCAACAATTTCTCCCCGCAAATAGAGGGCCGGAAGACTGTAGCGTACCTTCGCGGGAAGCCGCCCAACCTCGGCCGCAAGCGCCTCCGTTTCAAGCTGCGCCCATCCCTCGGGCCCGAGCGCGCGCACCATCAGACCCGTCGGCAGCGGCTCCGCCGGTGCAAGATCGGTCACCGTGAACCGGTTGTCCCACAGCCATCCCGTCCGCGGCCGGTCGATATCCAATTCCGGGAGGCCCGCCCGTCCCGGCTCCCGGCAGAACAGCCAGTCTTTCCCGGATTTTATCATCTGCGCCCCGCCGAGAGTGGCGCTTTTCCCCTCGCCGCGCGCAATAAGGCGGGCGTGGATCTGCTCAAGCGCCTGAAGCCGCAGCCGCTGCCCGCCGTTTGTGGCGCCGAACAGGATCGACAGCATGCGGAGCGCGATTTCCTCCGGCTGCCGCTCCAGCACGGCGCGCGGCAGGCGAACGAAACCATATGGACTGATCTCCGCTGCCGCTTCAAGCTGCTGTCTCGCCAGTTGGTCGAGACTGTCGTTCGCGCGCTGAAGCCGTGCCAGCGAGAGCGCAATCGCCTCAAGATCACTGCCCGGCAGCTGTTGCAACTCGGTCAGCACGGCACCGACGCGGGTGCGCGTAAAAACCGGATTTTCATTGCTGGGATCGTCTATCCAGGCCTGCTTTTCGCGGCGCAGAAAATCGCGCAATAGGTCGCGGCGGAGAGCAAGCAAGGGTCGGAGAAGACGAAGCGAGCCGCGACGGCTCTCTGTTTGCATGGCGGCGAGCCCTTCCAGCCCGCTGCCTTTCGATAGACGCATCAGCAGGGTTTCCAGCTGATCCTCGAGCTGATGACCGAGAAGCAGGACGCCGATGCCCTCGGCGTCGCAATAGCTTGCCATCAGATCATAGCGGGCCTCGCGCGCCGCTTCCTGAATGCCGGTTTCGGGGTGCGGCCCTGTCCAGGTGAGTATGCGGGTCTTGAGGCCGCGCTGCCTGAGCCAGCCGGCGACCTGTTTCGCCTCCGACGCTGCGGCGGGGCGAAGTCCATGATCCACGGTCAGTGCCGTGAGTTCGACGCCCGTCTTTTCCGCCCATGGCGCAGCGACGAGCGCCAGCGCCATGCTGTCCGATCCGCCGGAGACCGCGACGGCCATCTTTTCGGGAGGGTTTCGACCAAGGAGACCCCGCATCAGGCCCGCAAAATGGCGGGGAAGACGGGAGGCAGTCAGAGGATCAGGCACAGCCGCGCATCATTTGCAGCCGAACTTCTGCTTCTCCCGTTCCGCGGTCTGCCGCAGCCGCGTCGGTATCTGGCTGAATTGCTTGTCCATCTGGGCGAATGTGGCGCAGGCTTCCTGCTTCTGGTCCATGCGGCCGAGCGTCATGGCGAGTTTCAGAAGATTGTCCGCCGCCTTGGAGCTGTCGGGGTAGTTCTGGTAGCCCTCGAAAAAGGCAGAGGCGGCATTCGGAAAATCGCCGCGAACGTAGAATGTCTCGCCCAGCCAGTATTGCGCATTGCCGGCAAGCTCGCTGTCCTTGTGCAGGCTCAGGAATTCTGTGAAGGCCGCCTCGGCCTCGTCATAGCGATCCTCCCGCACGAGGGAGATGGCGTAGTTATACTGATCGGCGGCAGAGCCTTGCGGCAGCCCGCCACTGGCCGGTGCCGTGGAGGCGACGGCCGTCCCGCCGGATGCCGAGGGTGCCGTTGCCGTCGCAGAAGAGCCCGCATCGCCCGTCGCCGGGAGCGTCCCAAGAACCTTGCTGCCCTGCGGCAGGCTTTCGCCGCCGATGACGACCGGGCTTCCGGAGGTGGTTGTTCCGGCCGGCGCCGGATTTTCAGTCGCTGAGCCGAGCGGGGCCGGTTCGCCAAGGGTTCCCGCCGCCGCGCCCGGCGTACCGAGGCGCCGCTCGATATCCGTCAGGCGGAAATCGACGTCTTTCACGAGCTTGTCGAGGCGGGTCGATATCTGGTTCAGCTTGAAGGAGGTTTCCTCCTGCGCGCCGGTCAGGCGCCGCTGCTCATCCTCAAGCGCGCTGATGCGCTGCAGGAGAAGGGCGAGTCCGTCCTTGCTGATTTCGCCGGACGCCGGCAGCGGAGCGGAACTGCTGCTCGGTGCGGCGGGCCGGGGCGCGGGAGTGCCGCCGCTATAGACCTGACGCTGGATGTCGGTGATGTCCTGCTCGAGCCGGTTGATCCTGTCGACGAGGGCCTTTACCTCGCTGTTGCTCTGGGCCGCCGCGATACCGGGCGCCATTGCCATGGCAACCGCGAGAACGATAATTCCGCAGATCAATATCTTCCTAGCCGGCAAGGAAACCTTCCCATATGCGGTTTTTGATACGGTCCAAATCATCGCGGTACGCCCTTTCCTCGATCCGTCAGGTCTTCAGCTACATTATGTCAAACTTGTTCGAAATATTGGCGATTTTATGGTCAACGCAAGACGGCCCGGCAAAAACCGAGCCCGCTCGCCAAAAAAAACGCCCGCTGTCGACACTAAACGAGTTAGCGCGGCAGCGGGCGTTTGATTGTCCTGGTTGTGATTAATTTACAACCGAAACCGACCGGCGGTTCTGAGCCCACGCAGCCTCGTTATGGCCGAGAGCCACGGGACGTTCCTTGCCGTAGGAAATGGTCGAGAGACGATCGGCAGACACACCCAGCGTAACCAGGTAGTTCTTAACCGCCGTCGCCCGGCGTTCGCCAAGGGCAAGGTTGTATTCGCGCGTACCGCGCTCATCACAGTTGCCTTCGATCAGAAGCGTCACTGTCGGGTTGGCCTTCAGCCAAGCGGCCTGCCGCTGCAGGGTGGCCTGTGCCTCGTCCGACAGGTCGTATTTGTCAAAACCGAAAAAGACGCGGTCGCCGACGTTGAGAACCAGATCTTCCTGGCTGCCTGGCTGAACCGTGGTGGTCTTGGTTTCAGTTACAACAGTTGTTGTGGATCCCGATCCGCTCGTCTGGGTAGTCGCGCCCCCACCTGAGCTGTCACCGGTTTCCGTAGGTGCCGTTTCACAAGCTGCAACCAGCAGCAACGCTGTGAAAATACTTAAGGTTTTAAGGCCTAGATTGAGCCGCATTTACTTAACTCCCATCCTCTGGAAATCTCTGAACTTTGGGTATCTCACGTCAAACAAGGATACGGATTGTATCTATGAGAAACAAAAAAAGATGGTCCCCCGAATATATTAACCAAGCGAACTATAAAGGTTTGCTGTCACCTGTTCAAGTTATACGGTGGCGACCACGCAGGATCGGATCCGTCACCTGGCGTGATTACCTCGCGCTCGTTATATCCTGTTAAATCGATGGACCACAAGCTAACTTTATCGCTGCGCCCATCATTTTTTCCCGGAATCTGCCGGAAAAACATCAATACGCGCCCGTTCGGGGCCCAGGTCGGCCCTTCATTATGGAAACCTTCGGTCAAAATCCGCTCTTGTGAGCCATCCGTGCGCATCACGCCGATGGAAAACTTGCCCCCGGTGAGCTTCGTGAAGGCGATCAGATCGCCGCGCGGAGACCAGACCGGTGTGCCATAATTGCCACTACCGAAGCTGATCCGGCGGACATTTGAGCCGTCCGCGTCCATAATATAGATCTGCTGGCGGCCACCGCGATCCGATTCAAAGGTGATTTGCGTGCCGTCCGGGGAGAAGGAGGGCGCCGTATCGATGCCCGGATGATTGGTCAGCCGCTTCATTTCCCGCGTGCGCAAATCCATCAAATATATTTCAGAGTTGCCGTCCTGCGCCATGCTCATTACCACCTGGTTGCCCGACGGAGAGAAGCGCGGCGCGAAGGTCATGCCTGGAAACTCGCCCAAGATTTCCTGTTGGCCTGTATCCAGATTATAGAGATACACCCGCGGCTTGTTATTGAAATAAGACAGGTAGGTCAGGACCTGCTGGGTCGGTGAATAGCGCGGCGTCAGCACCAGCTCATTCCCGCTGGTCAGGAACTGATGGTTCTCGCCGTCCTGGTCCATGATCGCAAGACGCTTGATGCGACGGTCGGCCGGACCGCTCTCGGAAACATAGACAACGCGGGTCGAGAAATATCCGTCCTCGCCCGTCAGGCGCTTGTAAATGGCGTCCGCGATCAGATGCGCCGTCAGGCGCCAGTTCGACGGCGGCGTCGTAAACTGGATGCCGGTCAGATACTGCTCGGCGAAGACGTCCCAGAGACGGAACTGGACATTGATCTGCCCGTCGCCCAGCGCCCGGACAAGACCGGTGGAGAGCGCCTGGGCGGCAATCTTCCGCCAGTTCGCGAATACGGGCGTTACCTGCAGGTCCTTCGGCTGCTGCAGATAGGCGCGCGGATCGATGGGCACGAACAGGCCGGAGCGTTCCAGATCGGCGCGGATGACATCGGCCATCTGCTTGCCGATTTTCGCCGTCGCCTCGTTGTCGGCATAGAAGTCGGTGACCGCGATCGGCATCGGCTCGATATTGCCCTGGGTGATATCGATCACCAGTTCCGCCCTCGCAACGGAGGCGAGCGCTATCGCCAGCACCAGGCCAGCCAGCAACGTCCGGATTTTTTGCACACTACCAATCATCATTCTTCCCATCGCCTAGAACATATCCCTCGGATCGAAATTCATCGTGACGTCCCGCCAGCTTTCATATTTCGCGGCCGGCAACGTATAAGGCTGGCACTGCAGCACTGCCCGACGGGCACTTTCCGCCGCCGCCTGCCTGAAACCATCTGACGCCCCACCACCATTAACAATTTCCGGATAGCCATTCAACGATCCGTTCGGATTTAACCTGATCCGTATCGTCACCACAAGATCTTCCGCGTTGGCCGCGCCTGTCGGCGGGTTCCAGCACTTCTGCACCTGCTGTCTTAGCGCATCCTTCTCGCTCAGCGTCAATGGCAGCGACAGATCCGCCGCCTTGCTCGACGAGTTCGGCACCTTTTCAGCAGAATTGGGCTTTTTTATGTCGGCGGTGTCCGGCGTTTTCGCGGCCTGTTCGCGCTTCTTCTTGTCAAGCAGCGCCTTCAGCTGATTCACGTCGAATGCCGGCTTTTTGGGCTCCTCTTTCTTCGGCTCAGGCTTGGGTTCCGGTTTCGGCTCGGGCTTCGGCTTCGGCTTTACCGGCGGCTTGGGCACAGGCTTCGGTTCCGGTTTTGGCTCCGGCTTGGGTTCAGGCTCGGGCTCCGGTTTCGGCGCGGGTTCGGGCTCCGGCTCGGGTTCCGCCTTAGGCGCCGGTTCCGGCGTCGGCTCCGGTTCAACCTTGGGCTCCGGTTTCGGCTCGGGTTTTGGCTCCGGTTTGGGTTCCGGCTTCGGCTCCGGCTTGGCGACGGGCTCCGGCTCCTTTTCCTTCTCCGGCTCCGGCGCCGGCTTCGGCAGATTAGTAATGTCCGCCACGTCGACGATTTCGACATTGATGACGACCGGCGGCTCGAACTCCTTCGGGTCCGTAAACAACGGCAGGCCCGTATACATGATCACAAGGATCAGCATATGCAGAACGGCCGAAGCTAGGGCAGGCACTCTCATCGGTCGGAGGACCCCTTTTTACTCTTTACTGTCTTTTTTATCGCCGGACGTGGCCGCCCTGCCGGGACCGGCGGAAACCATAGCCACGCGGCGGAAGCCGGCGTTATGGATTTCCCCCATCACGGCAAGGACACGGCCGTAATTGACGTTGGTATCACCGCGAACGAAGATGCGCTGGTCCTGCTTGGCGCCAGTCACCGCGCGGAGCTTGGGCACCAGATTCTCGATCTCGATCACGACATCTTCAAGATAGATCCGCCCCTCCGCATCGACGCTGATGACCAGCGGCTCGTCATTGCCCTGCACGGTGGTCGCCTTGGTGGTCGGCAGATCCAGCGGCACGCCGACGGTCAGCAGCGGCGCCGTCACCATGAAGACGATCAGCAGCACCAGCATCACATCGACGAACGGCGTCACGTTGATTTCCGACATCTGGGTATGACGGCGGCGGCGTCCCTTGCCTGTAAAGGCTTTATAATGATTGACGTCCATGATCAGTCGCTCAAATCAAGCTGGCGGGACAGAATGGCGGAGAATTCCCCGGCGAAGCCTTCAAGGCGGGTGATCATGCGCTGCAGATCGTTGGAGAATTTGTTATAGGCGACAACCGCCGGGATCGCGGCAACGAGGCCGAGCGCAGTGGCGAACAACGCCTCGGCGATGCCCGGCGCGACCACGGCGAGACTGGTGTCCTTGGTGGCGGCGATCGACTGGAAGCTGTTCATGATACCCCAGACAGTGCCGAACAGGCCGAGGAACGTCGCCGTCGACCCGACCGTTGCCAGAAAGCCGAGATATTTCTCCAGTCGCTCCACCTCCCGGTCGATGGTCACCCGCATCACCTGATGGATGCGCGCCTGCAGGCCGGTATGGGCATGCTTGCCAAGGCCCTTTTCGGTCGAGCGCGCCCATTCCTTCATGGCGGCGGCGAATAGCATGGCCAGCGGATTATCCGGGCTCGATCCCACGCGCCGTTGCAGATCCTCAAGATTGCCGCCGGACCAGAATTCATTCTCGAATTCATCGGCATCGGCGCTGATCCGCCGGAACCGCAGGATCTTGTCGATAATGATCGCCCAGCTCCAGAAGGACGCGAGCACCAGCACGATCATGACGATCTGCACAACAATATCGGCCTGAACAAACAGACCGATCATAGATAAATCGTGAGCACCGCCGCCCATCTGGGTGACGACAATTGCATCATTTTCCATTTACTCTTCCCCGACTACAGTCTTATTGGGCACAGCCGAACAGCCCAATATTGCATTAAACTTGTCATTTATGGCAGAAGAAAGACGCTGTGGCCGCCCCTCGGCATCAAGGCAGGCGACCCGGACTCTCGTCTCCACCAGCAGATCGCCGCCGCGATAGATATTCTGCGCCATCCGTAAAGAGGCGCCGCGTAAATCGGTCACGCGCGTCACGATCTCGAGCTCATCCTCCATCTTTGCCGGCCGCAGATACTCGATCTCGCAGGCACGGACAACGAAATTCGCCCCCTCCTCCTCCATCATCATCTGCTGATTGATGCCAAGGCCGCGCAGCATGTCCGTGCGTGCCCGTTCGGTGAATTTGAGATAGTTGGCGTAATAGACAATGCCGCCCGCGTCCGTGTCTTCCCAGTAAACGGGTAGCGGAAAGATATGCCGTGTCCCCTCGGCGCTTTTGTCAAACCGGCCGAGCATTCTCGCCTCAGTCATCCTTGCTCTCTTCCTCGATCAGGGAAAGCTGTTCGCTGACGGTTTTCGGAAACGCCAGCCCCAGATGATCGAACGCCGCCTTGGTCAGCATCCGCCCGCGCGGCGTGCGCTGCAGGAAGCCCTGCTGGATCAGGTAGGGTTCGATAATATCCTCAATCGCGTCCCGCGGCTCGGAGAGCGCCGCCGACAGCGTCTCCACACCGACCGGACCGCCGCCGAAATCGCGGGCGATGCGCCCGAGATAGCGCCGGTCCATGGAATCCAGCCCGCGCTTGTCCACCTCAAGGCGGTTGAGCGCCGCGTCGGCCTTGACCGCATCGACAAGATCCGCCCCGGCGACCGCCGCAAAATCGCGCACCCGGCGCAGCAGCCGCCCGGCAACACGCGGGGTGCCCCGGCTGCGTCTTGCGATCTCGATCGCGCCGTCTTCACTGAGGTTAAGGCCAAGGACGCGAGCGCCGCGCGCAACAATAAGCTTGAGTTCGTCCGGCTCATAGAAATTCATCCGGAGCGGAATGCCGAACCGCTCCCGAAGCGGGGTGGTGATCAGGCCAGATCGCGTTGTCGCCCCGACCAGCGTGAAGGGCGGCAGGTCGATGCGCACGGACCGGGCGGCCGGCCCCTCCCCGATAATGAGATCGAGATGGAAATCCTCCATCGCCGGATAGAGAATTTCCTCGACAGCCGGGCTCAAGCGATGGATTTCATCGATAAAGAGAACGTCGTTCTTTTCAAGATTGGTGAGCAGCGCCGCAAGATCGCCCGCCTTGGTGATCACCGGTCCGGCAGTCGCCCGGAAATTCACGCCTAATTCTCGCGCGACAATTTGCGAGAGGGTCGTCTTGCCAAGACCGGGCGGGCCAAAAAACATCACATGATCAAGGGCTTCACCACGGGATTTCGCGGCCTGGATGAAGACGGATAAATTTTCGCGGACCTGTTTCTGGCCGATGAAATCCTCCAGAACCTGCGGGCGGAACTGGGTCTCGATATCATCCGGCCGGCTGTCGGCGCCCACTAAGCGTTCGTCACTCATGCGGCCAGCTCCTTGAGCCCGGCGGTGATCAGGGCTTCAACCGAGGCTTCGGGCCCGAGCGTTCGCGCGGCCGCGGCAACCGCGCCAAAGGCGTCCGCCCGGCCATAACCGAGATTGACCAGCGCCGAGACCGCATCCCCGGCCGCCGTTTGCTGCGCCTTGGGCGCGCCCGCAGCGCTGCTCACTTCCGCATTGAAGGCGACGGGCCCGAGGTCCATTTTCGCGACCTTGTCTTTCAGTTCAGCCGTGATCCGCCCCGCGACCTTTGGCCCGACACCGGAGACGCGAGTAAGCGCCGTCTTGTCCTGGGCGGCGACGATCTGCGTCAGCTCATCCCCACTATAGAGCGAAAGGATACCAAGCGCGACCTTGGCCCCGACCCCCTGCACCGTCTGCAACAGGGTGAACCAGGACCGCGCCGCGACACTTTCAAAGCCATAAAGATGGATATGATCTTCGCGCACATGAGTCTCGATATGCAGGGACACGATGCCGCCCTTCTCCGGCAGGCTCCGGAGCGTGCGGACGGAACAGAAAACGAGATAGCCGACGCCACCAACATCGAGGATAATCCAGTCCTCCCCTACCGTGTCGAGCTTGCCGGTCAGTTTCGCGATCATGGGGCCCGTCCCGCCATCATGGTGGCCTTTTTGAGGCTGCGGTTGCTGCCCGCATAATGGGCATGACAGATGGCGACAGCGAGGGCATCGGCGGCATGCTCGTTGGCGATGACGCATCCGGGCAGCAGCATGCCGACCATGGCATGGATCTGCTCCTTCCCGGCATGGCCGGCGCCGACCACGGATTTCTTGATCTTGTTGGGCGCGTATTCTTCAACCGGAAGGCCATTGAGCGACGGCACCAAAAGGGAAATTCCGCGCGCCTGACCAAGCTTCAGGGTCGAGACCGGGTTCTTGTTGACGAAGGTTTCCTCAACCGCCGCCTCGGCTGGCTGCCAGTCAAGAATTACCTTGCTGATACCATCATATAGCTGGACAAGGCGTTCGGAGAGGCTGAGATCGCCATCGGAGGAAATCGCGCCATTGGCCAGATGCCGGAGGGTGTTCCCCTCAGCTTCTATGATCCCCCAGCCGGTATGGCGAAGTCCCGGATCCAGCCCCAATAAACGCATGATGAAATTACTGTCCTTTTAAAAGTTAATCGCCCAGTTTCTCCATGATCTCTTCGGGAATATCGAAATTGGCCGAAACCTTCTGGACGTCGTCATGATCCTCGAGCACATCCACCAACTTGAAGAGGGAATTGGCCAGATCTTCCGTCTCCACCGGGATGGTGTTCTGCGGCTTCCAGACGATGCCGGATTCCTGCGGCGTGCCGAATTTCTCCTCCAGCGCCTCGCGCACCTCGTTGAAATCCTCCATCGCGCAAGTGATTTCATGGATCTGCGCATCGCTCTCGACATTCTCGGCGCCGGCCTCGAGCGCGGCCTCGAACACCGCGTCGGCGTCAATCCCTTCGGCCGCATAGATGACCTGTCCGATGCGGTCGAACATGAAGGCGACCGAGCCCGTCTCCCCCATCGTGCCGCCGGACTTGGCGAAGGCGGCGCGTACATCGGCGGCCGTCCGGTTACGATTGTCCGTCAGGGTCTCGACGATGATGGCGACGCCGCCGGGACCGTAACCCTCATAGCGCATTTCTTCATAATTTTCGGCGCCCGCCTCACCCGATGCGCGCTTGATCGCGCGGTCGATATTGTCGTTCGGCATATTGTCACTGCGGGCGGCGGCGATGGCGCTGCGAAGGCGGGGGTTCATGGCAGGGTCCGGCAGGCCCGTCTTCGCGGCGACCGTCAGTTCCCGGATATGCTTGGCAAAAATCTTCGCCCGCTTTTTATCCTGCGCGCCCTTGCGGTGCATGATGTTCTTGAATTGTGAATGTCCCGCCATTTTCCGTCTCTTGGTCTCGCTACTGGTTGGTTACTGTTTCGCCGTTTGTACCCGATCCATTTAAAAGAGGCACGTCCTTTTTACGAAGGTGCCGCGCTTCAGGAAATCTTGGGCCAGATCTCCATCAGGCGGCCGCCGACACGAAGCGGCGATATATATCTGGCAAGCCCGGTTTTATCGTCGGTTTCAACGAAGATGCCGCAGGCCGTCCCCTCGCCCAGCGCTGGCGTGAAGCGCCCACCCGGGATCTTGCGGGTAAAGCGGCGAAGGGGTTCCTCCTTATCCATGCCGATCACGGAATTATAATCGCCACACATGCCCGCATCGGTCTGATAGGCGGTGCCGCCCGGGAAGATCTGCGCATCCGCCGTCGGCACATGGGTATGGCTGCCGACCACCATCGAGACGCGACCGTCGCAGAACTGTCCCATCGACATTTTCTCCGACGTGATCTCGGCATGGATATCGACTAGGATGGCGTCATACTTGCGCCCGAGCGGATTGCCGGCGAGCGTTTTCTCCACCGCCGCGAACGGATCATCGAGCGGATCCATAAACAGCCGCCCCATCACCTGGATGACGAGGATCGTCTTGCCGCGCCGTGTCTTGAAGGCGCCGACGCCTTTGCCGGGCGTGTCTTTCGGATAGTTCAGCGGTCTCAGGATGCGGCCGTCCTTTTCCAGGGTCGGCATGATCTCCTTCTGATCGAAGCTGTGATTGCCAAGGACGATGCAGTCCGTCCCGGCGGCGAAGAATTCCTCGGCGATCTTGTCCGTAATCCCGAACCCCCCCGCCGCATTCTCCCCGTTGACGACGACGAAATCGGCGGACAGGCGGTCACGGATGGCCGGTAATTGCCGGGTCAGAATATCACGGCCCGCACGGCCGACCACGTCCCCGAAATACAGGATCTTCAACTTATTTTCCTAACCTCTTTTTCCGTCACCATGTAATCGAGCCGCTGATCATAGCGATCGGTGATCACTTTTGCCACTTCCTGCGCTGCATAGGCATATCCGACCGCGTGGCAGCTCCCGCGCGCCCGAAGACCGGCAAGCGTGCGGTCGTAAAAGCCGCCGCCATAGCCCAGTCTATAGCCCAGAGCGTCAAAGGCAAGCATTGGCGTCACAACGATATCCGGCGTGACGGTTGGCGCCGAATTCGCCGGAACGAGGACCTTGAAGCGGCCCGGCTCGAGGACGGTGTCCGGATCCCACCGGCGGAAGCTAAGCGGATGATCCGCCTTCTCGACCACCGGCAGCGCGCAGATGACCCCAAGATCATGAAGCGTCCGGAGCAACGGGCGCGTATCCAGCTCACTGCCAAGCGGCCAGTAGAGGGAGACGATCTGCCCGGAAAGGTCGGCGAAAGTGTCAAGAAACCGCTCGGCGGCGCTGTCGCCGGCAGCGCCCGGCGCGATTTCCGCGCGGCGGCCGGTTGCGGCGTTCCGCTGTTCCTGTTTCTGTTCGTCGAGGGAAAGGGTCACGGCGGGCTTAAGGCTTGCTCCGAAAATAATAGTACTGCACCAGCATAGCCGTCGACGGTAGGAAATCTCTGTGGCCTGACAAGTCAGGTGGGCGCCGATTTGTTAGGACCACGGTCCAGTCAGGGATCAGCTCCCTAGATTTCTTTATTGGCCCCAGGATATCATTCGTCTAACGCACAAGCGAGTGCAGTGTCGTCCATTTAAGCACTTTCAAGCTTTTGTGCAATAGCTTCCAGTTTTTCCGCCCAGGCGTCATGCGCCGGGGCGCCGCCCTCACCGTCGGCACCATCGCGGAGTTTCTCGATTGTCTCGTAGGCCTGCGACAGATCATCGGCAATCAGCAGGCAGGCCATCAACAGAAGCTGCCCCTCACTTGCATTGCCGACGGACTCCGTCAGATCCAGCACTTTCTTGTCGACGAATTCCGCGAGATATTCAAGATGCGACTCCTCGCCGTCGCCGCAGATGATCGGGTAGGATCGTCCGTTCACCTTGACTGTCAGTGATCCCATTGTTACCGCTCCAATATCAAGCTCAGTTGATCGATGGATTGATCAAGGCGGCCGGAAACCGTCTGGGTTTTCTTTTTCAGCGCCTCATACTTGCCGCGCAGCACTTCCAGCTCGCTTTTAAGCGCGGCATTTTCCGCCGCAAGATCGGAGCCAACAGCCTCTTCATTCCGGCTGAATCCGCCCTGCTGTTTCTCCCGCTCGACCGCGGCGGCCGCCTTTTCCAGTCTGGCGATAACGGCTTCCATTCTTGATTCGCTGTCTTGCATATCTCCCATCCGACTATTCGACACTGTTTATGGTCAGTTACCGGAAATCCCTCATTTTCGACAATACGATCATGGGCTAAGGCTCGTCAACCTAATTGGTTGCACCACTTTTTAGGCCGATTCACGCCATTGACCTGAACTAAGCGGTTGACGCGCCGAGGTTTGGGCGGCATCTTCCCCCCGATTCCGAAAGACATGCCTTTTGGCTTCGCGTCCCGATGCCCCCTGCCCACCTCTCGACAGGCAGCGAAAGATCGGGATAATCGGACGAATGAATGCATTGTGAAACCGACCCGAACACGGGCACCCGCAACCTGAAAAAATGCGCGTCGCGCACCGATCCTTCCCAACACCCCTGTGGCGCCGCGGATGGAGACAAAATCGGGTTTGCCGGTGGATGGAGAAGAGCCAAGTATGAACAAGATCGGGCTAAAGTCGTCACCGAACTCAGCCAAACATGATGACATGGCAAACGCCATCCGGGCATTGTCGATGGATGCCGTCCAGGCTGCCAATTCAGGCCATCCCGGCATGCCTATGGGCATGGCCGATGTCGCGACCGTCCTCTTTTCCAAGTTCCTGAAATTCGATCCGGCGAAACCGGACTGGCCCGATCGCGACCGTTTCGTGCTGTCGGCCGGGCATGGATCGATGCTGCTTTATTCCCTGCTATATCTCACTGGCTACAAGGACATGACGCTGGAGGAGATCAAGAATTTCCGCCAGCTCGGATCGAAAACAGCGGGACATCCTGAATATGGCCATGCCAAAGGCATTGAAACGACGACCGGCCCGCTCGGTCAGGGGCTTGCCATGGCCGTCGGCATGGCGCTTGCCGAGCGGTTGCAGGCGGCCCGCTATAAAGAGATCACCGATCATTATACCTATGTGATTGCCGGCGACGGCTGCCTAATGGAAGGGATCAGCCATGAGGCGATTTCCTTTGCCGGGCATCTCAAGCTGAACAAGCTGATTGTCCTCTGGGACGATAATTCCATCAGCATCGACGGCTCGACCGATCTCGCGGTTTCCGATGATCAGGCGAAGCGGTTCGAGGCCCATGGCTGGGATGTGCAGGCCGTCGACGGCCATGACGCCACCGAGATTGAAAAGGCGATCGCCGCCGCGAAGGAAACGGACAGGCCCTCGCTCATCGCCTGCCGCACGACGATCGGCTTCGGCGCCCCGAACAAGCAGGGCACCTCCGGCGTGCATGGCGCCCCGCTCGGCGAGGAGGAAGTCGCCCTCGCCCGCAAGGAACTCGGCTGGCCGCATGCGCCGTTCGATATTCCGGTGGAAATTCTTGATAAATGGCGGGCGGTCGGCACGAAAGGCGCCCGCCTTTCCGCTGCCTGGGAAGACTCCTTCAAGGCCCTGCCAGAAGAACAGCGGACGACATTCAATGCAGACCTCAACGGCAATCTGCCGTCCGCCCTTGACGATGCCATGCTCGACTTCAAGCGGCAGCTGGTCGACGACGCCCCTGCCTGGGCGACCCGCAAATCGAGCCAGGAGGCCCTCAAGGTCATTAACGAGAAGGTGACGACAACCATCGGCGGTTCCGCCGATCTCACCGGCTCCAACCTCACGAAAACGCCGCAAACCGAGCCGGTGACGGCGGAGGATTTCTCGGGCCGCTATATATACTACGGTGTGCGCGAATTCGGCATGGCCGCGATCATGAACGGCATGGCGCTGCACAAGGGCTTTATTCCCTATGGCGGCACCTTCATGGTCTTCACCGATTACGCCCGCCCGGCGATCCGACTGTCGGCCCTGATGGAACAGCGGGTGGTCTATGTGATGACCCATGATTCCATCGGTCTTGGCGAGGATGGACCGACCCATCAGCCAGTCGAACATCTGGCCGCGCTGCGGGCGATGCCGAACCTCAATGTCTTCCGCCCGGCGGACGCCGTCGAAACCTCGGAATGCTGGCATCTGGCACTGCAGTCAAAGAAAACGCCGTCGGTCCTGTCGCTGAGCCGGCAGAATCTGGAGCTGGTGCGCAAGACGCATACGGCCGACAATCTCTGTGCCAGGGGTGCCTATGAACTCGCCCCGGCCAATCTGGAGGCGAAAGTCACGATCCTGGCAACGGGATCGGAGGTCGCCATCGCCCTCGCGGCCCAGAAACTTCTTGAAAGCGACGGCGTCGGCACCCGTGTCGTTTCCGTGCCCAGCTGGGAATTATTCGAAAAACAGGACGACGCTTACAAAAAAGAAACACTTCGCGAGGATACTGTGCGCATTGCCGTCGAGGCAGGTTGCTCCATGGGCTGGGAAAAATTCACCGGACCGAACGGCGGCTTCATCGGTATCAACAGTTTCGGCGCCTCCGCTCCGGCAGGCGATCTTTACAAGCATTTCGGTATCACAGCCGAGGCGGTTGCAGCCGCAGCAAAAGACAGGCTTTAAACTTGGATGAAAATCGCCGGTAAACGGCGTCACTTGGGTAATCAGGAGTAGAAGAAAATGACTGTTCGTGTAGCAATTAACGGTTTTGGGCGGATTGGACGGAATATCCTTCGGGCGATTTATGAATCCGGCCGCACCGATGTGGAAGTTGTTGGCATCAACGATCTTGGTTCGGTCGAGGCCAATGCCCATCTTCTGAAATATGACAGCGTGCATGGCCGCTATCCGGGCACCGTGACGGTTTCCGGCGACAGCATCGATCTGGGGCGCGGCCCGATCAAGGTTTCGGCGGAACGCGATCCGGCCAACCTGCCGTGGGGCGATCTCAATGTCGATATCGCCTTCGAATGCACCGGCATCTTCACCAAACGCGACGCCGCCGCCAAGCATCTCCAGGCGGGCGCCAAGAAAGTCCTGATCTCCGCGCCGGGCACCGATGTCGACCTGACCGTCGTCTATGGCGTCAACCATGACAAGCTGACGAAGGAGCACAAGGTTGTCTCCAACGCCTCCTGCACCACCAACTGCCTCGCGCCGGTGGCCCAGGTTCTCAATGACTCGGTCGGCCTCGTTCATGGCTTCATGACGACCATACATGCCTATACAGGGGACCAGCCGGTTCTCGACACGCTGCATAGCGACCTTCGCCGTGCCCGTGCCGCCGCCATGTCGATGATCCCGACCTCGACCGGCGCTGCCAAGGCGGTCGGACTGGTGCTGCCGGAACTCGCCGGCAAGCTGGACGGCACCTCGGTTCGTGTGCCGACGCCGAATGTCTCGATGATCGACCTGACCTTCGTTGCCGGCAAGGCCACGACGAAAGAGGAAATCAACGCCGCGATCACCGAAGCCGCGAACGGCCGCCTCAAGGGCGTTCTCGACATCAGCAACGACCCGGTCGTTTCCATCGACTTCAACCACGCGCCCGCCTCCTCCACCTTTGATCTGACCCAGACGCAGGTGATCGACGGCACCTTCGTCCGCGTGCTGAGCTGGTACGACAACGAATGGGGCTTCTCCAACCGGATGAGCGATACGGCTATCGCCATGGCGAACGCCGGCTAACGGGCAATCGGGACGGAGCGAGAGTATGGTGGATTTCAGGACCCTCGATGATCTGGAGGCCGACGGCAAAACGGTTCTTGTGCGTGTCGATCTCAATGTGCCGGTGGAGGGCGGAAAGATTTCCGACTTCACCCGCATCGACCGGATCCTGCCGACCCTGAAGGAGCTGGCGGACAAGGGCGCAAAAGTCCTGCTGCTCAGTCACTTCGGACGGCCGAAAGGCAAGGTCGTGCCGGACATGTCTCTCCGTCCCATCGCCGATGGCCTCGCCGCTCACCTGGAGCGGCCGGTCACTTTTATCGATGACTGCATCGGTCCCGCGGTTACCGCCGCGGTCAACTCGGCCAAGGCGGGCGATATCCTGCTGGCCGAGAATGTCCGATTCTACGCGGGCGAGGAAACGAACGATGCGGACTTCGCAAAAGCACTCGCCGCTGCTGGCGATGTCTATGTGAACGACGCCTTTTCCTGCTCCCACCGGGCGCATGCCTCGACCGAGGCGATTGCCCGCCTGTTGCCCGCCTATGCCGGACGCAATATGGAGGCGGAACTGACCGCCCTTACCAAGGCGCTCGAAAAACCGGTGCGCCCGGTAATGGCGATTGTCGGCGGCGCGAAGATCTCCAGCAAGCTTGATCTTCTCTTCAACCTGATCGAAAAGGTCGATGTGCTGGTGATCGGCGGCGGCATGGCCAATACCTTCCTGAACGCGAAGGGCGTCAATGTCGGCGCCTCCCTCTGCGAGCATGACCTCGCCGGAACCGCAAATGAAATTCTGGCGAAAGCCGAGAAAGTCGGCTGCGATATCCTGCTTCCATCCCACGTCGTCCTCGCCCGGGAATTCAAGGCGGGCGCCGCCAACCGGGCGGCCAATGTGAATGACGTCAAAGGGGATGAAATGATTCTCGATGTCGGGCCGGAATCTGTTACGCTGCTGAAAGAACGTCTCGCGACAATCAAAACCCTGATCTGGAACGGCCCCCTCGGCGCCTTCGAGATCGATCCGTTCGGCGACGGCACCATTGCGGTTGCCCGGGAAGTTGAGAAGCGGACGAAGGCGGGCACCCTGGTTTCCGTTGCCGGCGGCGGTGACACGGTTTCGGCGCTGGCGAAGGCGGGCGTGACGGACGGGCTGAGCTATATCTCGACGGCGGGCGGCGCCTTCCTTGAATGGATGGAAGGCAAGACCCTTCCGGGCGTCGCGGCGCTTGCCCGCTGATCACGCCTTAAAAACAGGAGGTGAAGAAAATGGATGACATGGAACTTGAAGATGTGGCGAAGGCGCTTGTCGCGCCCAGCAAAGGCATTCTTGCCGCCGATGAGAGTACCGGCACCATCAAGAAGCGCCTCGACAGCATCAATACGCCGAGCACGGAGGAAACCCGCCGCGATTATCGCGAACTCCTGCTCTCGACGAAAGGCGCCGGCGATTTTATCAGCGGCGTCATCCTCTATGACGAGACAATCCGCCAAAAAGCAACGGACGGGCGTCCGCTGACCGAACTGATCAAGGCGCAGGGAATTATTCCCGGCATCAAGGTCGACAAGGGCACGAAACCTCTCGCCTTTTCCGACGGTGAGTTGGTGACCGAAGGGCTCGACGGCCTGCGCGAGCGCCTCAATGAATATCGCGAACTTGGCGCACGGTTCGCCAAATGGCGCGCGGTGATTGCGATCAAGGACGGCATCCCGAGTCAATATTGCATCGATGTCAATTCCCATGCGCTGGCCCGCTACGCCGCCCTCTGTCAGGAAGCAGGCCTCGTTCCCATCGTCGAGCCGGAAGTGCTGATGGACGGCGATCACAATATCGATGAATGCTATGCGGTCACCGAAACCACGCTGAAAACGGTTTTCGACGAGCTTTACCAGCAGCGCGTCGTCCTCGAGCAGATGCTGCTCAAACCCAATATGGTGATTTCCGGATCGGACTGCCCCGAACAGGCGGATGTCGAAGAAGTCGCGTCAAAAACGCTTTACTGCTTCGAACAGACGGTACCCGCCGCCGTGCCCGGCATTGTGTTCCTCTCCGGTGGCCAGAGCGAACAGCAGGCAACCATGCATCTCAACGCGATGAACCAGATGGGCAAGTTTCCCTGGGAAATCAGCTATTCCTTCGGTCGGGCGCTGCAGGCCTCCGCCCTCAAGACCTGGCAGGGCAAGCTGGAAAATGTCGAAGCCGCGCAGGCCGCATTCCATCACCGTGCCAAGCTGACCAGTGCGGCGCGCGACGGCGAATACAGACCGGACATGGAATAGTACTTGATGGGGACAGTGCCTAATGAAGGGCGGGAGCGTCCCCGTCTCTACCTGATCTCGCCGCCAGCAATCGATCTCGATACCTTCGAGACGGCCTTTCGCGAGGCCCTTGCGGGCGGCGATGTTGCCTGTTTCCAGCTGCGCCTAAAAGACCGTCCGGCGACGGAGATCATCGCCGCAACGAAACGCCTGATGCCGATCGCCGAACAGGCCAGTGTCGCCTTTTTGCTGAATGATGATGTCGAACTCGCCCGCGAGCTTGGCATGGACGGCGTTCATGTCGGGCAGGACGACATGCCCTACAAAAGGGCGCGGGCGCTTCTCGGTCCCGATGCCATCATCGGGGTGACCTGCAAGAACTCGAAACATCTGGCGATGACCGCAGGGGAGGCCGGGGCGGATTATGTCGCTTTCGGCGCTTTCTTTCCCTCCACCACCAAGGCGGAAACGGTCAAGGCGGACCCGGAGATTCTCGGCTGGTGGTCGGAGACGACATTGATCCCCTCCGTCGCCATCGGCGGCATCACAGTGGAGAATGCAGAAATCCTGCTGAAAAGCGGGGCCGACTTCCTCGCTGTTTCCAGCGGCGTCTGGGATTTCGAAAGCGGCCCGAAAGACGCCGTCGCCGCCTTTAATCAGGTGATTGATAAGGTGATGACAAGCTGGTAATTTCCCGCCAGATTTTTTTACAAGAGTGAACGAGCCATGAAAATTAACGGAAATGCCATCCGCCCGGGCAATGTGATCGAACATAAGGGCGGCCTCTGGGTTGCGGTAAAAATCCAGCATACGCAGCCGGGCAAGGGCGGCGCATATTTGCAGGTGGAACTCAAGAACCTGCGCGACGGCAGCAAGCTCAACGAGCGCTTCCGCTCCTCCGAGTCGGTAGAAAAGGTTCGCCTCGAACAGAAGCCGCATCAGTTCCTCTATGAGGACGGCGACATGCTGACCTTCATGGACACCAGTTCCTATGAACAGGTTTCCATCGCCAAGGACATGGTCGGCGAACGCGCCGGTTTCCTTCAGGATGGCATGGATGTCGAGATCGAGTTCCACGAGGACAGCCCGCTTACCGTGATCCTGCCCGAGCAGGTGGTGCTCGAGATTACTGAAACCGAACCGACGGTGAAGGGACAGACCGCCGCGTCCTCCTACAAGCCAGCCATTCTGGAGAACGGAATGCGCGTCATGGTGCCGCCTTTCTGCGGAACCGGCGAGAAAATCGTTGTCAACACGGAAACATCCGAGTATCTCAAGCGGGCGGATTAAGAACCGCGCAATCCCCGCGTCCCGACGAAAGAGCAAAGCAAAAGCCCATGGCGAGAAAATCCGCAGATATCAACGCAATGGAACTGGCGGCCCGCAAGGCATCGCGCAAGCTCCTTCGCGACTTTAACGAAGTCGAGCATTTGCAGGTTTCGAAAAAGGGCCCGGCGGATTTCGTAACCCAGGCCGACCTCACGGCCGAGGCGACGTTGCGCGAGGAACTCTCCCGCCTGCGCCCCGATTTCGGTTTCATCACCGAAGAGGGCGAAGGCGTCAAGGCCAAGGATGACCTTCACTACTGGGTGATCGATCCGCTCGACGGGACGACGAATTTCCTGCATGGCCTGCCGCATTTTGCCATTTCGATCGCCATCAAGACGGGGAAGGAAATCACCGCCGGGATCATTCTGGATCCCGTGAAGGATGAGCTGTTCTGGGCGGAAAAGGGGGGCGGCGCGCATATGAACGACCGCCGTCTTCGCGTCTCCAGCCGCACGCGCATGGCCGAAAGCATTTTCGCGACCGGCATTCCTTTCAAGGGGAAGTCCGATCACGGCAAGTTCCTGAAGGAGTTGGAGCGGGTAATGGAAGTATCGGCGGGCGTCCGCCGCTTCGGCGCCGCCTCCCTCGATCTCGCCTATGTGGCTGCCGGTCGATATGACGGATTCTGGGAGCGGAACCTGCAGGAATGGGACATTGCCGCGGGCATCATCATCGCCCGTGAGGCGGGCGCCCTCGTGACCCAGCTCGACGGCGGGGAGCGAATGCTCGAAAAGGGAGATATTCTAGCGACCAATCCCGGCGTCAACAGTGCAATGCTGGAAATTTTCCGCGAACTGCGGCTCGGTCGATAGATCATTTATATCAAAGGCTTGTAATTAGGGCGCGGTTCTCTATTCTAAAGCCCGGCTATTAACAATAACAAGTCAGGGCCAACGTGACATGCGTGCTATCATCATCCATGAATTCGGCAACTATAAAGACGTTGCGAAGCTCGAAACCCTTCCCGTTCCCGAACCCGGCCCCGGTGAAGTCGTCGTCCGCAACAGGGCGGCGGGGGTCAGCTTCGCCGCAACCCTCAACATCGCCGGAAAATACCAGCGCAAGGCGCCCCTTCCCTACATTCCCTCGACGGAAGCTGCCGGCATCGTCCATGCGGTCGGCGAAAATGTAACCCGCGTTGCCGTCGGCGATCATGTCATGTGCAGCGTCGATCACGGCGGCGCGGCCGGGTTCTGCTGTATCGAGGATGTTGCCTGCCTGAAAATACCGGAAGATATGGATTTCGCCGTCGGGTCGGCAATCATCACCTCCTACAACACCTCCTACGGGGCGCTGGTGCGCCGGGCCAAGTTGCAGAGTGGCGAGACATTGCTGGTTCATGGAGCCGCCGGAGCGGTCGGCATGGCCGCGGTCGAGATCGGAAAGGCCCTCGGCGCGACGGTGATTGCCGTTGCCGGCGGGGAAAAGCATTGCGAGACGGCCCGTCGTCACGGCGCCGATCATGTCATCGACCACCGCACGGAAAACTTCCGCGATGTCGTGCTCGATATCACCAATGGCCGCGGCGTCGATGTCGTCTATGACAGCATCGGCGGCGATGTGACGATCCAGTCCATCCGCTCCCTCGCCTGGGAAGGCCGGTTGCTGACCATCGGCTATGCCTGCGGCACGATCCCGAATATCGCGGCCAATACGCTGCTGCTGAAAAACGCGTCCACGATGGGCTTCAACCTCGGCCATTTCTTCGGCTGGTCACCGGGCGGCACCCGACGGGAACATATCGACGCCCTCGACGAGATGGCGGCCGGCGTCCTCGATCTGTATGCAAAGGGTCTCGTCAAGCCCGAGATCGGTGCCCGCTTCCCGCTGCATCAGTTCGTGGAGGCCCTCGATGCGGTCGTCAACCGCGAGGTGGATGGAAAATGCGTTGTCGAGATGAGTGAAGAAGACTACTAGGGCTCTGACCCTAACCCTTGTGTTTCAGCCGGACAGCGGTGCCGTAGGCGAGAATTTCCGCCGATCCTGCAACGACCATTGATGTTGCAAACCGCATACCAACAATGGCGTCAGCGCCTTTCAGGCGAGCCTCGGAGATCATGCGGTCGGTTGCCTGTTCCCGGGCTTCGGCCAGCATTTTCGTATATTCGGAAACTTCCCCACCAACGAGATTTCTAAGGCCCGCGATAATATCCGTGCCGATATGCTTCGCGCGGATCACATTGCCGCGCACGAGTCCGATGACCTCGGCGATCTCCTGCCCCTTGATCTCATCCGTTGTCGTAATCATGATCTGCATTTTCATTTTTCCACATTTTTCTCGTAGTAATCGTCTTCCGCGTTATTTTTCCGCTGCCAGATAACGCGGAACAGCAAATAACCGGCAAGAACCAGAACGATGACAAAGACGAACCCGAACGGAAATGGCGCGGTCGCTCCGGCGTAAAGCAGGAACAGCAAATAGATCGCGCCACCGATAATCGCCAGTAGAAGGGCTATTGTGTCTAGTTTCACGGCCTTGACCTTCTCTTGAGGAACTCTTTGTTAAATTGCGTCGCACCACAGTCTGAAAAATCAGTCATACCGGAAAAACCTTTCGTAAAACTAAACGATTGTGACGCGGCGCTCCCTAAGTTATTGTGCTACGCGGTGGACCACCTGCCGCAAAGTTGACATTTTCCATTGGCAGGTTGGATATTGATTGCGGACTATGTACGCAGGTGGACGTTGCGTAACATTCAGGAGGAAAGGAGGGAGCCAATGACCAGATTGCCTTCGGCAGCTTATTCCGCCCCCTGGCTCGTCTCGCTGCTGTTCGCCCTTCCCCTTTGCGCCCCAATCATCGGTGCCGCCCAAGCGGAAACCGCCGCGCGCCCGGCGGTTGAGGTCAACCTGAATGCCCTTAAATCTACGCCGCGGCTCGTTCATGCGCCAACAAGGATTATCGACGGGGAAACCGTGATTGTTCTGACGCCGCCCTCGTTGCAGAAGAAAAAGCCAGCGGCCTCAGCGGAAAAAGTAGTAACGCCGCGCGTCAAACCCGCCCTTTCGCTGTCGCAAACCGACGTCGCGGCGGTAACACCCGTGCCGGTACCGCCCGTTAATCCGGCAAAGCTGCCGGACGCGACGGAAGCGGCGAAATTCGACGCGGTGGCAACGCCTGTCGTGAAGATGGATACCGCCCCCATCCCGTCGCCCGAAAAGGCCGAGGGAATGAAAGCCGAAGTCGCTGACGATGCGGCGGAAAAGATTACCGAAGCGACGCCGACGCCGACACCGGCAACGGATGCTGTCGAGCCTGCCAAAACGCCGGATGAAAACGTCGTTGCAGAGGCGAGCGCGCCGGCGGTGACGACGGAACCGAAGGACGAGGAAATCCAGCTCGCCGCGATTGCGCCCTCGGCGGGCCCGACGGTGGCAAAGGCGCCCTCCGCATCGCCCGAAAACCTTACCCGCATCCTTTTCGCCGAGAATGCGGCAGACCTTCCCGATGATGCGCAGGCCGGCCTTCAGGCCATTGCCGAGACACTGAAGGAAAGCGGGCGCGAGAATGTGCAGCTTCTCGCCTATGGCAGCGGCGCCAGCGTCAGTGCCGCGCGCCGTCTGTCGCTCGGGCGGGCGCTCGCCGTTCGGTCAAAGCTGATGGAGCTCGGCGTTGACAACAGGCAGATCGAAGTAAGAGCGCTCGGCGAGCCGGAAGGCGGCGGCCCGTCTGACCGCGTTGACCTATTACTGATTACACGGTGACCATGTCCACATATTCCAACGTCGAAACCCATAGCCTGGCCGGAACCCCCAACATCAAGAAACCGCGCCGTCATCTCATCCGGATGGTCATCTTTGTCGGCATCGCCGTCGCAATCTCGGCCTTTCTCTATCCGCAGATCCAGACCGCGTTTCTTGCCAACCCGCTGTTGAACGGTCTGATAATCCTTGTACTGCTGTTTGGTATCCTGTTTATCTTCCGTCAGGTGTTCATGCTGTCGGGCGAGATTAACTGGACGCAAAGCCTGCGCCGACTGGATTCAAGCCAACCGACCGTGCGTGCGCCGCGCCTGCTGGCTCCGCTCTCGACGATCTTCAATGACAGCAAGGGGCCCGTCCGCCTCAGCGCCGTCACGATGAACACCCTGCTCGACAGTGTCAGTTCGCGCCTCGACGAAGGGCGGGACATTTCGCGCTACCTGATCAACGTGCTGGTCTTTCTCGGCCTCCTCGGCACCTTCTGGGGATTGCTGGAGACAGTGGATTCCGTCGGCGGCGCGATCTCGACCCTCAATGTCGGCGGCGGCGGCGATTTCACCAAGATTTTCGATGATCTCAAGCTCGGCCTCGAAAAGCCGCTGTCCGGCATGGCCGTTGCCTTTTCATCCTCCCTCTTCGGTCTCTCGGGCTCCCTGGTCCTCGGCTTCCTGGATATGCAGGCAGGACAGGCGCAGAACCGCTTCTACGGCGATCTTGAAGAATGGCTGACTTCCATCACCCGTTTCACCAGCTCCGGCTCGACCGTCATCGCCGATGGCGACCAGAGCGTTCCCGCCTATGTGCAGGCGCTGCTCGAGCAGACGGCGGAAAGCCTCAACAATCTCCAGCGCACCCTCGCCCGGAATGAGGACAAGCGCGGCTCGGCGGAGAATTCCCTGATCAATCTCAGCGAACGGCTGGCGGCACTGACGGACCAGATGCGCGCCGAGCAGGACCTGCTGATCAAGCTTGCGGAAGGACAGACAGAACTGAAACCGCTTCTTGAACGGCTCGCCAAATCCGCCGAGAGCGCCGGTCTCGATCAGGCAAGCCGCAATCATCTTCGCAATCTGGATGTTCATATGGTCCGCATGATGGAGGAGACCGCAGATGGCCGCGAGCAGGTGGTTCAGGAAATCCGGAGCGATATCAAGCTGCTGACCCGGACCATCGCCGCCATTGCGGAAGAAAGCCGCCGTGGGTGAGACGATGCCCGCCGCTGACGACGGAGTAAATTATGGCTCGTAGACGCCGCGGACAACGCGCTCCATACGAGATCTGGCCCGGATTTGTCGACGCGCTGACAACCCTTCTGCTGGTCATCATCTTCCTTCTGGTGGTCTTCGTTCTGGCGCAGTTTTTCTTGAGCCAGGCCCTGTCCGGCCGCGACGCCGCGCTCGAAAAACTCAATCAGCAGGTCAACGAACTTGCCGACCTGCTGGCGATAGAGCGGCGCACCAGTGCCAATCTCGAAAACCAGATCGCCCAGCTCAATCTCGACATGACGAAGCTGGCGGAAGAACGGGACAGCGTCATTATCCAGCTCGATACGCTGACCAGCCGCGCCCTTTCCGCGGAAGAGGATCGGGATCGGCTTACCGTCCTCCTGCGGGAAGAAAAGGAGAAAACGGCGGCGGCGGAAGAAAAGGCGGCGGTGAGCGAAGAGGCCCTGAAAGCGAACCTCGCCGAACTTGAAAGCCTGAAACGCGATATTGCGGCGCTCGAGGAAACCCGCAAGAAACTCGAAGACGAGGTTGGCAAGCTGGCGGCAACCATTGAAGCCAAAGATACGGAAATCGGCTCTCTTCGGGATCGCAGCAAGGAGTTGGAAGCGCGGATCGCCGACGAGCAGGAACGCACCAATCTCGCCCAGAAGGATATCGAGGAGCGAGAAATCCGCCTCGCCGAACTGCAAACGCTCTATCTGCAGACGCAGGACAAGCTGACGGAAGAGGAAAAGCTCTCCGCCGCCGCCCGCTCTCAGGTCGCGTTGCTCAATACGCAGATCAACGCCCTTCGCGCGGAACTGGCGAAGCTGAACGCCGCGCTTGATGCGAGTGAAGCCAAGGATATTGAGCAGCAGGCGCAGATTGCCGATCTTGGCAAGCGCCTCAACCAGGCGCTCGCTGCAAAGGTCCAGGAATTGCAGCAATACCGCTCCGAATTCTTCGGCAAGCTCCGCGAAGTTCTCAAGAACCGTCCCGGCATCAGCATCGTCGGCGATCGTTTCGTCTTCCAGTCCGAAGTGCTGTTCGATGCGGGCAGCGCCGAACTCGGCCCGCAGGGCAAACAGGATATGGCAAAGTTCGCCGAGACGCTGCTGGAGATCGCCAAGGATATTCCGAAGGGAATTGACTGGATCCTGCGCGTCGACGGCCATACGGACAAGCAGCCCATCAGCACGGCGCGCTTCCCCTCCAACTGGGAATTGTCGACGGCGCGAGCGGTCTCCGTCACCAAGTTCCTGATCAGCCAGGGCGTTCTGCCGAACCGGCTGGCGGCCACCGGTTTTGGCGAATTCCAGCCCATCGATTCGCGCGATGACGAGATCGGCTATCTCAGGAACCGCCGTATCGAGCTGAAGCTGACGGAGCGTTAATTGGCGGGCAAGGGCCGGAATATTCTGGTCATCAAGCATGGCGCGCTTGGTGACGTGATCCTGGCGCAGGGTCCGTTTCAGGCGATCCGCGCCCATCATGGCGATGCGCGCATCGTTCTACTGACGACGCGTCCCTTCGCGGCATTTCTTGAAAAATCCGGCCTGTTCGATGATATCTGGGTCGATGAACGACCGAAACTCTGGCAGCTTTCCAAGCTGATCCCGCTGATCCGGAAACTTCGCGGCGGGCGTTTCGACCGGGTCTATGATCTGCAAACCTCCACCCGCAGCAATTCCTATTTCCGCTTCTTCCCGAAATGGCGAAAGCCCGAATGGTGCGGGATCGCCAAGGGCTGCTCGCATCCGCACGACAGCCCGCTCAGGACCAAAATCCACACGATAGAGCGGCATATCGACCAGTTGAAGGTCGCCGGCATCGACAATGTCCCACCGGTCGATTTTTCCTGGGCGATGACGGATATTTCGAGATTCGACCTGCCGGCGAAATACGCCCTGCTAGTGCCGGGCGGATCGGCCCATCGTCCGGAAAAGCGCTGGCCCGCTATCCGGTTCGCCGAACTTGCGGAATATCTTGATGACAAGGGTATCACCCCCATCCTGATCGGCGGCAAGGCGGAGGCCGAGGCGATCGAAAAAATCCGCAGCTCCTGCCCCGCCGCCATCGACCTTTCCTCGCAGACCGATTTCGGCGACATCGCGTCGCTGGGTGCGGGCGCGGTGCTCGCGGTGGGCAACGATACGGGACCGCTCCATCTCATTTCGGCCGTCGGCTGCAAGACCGTCGTGCTGTTCTCCCGCGCCTCCGATCCGAATATGTCACGCCCGCGGGGGCAAGATGTCCGGGTCCTGCGGGAAGACGATCTCGCCAATCTGCCGATCAACCGGGTAATCGGCGAGCTGGACCTGGAACCATGAGCGAGGCGGCGAAAACGGTTCTCTGGTGGGGCCGCTTCGATCCCGATTATTCGCGCAACCGCATCCTCCGCCAGGCCTTTGCCGCGCTCGGTTGGCGGATTATCGATTTCCACCCCCGCATGAGCGCCCTTGGCCATATCGAGGCGGCATTGAAAGGCATCGCAAAGCCGGACCTTCTCTGGATACCCGCCTTTCGCCAACGGGACGTGGCGGCGGCGGCCAGATGGGCGAAGACGCGTCAGGTGCCCGTCATTTTCGATCCGATGATCTCGGCCTACGACAAGCAGGTTTTTGAGCGGCGAAAATTCCCGGCGGAGAGCGGGCCGGCGAAGAAACTGCTGGCATCGGAAAGCGCCCTGTTTGCCAAGGCGGACAGAGTTATCGCCGATACCGCGGGCCATGCCGCCTTTTTTATCGAAACCCTGAACCAGAAGACCGCACATGTCCGGGTCATCGCCCTTGGCGCGGAGGAACAGCTGTTCACCCCGGCGCCGCTTGAGGAAAAATTGCCGGACGAACCGCTGGAGCTGCTTTTTTACGGCAGTTTTATCGGCTTGCAGGCCCCCGAAGTGATTGTCGAGGCGGCGACGCTATGCGACGCGCCCGTCCGCTGGACCCTGCTCGGCGACGGCCCGCTCAAATCCGCTTGCGAAGCGGCGGCGGCGGGGCATCCGATGATCCGGTTCGAGGATTATCTGGACTATGAAAAACTTCCCGAACGGATCCACCGGGCGGACATCCTTCTCGGCGTTTTCGGCGCGAGCGACAAGGCGGCACGGGTGATCCCGAACAAGGTTTATCAGGCGCTCGCCTGCGGCCGGCCGGTTATCACCCGGGCGTCAAGCGCCTATCCGGCACCTAAAAACGACAGGTTGATCGAAGTTCCGCCGGAAAATCCGAAGGCGCTTGCGGGCGCGGTCCGCGAGCTTCACGACCGCCGCACGGAGCTTCCCCGGCGGGCGGCAGCGGCCCGGCGCTACTATGAGGATCATTTCAGCACCGAAAGCATTCACGGCCAACTGGCGGCCGTTCTCGACGATCTTCTAGGCGGATAGAGCGCTCCGTCCCGCGTCGAATTGCAATTTCGCAAGCTTGGCGTAAAGCCCGCCTTCCGCCATCAGCTCCGCATGGGTTCCCTGATTAATAATCCGGCCCTGCTCCAGCACGATGATCCGGTCAGCCGTGAGGACGGTCGCAAGACGATGGGCGATCACGAGTGTGGTGCGGTTCTGCATGAGATGCTCAAGCGCGATCTGCACCTGCCGCTCGCTTTCCGCATCAAGCGCCGACGTCGCCTCGTCAAGCAACAGGATTTCAGGGTCGCGCAAAATCGCCCGGGCAATGGCGATACGCTGCTTCTGCCCGCCCGACAGCTTGATCCCCCGTTCTCCGAACTCCGTGTCGAAGCCGTCCGGCATGGCATTGATGAATTCGGTTGCAACAGCGGCCTCAGCGGCGGCGCGCACCTCCTCATCGCTTGCCTCCGGCCGCCCATAGCGGATATTCTCCATGGCTGTATCGGCGAAGATCACCGCATCCTGCGGCACCAGGCCCATCAGGGCACGAAGCCGCGTCGGATCGACCTCGGCAATATCGGTACCGTCGATGGTGATGGTGCCGCTTTGCGGATCATAGAAACGAAGGAGAAGCTGGAATACTGTCGTCTTGCCGGCCCCGCTTGGTCCGACAAGGGCGACCGTCTCGCCCCTGCTGATCTTAAAGGAAAGGCCATCAAGCGCCGCCTGGTTCGGCCGCGACGGATAATGGAAGTTGACGTTATTGAAGCTGATATCGCTTTCGATCCGGGTGCCGATGGGAACCGGGTTTTCGGCAATCCTGACGGTCGGCTGTTCCGAGAGCAGCTCCAGCAGGCGCTCCGACGCGCCCGCCGCGCGCTGAAGTTCGCCCCATACCTCGCTGAGCGATCCCATGGAACCGGCGACAACCACAGCATAGAACACGAAGGCGCCAAGCGTACCCGCCGACATTGTGCCATCGACGACGGACGTCGCCCCGCTCCAGAGAACAAAATCGATGGCCCCGAAAATAAGCAGGATCACGAGGGCCGTCAGCCAGGCGCGCGCCGTGATCCGCTTGATGGCGATACGAAAGCTGGTCTCGACATCGGCGCTGAAATGTCGGCGGTCATGCTCTTCATGGGTATAGGCCTGCGCCGTCTGTATCGCCCGCAAGGTCTCGTCGGCGCGGGCGCTGACCGCGGCGATACTGTCCTGGTTGGATCGGCTCAACTTGCGGACCATGCGCCCGAAAACGATTATCGGAACCAGCACCAGCGGCACCACCAGCAGGACAAGCCCCGCCAGCTTGGGGCTGGTGACAACGAGCAAGACAAGGCCGCCGACAAACAGGAGAAAATTGCGGAGCGCCACCGAGATCGACGAGCCGATCACCGTCTGGATCAGGGTCGTATCCGTGGTCAGCCGGGAAAGTACCTCACCGGTCCGGGTAATCTCGAAAAAGGCGGGATTGAGCGTCAGGACATGATTGAACACGGCTTTGCGGATATCCGCGATCACGCGCTCCCCTATCCAGGAGACAAGGAAATAGCGGCTGAATGTCGCCACCGCGAGCAGCGCCACCACGCCCATCAGGGCGACAAAAACCTGATCGAGGCTTTCCGTACCGGCCGAGAATCCCTTGTCGAGCAGCGCCCGGATCGCCTGCCCTATATAGAGCGTCGTTCCGGCCGCGACCACCAGCGCCACCAGGGCGCCGGACGCCTGCAGCTTGTAGGGCCCGACGAATCGCCATAGCTGCCACAGGCGCATCACCACCCGTTTCGATTTTTCCTTGCCATTATTGTCGAGGGCGGTTCCGTTTACATCAGTCACGCAGCAGACCTTGCCTTATTTTTGTGAGTAAATCCAGTCTTCGGGTGTAAAGGTCATGGCCAGGAATGCAAGAAAAAATGCCAAAAATCATATCTTTGCTTGCCATCACGCCAAAGCTTTAATATAAGGCCCGCTTAGTGAATTATAGCGTCCCCAAAAGGGTGAGCCGACATGAAAAAAGATATACATCCCGATTACCACACGATTACCGTCGAAATGACCGACGGTTCGACCTTCGAAACCCGCTCGACCTATGGCAAGGAAGGTGATGTTTTGAAGCTGGACATCGACGTGAAAACGCATCCGGCCTGGACCGGCGGTCAGCAGCATCTCCGTGACGACGGTCAGGTCGCCAAGTTCAAGAAGCGCTTCGCCAATTTCGGCCTGAAGTAAGCGATCGGAAATTTCCCGTTACGGGAGGTGAAAAGGCGTCCATCCGGGCGCCTTTTTTAGTCAGCAGCGGCTGCGGCGGTAATTGATCATCCCCTGGTCGTCCAGGCGGACCAGCCGACGGTAGAGCCGCTCGCTCCGCTCAAGAAGCGATTGCAAGCCCTCGGGCAACAATTCCGGATCGCAGGCCGGTTCATCCTCAAGACACACCTTTACATGCTGGAGATGGCATTCATCCTCCTGCGCCTCTTCGGGGCTGATTTCCCCCTCCTGCAGGGCGCGCTGAAACATCAGCCAGGACATGCTTTCAGTGAGCCTCGTCGTCAGGCGGAGTGATTCCGCCGCGTAGCCGAAACTGGCCGTCGCCGGCATGGCGCGCGCCGCCGCCTGCCCGGGGCCGGCAAGATAGGATCGCGCCTCCTTCACCAGGTCCAGCGCTTCGTCGTAGGTTCGGGAGAAAAAGATGGTTTCCGAACCACGCATAGTGCCGCCATTATCGTCAACGTCCATCAATTTTCCTTCGCTGACCGCTCATAAATGTTGCCTTGAATCCTGCGAAAAAACTAGCCGCCAAAAGTTAATTTTCCATATTTTCGGCTCTTGAATCTATGGAAAAACGACACATATATGGGGCATCAGGCGCCGATTTAGGGTCTGAAATCAAGGGTTTGGCCGATTTAGGCAACCCGCATTTATATTGCTTCATAGGAGGATATAACCATGCGTGCTTATGATTTTTCACCGCTTTTGCGTACGACTGTCGGTTTCGACCGTATTGAACAGCTGTTCAGGACCCTGGAACGGGCGTCCAGCGAAAACAGCTATCCGCCCTACAACATCGTAAGAAAAGACGCCGATAACTATCGCATCACGATGGCCGTCGCCGGATTCGACGAAGACCAGATCGAGATCGTCGCAACGCAAAATTCATTGAAGGTATCGGGTAAATCCGAAGAGGAAAAGGACGAGGTGCAGTATCTGCATCGCGGGCTAGCGTCCCGTTCCTTCGCGCAGAATTTTGAACTTGCCGAAACGATCAAGGTTGTTGGCGCGACGATGGAAAACGGTCTCCTGCATATCGATCTTGTGCGAGAAATTCCGGAGGAATTGAAACCGCGGACCATCGAAATCAGCAAGCCCAAGGGTAAAGGCAAGCTGATCGAAAACAAAGCTGCCTGAGTAGCCTCATTTCATAGGAGAATGGCCCGCCGGCCTCCCGGCGGGCTTTTTTGTTCGTGCGCCATGCAGCGTTGCAGAAAGATCAAAAAACCGGGACGAATGATGGCACATGACGGCAAAGGCGATTATAGTATGGAAAGTTTCTGATCTCTAACCAGGTTCCAATCCCAATGTCCTCGCTTATTTCAAGTACCGTCGATTTCGATCAGGAAGGCTATCAGACCGGATATCTCGAACTTCTCCATTCCGTGCACCGCTCGGCCTACGGATTTATTCCGATCCCGATCGCCAGCTTCAAAAATGGCGATGGGCCGCGGGTTCTGCTGATGGGCGGCACGCATGGAGATGAATATGAAGGCCAGGTGATCCTATCCAATCTTATCCGTTCATTGCCTCTCGAACAGGTAAGCGGGCAGATCATCATCCTGCCCATGGCGAACTTCCCGGCGGCGGAGGCGGGACTTCGCACATCACCGCTCGATCAGGGAAATCTCAATCGCGCCTTCCCCGGTATCGCCAACGGAACGCCGACGCAGCAGATCGCCCATTATATCGAGGAGTCGTTGCTGACCCGCGTCGATTTTCTGTTCGATCTTCATTCCGGCGGCAGTTCGCTACTTTATGAGCCGACCCTGCTCATTTCGCTAAATGACGATGATCCCCATCTGGAGTTGAAGCGCAAACTCGTCAAGGCGATGGGGCTGCCCCTGACCTTGCTGACGGATCGTGATGAATATGGGGGGTATTCCTCAGCCGCCGCGGTTCGAAAGGGCGTTTGCTGTATCCTCACCGAGCTTGCGGGGGGCGGCAATGTCACGAAAGGGCTGCCGAAACTTGCGATGAATGGCCTGCTTCGCGCCCTTTACGAAATTGGTGTGGTCACAGTGACACCGAAACCCGTCGACGTCAAACCGCGCGCCTTCGCGGAGGAAGGAAGCCTGTTCGCGACCGAGCCCGGTGTCTGGGAGCCGCTGGCCGATCCGGGTGAAGATGTCGCCAAAGGACAGCCCGCCGCCCTCATCCATCGCGTCGAGACGCCCGGCCGCGCGCCGATCGAACTCTTTTTCGAGGCGGACGGCGTCATTCTCGCCAAAAGGCAGGGCGCGCGCGTGGTTCGCGGAGATTGCCTCTTCCATATTGGCCAGAAGGAAGTCACGCCCTGACAGGCCAAATCATGATGACGGGCGGGACACCCATCCATGGATGATATCCTCCTTGCCGTTTCGGTCAGTTTCATGGCGTTCCTGTCGACCAGTATCGACAATTTGTTCCTGCTGATCACGTTGACGCTGCATCCGAAATACGGATCCGCGAAGGTACGGACCGGATATCTTCTGGCCGTTCTTCTCATGCTGGGTATCTGCCTGTTATTCGCGCGCGGGGTTCAACAATTGCCCCTGCATTTCATCCCCTATATCGGGCTGGTGCCGCTCACTATCGGCATGTATGAACTCTGGCAACTTGTGCGGGGCGGCAAATCCGCTGCGATCCCGGACGGAGAGACGGGCAAACTAAGGGACGGCAGCTTCCTTACTATCACCATGATCATGATCACCCATAGCTGGGATTCGATCGCCGTCCTCGCCCCGCTCCTCTCCGACACCCGTCCAGGGCTCACGGGCTGGATGGCGGCAAGCATCCTGATTGCGGCGGGCGCCCTCACATTCGTCGCACAGAAAGCCGTCAGCCATCCGTCAATGAAGGCATTCCTGCAACGCTACGCGCCGAAGGTCCTCCCCTTCCTGCTGATTGCCGTCGGCCTCTATATTCTCCTCAATACCTCCACGGATATCACGTAAAAATCCACGATGAGGGCTTTATAAATTTGCGCGAAATGCCTATTGTCGCGATATAACTTTCAGTTGTTTGAGGATTGGCACGATGAAATTTCGTCTTTATGGTTTGGCTCTTGCCGTGATCGCGGTCCTTGCGACAGCCTGTGAGCAGCGCGTGCAACCCATCTATAACCCGACGAATGTTCCCATTCCACAAAGCCTTGCTTTCACCTCACTTGAGGAAATCGGCGAAGGCATCAAGCGGGCGGGCGCCAGCCAGAACTGGCAAATGACCGACAAAGGCGCAGGTGAAATAGAAGCTGTTCTAAAAATACGCACCCATAAGGCAAATGTGCGGATAGACTATTCGCAGATCAGCTACTCGATCACCTATGTCTCGAGCATCAACCTTCTCGAAAATGGCGCCGGCATCCATCGCAACTACAATACATGGGTCCGCCAGCTCGAATCCGCCATCAACGTGAATTTACAGAAGTTGGCGACAACAACGAAGAATGAACAGCTTACCACCGGTGATAAAGCAATGATGGAGGCATGGAAGCAGGCCGAAAACACGAATGATCCGTTGGTGCTGCAGGATTTCATGGACAGGTATGGCGACGGACCCTATGCCGCAGCGGCGCAGCAACGCCTCAACGAACTCGCGCAACTAAGGACCAGTGGCGTAAAAAGATTCGATCCCACCGGAACGTGGCGGGTAGTTGCCACATATAAAGCAAATACCGGCAATACAAGTTGGTGCGGTCGCGATAATACATGGGTTTTCCTACTCGATTTCAGAAAAGGCCGATTTTCCAGAACATACTGGAGTGGCCGAGCCGGGCTATATGTCACTGGCGAGAACGCTGACGATTTTGTCAATCTTAAATTTGATTATCCAGAAGGGGGCCATCAGTGGAAATGGACGGAAAGATTCAAGCTGGATAGCGGCGACGAGCGCCTCACCGCCACATCAACAACTGGCGGAACTCCGCCAGGTTGTTCAGGCACCATCGGCGTTCATATGGTGAAACAATAGCTCAAAGTCCGTCACGCTCAGGCTTTATGTCGCCTCTGCCTCGAACGCTCCGAACATTTCGCGGATTTCGTCGCTGACAGGTTCTGTTTTATGGGTGGTCTGGTCGGTATTAACCCAGACGATTTCGCCGGTGCAGTAACGGGTTTCTTCGCCTTTGACGAAAATCTCGAGCGCAAAAGTGATAGAGGTACGTCCGATTTTCTGGACACGGCAGCCAACCTCGATCTGGTCGTCAAACAGGATCGGCTTCTCGTAGAGAACGAGGGATTTGACGAGATGAAAATCCTGCCCGGTCCGCGCCACGTAAGCCTGATAATCAAAGCCGAGATGGCGGAAAAATTCCGTTATTGTCGTGTCAAAATAGGTCAGGTAATGGGCATTGAAAACGACGCCCTGGCCGTCAATCTCGGAGTAACGCACGCGAAAGGGGAAAAAGAAGCGAAAGTCCTGCCGGGCCATAAAATTATCCCTAAACCTTTTGTTCGGCCAATATCCCGGATAATGCCTTTCGCCAGTCCGGCTGGTCAATATCAAAAACCCGTTTGATTTTAGTGCAATCCAGAACAGAGTTTTTCGGCCGCTCCGCCGGGACCGGATATCCGTCGGACGGGATGGGTTTGAGCACTGGTGTTTTGCGCCCTTTGAAGATCATTTGCGCGAAACCGAACCAGGTCACATGCGGCGCCCCGCTAAAATGAAAAATGCCCCAGTCATTAAAGCCGGGCTGGGTCGTCTTTCTGGCAATGCGGAACAGGGCAGACGCGATATCGTCAGCCGCCGTCGGGCCGCCTGTCTGGTCATCAACGATGGTAAGCTCACGATGGCTTTCCGCCAACCGCAGCATGGTATTGACGAAATTCTGCGCGCCACCAAACACCCAGGCCGTACGCAGAATGATATATTTGCCGGCGATGGCGGCCACGCGCGCCTCCCCTTCCGCCTTGCTCCGGCCATAAACGTTGAGCGGCGCAATATCGTCATCTTCAAGATAGGCACCCGCCTTTTTGCCATCAAACACGAAATCCGTGGAAATGTGCAAAAGCGGGATGTCGAGGGCCGCACATGTCATCGCCAAATTTTCGGCCCCTTTGGCGTTGACGGAGAATGCGGCCTCCACCTCTTCCTCCGCCTTGTCGACGGCGGTGTAGGCCGCGGCATTGATCACGACATGCGGCGTAGAAGCGCTGATTTTTTCCTGAACCGCGGACCGATCGCAAATATCGAGCGACTGCCGGTCATAGGCGACAATTTCGATTCCCTGCGCCGAAGCGAGCGTCTGAAGCGCCTTTCCGACCTGCCCGCCGGCACCGGTGATCAATATCTTCATCGGCCGGTTGATCCAAGGCCGAGACGTTCCTGCGTGTAATCCTTGGCAACCGCCTTGACCCAATCAAGGTTGTCGAGATACCAACTGACGGTCTTTTCAAGACCTGTTTCCAGATTTAAGGACTGCGACCAGCCGAGCTCCGCCTCTATCTTCGAGCAATCCACGGCGTAGCGGGCATCGTGGCCCGGCCTGTCGGTGACGAAGCGGATTAGGTTTTCATGGGGTGCCTTGCCCGGAAATTTCTTGTCCATGATCTGGCAGATGCCGCGCACCATGTCGATATTCGTCCGTTCGGCGCGTCCGCCAATCATGTAGGTTTCGCCGATTTTTCCCGATGCCACAACCTGCTGCAGCGCCGCCGCATGGTCTTCGACATAGAGCCAGTCGCGAATATTCTCGCCCTTGCCATAGACAGGCAGTTCCCGGCCGTTCAGGCAATTGAGGATAATCACCGGAAGCAGCTTTTCCGGGAACTGATACGGCCCGTAATTGTTGGAGCAGTTCGTGACCAGAACTGGCAATCCGTAGGTCCGGTGCCAGGCGCGGGCGAGATGGTCCGATCCCGCCTTACTCGCGGAATATGGAGAATTCGGATCATAAGCGCTCTCTTCGGAGAACAATCCTTCGGGACCAAGCTCGCCATACACTTCATCGGTCGAGACATGAAGGAAGCGGAACGCCGCTTTCTCGTCCGCATCGAGGGCGCGCCAGTAGTGATAGGCCGCATCCAGCATGGTGAAGGTCCCGACAAGGTTGGTCTGGACGAAATCGGCTGGGCCATCGATCGACCGGTCGACATGGGATTCCGCCGCCAGATGATATACCGCCCGCGGGCGATATTTGGCGAACAGGGCGCCAATCGCGTCCCGGTCGCATATATCCGTCTCTGAAAAATGATAGCGCGGGCTGTTGCTGACCGGCTTGAGGCTCTCGAGCGAGCCTGCGTAGGTCAGCTTGTCAATGATCAGGACGTCTTCCTTGTCCTGATTGATCAGGTCCCTGGCGAGGGCGGATCCGATAAATCCGGCGCCGCCTGTGACAAATACGGTCATCTGGTTTCCTTGAATTCGAAAAGTCTGGGCTGATCCTTTAATAGCGGCAAATTCTTATCTTTTTCTGAAAGAATTACGTTTTCTTCGGAAACAGGCCAATTAATCTTCAATTCCGGATCGTTCCAGAATATTCCGCAGTCATGTTCCGGGCTGTAGTAATCCGTCACCTTGTATAGAAGCTCGGTATCCGGTTCCAGCGTACAGTATCCATGGGCGAACCCGGGCGGGACCCAAATCTGTCGCCAGTTCTCCGCCGAGATTTCGACAATGACGGACTGGCCGAAGGTGGGTGATCCGACGCGGATGTCGACGACCACGTCAAGGACCGCACCGCGCACCACCCGGACTAGCTTGCCCTGCGCTTTCGGATCCAACTGGTAGTGGAGCCCCCGCAGCACACCCACCGCCGCACTATAGGCATGATTGTCCTGCACGAAGTCAATTTCCAGCCCCGCCTCCTTCAGCGTCCGGGCATTCCATACTTCGGAGAAAAAACCTCTCTCATCCCCGAATTTCGCGGGTTTCAGGATCTTCACATCCGCGATTTCTGTTGCTTCTATTTCCATGCTCACTCATGTCCCTACTACGACACCGTCAGGATCACCTGACATACCACAGGAGTTTATTTTTTGTTATAAAGAAAACAGTCCGGGTAGCTCACCGTAAAAAGCGCCCGGTCAATAACCTCCTTGTTATACAGAACTTCCATCCGGTACTGATAAACAGCCCCGATCGTCAAAGCGGCCAATTGAAGCGTTTTTTTGCAATCCTTCGCGAGAACCCGCCCTTTTACATTCTGCGCCCAATATTTACTTTGCTTTATGTTATTTTTTTGTTCCTTGACCATACTAACCGACAATAACAGGCCGTCCGCCTTGATCTCTGTGACCTTGAGGGTCGGATCCTTCAGTTTTGAGTGGTCGAATTTCTTGACGACAACCTGGAAGGCGCCGGTAATCTGGTCGACCACTCGTCCGTCCACCCGGTCGCCATTCGGCCAGTAGCGGACCGTGTTATATCGGGCATCGACCGCAGCCTGATTGATCATCGGCAGCTCGCTTGCCACACAAAACCCCTTGTCCATACTGTCCCGCGCGCTTTTCTTTTGTGCGCGGCCGGTAATGATCATATTGAATTCATAGATAAATCCGCGATCGAGGAGAAAACGGGCGCTCGCGTTGCGGCAGGCCTTCAAGCGCAAATCGTCGACGAAGTTGGTCGCGGTGTTCATGCGATAGGCATTAATCAATTCGACGCCGCGAAGCTGATCGAGCCGGTATTCAAAATGGTCGGTGATCAGTTTTTCATCGATATCGCGAAAGGAGAATTCAAGTCCAGGCGGCAGTCCGGCGAATTGGTCGTCGCGGGCTTCCGCATGGAACCGCTCCGCCATCGCCCTTTCTTCGGGGTCCGTCGGCCAATTAATATCGGCGGCGCGCCGTGGAGTATTCACGCAGGCGGCGAGACAAAGAAACAGGATCATATAAACAAATAATTTCATTCTACGCCCGGCAACTGTCGATTGTATGTCAGTATAGGGAGACTTGGCGCCTCATTCATCCATTATTTGCCTTTATGCTCAGATTAAAAGAAACTGATCCCCTAACGCCTCACAACAGGATAAGATCGGCCGTAGAATAAATCGTAAGGATGACAAATGTTTAAACTTTTCTTCTCACCCGGAACCGTTGCCCTCGCCTCGCATATCACCCTCGCCGAAACAGGGGCTGACTATGAGGCTATCCGCGTTGATTTCGCGGCCGGTGAGCAAATGAAGCCGGACTATCTGGCGATCAACCCGAAGGGCCGGGTGCCCTCCCTGATTACCGACCAGGGCATCCTGACCGAGACGCCGGCGATCCTGCTCTATCTCGCGCAGAGCTATCCGGATGCGAATCTCGCGCCGCTCAGCGACGTTTTCCAGCTCGCACGGCTGCAGTCCTTTACCAGCTATCTCTGCTCAACCGTGCATGTCAACCATGCCCACCGTCGGCGTGGATCCCGCTGGGCGACGGAGGAAAGCTCGTTCGAGGATATGCGCCGCAAGGTCACGGAAAATATGGCGGACTGTTTCGCCCTGATCCAGAAGGAAATGTTCGAGGGTCCCTGGGTGATGGGGGACAACTACAGTGTCGCCGACCCCTATCTTTTCACGGTCGGCCGCTGGCTCGAAGGCGACGATGTCGATATCAAAGACTATCCCAAAATTGCCGAGCATTCCGCCCGCATGAACGAGCGCCCAGCCGTCCAACGCGCCCTCGCCGAACAGACGGGGTAATGCCTACCGCTTGATCGGTTTGTATTTGATGCGGTGGGGTTCGGTGGCTTCCTTCCCCAAACGACGGCGCTTGTCTTCCTCATAGGCCTCAAAGTTGCCCTCGAACCATTCGACATGGCTGTCGCCCTCATAGGCGAGCATATGGGTGGCGACTCGGTCGAGGAACCAGCGATCATGGCTGATGACCACGGCGCAGCCGGCGAATTGCAGCAATGCCTCCTCCAGCGCACGCAGCGTATCGACATCTAGGTCGTTCGTCGGCTCGTCCAGCAGCAGGAAGTTGGAGCCGGTCTTCAGCATCTTCGCCAGGTTGACGCGGTTGCGCTCCCCGCCTGATAGCTGACCGACCTTCTTCTGCTGGTCCGGGCCCTTGAAGTTAAAGCCCGAGACATAGGCGCGGCTGTTAATCTCCTTCTTGCCGAGATAGATCACCTCGTTCCCTTCGGAGATTTCCTCCCAGACCGTTTTGTTCGGATCAAGGGTGTCGCGATCCTGATCCACATAGCCGAGCTGCACCGTCGGGCCAACCTTGAAACTGCCGCTATCGGGCTGCTCCTTGCCGGTGAGCAGCTTGAACAGTGTCGTCTTACCGGCGCCGTTCGGTCCGATCACGCCGACAATCGCGCCCGCCGGAAGCTTGAAGGAAAGATCGTCGATCAGCAACCGGTCGCCATAGCCCTTGGAGATATGATCGGCCTCGACTACCAGATCGCCGAGCCTCTGACCGGCCGGGATATAGATCTGCATCGCCTCGGCCTGTTTCGAGTTCTGCTCGGCCAGCAGATCCTCATAGGCGCTGATACGGGCCTTCGATTTCGTCTGGCGGCCCTTCGGCCCCTGCCGGATCCATTCGAGCTCCCGATCGAGGGTCTTGCGGCGCGCATCCTCGGCCTTGCCTTCCTGCGCCAGGCGCTTCTCCTTCTGCTCCAGCCAGCTGGAATAGTTCCCCTCCCACGGGATGCCATGGCCGCGATCGAGCTCCAAAATCCAGCCCGCCACGTTATCGAGGAAGTAGCGGTCATGGGTGACGGCAACGACAGTGCCGGAATAGTCGTGCAGGAAGCGCTCCAGCCAGGCGACGCTCTCCGCATCGAGATGGTTGGTCGGCTCATCAAGCAACAGCATATCGGGCTGCGAGAGGAGCAAACGGCAAAGCGCGACGCGGCGGCGCTCCCCGCCCGAAAGCTTAGTGACATCGGCGTCCCCGGCGGGACAACGGAGCGCATCCATGGCAATCTCCACCTCCCGGTCGAGATCCCAGAGGTTCTGCGCGTCGATCTGCTCCTGCAGCTCCCCCTGCTCCGCGATCAGGTCGTTCATCTCGTCATCGGTGAGGTCCTCGCCAAAGCGGGCCGAGACCTCGTTGAACTTGTCGAGCAGCGCCTTCTTCTCGGCGACGCCATCCATGACATTGCCGAGCACGTCTTTCGCGGCATCGAGCTCCGGCTCCTGCGCGAGATAGCCGACCTTGACCCCGTCGGCGGCCCAGGCCTCCCCGGTAAACTCCGTCTCGATCCCCGCCATGATCTTGAGCAGCGTCGACTTACCCGCGCCGTTCAGGCCCAAAACGCCGATTTTCGCGCCCGGGAAGAAGGAAAGCCGGATGTCCTTCAACACCTGCTTACCACCCGGATAGGTCTTCGACAGACCGCTCATCACATAAATATACTGATACGACGCCATAGGGATTTTCGCTCCTGATCCACAAATTGATGCTTGCGCTCCTTTTAGCGAAGGGACGCGGCGAACGCAATTGTTGTGATGATGATGAAATTGTGAAATTGTTGATTGAAGTAGAAAATATAAGTAATATTTACCCGCATTGCAGGGAAATTGAAGTCAAATGCGAAGTCTCAAATAATTTCGTGTTTTTCAAGTCGATTAAGTTCGAAAAACACAATCGAGGGGGAATAAATGAACGATAGGCCTGACTTTTTAACCAGCGGGGACGAAGCACGCCTTTTCCCTATTCTCGCAGAAACAAGTAAAGAAAAGCGTGTCGCGTCCATTTTTTTGGCAGTCCTCACACAAATCCCGGCTTTAGCAGAAGATGTTCTGAGAACTGTAGGTATTCGAGTTGGCCTAAGAACGAAGATAATGGCCTATACGGAAGTTGTTCTTAAAGGGGAAACAGATAGCAAGTGCCGCCCAGATGGGTTGATTGTTATCAATACCGGTCGCGGTATCTGGACCGCCCTTATTGAAGCGAAAATTGGAAAGGCCAAACTTGATTTCACGCAAGTACAACGCTATCTGGATTTGGCTAAAGCTAACAAGATTGATAGTGTTATTACAATATCTAACGAATTTGTTGCCCGTGCCGATATATCTCCAATTTCATTGCCAAAAAAGGAGCTTCGTAAGGCCGAATTGTATCATTGGTCATGGTCATGGTTAGCAACAACATGCGAGATTTTAAGCTATCAAAAATCTGTGGAAGATTCTGAACAAAGATATCTACTTAAACAGTTCAATCATTTTTTGGCTCATCCTGCCACTGGTGTAGAGAGATTTACCCAGATGGGAATCTATTGGAAGGATGTGGTACAGGCGGTTTCAAACAATGAATCGCTACAAAAAAATTCACCACAGATAGAAGATGCAATTACTAGCTGGTTTGCAGAAGAACGAGACCTTTGTCTCCACATGTGCAGTCATGTCGGTCGAATAGTGACCTCGGCAATTGAGCGTAAGCTTATTGAAGATCCTTCCGCAAGAATAAAACAGGGTATCTCAGATTTTGTAGAAACGCAGACTTTGAAATCTACAATCAGAGTGCCGGATTGCGCATCGGATATTTTGGTAACTGCGGATTTTGCAAGAAGAACGGTTTCAGCCTCAATGACGTTAAAGGCGCCTGCGGACAAAGTATCAACAAGCGCACGTGTTAACTGGGTCCTGAGAATGTTAAAAGACGATGATGATCGGCTGCTTCTAAGAGCGATGTGGCCCGGAAGAGCCGCGCCAACCACAAAGGATATTGTAAGCCTCCGAGAGAATCCTGCATTAATTCAAAATGACAATCCCAAATCTGCTCCTCATAGCTTTGAAGTTTTAATCGTACAGAGACTTGGCCCCCGTTTTACAGGTCGACAAACGTTCATTGAAGATTTGGAAAAAATGGTCAAGGATTTCTATGATTTGGTTGCTGTGAATTTAAAGGCTTGGCAGGCTCCGCCTCCTAAACCAATAAAATCTCGCAGTGAACTAGATCCCGGCGAAATTACCGAAGCCGACCTTGGTCCCGCCGGTTCCCTGCCTGAAGAGGTGGAAAATTAGTTATGCGTGTTGTTATGGACCATTACGGAGTTAGCAATTTCCCCTCACCCCACAAATAAATCCGCGGGCATTAATCCCGTTGTCATGGCATAGAGCAGGAGGGTGACGGTCACGACCGAGAGGGAGGTGGTGACGAGGACGGTGGCGGAGGCGCGCTCGACCCAGACGCCATATTGCTGGGCGATGACAAAGACGTTCGTCGCCGTCGGCAGGGCCGCGAGCAGGACGGCGGTATAGACCCAGATCGGATCGAAATCGCCGAACCAGCTAAGCGACAGATACATCAGCACCGGATGCACCACGAGGTTGAAGGGGACGATAAAGCCAAGCTCCGGCGGTACGCGCTTCAACGGCCGGAGGGCGAGCGTCACCCCCATCGCGAAGAGGGCGCAGGGCGCGGCGGCCTGGGCGAGATAATCGATCAGCCACTCAATCGGCGTGGGCGGCGTGAACTCGACAATCGCCGCCGCAACGCCGACGATGGTGGCAATAATGAACGGATGCAGGAAGACCTTCTTCACGATTTGCCCGATCAGCGCGCCGAGATGCCGCTCCTTCCCGCCGGACAGCGCCATCATCGTCGGGGCGACGGTAAAATGCAGCACATTCTCGAAACAGAAGATCAGCGCGAGGGGGACGGCCGCCACCTCCCCGAAGGTCAGTAGCGCAATCCCCGGCCCCATATAGCCGATATTGCCATAGGCCCCGGCAAGGCCCTGAATGGTCGCCTCCGGCATTGTCGCCTTGGCGAGCAGCCGGGCAATGGCGTAGACCATCAGGAAGATCACGAAGGTCGTGGAGATATTGGTGGTGATGAATTCCCAGCTCGCCAGCTTCTCTATCGGCGTCTTCGAGAGCAGCTTGAAGAAGAGCGCCGGCAACGCCACGTAGATGATGAAGGTATTGAGCCAGCCCATGGCCTCGACCGGCTGGCGGGTGATCCGCGCGGTGACGAAACCAAGCAGGATCAGGCCGAAAAGAGGAAAAACTAGCCCGGCGATTTCGGCCATTTAACTCATACCTTGATAGTAATCAGATTTTTCCTACCTACCCCGTGCGAAAGATACGGTCAATGGATAAGGCGGTTACTTCGGCGGCAGGTTGCCGACAAAACGCGCGGCGAGATTGATCCAGCTTTCAAGGCCGGCGTCCATCGCCGCATCGACGTCCACATAGACGAAACCGCCCATCTTGCGGCCGGTGAAATCCATGGGCGCGGCGCCGGGGCGGGCCATCGCCTCCGCTTCCTGTTCCTTGCCGACGCGAAACATGAAACGGTCCTCCCCCGTGCCGCAGAGCATATTGCCGTTGAGCAGAAAGCAAACGCCTCCGAACATTTTTTTCTCACTGATCCCGGCGCGGTTTTCAAGCGCGCGGCGGAGAAGATCGGCGGTGTAGGCGTGGGACATGGCCCCTACTCCGCTGCGAGCGGCTCGACATCGCCTTTTTTGAAGCGTTCGAGCAGGCTTTGCCGCTCTGCCCTCGCCGCCGTCAGATGCTGTTCCTTCACATGGCCGAAACCGCGGATATGTTCCGGGACCGAGGCGATCTCGACGGCGAGCGAGAGATTGTCCTTTGTCAGGCAACCGCAGAGCTCCGTCATCGTCGCTTCATATTCGCTGATCAGCGCGCGTTCCGCCTTGCGCTCCTCCGTTTTGCCAAAAGGATCAAGCGCGGAGCCCCGCAAAAACTTGAACTTGGCGAGGAGGCCGAACGCCTTCATCATCCAGGGGCCGAATTCCTGCTTGATCAGATGGCCGTTTTCCGGGTTTCTTTTCGCGAAAATCGGCGGCGCGAGATGGAATTTGAGCTTGAAGTCGCCTTCGAACTGATCGTTGAGTTTTTTGGCGAAACTGCCGTCCGTATAAAGCCTTGCGACCTCATACTCATCCTTGTAGGCCATCAGCTTGAAGAAATAGCGCATCACCGCCTCGGTCAGGCGGGTGGAGCCCGGAACCGCCGCGGCTTCCGCCTTGCCGACAGTCTCGATCAGCTTGAGGTAGCGTTTTGCGTAGCGGCCGTTCTGATAGGCTTTTAGGAAGTCGGCGCGGGCGGCAATCCGGCTCTCCAGCGTCTCGAGACGGGTAACGTCGGCGGTCGCCTCGGGCGGCCGCGCGATTTTCTCGACGGCCGCCTGATCGGCGGCGGTCTTGCGGCCCCAGGCGAAGCTGCGCTTGTTCGCATCCACCGCAACGCCGTTAAGCTCAATCGCGGTTTCGATGGATTTGAGGGACAGCGGGATCGCCCCACGCTGGAAGGCGAAGCCAAGCAGGAACAGGTTGGCGGCGATGGAATCGCCCATCAAGGCGGTCGCCAGGGTCGTGCTGTCGATAAATTCCGCCTGTTCCCGGCCGAGGCTCTGGCTCAGCAGGTCGGTCAGCGTGTCTCGGTCCATGGCGAGGTCCGGCGTCAGCGTAAAGGCCGCGACCGGCACCACATAGTCATTGATAAACGCCTTGGTCCGGCCGAGATCGTAAGTCTGGAGCGCATCCTTGCTGGCGGCGACGACCAGATCGCAACCGACGACCACATCGGTCTGACGGCTCGGGATCCGGGTGCCCGCAAGTTCACTCGCGGTATTGGCGATACGGACGTGGCTCATCACCGCGCCGTTCTTCTGCGCAAGACCCGTCTGATCGAGGATCGAGGCACCCTTGCCCTCGATATGCGCGGCCATCCCAAGAAGAGCGCCGACGGTGATCACGCCGGTGCCGCCGATCCCGGTCACCAGAATATTATAGGTGCCGTCGATCGCGGGGGCCGCTGGTTCAGGCAGGTTTGCGGCCGGGTTCATGATATCGATATCGCTGGATGTAACCTCGCGTTTCTCGGGCTTTTTGAGACCGCCGCCCTCGACGGTCACAAAGCTCGGGCAGAAGCCCTTCACGCAGGAGAAATCCTTGTTGCAGCTGGACTGATCGATGACCCGCTTGCGGCCGAACTCGGTTTCCAGCGGCTTCACGGAGACGCAATTGGAGGCGACACCGCAATCGCCGCAGCCTTCGCAAACGAGCTCGTTGATAAAGGCGCGTTTGGCCGGATCGGGAAAGGTGCCGCGCTTGCGGCGGCGACGTTTCTCGGCGGCGCAGGTCTGATCGTAAATCAGCGCCGTCACGCCCTCGATCTCGCGCAACTCCCGCTGCACCTTGTCGAGATCGTCGCGGTGATAGATTTTCACTCCCGGCGCCCAGGCCGTATTGCTCGGATATTTGTCGGGTTCGTCGGTGACCACAACGACTTTCTTGGCGCCTTCCGCATGCACCTGCTGGCTGATCAGCCAGGGCGACAGCGGTCCGTCGAACGGCTGGCCCCCGGTCATGGCGACGGCATCGTTAAACAGGATCTTGTAGGTGATATTTACATTCGCCGCGCAGGCCGCGCGAATGGCGAGCAGGCCCGAATGATAATAGGTGCCATCGCCCAGATTCTGGAAGATATGCTTCTCGTTGGTGAAGGGTGCCTGACCGATCCAGTTCGTCCCCTCCGCCCCCATATGGGTATAGGTTTCGGTCCGCCGGTTCGGCATATAGACGGCCATGGTATGGCAGCCGATCCCGGCCATGGCGCGGCTTCCCTCCGGCACGTTGGTTGAGGAATTATGCGGACAGCCGGAGCAGAACCAGGGTGACCGGGTGACCGGCGCGGCGGGCATGGCATTGCCGTCCTCGCGCGCCTCGGCGACGCTGATCCCTTCCAAGACCTTGTCGGACAGATCGCGCAGCTTGAGACGGGAGGCGATGGCGCGGGCGACCAACGCCGGGGTCAATTCCCCATCGGACGGGAGCAGCATTTCCCCCTCCTCGTCTTCCTTGCCGACGAGCATCGGATGCGCTTCCATTCCGTAAAGGATTTTGGCGATCTGATCCTCGATGAGGCTGCGCTTTTCCTCGATCACCAGGATTTCATCGAGCCCGACCGCGAACTCGACAAGGCCTTCCGGCTCCAGCGGCCAGGGACAGGCCACCTTGTAGACGGAGAGGCCAATTTCCTCGATTTCCTTTTCGTGGATGCCGAGATCGCCAAGCGCCTGCTCCACATCCAGCCAGGACTTGCCGGTCGTGACGATGCCGAAGCGGCGGTGCGTGGAATCATGGGTGACGCGGTCGAGCCGGTTGGCGCGAATGAAGGCCTTGATCATCGGCAGCTTATGCCGCATCAGCCGCGTTTCCTGCGCGAGGGAGTTATCGGGCCAGCGGATATGGACGCCATCCGCCGGTGGCTCGATATCTTCGGGGATTTCAATTTTCACCCGGTCCGGCCCGACATAGGCCGTCGCCGAGCTTTCCACCGTATCGGTCAGGCATTTCATGCCGACCCAGGCGCCGCTGTAGCGCGACAACGCAATGCCATAAAGTCCGTAGTCGAGATATTCCTGCACGGTCGCCGGATTGAGGATCGGCATCATCGCGGCGACCAGCGCCTGCTCGCTCTGGTGGGCAACCGTCGAGGATTTCGCCATATGATCGTCGCCCATCAGGACGAGAACGCCGCCATGCTCCGATGTGCCGGCCATATTGCCATGCTTGAAGACATCACCGGAGCGGTCAACGCCCGGCCCCTTGCCATACCAGATGCCGAAGACGCCATCAAAATCGGTCTTGCCGAACATCGGCAGCTGCTGCGTGCCCCAGATGCTGGTTGCGGCCAGATCTTCGTTCACGCCGGGCTGGAAATGGATGTCGTTATTCTTGAGGAACGGCTTCGCCTTCCACAGGCTCTGATCATAGAGGCCAAGCGGCGATCCGCGGTAGCCGGAGACAAACCCCCCGGTCTTGAGGCCCGCCGCCGCGTCGCGCTGACGCTGCATGATCGGAATACGCACAAGCGCCTGGGTTCCCGTAATGAAAACCTGGCCTTCCTGCAATTCATACTTGTCGTCGAGGCTGATCTTCGCCGCTTCGTTCATTTCTTATTCTCCCGCGCCCCGGGATGTTATCGCCAGAACCCGCTCAGACTTCGAGCCATTCTTTACGGACCTGTTCGTTGGCTTTCAATTCGTCGGGCGTTCCTTCATATACCATATGCCCATGGCCCATGACATACAAGCGGTGAGATATGCGAAGAGCGATGGCGAGCTTCTGCTCGACCAACAGAATCGAGACGCCGCGCCGGGCAATTTCCGCCAGCAAATCGCCGACTTGCGTCACGATTTTGGGGGCAAGCCCTTCCGTCGGTTCATCGATCATGACGAGATCGGGATCGCCCATCAACGTGCGGCACATGGTCAGCATCTGCTGCTCCCCACCTGATAGCACACCGGCATCGACGTCGGCACGCTCGCGCAGGTTCGGGAACATCTCGAACATATCCTCCATCGCCCAGCGGCCCTGCTTCTTCATGTTCTTGATGCCCATGATCAGGTTCTGGCGCACGGTCATACCTGGAAAGACATCGCGGTTCTCCGGCACATAGCCGAGGCCCCTATGGGCAATCTCATGTTCCTTCAGCCCGGCAATTTCCTCGCCGCGGAACTTGATTGAGCCGTGCGGCGGGACTTCGCCCATGATCGATTTAATTGTCGTTGAGCGGCCGACGCCGTTGCGGCCCAGAAGCGAGACAATTTCCCCCTCGCCGACGTGGAAATTGACGCCCTGCAGGATATGGCTCTTGCCGTAAAAGGCATGCAAATCGGTTACTTCAAGCATCACTCTTCCGCCTCCGCGCCCAGATAGGCCTCCTGCACCGCTTTTGAATTCCTGATATTCTCCGGCGTGTCGCTGGCGATAATTTCGCCATAGACGAGCACGGATATCCGGTCGGCAAGGTCGAAGACGACGCCCATGTCATGTTCGACCATTACCAGCGTCTTCCCGACCGTGATCTTGCGGATCAGCTCGATCGCCTGGTCGGTCTCGCTATGGCTCATGCCGGCCGTCGGTTCATCGAGCATGATGACGTCGGCGCCACCTGCCGCGGCGATCCCGATCTCGAGCGCGCGCTGCTCGGCATAGGTAAGCACACCTGCCGGGATATTTCGCCGTGAGGTAAGGCCGATTTCCTCGATCACCTCCATCGCCCTTGCGTTCAGTTCCTTCTGCCGGTCGACGAGATGCCAGAAGGAATATTTATAGTCCCGCACCCACATCAGGCCACAGCGGACATTCTCGAAAACGCTCATGTTCGGAAAGATATTCGTCACCTGAAAGCTGCGCGACAGGCCCTTGCGATAGATTTCGTAGGGCGGCAGATTGCTGATATTCTCGCCATGCAGCGAGACTGTCCCGCCGCTCACGCTGTAACGGCCGCTGATCAGGTGAAAGAGCGTCGATTTGCCGGCGCCGTTCGGGCCGATAATCGCATGCCGCTCCCCCTCGCCGATCGTCAGATCGACGCCGCGGATAATTTCCGTCGGGCCAAAACTCTTGCGAAGGCCCTTGAGTTCAATGGCCGCCGTCATGATGCCGCTCCTTTCGTCGATGCAGGAGGTTTGTTCGCTGTCTCCCACGCCTCCCTGAGCTGCGGCAGTTGCGTGCGGGTCAAATATCCGCCGACAAAGGTAAGAACGAGGATGACGACCCAGGTAACAATGCCATGGCTGTCATATTCAATCCCCATCAGGCTCATCAGCGTTTCGCCCTCGACCGCGGTCCGCATGTGATGCACCGTCTCGAGAAAGGCCGCTATCCCCGCCAGCATCGCAAGGGCCGGTATTCCGATCCGCAGATAGGGCAATATGAGAAGTCCCAGCCGCTTCATCCGCCAGGCCGCCGTATGCATCATGATAATGCCGGTCAGGCCCTGCGGCACATACATGACCGTCAGAACGAACAGGATGCCGACATAAAGCTGCCAGATATCCGTATAGTTGCTGAGAATGCTCTGCAGCAGGGTAAAGACCACGGCACCGACGATGGGTCCGATGAAAAATCCCACGCCGCCGATATAGGCCATCAGCAGAACGACGCCAGAGGTGAGCGCGTTGAGGTTCTCTTCGGTCACAATCTCGAAATTGAGGGCGAAGAGGCCGCCGGCAATCCCGGCGAAAAACCCGGAGGCGCAGAAGGAAACGAACCGCACCTTGCGCTGGCTGTAGCCGATAAACTCCGCCCGCTCCGCATTGTCGCGGACCGCATTCGCCATCCGACCGGCGGGCGTGCGCGAAAAGAGATACATCAGTGCAACAGTCACGAACACCCAGGCGGCAATCAGATAATAGATATGGATGTCCTTGCCAAAATCGATCCCCGCAAGCTCGGGTCCGGTCGTGCGATCCCCGCTCACCCCTTCCTCGCCGCCGAAAAAGGCGACGAAGATCAGGGAACTCGCCGCCATCAACTCGCCGACGCCGAGCGAGATCATGGCAAAGACGGTGCCCGCGCGCCGGGTCGAGAAACTGCCGATGATGATGGCGAAGACAAGCCCGATGATCCCGCCGAAGATCGGCACCAGGTACATCGGAAAGACGAACAGGCCATCCTCGATATAATTCATGAAATGGACCGACATGAAGCCGCCAAGTCCGAAATAGACGGCGTGGCCGAAGGACAGCATTCCCCCCTGCCCGAGCAGCATATTGTAGGACAGCGCGAAGATGATGAAGATGCCCATCAGGTTCATCGTATACAGGCCGACGTTCGACGAGAAGATGTTCGGCAACGCCAGCAGCAGGATGACAAAACCGATCCAGGGCATCAGGGTTTTTCTTAGCGGCCGGGATAGTTCCGACACGGCGGATTTTGTAATATCACTCATGTTTCACGATTCCCGAACAGGCCCGTCGGGCGGAAAATAAGGATCAGGATCAACAGAAGATAGGGCAGGATCGGCGCTATCTGCGGAAGCGATAACGTCCAGAGATCGCGGAGCGCCCCATCGGCGTCGAACGAGATGTTAAACAGGTGAAGGAAGTCGTTCACCGAATAATCAAGCGCGATGGCGAATGTCTGCAGCAGCCCGATCAGCAGCGAGGCGACAAAGGCGCCGGTCAGCGACCCGAGCCCGCCGATGACGACAATCACGAAGACGATGCTGCCGAGTACCACGGCCATGCCGGGAAAGGTTCCAAGCGCCGGCCCCGCGATAACGCCGGCGAGCCCGGCAAGCGCACAGCCCACACCAAACACGCCCATGAAGACCAGCGGCACATTATGGCCGAGCATGGCCGTCATGTTCGGCTTGTGAATGGCCGCCTGGATGATCAGCCCGATGCGCGAACGGGTCAGGATCAGCAGCAGCACGACGAAAATGGCGATGGAAACCAGCAGCATAAAGGCCTTGTAGGCCGGGAAATTCTGCCCGAAAAAGGTGAAGAGCGGGAATTGCAGGATTTCCGGCTCATGATATGCCTTCGTATCCTTGCCCCAGACAAACTGCACGATTTCCTCAATCAGGAAAGCAAGGCCGAAGGTGAAGATCAACTCTGCCACATGCCCCCAGCGATGGACGTAGCGAAGACCGTACCGCTCTACGACTGCCCCCATCAGACCGACGAGCACCGGCGCGACAAACAGCCCCACCCAGAAACCGAGATACATGCTCACGGTATAGGCGAAGTAGGCGCCCAGCATGTAGAAACTTGCATGAGCGAAGTTCAACACGCCCATCATCGAGAAGATGAGCGTCAGGCCGCTCGCCAGCATGAACAGCAGCAATCCGGTCACGATGCCGTTCAGCAGGGAAAAGAAGATCAGTTCTAGCATCGGCTGAATCTCTTTTTTATACGGAATAATTGGTATTTTTACCGGATCTGTGCCCGGCCGCAAAATAGCTGGCCGGACATTTGCCCGGCCAGTATTTCATGATGGATACCGTCTAGCTGGACGGACGCTCCATAGCGCAACCCACCGGCGGAATATCCGCATCTTCTGCGGAAATCGTTTTCTCGGTCACCAGACCGTACCCCGAGTTGTCCGCATCCAGAACAATATTTTCATCCGTATGGACGGAAATGCTGATCGGTTGCATCAACTGATGGTCTTCCGCCCGCATTACAACCTTGTCACCCTGGATCGTCGTGTATTCCATGCCTTCCAGCGCTCCGGCCACCTTGAGCGGATCGGTGCTGTTGGTTTCGTTCATCGCTCTCGCCAGCATCGCAAGCGCGTTGGCAATACGGAACTGCGTGATATCGGCTTCCGGATATTTTTCCTTAAAACCGAGGTGATAGGCAAGATACTCTTCCGTAGGCGGCGGATTTACGCGGCCTTCGTGAATAAGACGGATCTTGTCTTTGCCGGCCGCGCCAATCGTCTTCGTAATACCGTCATTGGCGGCATAGTAAGTATAGACCGGCGCATCGATACCGGCGTCACCGATGGCTTTGGCGAGACCGACCATGTCGGCGCCCCAGTTACCGGTAATAATCGCGTCCGCTTCGGATGCGCGGATCTTCGTGGCATAAGGCGTAAAGTCCTTTACCTTGCCGATCGGGTGAAGCTCGTTACCGACGATTTCAATATCCGAACGCTTTTCGCCAAGATATTTGACGGCTGCGGCCGCGACCGCCTTACCGAAGGAATAGTCCTGACCAATGATATAGACTTTCTTGATTTGGTCATTTGCCGCAATCACGTCGGTCAATGCGTTCATCTTGATGTCGGCATTGGCGTCGAAGCGGAAATGCCAGAAGTTGCATTTCTCGTTGGTCAGCGCCGGGTCGACAGCGGAATAGTTGAGGAACAGCACGAGGTTATCCGGATTCCGGTCGTTATGCTTCTTGACGGCATCGGTCAGCGCGTTGGCAACACCGGAGCTGTTACCCTGCATAATATAGTGGATCCCTTCGCCGATCGCCCGCTTCAACTGGACGAGGCTTTCCTTGGGGCTGATCTTGTTATCGAAGCCGACAATCTCGAACATCTGGCCGCCGAGAACGCCGCCTTTCTGGTTGACCAGGACATCAGCCGCATATTGCGCCTGTTTATATCCGCTGGTGCCAGTTGCCGCAAACGGGCCGGAAAGCGGGTCGATAAATGCGATTTTTATCGTATCCGCCGCCTGCGCGGTGAATGCGCTGAGCGCAGCCAGAGCCGCACCGATAAGTATGGTTGATTTGAGTTTCAATTTATCCTCCCAAGACTAAATTGAGTTATATGTATAGCCGACGCTGTAGTCCCGTTTTTGATTTTTTGATCGGGAATACGGCAAACACCCTAAGCGTGGCATTTGCTTTCTGTCGGCAGTTATGAAAGACCAAGTCGCCCGCAAGATCAAATAAATTTTCCGTATTGTCCGGAATTCAGTGCCGCATATTGAAGACAGAAGACCCGCAATGACCACCCTTCCCAGCCCGTTAGAGAAATATGCGAAAAAACAAATAAATACGCGAATTAGCGGAAATCTGGTGTTAAGAACACAATCTGATTGGGTAGATAACTTTAACTGTTTTCCAATTTCGGACTATTCCATGTCGGCGAGCTTTGTTGTTTATTTTTAATCGGCCTTTCATGATTTCGGTTATATTCTACGATCAGAGCCCCTGATTCACCTGTGCGGGAATCGATTCTTCAAGGAAAGTCCGACAGATGACGGATCAAACCAAAAAATTTATGCTGCTGATGATTGGTTGGTTTTTCGTCATCCTCGGCGCAATCGGCCTGTTTCTACCGGTGTTGCCGACGACGCCCTTTCTGCTGATTGCGCTCTGGGCCTTTTCGCAAAGTTCGGAACGGTTTCATTACTGGCTTTATAACCACCGGACGTTCGGGCCGCCCTTGCAGGAATGGTCGAAATATGGCGTCATTCCCTTGCGCGCCAAAATCATGGCGATTGCCACTATGACGGTGAGTGCGACCCTCGTTATCAGCTTCTCGAGCACCCCGTGGTACGGGCTGGCCGCGATGATTATCCTGATGCTGATCGGCGCGGGATTTATTCTTTCCAGACCGAGCCGGCGCAAGGAAAAAGACTCGGCGTAACGGTCCTCATGTCACCATCAGCGGAGAATTTTCCTGCGAAAGAAGTGTTGCAAGCCGTCCCAATGCCTTGAATAGACGCTTTTCTTCCGGCTCTCCCATCAGGCAGAGACGGATATGACCCACGTCCACGGATTTGTTCATGGCGAAGGTCGATCCGGCGATAACGACAATATTCTCGCGCCGCGCCGAGGCAACGAATTCCGACATCGACTTACCGGCGGGCAGCCGGACCCAGAGATGGGCGAGCGGCGAGTCCGGGGGCGACAAAGATCTCTCCAGCCAGGGGGCCAGTATTTCCCGCGCGCGCTTTTCGCGCCGGTGACAGATATCCACGAGGAGCCGCCCCTGCACCGCCACCTGCCCTGACTGGATCAGAAAATTCACCATATCCAGAAGCAACGGCGACGTCATCCAGTTGATGGTCGTCATTTTCGTCGCCAGCCTTGGGACAAGATTGTCCGGGGCCATCATATAGCCGACACGCAGCGCCGGGCTCATCACCTTCGAGAAGGTCGTAAGATACACGGCGATATCCGGCGCCAGGTCGTAATAGGACGGAATTTCACGGCTGTGAAGCGGCGCATAGGCGCTATCTTCGAGGATGGTCACCCCATGGCGACGCGCGATATCGATAATCTCCCGACGGCGCGCCTCGGGCTGCGTCGCCCCGGTCGGGTTGTGGTTGGTCGGCACCGTTATCAGCATCTTCACGTTGCCGCGACGGCATATCTCGGCGAACGACGCCGGAATCATGCCATCGCGGTCCATGGCGACGGGCGCAAGACGGAGATCAAGCTCATAGGCCGCGGCGCGGATGCCGGGATACCCGAAGGCTTCCGTCGCCACCGTTTCACCGGCATTTGCCAAGGTCGCCATGGCGAGATAAAGCCCGGACTGCGCGCCCTGCGTGATGATGATATTTTCGGGATCCGCCCGGTCCACCAAAGTGGACAGCCAACTCGCCGCCACGTCCCGGTCGCGCGGACGGCCGCGACTGTCCGAATAGGAGAAATAGGCGACGGGGTCGTTCCGCCTCAGCAGTCGCTGCGCGGCATCCCGGAGGCGGCTCTCGGTCTCGGCATGGAAAAAACTGTTCTTCGACAGATCCGTAAGGCCGCTCTCCCCCTCGCTCCAGCTTTCTTTGGGAAAAATTGCGCCCTTCCCGATTGCCGCCTCGTCACCGGCAGTACCGTATACAAAGGTTCCCTGTCCGATCCGGCCATAGCAATGGCCGCGCCGCTCCAGCTCCGCGTAGGCGCGGCTGGCGGTCCCGATGGAGCAGCCATATTCATAGGCGAGGTCGCGATGGGTCGGCAGACGATCGCCGGGCCGGTAGCTTCCCTGCTCTATCTTGCTGATGATCAGCGCGACGATTTCCTCGAATTTTTTCACGACGTTCCCGTTAAATTGTCACTATGACAATATAGCATTTGACGAGTACATTTTTATAACAATATTGACACAATGTAAATTGTCTTATTTTCCTTGCAGTTGTGGAATTGGCCCATGGAATACGGAAAAATGGCCCTGGTTACCCTGTTTGCCATCTCGATGGTTGGCTCTCCCGGCCCCGTTAACATGCTTCTTATGGCGTCCGGCGCGAATTTCGGTTATCGCCGGTCGTTTCCCTTCCTGATCGGAAGCATTTCGGGCTTTCTACTTGTCTGCATGGCGACGGCGCTGGGGCTGGGCACGCTGTTTACGACCTCCCCCGTCCTTCAGCTTGTCTTCCTCGGCGCGTCGCTTCTTTATATCCTGTACCTTGCCTACCGGGTGGCGATGGCCAACCCGACCCTGTCAGAAAGCGCGGAGCAACCGGGGTATCTCGCCGGATTGATCCTGCATCCGCTCAACCCGAAAGCCTGGGTTACCATTGTCGCCGCCTATTCCCAGTTCGTTTCGCCGGAAACCGACTATGCGACGCAGGTCGCCATCATCATCCTGATTTTCCTGATTGTCAGTTTGCCGTTCAATTCGCTCTGGTGTTACGGCGGCAATCTCCTGCGAAGGCTTGTCACCTCGCCGCAGCTTATGCGCGCGATCAATGTCACTCTGGCGTTTCTGATGCTGCTGGCGGTGGGCCTCGCGCTTCTGCAGGCAGAAGTCCTTAAACCCCTGCTGGCCTCCATTTCGACCTGACTTAGCCGGCTTCGGCAAGCCGCATGGTGCGTTCGGGCGGGAAATGCACGGTGCAGACCGTGCCGACGCCGACTTCACTTTCCAATGTGAATTGGCCGCCGTGAACTTCGGCCAGCATCTGGACCAGCGTCAGGCCGAGGCCCGTTCCCTCATTGTTGCGGGCATAGGACGTCTGGACCTGGCCAAACCGGTCGAGAACCCGCGGAATATCCGCGCTGTCGATGCCGATTCCGGTATCCGTCACGCGAAGGCTGATGCCGTTATCGTCGCGGATTTCAACGGCAACCGTCACCTTGCCGCCGCTGTTGGTGAATTTGACGGCATTGGAGACGAGATTGACGAGGATCTGTTTAACGCGGGTTTCATCGCCAAGGAAAATCGGCAGCCGGTCGGGAAGTTCCGACACCAGGCTGACCCCGGCCTCCAGCGCGCGGACGGATATCATGCGGAAGCAGGACTGGATGATCACCGCAAGATCGATCTTGCGTTCTGACAATTGCAGATGGCCGGATTCGATCTTGGCGACATCCAAAACGTCGTTGATCAGGCCCAAGAGGTGACGACCGGCACCGTGGATATCGCTCGCATATTCCTTGTAGTTCGGATGCCCGAGTTCCCCGAACGCCTGAGACGTCAGAAGTTCGGAAAAACCGATGATGGCGTTCAGCGGGGTGCGGAGTTCATGGCTCATATTGGCCAGAAATTCAGATTTGGCGCGGTTCGCAAGTTCCGCCATTTCCTTTGCCTTGCGCAGGTTGACTTCCGCCCGCACACGGTCGTTCATGTCGGTGAGCGTTCCCTCCAGATAGAGGAATTTGCCGTTGTCATCGAATACGCCGTGGCAGTTGATCGCGCCCCAGGTCAGGGAGCCGTCCTTGCGCCGCCACTGATAGACTTCGTCGATCAGATGCTGCTTCTTGGAAAGAAGCATGTAATGTTTACGCGCGACTTCCGGATCAATGTACACATCCTTTTGCAGCGCGGTTACCGATTTTTTCATCTCCTCGGCGGAATTGTAACCCAAGAAAATGGCCATCGCCGGATTGACGTCAATCAGTTTGCCGTTCGCATAGGCCTGGAAAATGCCTTCCGTGGCGTTCTCATATATGCGCCGATGCTTGAGCTCGCTCTGTTCAAGCGCGATCTCCGACGCCCGCCGGTTGTAGATATAATAGATCAACACGGCGGCGAGACCCGCGAGCCCCAGAAGCACCAGAAGAACGGCATCGCGGAAGACGCCAATCTTCTCCGCCTGGACGCGCAGCAGGCTGATAGCGGCGCTGTTGGAATGCGCGTGCAACCCGTCCGCCTTGGCGAGTGCCGACCGCGCTCTTTCAAGCGCGGTTCTCAAGACAATGTCCGATGTCGGCGGCAGACCGCTGATACCGTCATCAAGCCACCCCTGAATATCGAATAATGCGGGACGGAGAACCCCGTAAATCGCGGCCGTCCCGATCAGGTTGTCGAACCCGTATTCGACACGCTTGACTTCCAGAAGGTTGTTCACTTCATCGATATTCTGGCGAACCGAGGTTATTTTTCGGGCGCGCTCAGGACCCCGCGCCAGCTTCGCGACGGCAATCCCCTGCGTGATTTCATTGATGTCGAAGAGGATCGCCGACATCGCCTGCGAATCCTCGATCACCTTGAGCGGAATGGATTCCTCAATTTCGGAAAGCGTTACCTGAACATAGCGAACGGTACCGATCACAAACAGCGTCAGGCCGAGAATCGCAATGATATAGCTGTTCTGCCGTCTCAGCAGATTGGCGATCCGGAGCTTCCTCGCGAGTTGGGGTAAGAAAGAATCTGACATTCAAATTAGCTCTGGTTCGCTCATTGCTCGTTGGTACGGGCGACCGTCTGGCCGATTTCCTGATAATATCTGAGCGCTCCCGGATGCAACGGAACACTCATCGAAGATAACGCCATCTTCATCGATATATTCTTCAGCTTCGGATGCAGGCCCAGCGACTGGATTTCGGGGAGATTTTCCCAGAAGGTCTTGGTGATCTGATATACCTGTTCTTCACTCTGCGCCTTGCTGACAACCCAAAGTGCGGCGACACTCAGGGTGCGTACCGTGCCGATGCCATCATAACTTCCGGCGGGTATGGTTGTCGATGAAAAGAAGGCATTTTCCCAGGTCAGCCGCGACGCCACCGCGCCATCGATCGGCACCAGAGTGATCAGCCCCTCCGCGCTCAGTTCCGAAATCGATTTCGACGGACTGCCGGCGACAATGAAAAATGCATCGAGTTCGCCCGCGCGGATTTTCTTTATGGCATCCGATGGCTTGACATACTGCGCCAATATATCGCTTTCCTGGATGCCATAGGCATCGAGAATAATCCGCGCATCGACCAGCGTTCCCGATCCCGGATCATCGAGTGACACGCGCATGCCGCGAAGATCGGTAATCCGCTCAATTCCGGAACCCTTGCGGGCGACCAGATGAATGTCTTCGCGATAGAGGCTGGCGATGGCTGTTATGTCATGGAAGGCTCCCTGATCGGCGAAGACGCCGGTCCCGGTATGCGCCCAATAGGCGATGTCGGATTGCGAGAACCCGCTTTCGATTTTCCGGCTTTGAATATCCTCGATATTGGCGACCGAACCGTTCGATGTCTGGGCCACTGCCAGAAGATGCGGTACGCCGCAAGGATCGGGCGCGCAAACTGACGCGTCCGTCGGGTTCGAGATCGACCGGACGATCGCCTGGCCGACGGGATAATATGTTCCACCCATACCGCCTGTTCCAATCCGGAAAAGAGTTGCCTCTTGTTCGGCTTGTGCAGAAGGTATGGACACAGCCGCCGCAAGCGCCGCCAAAACCGTCAGCAGGATAATCGAAACCTTACGCCGCATAACGCCGTCCTCTCCAACTCCGTCATTAGTGCTTCCCCGGGCGCGGGCGTCCCGGTAAGATGCACATTCTGTTCACTAAAACTAGCATCGGCGTGTTAATGACCGGTAAACGATAACAAAAATTTATACAAACTATGAGGGCATGGAAAAACGGACGGACATGAACGGCAAATCACCCGAGGAAATTAAACATCTCAATCTCGAATATCTTCCCAGGCTTACGGTGCCCAATGCCGAGGAATATTTCGACGCGGCGGCCCGCAGGAGTGCCGATGCACGTGACCGGATGACCTGTCATATCGACATTCCTTACGGCGCGACGGAATTGCAGCGCCTTGATATTTTCCCGGCGCCGAACCCGGATGCGCCTGTCCTGATCTTTATCCATGGCGGATACTGGCGCGCCCTCGATAAAAGCGTCTACAGCGATATCGCCGGGCCCTTCGTCGCCGCCGGCGCAACCGTGGTTATCCCGAACTACGATCTCTGCCCCGCCGTGACGATCGCGGAAATCGTCGACGAAATGCGGCGTTGCCTGAACTGGACCTACGCGAATATCGCAATTTTTCACGGCAATCCTGCGCGCATTTTTCTCGCTGGTCATTCGGCCGGCGGCCATCTGACAGGCATGATGATGGCAACGGATTGGCAGGCGGAGGGCCTGCCCCGCGATCTTCTGAAAGGCGCGGCACCGATCAGCGGGCTTTTCGATATCGAGCCGCATCGACATACCGACCTGCAGGCCGATATCCGCCTGACGGAACAGGAGGCCGCCGCCCTGAGCCCGCAAAACCTCCCGCTGACCGCGCGCTGCCCGGTGATCTGCGCCGTCGGCGGCGGTGAGAGTGCGTCGTTCCATCGCCAGTCAAAGGATTTTACGGAAAAATGTCGTGCGGAAGGGCTCCCGTGCGAGTATCTTGAATTGGACAAGGATAACCATTTCGATATCACCGATCGCCTGCACCGTCCCGGGGATCCGCTGACCGGCGCCCTCAAACGGCTGATGGGGATCTAATTTGGCAATGCATTAGGGAAAACAGCCATGACGACATCCGGTACCCGCGAAGAGCTTTCCACCCTCACCGATCAGTTCGTTGCCGCCTTCAACCGCCAGGACCTTGACGGCGTCATGAGTTTTTTCGCCGAGACTGCCGTGTATCGCGACGCCTATGGCAAGGAGCATAAGGGCCCCGCCGCCATCCGCAAGGCGTTCGAGCCTGTCCTCAACGGCAAGCTCGGCAAGATCCATTTCAAGGGCGATGACCGCTTTATCGACGCGGATACCGGCAAGGTGATGGACAGCTGGACCTTGCGCATGCATATGGGCGAAGGCGCGGAGAAGGAGGCAAGCATGACCGGCCTCGATCTCCTGTATTTCGTGGGCGGCAAGCTCGTGACCAAAGCCACCTACCGACGGGGGTGAGCCATGGACGCGGCCTTTATCCTCCTGTCGGTATTCGGTATTTTCATCCCGGCGCTGATCCTGCCGGGTCCGGATTTCATTGGCGTCGTCCGCTCCTCGATGACCGGCGGCGCGCGAAGCGGCCTGTTGACGACGCTCGGCGTCTCGCTCGGCCTCCTGATGTATGCGAGCCTCAGCCTGCTCGGCCTCTCCGCCATTCTCACCCAGTATGAATGGCTCGCCTGGGCGGTGCGCGTCGCGGGCGCGAGTTACCTGATCTATCTCGGGCTCCGGCTCCTCTTCGCCAAGAAAGGACAGGTCGCCCTCGGCCATCCGGAGGCGGCAAAGCCCGCAAGGAACGCCTTCCTCTTCGGCTTCACGGTGACGCTCACCAACCCGAAGGCGGTCGTCCTTTTCTCAAGCGTCTTCGCCACCGCCGTCACCGCGGAGACACCCGTCTGGCTTCTCGTCCTGATGATAGCGCTTGTTTTTATGAGCGCGCTTGTCTGGTATTCGATCGTCAGCCTGTTCATGTCGAGCCGCCCGGTCATGAACCGCTTCGCCCGGGCCAGCCATATCATCGAACGCGCCGCCGGCGCCTGCTTCATCGCCATCGGCGGCAAGCTGCTGCTGGATGCGCGGAACCCGCTGAGCCCGTGAGCGCCACCCTCCGCGCGGAACGGCCCGAAGACGCCGCCGCGATCCGCGCCCTCGTCACCAATGCCTTCGGCCGGCCGGACGAGGCCGATCTTGTCGACGCGCTCCGGGCGGGCGGTGATCTCACGCACTCGCTGGTGGCGGAGGAAAAGGGGGAGATCGTCGGCCATATCGCGCTCTCGCGGTTGAAGTCCCCGGCGCAATCCCTCGCCCTTGCGCCCGTCTCCGTCGCGCCGGACCGGCAGGGAGAGGGCATCGGCGGCGCGCTGATCCGGGCGGCCATCGCCCGCGCCATTGCGGACAGCGACGCCCTGATCTTCGTCCTCGGCGATCCCGCCTACTACACCCGCTTCGGCTTCAGCCTTGAGACCGCCGCGCCGTATGAGTGCGCCTACGCCGGACCGTATTTTATGGCAATGGAACTGGGGGAGACAAAAACGGCACCCGCGCCGGTTATCTATGCGGAGGCTTTTGGAGAACTGGGATAACGCCCCCCACGCGCGCCAGTTGCCGGTCATGCACGCGCGAGAGCAGCAGCAGCGCGCATATCGCGCCGAGGAGCGCGAGCGCCATATCGCTCTGGGTGTCCCAGATATCGCCTTGGGTGGCGAGGAAGGCGTCGGCGTCTTCGCCGGTCATGAGGGCGACGGCCCATTCGATCAGCTCGTAGAAGGCGCTGAAGGCGAGGCAGATGGAGACAATGATAAAATTCCGCCAGTTGGGGAGCGTCACGATCTTGAGCCGGATCAGGATTTCACGCGCGATGATGGCGGGCACAAAACCTTGCGCAAAATGTCCTACGCGGTCGTAATTATTCCGCTCGAACCCGAAGTAGGGCTTAATCCAGTCGAACAACGGAACCTCCGCATAGGTGTAATGCCCGCCCACCATCAGGATAATGCAATGGATGAGAATAAGGGTGTAAAGAAGCGGCGTTAAGGGGAATTTCTTATAGGTCAGCACAAGGATGACAAGGCCGATCAGGGCCGGACCGACCTCCAGTATCCAGATGAAATATCCCTTGGGTTCAATCGCCGACCAGATCAGGACGGCAAAATAGATGCCAAGCCAGAGTATGCGCATAATCTTCCCCCTCGAAGACCGTTATTTATGATCGACGCTTCGAAACGCGCCCTCGCTCCAGACGACGGCGCGCACACATTTGCGCAGGTTCGTACCGCCGCATTCGCTGCCATGCACCTCCAGCAGCAGAACGCGCAGGTTGGACCAGTCCACCACTTTCCACCCCCGGCCAAAGAGCATATGCGCCTCGCCATCAACGATCACGGTGATGGGGCAGCCGCCAGTCCCGCACCAGAGCGTCGCCGCGGTGGTGCATCGAAACTCCCCCGCGTTAACGATCATCTCGGGGCGGCCATCCCCGGTAAGATCAACCGTTGGCCAGGCCTTTCTGGTCAGGATCAGCTTGCCATCCTGATAGCCTTGGCAATCCGCCTCTGCCGCCTCGATAACCTGGCGGAGGGCGGCTTCGTTGTTTCCGTCCCGCGCCTCAGAGGCCAGCGCCGGGGTCGATCCTGCAACCGCAATTATTGCCAGCAATGCCGCCCAAAATCCTTTCATGCTCATCTTTCGGGCGGGCCTTTCAGTTCCACGACATTCCCTTCCGGATCGGAGAGATAGAAGGATGGCCCCTGCCCGTCCGCGCCATAGCGGCTCTTGACTTCGCCGGGATCGATGCCATGGGATTTGAGATGCGCACGGATTTCGTCTTCATCGAATGTCTCGAGCGACAGGCAGAAATGATCGAGATTGCGTCCCTCTTTCCCCGGCGCCGCGCCGCCCATCTGCCCAAGCGTGCCATCAACCGGCACCAGATCGATCAGGGAGCCGCCGGCGCGAAGTTGATAAAGCCCGATTTCCTCCTGTGTTTTCTCCAATGTGCAGCCAAGTGCCTTGATGTAGAAATCCATCATTTTTTGAAGGTCCGTCACGCGGAGGACCAGATGATCGATATGCTTGATTTTGAACATGTCGCACTCCCGTTTGATAAGACGTGATATTACAGCTTTTGCCGCGCCCGCCAAGCTGCTACGTTGATTACATAAGAACAAGAAAAGGAAAATTCCAATGATTACCCGCGACGACCTGATCGGCACCTGGCGCCTGAAAAGCTGGACAAGCCTCAAGAACGGAGAGCCGATTGGCTACCCCATGGGCGAAGATGCGAAGGGCCAGATTATTTACAGTTCTGAAGGCCGAATGAGCGGCTTTCTGATGCGCACCGATTTCGCCGATCAGCCGCGCGACAAGGCCGCGAGCCCGGATATCTGCCTCGCCTATGGCGGCGATTTCCGCGTTGAGGGCGATGAAGTCATTCACAATGTCGATATCGCGACGGTCCCCTACTGGATCGGCGGGCCATTGATCCGCAAGGTGGTTTTACAGGGGAAAGACGTCCTCCTCAAAACCAAGCCGGAAACCACGTCGTCGGGCAATACCTATGAACATCATCTCCTGTGGGAGCGGGTCGACGCCTAATTCAAGCCCCGTTATGCGTCTTCGTTATTTGCCCTTCCAGTCGGGCTTGCGTTTCTCGGCGAAGGCGCGCGGGCCCTCGATCCGGTCGTCGGAGGCGGACCAGGCCTTGAATGCCGGGTAATCTTTCTGGTTTTTTATGGCTTCTGCGAGCGACGGTTCGTCCAGGCTCCGCATCACCGTCGCCTTGGACGCACGGATCGCATGCGGGCTGCCGCGCAGGATAATCTCGCACCAACGCTCGATCGCCTCCTCCAGCGCATAGGGAGCAACAACCTCGTTGACGAAGCCAAGCTCCTCCCCCTTGTTCGCATCGACGCTTTCGGAGCTTAAAATCATCCCCATTGCCTTTTTCAGGCCGATCTGTCGGGCGAGCCGATGCAGCCCGCCGCCCAGGGCCACCGCGCCGACCAGCGGTTCGGGCAGGCCAAAGCGGGAGTTTTCCGTGGCGATGATAATATCGCAGGCGAGCGCGATCTCGAACCCGCCGCCAAGCGCGACGCCATCCACCGCCGCGATGACCGGTTTGTCGAGATCGAACCGCTCGATCAGGCCGGCATAGCCGTTCTTGGGATATTCCCGGGCCTTCGGATCCTCGCTCGCGGCAATCGCCTTCAAATCACTGCCCGCGCAGAAGGCACGACCGCCGCGGCCCGTGAGAACGCAGATATACTGATCGGGATCCCCCGCGAAGGCATCGAGCGCCGTTTGCATCTCGTCATGCATCGGTTTGTGGATGGCGTTCATCACCTCGGGCCGTTCGAACGTGATCCGGGTAATATGCGTCTCCGCCCTGACGGAGATGAATTCATAGCTCATGAAGGCCCTCTTCCCTGACATCTGTGGCTTGTTCTTTTTCTCCCGCCATCATAGCAAGGGCGGAAGAGAAGCCCATCAGAAAAAAGCGGCCGTCGATCAGCTCTTGATTTTCCAGCTGCCGTCGACCTGGCGGCAGGCAATCCCATAGGTCGTCTGCTTCGTCCCGTTAATGTCTGACTGAGCTGTGTATTCCCGGCAATATTCGCCGTTATTCTGTTGATAAGTCTTTTCCGGGCTCACCTCATAGACCGTGCCGTTTTGCGGGTTGTTCCAGATGATGTCCTGCCCGTCTTCCGCATGCTCCATAATCTGGCCGATGCAGTTTTGGTCGACCTGGTCCATGCTCCTGCCGATGGCGCCGCCAAGGAGGTAGCCGATGATCGTGCCACCGACGACGGCAACAACCTTGCCGTGCCCCTTGCCGACCTGCGATCCGGCGGCTCCGCCCGCAGCCGCGCCGAGGACGCTGCCCAAAAGTTCCCGGTTGCACCGGCCGGTATCGATACCGAAAGGAATGGCGGCGGGCGCGGCGTAGTAGGCCTTGTTCTTGCCCTTGCCTTTATGCTTGTTGCGATATCCGTGGGCTGGCGCCCAGGGAGGAGGATCCGCCTTTACCGGAGGGATGTCGACCGCCACAAAACAAAGAACGAAAGCGCCGACCAGCACACTTTTTCCCATACCACTACGGGGTTTCATCGGGGTATTCGTCATACCAATCCTCGCTAAATCCAAGTGTCACAGTCATGAGGGAGGTTAAGGCTGAATTATGTCTTAATCCGGGCAATGGTTGTTTGCCGAATTTCAGTAATCCCATTTCCAGAAAATGCCGACGCTGCTGTCCGTGGACTGGCCCATTTCACTCTCCACCGAGATATTCGGCGTGAGTTCGATCTGTACCTTGGCGCGTGTGCCGCCCGATTGGGTGCCCTGATCGACGCCGACATAGATGTTGTCGGAGACGTATTTGCCGACGCTGACCTCGGCTTCACCGGTCTGTTCATTGGTGCTGGCGCTAACGACGTCAACGCCGAGGGTGTCGCGCACGAAACCCGTAATGCCGCCCCCGCTGCCCATCTTCCCGGAGAGTGCCGCAAGCGTTTCTGCAAGTTGCACGGCCTCCACCGCCGAGAGTTTGCCCGACGACTTGCCGAACAGAACCTGAGCCAGAACCTCGTCCTGCGGCAATCCGTCGGGCGAAGAAAAGCTGATCTCCGGATTGGAGGCTGTGCCGGAAATGGTGACAATCGCGGCAACTGTCGGCCCGTCATAGCGCGCCGTCAGCGACAGCTCCGGATTAATGGTCTCCCCGCCGAGCAGGGAAATTTCCCCCTCCTCAAGCTTGAAGCTTTTCCCCGCAAAGGTGAACTGCCCGCGCACAGGACTGATATATCCCTCAATGCGAGGATCGTCGGCGGTTCCGCGAATAACAAAATTACCCTTCCATTCGGAATCGAGCCCGCGGCCGCGAATAAACACCCGGCTTGGCATATGCAGATCCAAATCGAGCGAGATCCGCGATGGTTCTGCCTGTTCAACGGTCTTCTCAACCTTTTCGGCGCCCGGTCTGTTCACTTCCTCATATTTCAGATCGACAACATTTGGCGCGACTGAACCACCGATATTGATCTCTACATTGCGCGTTGTCACCTGACCGTCGACATAAAGGTCGCTGGTATTTCCCTCAAGATCGATCTTCCCGTCGGTGATGATGGAAAAATCATCCCGATTGACGACAAGAAGATTGGTGAGCGCGACATTGATATCGACACGCGGATCGGTCAGTTTCGCGAAATTCACTGTTCCCGAAGAGGCCAGTTCGCCGCCCTGCGGATCGACCGCTTTCGCGTCAAGTTTAAGGACATCGCCGTCGGCTATCTCGGCAGTGACCGTCAGTTTCTTAAGGATCGTTCCCTGTTCGACATCCTCAAAATATCCGTTATTGATGCGGGCGGCACCGACGAGCTGCGGCGCGTTAATCGTACCCTCCACCGCGAGATCCGCCGTCAACTGGCCTTTCATTTGCTGAGTATCGAGAGAAAGAAGCGGCCATATCTTATTGATATCGCTGTCTATTTCTAATTTTATATTAACTGGTTTATTTTCATTAATTAGAATATTGGTTGGGTCTAGCGCGATATCGAACGGCAGGCGGCCCGTGGCATCGATGCGCGTCGCCTCGAGCCCGGTCACGTCTCCTTTAAAGGTGAGTTCCCCCTTCCCGAGGCGGGCGGTGACAGTGCTCGCGAAAGAGGGCAGTTCGGCATATTCCTCTCCCACAAGGCGCAGGTCCACGGCCTTCAGGGTCATCTCTCCGGTGGCGGACGCCCCCTTGGTGACCACCAAACTGCCCGTTCCATTGAGGCGACCGGCAAAATCGAACCCCGGATCGACAAGTTCCACAAGATCGACCGGCAGGTCATTGAAACTGAACTCCGCGTTGACGGAGGCGGGCAACAGACGGCCGGACCCTTGCAACTTTCCCTCCCCGAAGGAAAGGGTAAATCTGTCAAGCTCTAGGGTCTCTCCCTCCACACGGAGGGACAGCGGCGATGTCAGCGCGATTTTTCGCCCGGCGAAATCGCCGTCCATGGTGGCGAGGCGTACAGATGTGACCCCGCTCTTCTGCGTCAATTGACCTTTCCCTGTAAGAGTCAGATCGGGATCCTCGCCGCGGGTGATATCAAAAGTGTAGTCAAGAGCCTCCAAACTGCCTTCGGCCGTGGTCGCAACTTTTTTCAGCTTTTGGCCGGCGATCGCCAGGTTGTCGGCGGTCGCCGTAACGTCAATCGTCGGCGCATCGAAGCTGCCGGTCATCGCCGCCGACACCGAGAGGTTCGCCGCCGTAACGTCCGCCGCGGTGATGCGCAACGACTTTGCGGCGATCGTTGCCTCAATAGATTGACTGCCTTTCCGATCCGCGAGCCTTGCGGAAAAATCGAGTTCGCCGGACGTGTCCTGACCCAACAGCGCGGTAAGTGTTCCAAGATCCGGAACCCTGCCCTTCACCGATCCCGAAATCGGCGTTCCGTCAAAGGGTATCTTCAAATCCCCGGACAGCCGGTTTTTCTGCTCCGTCACCGAGAGGTTCGAAAGCGTGAGATACTCATAATCCGGCAACGCAACCTTGCTTGACGCCTCCACCGTCACCCGGTCATGCAGAAGCCGGGCACCGACTTTTCCTGATGGCGACGCCGCGAGGGTGGACAGGGCATAGCTTCCCGTCAACGCGCCGAGGGAGTTGCCGTCGACCACGAGTTTCGTGATGTCAAACGTGCCTTTCACGTCAGGATCGGCAAGCGCGCCCGTCAAATTTGCCGTGAGCGCGGCGGTCCCGCCGATTTCCGTTTCCGCGATTTCACTCAACCGGGCGAGTTGCGGCAGTGATGCCGTCAAATTCGCCTCCACCGTCTCGAAGGAAACCGGCAGCCGTGCCATTCCGGCGACAGATCCACTTGCAAACCTCATGTCGATGTCCGAAAAGCGCAGTTCGTCTCCGGCAAGGCTGAAATTGAGGGCAAGCTTGGGATCGGTGCCGATGATCGGCGTCAGACGTGGATCGCCAAGATCAATGTCTGCGGCACGCGCGGCAATTTTACCCTCGAGGTTTTGGCTGACATCGCTGCTCGACAAGGTTACATCGGCGGCAAGGGATCCACCGACCGCCGCAACCTTGGAAAGGTCGCCCAGGTTTAGCGATAGATCGGCGGTGGCACCAAGGCTGGCCAAATCGAACTCTCCCTTGCCCTTGGCGCTCGCCTGCGCGCCAAGAAGCCGCAGCGCCGTGACCGTAAGCCGCTCCGTCTCGACTCCATAGGCCAATTCGAAATCGATATCGAGATTTTCGCCGATAAGGGCGGCCGCCTCGGCCGGAAGCTTCGACAGGCTAACTAGCGCCGCCGATCCCTTGACGGGTATATCGGTGAGCGCCGAAAGGTCCAACGCGGAGGTAAATGTTCCGGTCAATTCCGCCGCCGCGAAACTGCCATCGACGTCAAGGCCGCCTGCTTTCAACAGAGCATTCACGTTGATCTTGCTGAAGGTCCCGTCAAGATCGAGGTCGAGATTTCCGGAAGTCACGGCGGCCGGTGCCATCAGATCATTGAGCGGCGCCGCATCACGAAGTGCCGATTTCAGGGAGAGTTTAATCGTCTCGTCATAGGGATTTACCCGGCCCTCCGCCTTGACATTGAAGGTGCCGTTTTCAATATCGGCCGCAGAAAGCGTGACGTCATCGCTTTTGGTATCGTAAACCAGGGTCGCGGAAACGGTAATCCGGGAATCGTCGATGAGCGGAATATCGTCCGCAAGCGACCGATCCAGCGACCCGCCCCCTTTGAGGTCGATGGTTATCTGCTTCTCTCCGCGGGTTGCAACGGCGAAATCCGCATCGAACAGTTTGCCCGCGCTCATGCTCATCTGCCCGCGCCAGGAATTGAAAACGCCGTTACCGACGATATTCGCCTTAATCGCTGGATAACCCGGCAACGCAAGAAAGCGGGAAATCAGACCGTTTTCCTGCTCATCGAGGCTAATGTCGATGGCGAGAGTCTCGCGTGCGGGATCGAAATCGACGCTGCCGAGAAGCCGACTCTTGTCGTTCCTTTCGCTAAGCTTGATTTCGCTGTGAATGACATCATCGACCTTCGCATTGAGGTTCAGAAGCAGCGAGAGATCTGCCGCCAACCCGACGACGGGTTCGGCAATATGTATTTCCCGGATTTCCAGCTTGCCGAGGCGAATATCGACGGGTAGCTCCGGGATACCGGCGCTTTCGCTCTCTTCGGACGGCGCAAGCCGCGGTTCCCGGGCCACCGCCAGGCGATCCGCAATTATGGAGCCGATGACGAGTTTCCCTGACAGGAGATCGAAGGGCGACCAGGACGCGGTGATATTTTCCGCGCTCAGCCATTCGCCGTCCAGATCGCGCAGGCGAACAGAGTCGATCGAAAATTCACTGAAAATATTTCCGTCGAGTTGTCCGAGATCAAGACTGATGCCCTCGGCATCACTTGCGGCCGCCTCCACCTGCGAGACCAGAAAAGCCCGGCCACTATCGGTCTGAAGGTAGGCATAGATCCCGGCGAGCGTCAGGATAACCACAAGGAACGGCGCGAGGAGGGCCGTGAGAATGAGTGATTTCCGTGACATCAGAAAGCCTGGCCGATACTGATATAAAACTGATAGGCGTCATCAACACCGTCCCGGCGGTTGAGCGGCAGCGCAACGTCGAAACGGATCGGCCCGATGGCGGTGTAATAGCGAAAGCCCAAACCCGCCCCCCATAGAAATTCCCCGGAAAAATCGGGCGCCATGCTCTCGTAGACATTACCGCCCTCGATAAAGGGAACGATGCCAATGCTGTCCGTAATCCGGGCGCGCGCCTCAAATCCGACTTCGAGAAGCGACCGGCCGCCGACGGGATCGTTATTGGAATCCAGCGGGCCGACCGTCTGATATTTATAGCCGCGCACGGAACCGCCGCCGCCCGAATAGAACCGCTTGCTTGCCGGGATCTCGTTGGCGCTGTCTCCCGCCATAAGACCGATCTTGCCGCGTGCGGCCAATATCAGACGGTCATCGTCGAGAACGGAATAATAGGTTGAGCCATCCATCTCCAGACGCAGGAAATCCGGCGTGTTCTGGTTAAGCCCGACATACGGCACCAGCGATGAATTGAACCGCCGGCCCTTGGTCGGATCGAGCAGGTCATCGGTTGAATCATACCGCGCGGTAAGCGGCAGCCCGCCGAGGGCGTAATTCTCGGTTACACCGCTATCGTCAATCTTCGCATATTCCAGCGAGACCCCGGCACCGAGGACCCATTTCTTGCGCCACCTGCGGTCCAGACCAACATAGGCGGTGACCGCATCTTCGTCATAAGCCTCCGTATTCTCCTGGCGAATATCAAAGCTCGCGTTGAAGTTCTGGTCCAGACGGACAAAATTGGGCTTCACGAAGGTGACTTTGATTTCGCGGCGGATTTCGGCGAGGGTGAGATCAGCGCGGAGCTTTTCCCCCTGGCCAAAGTAATTCCGGTTTTCCCAGTAATATTGCGTGCCAAATCCTTCGCTGGTCGAAAAGCTCGCCCCGACGCCGATTGACCGGCGGTCCCGTTCGGTAAAGACAAAGGTGATCGGCACCGTGCTGTCCGGCTGGTCATTCTCGCGCTGCTTGATGCGAACGGCGTCAAACAAACCGCTTCGCAGATAGCGGCGCCTGAGTTCGTCGAGCACGCGGGTATCATAGAGTTTCCCCGGTGTCCACGCGGCAATGCGCCGGATATAGTCTTCTTCGACCTCCTGCAGTCCCTCAACGCGCAGCTCCCCCATATAGAGCTTCGGGCCGGCATTGATGACATAGGTCACCTCCATCCCGTCCGTTGCGAAATCGACGATGGCATCCTGCTTTTCAATTGTCGCGCCGGGAAAGCCGCGATAGCCAAGATCGACGATTGTCTGGGTTCCGGCATTCACGATCGGCTCGGACCGGGCGGGCATGCCAATCTCGATACCAAGATCAGAGAGCGCAGGCGGCACCGGGATGTCAGCTCCCTCGGTAAATTTGATCTCGAATTTCGTGATCCGGAATTGCGGCCCCGGCGTTATGTCATAGGAGATTGCAATCGGCTCTTGCTTCTTGTCCAACGTATATTTGACGTCGCCGGCATAATATCCTTCCGAGCGGAGAACTTTTTTGAACCCTTCGACATCCACGTCAGCGCGTCGGCGAAGCGCGGCTTCACTCGGCGGAAGTTTGTCCGACAACTGCTCGAGACGCGAGGATTGTTCCAGCAAATCCAATACCTCGTCCGTCGGGGCGCCATTGATCGTCACCTCATAGCGCAAATTGGGCTCTTCGGACGCGTCATTCGTCGCCTCAGCCGCGAAAGCAGGGGATACCCCCGTTGCCGCCAAGAGGACGCCCAGGCCCATCAACCGGCAAAAATATGTAAATCGGCGAGGCAGCACCTGTCAGCTTCCCGGAAATGGCCCGGAAATGCGCCCCGGACGTGAGTCAAAAATTGTTTTTCGCGGCATAATATGCTTACTTTAATTAATGTCCTTACTTGCTGGAGTCTAGGTCATCGCCAAATATTTAGAGTGGATAGTCGCGGTCACTCGCATATCCTCATTGCGCTTGTCCGCCAATTGGAATGCGATAGTAGTGCCTCATTCCGATATATAATATTTCCGGATACTGATCGGGTCCGGCCTGTATAATACAGGCTTCTGTTAAGGAGAAGAACTATGTTTCGCACTATAATCATCCTGCTCACCCTCCTCCCGCTCTCCATTGGGGCGGCCGCGGCTGAGCATATCCAAAAGAACCAGTTCGCCTCCGTCTTCCTCAAAGACGACAAGATCGGCTATGTACATCTCACCACGGTGCATAACGAAAAAGGAGAAATTGAGGAACTTCGCGCCAACGCCTCCGTCTCATTCCTTGGTATGCAGGTATATGGCTTCGATCAGAACCTTAAGGAAACCTGGGCGAGCAGCGAGCTTCAGAAGATGTCGGGCAAGACGGATGACAACGGCACGCCGCATGAAATATCGCTGAGCCGCAATGCCGAAGACTATCAGGCCAGTTACAATGGCAAGGACCTGACCCTGCCACTCAATGCCTTCCCGACCTCTCCGTGGCATTACGCGATCACGCAAAACACGCTGCTGTTCAATATCGTCGATTTCGAGCTCCTCAACGTCAAGATCGCCAGGGCCGAAGAGACCTTAAAAATCAATGACAAGGACATCAAGACCGAGAAATTCACCTTCACCGGCGACTGGGAAGCCAAGCTCTGGTTCGACGAGAACAAGGAATTCGTCAAGGGCGAATACGACGTCTCCGGCCGTCAGGTAACCGTTGTTCTGGATTGATATACCTCGGACAACACTCGAAATATGGTTGCCTTTCAAACCTGTGATGACTTAGAATAAGTACGATTTATTTCTTGTATTAGTAGGACATCCATGTTTCGTACGCTCTTTTCTGCAAGCTTGATCCTTTTTCTTGCAGCCTGTACCGCCTCAAAACTGAGCACGGACTATGCTTTCGAGCCCACAAGTGATCAAAACCTTCTTATTATCAAACAAACACCTTCTCACCAGAAAGCGGGCATTATATTTGGGCAGGTCGACTTGGCCGAGCGAAAATTTACGGATATCAGGGCAAACTTCCTAATTTGTGGCGGTCTTTGCGATACAATATCAAATATGGGGACTTCGAAGCTTCAAGACGGTATTCCGGATTTCTTTCTGAAACCTGTTCCCGCAGGAGAATACGCAGTTATGTCAAAATGGACGACCGGTTTTCGATCCGTAACCACTACCTGCTTTGCCAATGGAACGTATGTTTTCGATCTTGCCCCAGGTAAAATCAGCCTCGTGCTACTCGATAAATTCGCAAATGCAGACGAGGCGTTGAAACAAGCAAAAGAGTTGATGTCCCTCTACCCAAATATTAAGGGCGAAGTCGAGTTAGCTTTACCTATAGCGAAAATTTCTTTCACTCCAGGCCGGACGATTTTTAATCAACAGCAATGCACACCTAATCAGGAAGAACGACCGATAAAAATTATTACCCGTTACGGAGACGGGAAAATTGAAGCAAGCAACGGGTTGCTCAATACTAATTTCAATTGAGTGATGTCCAGCGGGTATCTAATAATCCAAAAATTTAACGGAAGTTTAGCGGATATTCGATGGAATTTTTTGCAGGTTATTAATCTCTTTTCGATTTACTGGCTTCTCGTTTATAGTGTTTGCACAGGTAACAGCTGGATTGGGTAGAACAATTTCTGATGTAAATGACGCCGGGGCTTCCGGGGCTGAAAAGCGGAAGTATAAACGCAAAACCGTTATGTGGAACGGCAAGCTGTCGCTTTTGTGGGGCGCACGCCTCATGGGAAATGAGCAGAGCGTGCCGGGTGTGGTCCGCGACATGTCGGTAAGCGGCGCGCGGTTCCAGACGAAACAGGATTTCCGGCCAACCAACGACGTCATTCTGGAAGTTCCCCGTTTTGGCGCTTTCAACTGCCATCTCGTCTGGCAGAATGGCCATATCGTCGGGCTGAGCTTCATCGACCCGCCGGAATTTATCTACAACACAGTCAATTCGGCGCTACCCGGGATCTCGCTCGATCCCAATCCTGTACATTAGGCTTAAATCTCCGCCGCATTCCTGAAAATCAGCGCGCTGTTGATGCCGCCGAAGGCGAAGTTGTTGCTCATCAGGTGGCGGACGGCGATGGTCCGCCCCTCCCCCATGACATAATCGATATCGGCGCAGGCCTCGTCGACATTTTCCAGATTGGCGGTCGGCGCGAACCATCCTTCGCGCATCATCTCGATGCCGAGCCAGGCCTCGATCGAGCCGCAGGCGCCGAGACTGTGACCAAAATAGCTTTTCAGCGAATGGATCGGGATATGGGGACCGAGCACGTTATTCGTCGCATGGCTTTCCGCGACGTCCCCTTGCTCCGTCGCCGTGCCATGGCCGCTGATGAAGTCGATGTTCGCCGCCGTGAGCCCTGCATTTTCAAGCGCGACCTGCATCGCCACCTCCATCGTCGCCTGCGTCGGATTGGTGATATGGCGACCATCGGAATTGGTCGCAAATCCGACGATCTCGGCGAGGATCGGCGCGCCGCGGGCGACGGCATGCTCATAGGATTCCAGAACCAGCGTTGCCGCCCCTTCTCCGATCACCAACCCGTCGCGGTCGCGATCGAACGGCCGGGGGGATCGATGCGGCTCGTCATTACGGATGCTCGTCGCATAGAGCGTGTCAAAGACCGCCGCCATGGTCGGGCAAAGTTCCTCCGCTCCGCCGGCAACCATCATGTCCTGCAGGCCGTATTTGATCGCCTCATAGGCATAGCCAATACCCTGGCTGCCGGACGTACAGGCGCTCGACGTCGGGATGACCCGTCCACTCAGCCCGTAGAAGACGCCGATATTGACCGCGGTCGTATGGCTCATCATCTTGACGTAGCTCGTCGCCGTCAGATCGCGCGAATGCCCGTCCCGCATCAGGTCGGTGAAGGCGACCACCGGTTTCGTACTGCCGAAGGAGGAACCATAGGCAACGCCGATCTTGCCCGATTTCAGGATAGGATCGCCGAGCAGCCCGGCCATTTCCAGCGCCTTTTCCGTGGCATAAACCGCCATTTTCGAGACCGGCCCCATGCTTCGCACAGCCTTTCGCGGGTACCGGCCGTCGATATCAAAGCCCTCAACCGGGCCCGCGAGCCGCGTATTGAGGCCGTCATAGAAATCCCAGCTTTCCATCCGCCGGATACCGGTCTTTCCGGCCCGCATATTTGCCGAAATATCCTCCCAGCGCTCGCCAAGGGAGGTGACTCCGCCCATGCCGGTGACAACAACGCGATTAGTCATGCCATCCCCCCGTTCACCGAGATGACCTGACGCGTGATATATGCGGCCCCGTCGGAGCAGAGGAAGGAAACTGTCGCCGCCACGTCATCAACGTCGCCAAGTCGGCGAAGCGGAATCATTTTCATGATCTCCTCCAGCGGCAGATCTTCTGTCATCGCCGAGTCGATCAGGCCCGGCGCAACGCAGTTTACCGTAATCTCGCGTTTCGCGAGCTCAAGCGCAAGCGCCTTCGCCGCTCCGATCAGACCGGATTTCGACGCGCTGTAATTCACCTGACCGCGATTTCCCATAACACCGGAGATCGATGAAATTACAACGATCCGGCCCCCTTTGCGGGCCGAGACCATCGGCATGGTGATCGGCTTGAGAACATTGTAAAATCCGTCGAGATTGGTATGGATGACCGCGTCCCATTCATCGTCCGTCATGGCGGGAAAAGCGGTATCGCGGGTGATCCCGGCATTCAGCACAGCCCCGTAGAAGGCGCCGAACTCCTCGACATCAGCCTCGAGAATATTGCGGCATTCGTCACGGTTGGCAATATCGAACTGGACAAGCCGCGCGGTTCCGCCAGCGGCCTCAATAAGCTCCACCGTCTGTATTCCGGCTTCCCGATTGCGGCCGCAATGAGCGACAATCTCGAAGCCGTCTTTCGCCAGCCGAAGCGCAATCGCCCGGCCAATGCCGCCGCTTGCTCCGGTGACCAGAATTCTTCCTTGCATTTATTCTCACCTGTGATTTCAGGGTTGATATACATTAAGCCGCGCTTCAGCGACAAGCTTTTCATTCCGGGTTATCGCGCAATCGAAGACCGCCATGGGCGTCTCGTCATAAACAAGGTGAACGGTCACGCTCAGCCTGTCTCCTGGATGGAAGGACGGGCAGCCGAGCGTCATGCTCCGGGTGCTGACCAGATAACCGATTTTCACGTCTCCACCGGCGTTGCGCGCCTTTATCCCGCTATAGGCGGCGATCGACTGGGCCATATATTCAATACCAATATAGGCGGGCACCTCTCCCTCCGCCATAAAGGGCGAGGTCTCGGTAATTTCAACCGACGACATCACCGTCGTATCATCGTAGGCCTCGATCCGGTCAATCAGGATCATCGGCGGCGCGTGATAGAGTATTTCGGTGATATCGTAGAGACAAGGCTGCATCAATCGCTCTCTTTGCTGAGGATAACGCTAATATTGTTGCCGCCGAAAGCAAAGGAATTCGTCATCATCGCCCGGGCGCCCGGCACTCTTTCTCCCGGTACCACCAGATGGAGGGGAGGTAAAGCCGGATCCGTTGCGCCATCCCAGGCATGGGGCGGCAGCAGTCCCTCCTCCGATCCAAGAGCGAGATAGAGAAACGCAAGCTCGGTTGCGCCGGCCGCGCCGAGGGTATGGCCCGTCAAGGGTTTGGTGGAACTGCAGGGAACCGGGCCCAGTAGTTCGTAAACGGCCTTTGCCTCCATGCTGTCATTCAATTCCGTCGCCGTGCCGTGAAGGTTGAGATAGGCGATCTCTTTCGGCGCAAGGCCGCTTTCGGTCAATGCCCGCTCCATCGCGGTGAAGGCGCCTCTTCCATCCGGGTCCGGCGTGCTCATGTGATAGGCGTCGGACGTCTCGCCAATTCCGGCGACGCGCACGCCCGATTTCTCCCGGCTCATCAGGAAAACGACGGCCCCCTCACCGATATTAATGCCGCCCCTGTTTTGGCTGAACGGATTACAGAGATCGCCGGAGACCAGATCAAGCGACGCGAAGCCGTTCATCGTCAGGCGGCAGAGCGTGTCCGCCCCGCCGACAATCGCCGCATCGCAAAAGCCCGCCGCAATCATCCGCCGCGCCGATGCAAGCGTTTTGGCGCTCGACGTGCAGGCGGTTGAGATCGTCATGGCCAGCCCGGTGAGACCGAGGTAGCTGCGGACGAAATAGGCGAGCGACGCATTATCCTGCCGGTCATAGTCAAAACCTTCCGGGAAGGAACCGCCTTTAACCTTCTCCGCAATTCCCGGTTCATTATCGCCGATACCGGACGTGCTGGTGCCAAGGATCACGGCGACGCGGTCGGCGCCGTATTTTGCGATTGCCGCCCTGATATCCGGCTCGATCTCCAACAATGCGGCAAGCAGCATCCGGTTGTTCCGGCTGTCATAACGGACTAAGTCCACGGAAATCGGCGGCAATTCCCCCTCAACCGCCCCCGCCATAACGGCACGATCCGCAAGATACCCGTCTTTACGCGTCATGCCGCCGGTATCACCGGCAAACAGGCGGCGACTAATTTCCTCTTTGCCCTGTCCCAGCGCATTGATCAGGCCGAGCGCATTAAGATAAAAGGTCATCGTCATTGCTTCAGTTCGTAGGAAATGATTGTCATTTCGTAACCCGACCTGGGATTGCGGATTTCAACGGTTTCATTCCAGGCATTCGCCCGTTCGCTCTGATAGCTGATCTCGAGGTCCTTCGCCCTGTCCCTCACATAGGCCTGCATCGGGTCGTCCTCGGGCCAGTAGGTCGCGACAATCACCTTCAGGATATCGGCGGCGTTCAGGTCCTCCGACACCCAGTCCGCCTTGCCCGCGCGAACGCCGGTTTCGTCCCAGAGGATATCAAAGGCGCGGCGACCGAGCGAATCAAGCCCGGCAACAAGCATCTTTTCTTCTGACATGCTGAGGCGTACCTGGAGTGCGAACGCCTTGTCCCCGTAATGACCATTCAAGATCTGCACGACTTCCCGCGGCGGCCCCTCCGGCAGGCGCCAGGGAGCGACCTCCAACTCCCGCTCCGACTCCGTCGCGCAACCGGCGATGCCGATAACCGCAACCATAACAAGCAGACATCTTACGAGCATTGCAACGCCACCATATCGAGATACCGGCGACCCTGCGTGACGAAGGGGTTCTTCTCATCCCAGGCATAGCCCGCCAGGATCGCCACAATCATCCGCTTGATCGGATTGGAATCACTCGGCGGATTGAAGATAATTTCCTGCAGATCACCCCGATACCAGGCCTCGACAAAGATGCGAAAGCAATCCACCCCGATTTTAAGCGGCGCGACGAAATCCGCCTCCCAATCAACCACCTCGCCATTCAGCTGCCGCATCAATGGGTCGATCAGCAGATCCGCGGACTTGAAGGCGATGGTGACGCCGGAGGAAAAGACCGGGTCCAGAAATTCCCCGGCATTGCCGAGAAGCGCAAATTGCGGCCCCGCCATGCGGGAGACTTTCGTCGAGTAGCCGGATATTTCACCGACGGGACGTATCTCCCGCACGCCCTGCAGAAGCGTCGTTAAATCCGCCGACTCGCGGATTATCGCCCATAGTTTTTCGGACTTATCGCCTGGATAATTTGCCAGCTGTTCGGGCGGGACAACGGCACCGATGGAGGATACCCCATCGGCAAATGGAATAAGCCAGAACCAGATGTCACGGCATGTCGGATGAACGGTGATCAGGATCTTATTGCGGTCAAAGTCCCGCGCCGCCAGCTGGTCCTCGACATGAGTGAACAACGCATGCCGGACCGGAAAATCGGAGGGCGTGTCCAGCTTCATCAATCGCGGCAAGACCCGTCCGTAGCCACTCGCGTCCACCAGAAAACGTGCCGACAATTCGAAATCGCCCTCCGGGCCCGTCCCGAAAACAGTCACACCCGCGCCGTCGAAGCGGACATCGGTCACATCCTGCTGAAAGCGGAGGTCCGCGCCGGCGTCTTTGGCGGCGGTCGCCAGCAGCATATCGAATTTATCGCGTGACACCTGATAGGTGGTCGCGGGACCTTCCGTGAATTTTTCCGAAAAGTCGATTGAACTGAAGCGCCGATCATCGGAAAAGTTGGCGCCGTTCTTGTGCTGAAAGCCAGCGGCGGCAACTTTCGCCAGAAGCCCGGCTTTTTCCAGAAACACCATCGATTGCGGCAGAAGGCTCTCGCCAATCACGAAGCGCGGAAAGACGCTTTTCTCGAGGATCGCGACCTTGAGCCCCTCCTGCACCAGCCGCGTCGCGGCGAGCGCACCCGCCGGACCGGCACCGATAATGACGACATCAAACCGCTCGTTCCTGTTCACCATGCTACAAAGGCTCCGTCATCGGATGGTCAAGGTCAGACGCCAGCGGCGCCAGCACATAGGCAAGCGTGATCCCGACCAGGATCGTGATCCCGAAGGCATGTATTGCGAAGGTTTCGCTTAAAGAGAGCAGGCCGAAGGCAAGCAGGGTCGATATGGTCGAAAGCCCGTTCGCCAGCATCGCCCGCCGCTGCCGCTCCCCCGAGGATTCTCGGTTGAATAGTGCATAGTCAAGGCCGATGGCGAATATCAGCATGAGCGACATGGCGTTGAAAAAAGTAAAGGGTTCACCGGTCAGCGCAAGGAGGCAGGGCGCCAGCAACACCGCGCTCATCGACGGCATCATGACCTTGATCGACCCGAAAATTCCATAGCGTAGGGAAAGGAAAACCCAGACCACGCAATAGGCAATTGTGAGCATGATCAACGCGCGAAGACGATAGGCGCCGAAGGTCTTGCTAAGGCTGTCAGCCTGGCTGATCAGGGCGATGTTTTCCGATTTCTCGGCGAGAGCGGATAGCGCCGTTCTGTCATTGACCCCGGAAAGCGTCACCGCATGGACGACGATCCCGGGGGTCGTATAAATGCGAAGCTGTGAAAACAGGCCCGGCAACGCGGCGGCGCTGAGCTGGTCGAGCGTTAAAACACCGTCCGCGCGATGGTAAGGCGGAGCCCCAGAAAGACCGATGACCGCCATCTGCTCTTCCAGTTTCGGCATTAATGTCTCGTCGATCAGCTTTTGATTTTCAAGTTGCCGCACCCGCGACGGTACGAATTGCGATATCATCCGGTAATTGCCGATCTTCCCGCTTGCGCGCAACGCGGCAAGATCGATCGCCAGCGCCTCTTCCGTTTGCAGGACCTCCTCCGTATTGGAGCCCCGGACGAAGAAACGATGCGTCTGGTTCTCGATCCCGGCGAGGAGCCGGATCGCCTGTTCCTCCGCCTGCAAGGCCTGTGGCAGCGACTGCAGCCGGCGGACATCGTCATCGACGACAATCCGCGTGGCGCCAAAAAGCCCCGCAAGCACCAAAAGGCTGACGAGAAGAAACCGCCATTTCCGATGCTCCGGACGCCACCAAAAATGATGAAGCAGCATGGAGAACGCGAGGAATTTCTCGCCATGAGTAAATGGCTTCGCGCGGTCGAGATAAGGGAAGGCATACAGCACGGTGAGATAGGAGAGCGTCAGCCCCGATGCCGAAAACAGGGCAATCTGCTGAAGCCCGGGAAACGGCGTCAGCGCCAAGGTTATGAAGCCAAGCACGGAACTTACCAGGCCGAGGGTCAACCCGGACCGGATCGCACGGGCGCGCGCGGCGGGAACAGAGTTTTCCTTTTTGAAACGTTCGCAAAAATAATGAAAGGCATAGTCGACCGAAATACCAATCAGGCCCGCCCCGAAGACGAGCGCGAGAAGTTGCAGGGTTCCAAAAAAGAGAAGCGTAACAGCGAGGCCACCGGCAATTCCGGAGGCGATGGCGAGCAGACTGAGCGCCAGCGGCTGGAAACTTCGGAAAATGAAAAAATTGAGGACGATAATACCGATCAGCGAGATCATGCCGATAAACCCGGCTTCATTCTCCGCCTGGCGATAGGCATGCTCTCCATAGAAAACCGCGCCCGTCTTCAAGATCGTTATGTCGCCATGGGATTTACCGAGTTTTCGCGCGGTATCTTCGAAAACCTGCAGCGTCCGGGTCTGGAACCCCTTATCGAACGGATTCCCGACCAGCTTGCCGCGGACCAGGACATACCATTTCCCTTTTTCCTCAACCGCCAGCACATTCGCCCGGCTTAGAAGCTTCGAGCGATTCTCCGTGCTTGCCGAGAGGTAATTGGGAAGCAGGAGAAACGGGTCGCGGCGGATCAGCTCCGCGTCTGCGAGGGACAGGGGGGATAAGATCTGTACCAGCGCCCGGTCGATGAGGACCTGCTCCTGCCCCGTGGCGAGAAGCCGCCGATCCCCCTCCGAAAGAAGTTCAGTGCGATGCGGGAACAGGATTTCATTAAGATGCTTGAGTGTCGACAGTCCCGTGTCGGACTGCGCGGATTTAAGAATGCCCCCGTCGACGAGCGCCTGTCCGAGTTCCAGCGCCGCGGCCCGCGCCGTTTCGAAATCAGCGTGACCGACAAGTGCAATAAGCTGATCCGTTCCCTGTGTTCTTTCGGCCGCTTCGGCGCGGGCGACCCATTCCGCCCGGTCCGACTGCGGTAACATCGCGACGATATTGGTATCAAGCGGCAGGCCATCCTGAAGCCGCCATCCGATAACCGCAATGGCGGCGCAGAGCAGCGAGACATATACCCAGAGCCCGACCCGGCTCACGGCTGCTTTTCCCGGTTTGTCTGGGCCGCCTGGTTAATATCCTCAGCCGACGCCACCCGTTGGTCGGAAAAGGTGATCACATCCCGGTCACCGTTGCTTTTCACGATCTCGACTGTTTTCAGGAAATCATCGATTTCAAAATTGAGATAGGCAAAAGGAAGGTTGAGGCCACTTGCCTTGGGAGCGAAGCGCAGCGTATATCCGCCGTCCACCGGCAGCAATTTCGCGCCCGCCATCTCCTCAAGCGGCGCCCAGTTGCCACCAAGGCTGTTTTCGAAGGTGTCGCGCAACAGCTTGAACCCCGGGAACTGCTTGAAACTGAGACGGGTCACCTCCGCGCCTTTCAGCGCCTGGCTCAAGCCGGTTTCGTCAATGACCATGCGGCTGAAGAACGGCTTTTCTGTCTGCCAGATCAAGGCTGATTTCGGCAGCAAATAGAACGCGCCTTCTGACAGGATGGGTTTATCGAATCCGCGTAAATACCGGGCCTGTTGAAAGCGCCCCATCAGGCCCTCGCCCTCCTTCAGCGCCACCGGTGCGGCCTGGGCCGGAAATATGGCGGCGGCCATGACGATAATGATTAACAGACGGATCGTTCTTAGCACAACAGAGCTTCAACTTTTCGGTAAAGTATTGGTGGGGACTGGAATAGCATTTCCCCCGCGTTCTTATCAATCGCCACTTGAATTGTAAATCCCCGGGTTAGTTTCTCGCCGGTTTCACGGTCATTGATCTGATAATTGATTTTCAGGCGGTTTTCATATTCGGCCAGTGTCGCCGCCACCGCCACGACCTGGCCGAAACGGATCGGACGGATATATTTTATCCGCATATCGACAATGGGCCAGGCATAGCCGCTATCGCTCATCTGTTCATAGTTATAATTGATGACGTCGAGCAGGGCACAACGGGCCTGCTCGAAGAAGCGGGCATAATTTCCGTGCCAGGCGATTCCCATCGGGTCGAGATCATAGAACTGGCATTTCACGTCAACTTCGGCGGATATCATGGTTTTTCACTAAGCCTTTCTTCCTGTTTTCGCCCGTCGTCAGGATTTGCCCAGAAATCATAAAAATTGTACCATTGTTCCGGATATTTTTGGCAGCTTTCCTCAAGTTTCCGGACATAGGCGGTCATCGGCGCGGCAAGGCCGTCGCGCGGTGCCCGCCCCCGCTCGACCCTATCCGAAATCTTGCTGAACAGGATGCGGTATTTTCCCTCTTCACTCAGGCAGTGCAATAGATAGACTGGGCACCGCAAAAGCGCCGCGATAATCCAGGCACCTTCGGAAAACGGCGCCGGGGCGCCCAGGAATTCCATCAACCTGATCCGCTTGCCGCCGGTGAGCGGAATACGATCGCCGGCGATGACGATCCAGTTGCCGGCTTGCAGTTTCTCCTCAAGTTCAATCAGCGTCGCGGGGCCGATATCCTCCACCTCCATGATGTCAACGGTGGCCGCGGGATTGGCATCGCTCAGCATGCGGCTGAACTTGACGGCGTTACGGGTATGGGCGAAGACCGTCACATTATCGATACCGCGGGCGGCGCCAATAGCACGGAGGACGTCGACATTCCCCAGATGCGAGGTGACGACCATGATGCCCTGTTTTCTCCGGGCGATCGTATCGAGGGTGGAAAGATCGTCACCGAGAAAGTCAGCCGGCCGAATATCGCCAAGCCAGCCTGCCAGCCGATCAAGCGCCATTGCCCCGAACGACCGGTAGTGCCGCCAGACCTGCCAGAGGCTGACGTCCCGCGCCTCCCCCCTCGCGGCGTAAAGCCTCCGCCAATATTCCTTTGAGGCCCGACGCTGCGTCGCACCGGTTACAAAGAAATAAAGCAGGACAGGCTGCATCGCATACCAGCAAATCCGTTTTCCGGCGATCCGGTAGAAGGCGAAAAGTGTCTTGAGGCCGATTGTCGCCCCGCGCTCATTAATGCGCCCCCAATGGCGGACTCCCCTCTTGGCCACGGGCCGATTGCGGAGCACCTGCGGTAATCGCACAAGCATGCCAAAGACGAGCCGCGTATGCATTTTCGTAATCAGCCAGTTATCGGCGCCGAGGCGGAAATTCGAGATGTTGTCCTCCGGATAGGTCACCCGGATCGGCAACATCCGGACAGGCGTCCCCCGCCAGTTCATCCGCACCATGATTTCCGTATCAAAATCCATACAATGGCCGACGGTTTCCGTCTCGATCACCTCAAGCGCCGCGGCAAGCGGATATATGCGATAGCCGCACATGCTGTCGGTAATCGCCGTCGACAAGGTTTCCACCCAGACCCAGATATGGGTGATCCAGCGGGCGATTTTCCGCGATGTCGGAATGGACGCATCATAAACGGGCTGACCGCTTATCAGCGTATCAGGGTGGATTTTCGCGAGCTGAATGAGCGCGGGCAAGGCGTCCAGATCATGTTGCCCGTCCGCGTCGATCTGAATGACATGGGTAAAACCTTCGGCTGCCGCCAGACGAAAGCCGGTCATGACGGCCGCCCCTTTTCCGCCGTTCTTTTCCAGCCGGTGAAGACTGATGCCCCGCGCCGGATCGTCAAATTTCGCAATTTCGGATTTCGCGGGTTCTGCGCTGCCGTCATCAATGATGAAAATCCGCAGGCCTTCGGCGCGGAGTGCGTCTAATACCTTGCCGATATGGCGATAATGATTAAAGGTGGGCACAACCGCCGCAAGCGAAAAACTCATTGCGCCGCCAGTTCAAAAAAACCGGACGAGCATACCTCCCCCCCTTCCGAGAAGGAAAAGACGATGCGGCCTTTGTCCCGCTTATATTCGAGTCGGAGCGACAAAACCGAATTGGCGACAATCAATTTCGAAAATTTAAGCTGGCCGATACGCGGAAATCTTGCCGGAACCGCGAAATAACGGACGGCGCATTTTGCCGCCCAGTCAATCTGGGCGACGCCGGGCAGAACCGGCTCGCCCGGGAAATGACCCTGAAACTGGAACAGATTTTCGTCGACGAAAATTTCAAGCGAAACAATATCGCCGTCACGCCGTTCGGAACGGATTTCCGGTTCCGTCGGGCTGCCGGGCCAGGTTATTTCGGTAGATTTTTCCATGACCAGCACAGTTTAGTCCGCCTCATCACCGCCTGCAAACAGTTCATAAAGCGCGGCTTGCTGGCGCTTGCCTTGCGAATTGACCGGAAGCCGGTCGACAAACCGCCAGCGGCGCGGCAACGCGGCATTCTCGAGATTGGGCGACAGCTCCTTGCGCAAGAACCGGCCGAGCCGGAAAGCGCCGATCTCCGCATGGCGCCTCCATCCTTCCTCGGTCAATTCCGCAACCGCCGCAAGCGTGTCGCGCGGCGAGGTCAGTACGAGCACCGCCGCGTCTTTCACGAGGTCTGATGCCGTCAGAAATTTTTCGATTTCGGCAAGGGATATCCGTTTGCCCTCTATCTTGACGAACTGGTTGGCGCGACCGGCGAGGAGAAAACTGCCATCAGGGAAAAGCTCGGCAATATCATTTGTCTTGTCCCAGTCACCGTTGTCCGTGTAGTTCGACTTTACCCAGAGACTCCCCTGCTCATCAACGCGTGTCTCCATTCCGGGAAGCGGCCGGAAGGGTGTTGTGGCGCGTTCCTGCTGGCGATGGGCGATCCCCCCGGTTTCGGTACTGCCGAAAATCTCCGTTGGAAGCGGCCCGAACATCCGGGCAGAGGTTTGCGCGGCCTCAAATGGCAGCGGCCCGCCCGCCGTGAAAATCACGGGCGCCCGTGCCGATGACGGCAGGGGATCGAGCGGCGGAATACGGGTCAAATGGGCGGGGCTTGAGACGATACAGGCGCCTGGCGGCGCGAAGGCCAGCAATTCCTCCCATATCTCGAAGGTTTCCGGGAAAAACAGCCTTCCCTCCGAGAGTGGCAGGAGGCATTTGAAGTAGAGGCCGAAGATATGCTGATGGCTGACAGTGCCGAGTGTCGCGGCGGCGCCGAGCCGCGCACCAAATACCTGGTCGAGAACCGTCAGCTCATTTTCGATTTGCGCGAGGCTCTTCGGCACGCGTTTGGGCTCACCCGTGGAGCCCGAGGTATAGAAATCAAGAGAGCAGGCGTCAGGATCGAGCTCGCGAAAACTCGCCTCCGCCGCCTTCGCACCGTCGATGAGAATGTGGTCGTCACTATGGGCCTCGTCCTTGATGTCCGAGAGAAGTGGGCACTCCGGCGTGACGAACCGCGCAAGCATGCCCGGCAGAGCATTCGGCGGCACGGTAACGCGACACCCGGCGTCAAAGGCCGCAAGCATGCCAGTTGCGAAGGCATAACTGCTTTCCGTCGCAAGAACCACTTGCGTGACGCCCCTTTTCTTTATCCGCGCACGTAAATCTGCGACTTCCGCCTTGAATTCGGCGAAGGTGACATCTTGCCTGGCGATACGGGCGACAGCGGCAGCCCCAGACCTGTCGGAAGCAAGCAGTTTCGATACGGGAATGTACAATTCTCAACTCACTTTTCTGCGTTTGACGAACTGGCGAAGAATGAATTCACCGCCGAGCATCAGGCCGATCAAGACATATGAAACGAAGCCGTTGTAAAGCGTCCAGACGCCAAGGCTCGCATAGAGCGCCGTCCAGACCGACACAGCGGCGTTCAGCAGGAAGAATACCACCCAGGCCTCTGTCACATGGCGGGTATAGCGCTGCGCGTGGGCGTCGAGTTCTCCTTCCGTCATCCGGGCAAAGCGTTCAATGATCGGCGGCGGAAAAATAAGCGAATAGCCGAACAGGGTCGCGAAGGAGAGGCTGATCAACACTGGATACGCCTTGATCGCCAGCATCTCGTCAACGGACAGCAGCAGGATAATGGCCGCCAGAACGATCAGGTAAATCCCGATTTCCGACCGCCGTTCCCGCCGCTGACGCTGAAGAACGAGGCGCAGGATCAGGAAAATCACGAGGGCCAGCCCGACCGTCAACGGCGAGAATTTCATCAGGCCGAAATACACAACGAAAGGATAGGCCAGGCTGATCAGGACAAGCAGAAGGTCCAGCGGCCGCAGTTTACGCCGCCAAAAGGGCATGAACCCGGTCCACCACATCCCCCACGGAACGCACCGTGCGAAACTCGTCAGGCGGGATTTTCTTTCCTGTCAGATCCTGCAACTTGACCACCAGATCAACGGCATCAATGCTGTCGAGATCCAGATCGTCATAAAGCTGGGCATCCGGCGTGATGAGCTCCGGCGGCACTTCGAACATATCCTCAAGATACTCGCGGAGCTTGTCATAAATTTCATCGCGGCTCATGCGTCCATCTCCTTCCTTTCGGAAGTAATAAATTGGGCGAGGCTGCGGACAGAGGCAAAATGGTCCTTCAAATCTTCATTCTTGGCGTTAATCTTGATGCCATAGGTTTTCTGGATGGCAACACCGAGCTCCAGCGCATCGATTGAATCGAGCCCGAGCCCATCGACGAACAGCCGCTCCTCGCTATCTATTTCTTCAGGAGTGATGTCCTCAAGATTGAGGGTCTTGATCACCAGTTTTTTAATTTCAAGTTCAAATTCATTCATTGCAGAGTTTTCCAATATAATATTGCTCCAGCTCACGCGTGAGCTTTCGAACCTTTAATGATCTGGGTTCATGCCTTAGATAATCCGCCATGTCCAGTTGTTCGTTAAATGTAATGTCAAAGCGCGCCTGACGTGGCGGTATTGCATACCATGGACTTCCTTTCGTCAGAGTTGACGGCTCGCATTTTATCGTAACCAGCTGTATCGGCGCATTGAAATGGGTGGCGATATTCGCAAACCCGCGCTGGAACTTGAGCGCCTGCCCGGGCACCGATCTGGTTCCTTCGGGGAAAACCAGAATGTTCTGCCCGCTGCCGAGAGCCTTTTCACATTGTCTGAGCATCATTTCGGCGTCACCATCGTTGCGGATATAACCCGCCGCCCGCATCACGCCGCCAAGATAGGGATTATCCCAGAGCTCATGCTTAACGATGCATTGGACATCGGGCATCCGCGACATCAGGAAGACCGTATCAAGCAGCGACGGATGATTGGCTACGATCAGTGCACCACGCACGTCTTTTAGCTTCTCCGTTTCGTGAAAGCGGGAATCGATAATGCCGCCAACGCGCAGGAAATAGACGAATACGCGAAACGCCCGGTAGATCACACCCCGGACACGCCGGATACGCGTCGCCTCGTCTTTCGTAAACAGCGCGATAGGGATAAAAATGAAGACACTCATGAACAGCCCGCCGAGGCCAAAGCTTGCGAAAGCGATCCCCGTACCGATCAGCCGCCAGATATAGTTGAGACGGTCAAGCATGGCGCTGACACCACCAGTTACCTTGCGCGCCGGACCAGTTCCAGTCAATTTCGCCCCGGAGCAGGAACCGGATGAAGCTTTGCAGCGGATCCCCCGCTGCCGCCCGTGTCGACGTGCCGGAGAAACCGAAGCGATAACCCTGCGTCCCCTCGTCCGCCGGCGCGAGCAGGAGCGCCAGCGCGCATACCGGCACGTCCGGATCCCGAAAAGGTGAGTAGAATTCGGGAAGCGTCTCGTCCGCATGCAGCAGCAGTACCGGCGCCGACGGATCTTCACGGAGCCAGGCCGTCGCCTCGATCAAGCCCAGGCAAAGGCTCTCTCCTCCCGCGGCAATCGCCGTTTGCGCCTCCCGGTTTTTCGTCATGATCGACAGCATCCCCGCGAGAGAGTTATGGACCGACATGCCAAATCCGGTGGGGGAAATAGGCTCGTCCACCGCAAGGCTCTCCAGCAGTTGGAGCATCTGCGTGACATTGCCGTTGCGGGACGAAAAAACGACCCGGGGCTTTTCATCAGTACCGATATCCATGGCGACCCTCAGGGCAATTTTCCCCAGCCGAGAAAGACGCCGGCGAAGCCCGGCCGGCAAATCCCTCACATCTGGCAGCCCATCCTGATCCGGCAAGAGGGCGCCGCCTTCGGCCCAACGCTGCCAGGCGTCAGGACTGTCCAACGATGGTGCCCAGGCGGACCATCGCTGAACTGAGAAAGAAACTCCCGTCTCCATCAAGTAATCCTCAAACTTTGAGGGCGGCGACGTTCAGGTTCTTGTTGATATCATTTTGCAGGGTCCGGATCCATTTATTGTAGTTCCGGTGAATATTCGCCCCATCATACAGCAAATCAACGCTGGAAACATAATTGATCGAATAATCCGTCTTGGAATAGGTAATTTCGATAACGGCAACATGCGTCCGGCTATGCAGGGTCGCCTTCATCTTGCCCGGCGAAACATCACTGACGGTCCAGCCACGGTTGATGGCAGATGTCTGGATGATATTGCCGATATTTTCCACCGACGTTTCCTGTAGTTTGACCGGAATCGGGTTTGCCTCGGCATTGTAAACAGGCTGAACACGCCCGAAGCAGCCGCTGAGCATAACCGCCAGCACCGCCACCACTGCAAGATTAAAAAACTTTTTCATACTATCGTTCCTCCAAAGACTGAAATTCGACGCCCGATTCTCCGGTCGGGCTTTCCGGCTGCCCAAAGATTTACAACCCAAAGGACTGAAATGCCAGTGAGAAACCAAGTTTTTTCTGATCAACCGAAAGTTTTGTGGGATTTTATCCCGACGAACTGTCGAGGACTTTGCGAAAGCGAGAGAAGGCCGCAAGAAAGTAAGCGGCGCCAATACCGGCCATGGCAAGCAGTTCCGGCCAGACGATATTGATCCCCGCCCCACGGAAAAGGACGCTCTGCGAAAAACTCACATAATGGGTCGAGGGAGCGAACTGCATGACGAATTGCAGCCATTCAGGCATGCTTTCAAGCGGCGTCGTGCTCCCCGAAAGAAGGTTCATAACGATATAGGTCAGGACAACCAGAAGGCCGAACTGCGGCATCGAACCCGCTAGGGTCGCCAGCAATATGCCGAAAGACGTTACCGAAAACAGGTAAACGACGGCTCCGAGAATAAAAAGCGGCTTCGATCCAAAGATCGGCACCTGAAGGATCCCTTCGACAACCATCACCAGCGACACCGACGCCACGACAATGATAATCAGGCCATTCGACCAGACTTTGGAAATCATGATGTCCACGCTGGTCACCGGCGTGACGAGCAGATGTTCAATTGTGCCATGCTCGCGCTCCCGTATCAGGGCGGCCCCGGTCAGGATCATGGCAAGCAATGTCACATTGTTAATAATCGCCATCACCGACATGAACCAGGTCGAGTTGACATTCGGATTGAAGGCAACGCGAACAATCAGATCGACAGGCAGGCTCGACTCTCCGCCATCCGCATCGAGATAATTCGACACTTCGGAATTGATGATACTCGCGATATAGGAGGAGCCATTGCCGGCGATCGCCATCGCGGTGGCATCGACATTGACCTGGATTTCCGGACGTTTTCCGGCCAGCAGATCTGATTCAAACCGCGGCGGGATATCGATGATGAAGATATAGTCGCCGTTATCGAGAAGTCGGTCCATGTCGCGGCCGTCGATTTCCTCCGCCGGTTTGAAATAGGGCGGCAGAATACTGTCGATAATCCGCCGCGACAGTGCCGACTGATCTTCGTCCAGCACACCGACAGCGGCGTTCACAACCTCTATCTTTGCATTTTCCGCAACCTCATAGACCATGAAGGTAAAGGCCCAGATCAACAGGAAAACCAGCACTGGATCCGACCGGACACTATATAGTTCCTTCACACCCAGACGATATATATTGCTAATCCGCCTGAGCATGATCACCGCTCCTGCTTCTTTAACAGAAGGACCGACAGGAAGAAGAACACGAACGCGAAGACAACAAGCACAATGAGCTCCGGCAACAGATCATAGAAATCAAGCGCCTTTGTAAAGCTGCCGACACTGATTTGCTGAAAATAGGCCGACGGGAACAACTTGCTCATGAATATGGCGCCGCCGCTTAGGCTCGATACCGGAGTCAGGAAGCCGGAAAAGTTCATCGTCAGCAGCATTGTGACGATCGCCGCCGCGAACACGGCCGCGATCTGCGTCTTCACAAATGTCGAGACCAGGATACCGAGGCCCGTCGTCGCCCAGACATATGCCAATGCCCCCAGATTGAGGGCAAGCAACGAGCCCTTAATCGGCACCGCAAACAAGCTCATCACCACAGTGGCAAGGGACAGAAAACTGATATAGGAAATAACGACATACGGGATCTGCTTGCCGAGCAGGAACTCGGTTCGGGTGACCGGCGTCGCATAGAAATTGGTGATCGATCCAAGCTCCTTTTCCCGGACAATCCCGACGGCTGTCAGCATCGACGGGATCAGGCTGCAGAGCAGCATGATAATGCCGGGCGTGATGGCGTTGGTACTCTTGAAGGCCTGGTTATACAGATACCGGATTTTTATATCGACTTCCGTAAAGACAACTTCTATTCCGAGATTTCGCCGCGCCAGATCACTGATATAGGCTTGCGTGACGCCCTCCACATAGCCGCGGGCCGTCTCCGCGCGAAAGGGCATGGCGCCGTCTATCCACACCCCGATTTCCGGCTGGCGCGCCGCGAAGAGATCCTGGCCAAATCCGGCGGGAATCTCGATTACAATACTTACATCTCCACTGCGCAACAGATCATGGGCCGCCGCAGGCGTGCTGACGGAGGGTCGCTCCTCAAAATAGCGTGAGCCGCTAAAATTCTCCAGAAACTCGCGACTCTGGGTCGATCTGTCCTGATCAATCGCAACATAGGGAAGCTCTTCCACGTCAAAGGAAATCCCATAGCCGAAGGTAATCAGAAGGATGATCGGCCCGATAAGCGCAAAGGCGAGCCGGATGGGATCACGCAGCAGCTCCTTCGTCTCCCGCCGCGCGTAGGCAAGCATGCTGCGCAGATGAAACCCGCCCGCGCCGTCATTTGCCCCTTTTTCTCCGCTTTCGCCGGAACTCACGAGCGGACCCGTCCGCTCCGCCGGGGAAACGGGTTTCGCATCAATCTCGCTCGCTTCCTTCAGGTAATCGACAAAGGCATCGTCCAGGCTTTCCGCCTTCTTGCTTTCTTTCAGCGCGTCAGGGGAGCCGACGGCCAACACCTTGCCCGCATGCATCAGCGAAATACGGTCGCACCGTTCCGCTTCATTCATGAAATGCGTCGAGATGAAGATGGTCACCCCCTCCTCCCGCGAAAGGGTGATGAGAAGCCGCCAGAAATTATCCCGCGCGATGGGATCCACCCCCGACGTCGGCTCGTCAAGGATGAGCATCTCCGGCCGATGCAATACCGCGACGGCAAGTTGCAAGCGCTGTTTCACGCCAAGCGGAAGGCTGTCCGGCTTGCTGTCCTTGACGGTCTCGAGTTCGAAGCGTTCCAGCACCTCGCGAATGCGCGGCCCCATTTCTTCCTTTGAGAGGTCAAAGAGATGGGCATGCAGCTCGATATTCTGGAAAACCGTGAGTTCCCCGTAAAGGGAAAAGGATTGCGACATATAGCCGACCCGCCGACGCGTCTGCATATCCCGGGCATCCAGCACCTTGCCGAAAAGCCGCGCCTCCCCCTCCGTCGCCGGGCTGAGACCGGTCATCATTTTCATGGTCGTCGTTTTGCCGCAGCCGTTGGATCCCAGGAAGCCGAATATCTCCCCGCGTTCAATCGCGAACTCCACATGATCGACGGCGGTAAAATCACCAAAGCGTTTGGTAAGCCCGATGGCTTCAATGGCAATGTCGCCGCCATCGCCGGGCCGGGGCGGCACGACAACCGGTTGATGGCTTGCCTGCTTGTCGGGCGGCAGCAGTTGAATGAAAGCCTCCTCAAGCGTCGCGGCGCCGGTCTTCTCAAGCAGGGACTGCGGCGTGCCCTGTGCAATGACCTTTCCCTCATCCATCGCGGCGATTAAGTCGAACACCGCCGCCTCTTCCATATAGGCAGTGGCGACCAGCACGGTCATTTGCGGCCGTTCGCGCCGGATATCGGCGATAAGGTCCCAGAACTGACGCCGGGAGAGCGGATCGACGCCGGTCGTCGGCTCGTCCAGGATCAGCAGATCCGGATCGTGGATCAAGGCGCAGCAAAGACCAAGCTTCTGCTTCATGCCCCCCGATAGCTTGCCCGCAGGGCGGTTCTTGAAAGGGGTGAGGCCAGTTGCCGCCAGGAGACGGTCAATCCGTTGCTCACGTTCTGCTTTATTCTGATCGAATAAGCGACCGAAAAAACTCAGATTTTCATGAATACTGAGCGTCGCATAGAGGTTCTTGCCAAGCCCCTGCGGCATATAGGCGATGTTATAGACGGAGCGCCGCCGGTGATGCTTGTCGGCCATATCGCCGCCAAGCGCTTCGACGGTGCCGGTCTGTATTTTCCGAACGCCCGCGATAAGCGCCAGCAATGTCGATTTGCCGACGCCGTCCGGCCCGATCAGCCCGATCATGCAGCCGGCGGGGAAATCCAGCGACACGTCATCCAGCGCGAGAACGTCCCCGTAGCGATGGAAGACATTCTCAAGCCGGACGGAACTTTCCCCCGGGGCGTTCATTCCGGAAGCTTGACTTGCAGGAATTCCGGCCAGCTTTCGGCAGGCGGCAGCATCACATAGGCATCGCCCCTTACCCCGGCCTTCACCCGATCCTCGTATTTCCGGAGAAGCTCGGGGTCGATGCTGATTTTGACCCGGAACATCAGCTTTTCCCGCTCGTCTGCTGTTTCCACAGTGCGGGGCGTAAACTGCGCCTCGGCGGCGACAAAGGTTACTTTTGCCGGAATAACATATTCAGGAACTGGATCGAGAATTAGCCGGGCCTCACTGCCGAGCGCCAGCCGGCCCGCATCGGCGGCGGGGAGAAAGACGGTCATGTAAACATCGGCAAGGTTCAGAAGCGTGAACAGGTTTCCACCCGCCGCAACGACTTCGCCCGGTTCCACGAGGCGGTATTGTATCCGCCCGCGCAGCGGCGCCCGCAGTACGAGATCGTCAAGTTGCGCCTCGATCTGGATAACCTGCTCCCGGGCCGCGTTGATCTGTTCGCCGGTTTCCTCGACCCGGGCAAGCGCCGAGGTGTAGTTGGCCTCCGCCGCCTGAAATTCCGTTGTCCGCTGCTCGACGGTTTCCTTGCTGGTGAAATTATCCTTCACCAGCTTTTTCGCACGCGCCAGCATCTGTTCGGCGAGCTTCAACTGACTCCGGCTGCTTTTGACAGCCGCTTCAGTTTCTTCCCGGCTACGCTCAAGCCGGCGTACTTCCGCCTCCGCGCTTCTGAGCTGCGCCATCACTTCCTTTGCATCAAGCCGTGCGAGAACCTGGCCCGGCTCCACCATCTCGCCTTCGTTGACGAGCACCTCCTCCAGTCGGCCCGGCAGTTTCGCGGCGATATTGATCTGGGTCGCTTCAATACGCCCGTTGCTCATGACAATGCCGTCGGGCAACCGGCCGGCAATCTCATTTTTCCAGTAGAAAAATGCGCCCCCCGCGAACACCGCGATCAGGATCAGGATAAAACCCCATTTTTTCAGGTTCTTCATATCTAACCACCACCCCTCACCTTTTAATGTTGCATTGCACAACAACCAGCAACCTACCTATCACACCAGGCAAGGCATTGACACAGATCAAAGCAGCATCGCCTTCGGGTTTGTTTTACCACGTATTCTACAGCGCCTCAAAGCCGACGATTGCAAAAAGACGCGCGTTGGTGACTGCTGACAGACGGGCCGAGCGGGCATATTGCGCCTCAGGCCCGCCACTCTCTCGGCCACCCTCCGCCCAGAGCGTCAGGACGCCCCGCGCAGCGCTTTCTTGAGGCGGGAGAGCAACCGCTTTTTTTGCGCGTCCGGCAGATGTTCGAGCGAGCTTCGGATGTCCAGCGTGAGTTGGGCAAGATCGTTATGCCAGTCCGGCCGATCGACTGCTTCCGCGGCAATACGGCGAAACACCCCGCGCTGCCGCTTCGTATATCCGGATTTGGTGAGTTCATACATATCGTCAAGTTCTGGAATAACAATATGATCCTTCTTGACGCCCTGCTCCTGCAGATCGGAGGCGAGCGCGGCAAGGGATTCCCGCGATCCATGCGTGAGAAAGATGCCTTGCCGGACCGGCTCGCGCGCCTTCAGCCAGGCCACAAGTTCGTGGCCGTCCGCATGGCCGGAATAGGTATCGATGGAACGGATGCGGGCGTGCACCTTGATTTCCTCCCCCTGAATGCGGACTTTCTTGAAACCCTTCTCCAGCATCCGGCCCAAGGTACCCTCGGCCTGATACCCGACAAGCAGAACCGTCGATTCCGGCCGCCAGAGATGGTTCTTGAGATGATGGCGGATCCGGCCGGCATCACACATCCCGCTCGCCGCCAGAATGATGACACCGCCGGTGAACCGGGCAATCGCCTTGCTTTCATCAACGCTTTCGGTGAAATGGAACTTGGGGTTTCTGAAGGGATGTTCGCCGGTTTCCACATCCGCAAGGTCGGCCAAATGCTCGCGAAAGACAGAGGTTATTCGGATCGCGAGCGGGGAGTCCAGGAAAACGGCGGAACAGCTTATTTCATTCTGATCGAGAAGATGATCGATATCCAACAAAAGTTCCTGCGTCCGCTCGACAGCGAAGGAGGGAATAACCAGCGCCCCGCCTGCCCTCATGGCCGACGAAATCTCGCGCGCCAGAATGTCGCGCCGCTGAAAGGCGGTGATGGGATCTCGAAAACGGCCGCCGTAGGTGGATTCGCAAAACACATAATCTAAATCGCTTGGCGCTTCAGGATCATCATGGAACAGCTTGTTGTCGGGCCCGATATCGCCGGAGAACAGGAGGCGCAAGGTATCTCTCCCGTCCTCGATTTCAAGTTCGACTGACGCCGCACCGAGAATATGCCCAGCATTCCAGAAACGCGCGCGGATACCCGTCTCCGGCGTCAGCCAGTCTTCGAACTCAACCGGGTGAATCTGCGAAATCGAGGCCTCGGCGTCTTTGCGGGTATAAATCGGCTGCACCGCCGCTTTACCGCGTTGCTGGTTGCGGCAATTGAGCCGCTCCACCTCGACTTCCTGGATGTAACCGCTGTCCGGCAACATATAACTGAGCAGATCGCGGGTGGCCGCCGTCGCATAAACCGGCCCGTCAAAGCCCGCCTTGATCAGTTTCGGGATCATCGCGCCATGATCCGCGTGGGCATGGGTCACCAGGACAAAATCAATCTCCACCGGATTGAACGGAAAATCACCATAGTTCAATTCCTTGACGGTTTTCGTGCCCTGAAAGAGACCACAATCGACGAGGAATTGCCGGTCCGCCGTCTGGATCCAGTAACAGGAGCCTGTCACCGTTCCCGCCGCGCCACAGAATTTGATACGGACCGTCATTGTTCCTTCTCCTCAAGCAGGGTCGCGCAAAGAAGCGGGGCAAGTGACAGGCTGTTGCTTTCATGCGCAACGCTGTCCGTCGACCGAATGGTGGAAACGCCCGCCGCGTGGATCGCCGCAACATCCTGGTTATTCGCCAGCATATGGACCGTAACCGCTTCAATATCCTGCGCGCCCATTTTTTTAAGCGACGCGGCGGCTTCGCAAATCGTTTTCCCGCTCGAGATGACATCGTCGAGCAGAATAATCCGTGCCGCGCGCATATCCCTGTCGGTGGAGAAACTCACCTCGACATCCCGATCACCGCTCCTGACTTTGGCGCCGATAACATAGGGAAGCGATAACGGACCCGCGATTGCGCTGACCCATTGCTCGGATTCCGCATCAGGTCCGGCCAGCAGCATATTCTCGACCCCCTCCGCGGCAAGCGTGTCCGCAATGATGCCCGTCGCGGTCAGGGCGTCGGCGCGGCAATTCCCGAAAACCGATTGCAGGTTATCGATCCGGTGAAGATGCGGATCGACAGTAATCACCCTGTCAAAATAACTGGCAAGATATTGTCCGATAATCCGCTGGCTGACGGCCTCGCCGGATACAAAGGCCTTGTCCTGGCGCATGTAGCAAAGATACGGCGCTACGAGCACCAGTCGCTTCGCGCCCAGATCGCGGAAGGTCGCGGCGGCGAAGGCCAGATGGATGAGTTTTTCATTCGGCCGGTCGAGGCTCGCGTAAAGGATAACGGTACCGTCAACAGGCTCCACACGAATTTTACTCTCTCCGTCGGGAAATTTATGTATTTCAATGGGATATGACGGAATATTCAAGCGACACGCGAGATCTCCGGCACTGCTTCGGTATCCCGGCAGGAAATGGAGGGTCGGCGACTTCATGCGGAACCGCCGATCGTATAGCCACTGCCCTCGCCCGCAAAATTAACGGCGAATGTATAGTCCGAATTGAAACAGGCATGAATGCGGTAAAGCGGTTCTCCCTCGCTGACCACATCGCCGATCTTCTTGCAAAGATCGATTCCCGCCCCCTTGTCCATCGGCGCGCCGGCAAGCCGGGCGAGACGCGCGAGACGGTAACAGTCAATCGCCGTTACCGAACCGTCACAGGGCGCCAACACGTCCTGGGTCAATTCCCCGACGCAGGCGGCCGTCGCAGCTTTTCCCTGCGCCTCGATAATTTGTTCCATCTTTTCAAACGCCGCACCGCTGTCCAGAATCTCTTGCGCCCGCGCATAACCGGCGCCGCCGCGAAGGGCCGGATCGGATTCGAGAAGCATCCCGGCCATCCGCAACGATTTTTCGCGCAAATCTCTGGGCGCATCCGGCTCCCGGCGCAATACCGCCATCACATCGCGCGCCTCCAGCACGGGGCCGATACCATTGCCGATCGGCTGCTCGCCGTCCGTCACCGTGACGTCAATGGCCAAGCCAACCTGGTCGCCGACATATTCGAAGAGTTTGCGAAGCCGCATGGCGTCTGCATGCCCCCGGACTTTGGCCGACGGTCCAATCGGCAGATCGATCAGCAGATGGGTCGACCCGGCGGCAAGCTTTTTCGACAGGATCGAGGCGACCATCTGTTCACGCGTATCGATGGCCAGCGGCCGCTCGACCGAGATCAGTATATCGTCGGCGGGGGACAAATTGACATGACCGCCCCAGACGACGCAGCCCTTGCATTCCTCGACGACGCGCCGCATTTCCGGCAATGACAGATCAACGTTGGCCAGCACTTCCATGGTGTCCGCCGTCCCGGCTGGCGACGTAATGGCGCGCGAGGAAGTCTTGGGGATGGTCAGGCCATGGGCCGCGACAATCGGCACGATAATCATCGACGTGCGGTTCCCCGGAATGCCGCCGATGCAATGCTTGTCGACAACGACCGGCGCGTCCCAATGGAGCTGCGTCCCGACTTCCGCCATCGCGCGCGTCAGGGAGAGCATTTCGGACGTCGTCATGAAACCGGCGCAGGAGACGAGAAAGGCGGCGATCTCCCGCTCCGAATAGCGGTAATTCGCGATATCCGTGATGATCCCGCGAATCTGGCCGGAATCAAGCGTATGACCATGGATCTTGTTGCGCAGGAATTCCACGCTTTCGGGCGGTTCCGCGGGCGCAATGGATACCGTCGTCCCTTCGACAAGCCCGATCCGGCGGAAGGCCTGCTCCGACAGGCCGAGTTCATCCGGCCCGACAATCTGATCGTCATCCACCACCAGCAGGGACGCCAGGAGATGATGATGATCATTCATGATCTCGATTTTTTTCAACGCCTGAAACTCTTCCGGACGGTAATGACGGCACTTGCGCGCAAGAAAAGCGACATTATCGCGGTAGGTATCGATGGCGATGCGCTTGAGTTTCAACATATTCCGGATGGCGCCCCTTCATTTCACCTCTGTTTAACCCGCAATTTGATCGATCGCCTTGATCAGAGTCAAGCTGCGCCACTTTGGATGACGGGATAGGGCGTGCATAAAAAAGCGGCCCATGGATTATTACCATGAACCGCTTCTCTATTGTTGGTCGAAGTTTTCCGGTCGCGTCGCTAGGCGGCCCGCACTTCCTTGAGGAAGGTTTCAATATCAGAACGGAGATTTCCGGAGAGTTCCTCGAGCCGGGTGGAGGCCGCAAGTACCTGCGATGCCGCCGCGCCGGTCTCTCCCGCTTTCTCCGAAACCTCGCCGATCTTCGCGGACACCTGCGTCGTTCCGCCGGATGCTTCCTGCACATTCCGGGAAATTTCGTTGGTCGCCGCGCTCTGCTCCTCAATCGCCGAGGAGATACTAACGGTGCTTTCCCGGATCGTGTTGATCACCCCATCAATATTGCCGATCGCCGAGACGGCTTCTTCCGTTGCCGTCTGCATATCGTTGATCTGGCCGCCGATCTCCTCAGTCGCCCGCGCCGTCTGGGTGGCGAGGCTCTTCACTTCGGACGCTACAACCGCGAAGCCCTTGCCCGCCTCACCGGCGCGCGCCGCCTCAATCGTCGCATTGAGGGCAAGAAGGTTAGTCTGGCCCGCGATATCATTGATCATGTTGACCACATCGCTGATCTTCTTCGCCGTTTCCGCAAGGCGCGACACCGAACTCGTGCTGTTGGCCGCTTCCGTCACTGCCTGCTCGGAGACATTGTTCGCCTGCTGGACCTGGCGGCTGATCTCGTTGATCGAAGACGTCAGCTCCTCCGCCGCGGAGGCAACTGTCTGCACATTGGCGGATGCCTCACCTGAGGCCATGGCCACGGCTTCAGCAAGCTCCTGCGACATTCCGGCCGTTGCCGTCATGGAATTGGCCGTGTCCTGCAATTCGCGGACTGCCCGGATCACCGTCTCCATGACTTCTTGCACCCGGCCCTCGAACGTCATGATCAGGTTCGAGATTTTCTCGGCCCGAGCCTGCTTGGCCGCGTTCTCGGCCTGCTCGCGGGCGCGCTCATCGGCTTCCCGCTTGGCATCGCGCTCGCGCTCAAGACGCTCATGCTCCGCCCGTTCCTCGGCCGCGCGTTTCGCATCTGCTTCCAGCCTTTGGCGTTCAAGCGCGTTGTCCTTGAACACCTGGACCGCCCGCGCCATTTCGCCAATTTCATCCTTCCGGTCCTGGGCGTCGATTTCAACCGTATTGTCGCCTTCGGCGAGCTTCGCCATAACCTGGGTAATCCCGCCGATAGGCCGGGTGATCATGCGCATCGTGGCATAGGAAACCGCCCCGGAGATCGCCAGCGCAATCGCAGCGATAATAATGAAGGTGATAACTGTGTTGTCGACCGTGGACACGGCATGGGCCATCGACGCCTCACCCGCGGCACTCCAGAGCGCTGTCATTTCGTCCAGCGTCTTGTACATCGTGCGGAATTGCTGGTCGGTATCGACCATCATAATCACAGACGTCGAAGTATCGAGCTCTGTCATCTCGATAACTTCAGCGGCAGCGACGCTGTAACTTTTCAACTCTTTCTGCGCTTTCGTCAGGATTTCCAGTTCAGCTTCGGTAAACCGGCCATTTTCAACGGCACCGTTGAAGGCATCTGTCAATTTGGCGAGCGTTGCCAGGTCGGTTTCCCGTTCTTTGGCGAGCTTTTCTTCGTCTACGCCGGCAGTGGTTTCCGAAATAAGGCGAAACAGGCCTCCATTGAAAGCCTGCAGGTCGCGCTGAAAGCGGAGGGCCGCGCCAATCTTCTGGGTGTCCTGCTTGTGCAGGTCAACCATGGTGGACTGCGTATCCTTCAAACCGACGTAAGCGACGACGCCCAGCACAATCAGGGAGGCGACGAAAATCATCGGCGCAATAAATAGTTTCGTGGATATTTTCAGATTCTGGACGCTCATGAGCCTCTACCTTCTCAACTCGCGAATGAAAGGTTTAGTACGGCCGCATGACGCGACCGCACTAAGAAAAATGTCTGTTAGTCGAAGTAGCCGATGCCGAAATAGACATCGCCAGAGCGCTTAACATAGGTATGCTTTTGGGCAATTTTCTTGGTTTCCGGATGGGTCCATTTGTAGTCAACCCAACCGACGCCCGGGCCCTCGGCAACTTCACGCATCTCAACAACAAACGGTTTGCCGTCCGTGTCTTTCAGCTTTTCGAGATTCTTGCCGACCAGCTTTTCGTTGGCGCCATGGAAAATCAGATTACCGTCTTTGATTTCAGTGACAAAAACATAATATTCGCCCTTGTTGTAGTCACTACCTTTGACTGCGAAATCCTGGAAGGCCTGATCCTGGCCTACCTGTTCATAATGCGCTACTGCGCCGTTCATCATTTCGACGACAGTCTCTTTCTTGTCAGCGGCATTCGCGACGCCGGCAACGAGAAAAACACCGAGACTCAAAACGAGAGACATTACACGGAACATGCTTCACTCCTAGTTCTAGATTTAATTGATCCTTGCGAGGACAAATCATTAATAGAGAGAAATTTATTAAAAGATTGCTAATGAAATTGACAATTTGTCATTTCTGCAAAACTTATCGAAAAAGGAGTATGAGGGGGCGGCCTCAGAGAGGCCTGCCGAGGTGAAATTTGGCGCTCAGGGTTCGGTTAAATGCCGAAAACCGGTTGCAGGAGGCGGCTGAAAAAGCCCGAGAATTTGAGCGGCGCATCTGTTGCGATCAGGCAGATACAATCGGCCGCCGTATCCGCAACCGGCTGGTGCTGGATATCGCTGTCAAGATCGGCGATATCGCCCTCCTGAAACCGGCCGAGGTCGTCGATGTAGGATCCTCGGAGAATCAGCGTCAGTTCCTGCCCTGTATGGCTATGCACCGGAATTGTCTTGCCCGGCGCAATCTTCAGCAGGCGAAGTGTCCCCTTCCCCTTACCGGCACTGCCGCGCGCAAGCGGATAATGGCTGATCCCGGGAAGGAGCGACCGCCACGGAATATTATCGAGCGATGTCGGCATCCGGTCCGCAAGCGGCCGGGGCACACCGGTACGATAACGGTCGGCAGACACAGCCTTGTCGTCACTGGCCGGGGCCTGTTCCTCGCCGCCCTCGAATATCTCGGCGAGCGACTTTTCGGTTGCCAAAAGCTCCGCAGGTTCGGACTCCATTAAAAGAAGCCCCGCCATATCTTCCATCATCGCAACGCTTCTTCGGCAATCCGGGCAGATTGCAAGATGCGTCGCGACAACCACAGAGAGCGCTTCGGGAAGCGTTCCGTTGACATAGGCCATCAGCGTATCGTCGCCAACATGGTGCCGTATGTTCATGATGTGACCTCCAGTTCCGCGCGGATTTTCCCGAAGGCAAGTCGCATTCTGGACTTGACTGTGCCGAGGGGAATATTCAGCTCGCTGCTGATTTCTCCGTGCGATTTTTCCTCAAAAAAAGACATTTTAATAATCGTCATCTGATCTGGTGGCAGAACAGACATCGCCTTCCTAATGCGTTCCCGGTCCTGCTTGCGACTCATCGCCTGCTCACCGGTTTCCGGATCATCCGGAACGAAACAAGGGTCATTCGGATCGGGCTCTGGACGCAGTTCCTTCCTCAGCCTGTCTATTCTGACATTCCTCGCGATCGTATAGATCCAGGTTGACGCAGACGCTTTGGTCCCGTCGAAGAGCATGGCCTTGCGCCAGACCTTCAACATGGTTTCCTGCATAACGTCTTCAGCGGTATTTTCGGTCATTCCCCGTTTCACCAGGAAAAACTTGAGACGCGGCGCGAAATTCGCAAACAGCCGTTTGAATGCCTGCAAATCCCGCATGTTCGCCACAGCCAGAAGGTCCCGTTCAAGTTCTTCTGAACGAGCCTTATCCCCTGCCGCGTCTTGCCTGATACCGTCCGCTGACGTCATGCTTGCCTTTAACAACTCCAGCCGCCTTTGTCTTTCACGCTTCAGTTTACCCTATTACGGCCGATTCTCGTAATCGGATCATTCCAGGCGAACTTTTTGTGATCCACACCGGCGCAAACAGCGTAGGATTGGACAATAAAGATGTGCCACTGGATGGATAGATGAAAAAAATTGCAGTGATCGGAAGCGGAATTTCCGGATTGTCGGCGGCCTGGCTGCTCGCCCGCAACCACGACGTGACGCTGTTCGAGAAGGATGACCGTCTGGGCGGCCACAGCAATACTGTTGACGTTGAAGGCGTGGCGATCGACACCGGTTTCATTGTGTATAACAAGATGAACTACCCGAACCTTGTTGCGTTCTTCGATCATCTCGGCATCGCAACCGAGGCGACAGGCATGTCCTTCAGCGTGTCGCTGAACGGCGGGGCGACGGAATATGCCGGAACGTCACTCGCAACCATGTTCGCCCAGAAGACAAACCTGTTCAAACCCGCCTACTGGGGCATGATCCGCGACGTCCTCAGATTTTACCGCGAGGCCCCGGACCTGCTTGAGCTTGCGGAAAACAACCACTGGACACTTCGCGACGTTCTTGCGAAAGGCAATTACGGGGAGGCCTTTACGGACCAGCATCTGCTGCCCATGGGGGCGGCGATTTGGTCGACGCCGGCCGCCGACATGCTGGATTATCCGGCGGCCGCCTTTATCCGGTTTTGCCGCAATCATGGCCTGCTGCAGTTGAAGGATCGCCCGGAATGGCGCACCGTGACCGGCGGCAGCCGCCAGTATGTGATGGCCATAGCCGACATTCTGAAGGGGCATATTCGTCTCAACAGTGCCGTCGCTAAAATCCACACGGACAGAAATTCCGTTCTCGTCGAATGCCGGGACGGCCATGTTCAGAAATTTGACGACGTGGTGATCGCAACCCATGCGGATCAGGCATTGGCCATGTTGGCGGAACCGACGCCGGCGCACCGGAAGCTGCTCGGCGCCTTCGCTTATGAGAAGAATCTTGCAATCCTTCATCGCGACCCTACCCTGATGCCGAAACGGAGGAAGGCATGGGCGAGCTGGAACTATCTTGGTGCGCAGCCGGCCCAACCGGGCGGCAAAGCAAGCCTATGCGTCAGCTACTGGATGAACCGGCTGCAAAACCTGAAGACCGGCACCGACTATTTTGTAACGCTCAACCCGGCCCATGAGCCTCGCGAGGGAACCGTGATTCGCAGTTTTCCCTATGATCATCCGCTTTTCGACAATGCCGCAATGGCCGCACAGAAAATGCTGTGGAATTTGCAGGGCCAGAAGAACCTCTGGTTCTGCGGCAGCTATTTCGGCTACGGTTTTCACGAAGACGGCATCCAGTCCGGTCTTGCCGCCGCCGAATTCCTGGGTGGAGAGAAGCGCCCCTGGCAATCTGATCCCGCCGCGTCTCGCATCTACCTTCCGAAGGATGGAAACGGCCTTCCGTTTTCACAGGTCGCGTAACGACAATGCGAAAGAGCGCCCTTTATAACGGAACCGTCAGCCACCGCCGGCTTCAGCCTGTGGGTCATAGCCTGAATTACAAGATCTTCTATCTGCTGATAGACCTCGACGAACTCGGGGAAATCAGTGAGCATATTCCCTTTTTCTCGATAAACCGCGGCAATCTTGTTTCCTTTTCCGAGAAGGATTTCGGCGCCCGGAGTCCCGCTGACCTGAAAGCATATGTCCTCGACAGCCTGCTGCAGAAAGGGCTCGACGGCGCGGTTTCTTCTGTCCGGCTTCTCTGCATTCCGCGGATTTTCGGATATTCCTTCAACCCCCTCAGCACATATTACTGCTTCGACAAGGACGAGAATCTTGTCGCCCTTGTCTATGAGGTGAGCAACACTTTTGGGGAGCGACACAGCTATGTCCTTCCCGCCTGTACGGCAGGCAGAAATGGCCTGATACGGCAGACATGCCGGAAGGAATTCTATGTCTCCCCCTTCCTGCCCATGAACTGCCGCTACGACTTTTCCGTCCGGCCGCCGGGCGAAACGATTGCCCTTTCAATCCGCCTGTTCACCGAGGAACAACCGATCCTGAACGCGTCCTTCGTCGGCGACCGCGCCCCCCTTGATCGCCGCCATCTTGCCGCCGCCTTGGTAAGGTTGCCGTTCAACAGCCTCAAAGTGATCGCCGGCATCCATTGGGAGGCGTTGAAACTCTTCCTGAAAGGGGTGAAGCTTGTGAAGCGACCAACGGAGACCGCGATACACATGCCCGAAGTCAACCCGCCTTTGATCGAAAAGACCCAGGAGAAATGAATGACTGACGTCACGTCGCAAACCAGCCTCTTAGGGAGCGGTCAACAGGATGGAATTTCTGCGCAACCGCGATTGCGCGATCCGTGGCTGAAGGCGTTGACGATGGTGCTGTCTCGGCTCGCGGTCGGCCGCCTAGCGCTTACCCTGCCCTCGGGCCAGCAGATTTGCTTTGGCGAGAAAGACGACGATTTGCCGGAAGTCTCGGTTCAACTTCACCGCGCCCGTGCCGCCAAGCGGATTCTTCAGTCAGGTGGGATCGGACTTGGCGAGAGCTATATGGACGGTGACTGGTCTTGCGATAATGTGACGGGCCTCATAGAGCTGGCGCTCCGGAATGAAGCCGCCTTGAAGTCCGCGATGGTTGGCAAATGGCTCTCCGGTTTCGTCAATTTCATGCGGCATCTGCGCGCGCGCAACAGTCGCTCGGGCAGCCGACGAAATATTGCCTATCACTACGACCTTGGGAACAGTTTCTACCGTCACTGGCTTGACGGGACCATGACCTATTCGGCGGCCTTGTTCGATCATCCTGACCAGCCGCTTGAAGAGGCACAATTGCAAAAATACCGGCGCATTGCCGATCTCGCGAACATCGGTGATGGCACGAAAGTTCTCGAAATCGGATGTGGCTGGGGCGGGTTTGCCCGTCTCGCCGCGACGGACTATGGCGCGACGATTGATGGCATTACGCTTTCCGAAGAACAGCTCGGCTACGCCAAAGCACAAGCCCGCCATTTAAAAATGGAAGATCAAACCAGATTCCATTTCCGCGACTATCGCGACCAGGCTGGAAGTTTCGATGCCATTGTCTCGATTGAAATGTTCGAGGCGGTGGGAGAGGAAAACTGGGACAGCTATTTTCAGACAATAAAACGCAACCTCAAGGACGGCGGACGCGCCGTCGTCCAGGTGATCACCATCGCCGATGACCGCTACGAAAATTATCGAAAGTCAGCTGATTTTATACAGCGATATATTTTTCCGGGCGGTCAGCTGCCGTCCAAGACCGCCTTCATCGATGCCGCCGCGAGGAATGGACTTACCGCACATATTGCGGAGGCGTTCGGCGTGAATTACGCTGCAACGCTAAAAATCTGGAAAGAGAAATTCCTTGAGAAATGGGACCAGATCGAGCCACTCGGCTTCGATGAGCGGTTCAAGCGCATGTGGGAATTCTATTTGCAATATTGCGAGGCCGGCTTTCGCCAGCAAACAATCGACGTCGTGATATTCGAAATCCACCGGTAATCACCCCGAATGGGAGGTTCAGGAAAGGCGCAGCCGGTTACGGACAAGCCTGATCAATGTGCCGATGACGGGAATCCGCCCATAGAAATGCGTCGCCGCCTCCCAGTAATCGATATGGCTGCAGACGCGGTCGGTCTCGTCGAAGCAGATTTCCGACAAACCGTCGAAATCGAACGCCCCGATCACCCGCGCGCTTCCGGTAAAGCGCCATTTCAAAATAGCCTTCGTGGCGTCCGGCGACCAGAATATATCGCTGATTTTGAATGCGGGATTTTTCGTATCTTCAAACATCTCTCGGAACAGTCGTTTGACGTCACTCCGCCTCGTCAGCCGGTTAAAGGGATCTTCAAAAATCATGTCCTCGGCGGCGAGCCGGTCTAACTCATCAATCGTCTCGGGCGTGAGCGCCTCGAAGTAACGGACATAATCATCAAGAAGACGGCGGCGGTTTTCAGGTATCGTCATCCACCTGTTCCTTTTCGTATGAGCGGCAGGGATATGGCATAGGGCAGCATCCGGATAATCTTGAGGATACAGGCAAAGCGGCGTGGGAAGGCAATCTCGAAAGCGTTGTCTTCCATTCCGCGAATGATACAGTTCGCGGCGTCTTCAACCTCCATCAGAAACGGCATTTTGAACTTGTTGCCGGCCGTCAGCGGCGTTTTGACGAAACCCGGATTGACCAGCTGTATTGTCACCCCGCTCCCCTCAAGCTCGACGCGTAACGCTTCGCATAAATTGATCAACGCCGCTTTGGACGGGCCGTAAGCCAGGGCAAGCGGTAGCCCCTGATATCCGGCTACCGAAGCCACAACGATTATCCGTCCGGCTTTGCGTTCAAGGAAACGGGGAAGAAGTTGCTCGATTACCCGGACAACCCCGAAATAATTCACATCCATCAGATGCATGGCTTTATCGGCCGAGAAATGATCGAATGACATAGGCTGATAGGAGCCCGCATTCAGAAGGACGGTTTCGGGTCCTGCGTCAGCCGCGTAAAGCCGATCGACGGCGGCTGTTACCGACGCTTTGTCCGTCACATCAAGCGGGAGAGCAGAGAGCGCATCCGGTTTTGATACCGCAAATTCCGCCAGCGCATCGGCGGTTCGCGCGCTAATGATTACGTTTTTGCCGTTATCCGCGAGCTGCCTGGCGACTTCCCGGCCAATTCCCGAACTGGCGCCGACGATCCAGATGGAGTCGTTTGTCATGTTGCCGCGCCCCGGAAGCACCGTACGCCCCACGCGGTCCGTCCTTGTCTCGGCATCCGGCATCTCCTTAGTTGTTTCATATAACTATTTACGAACTCCCCGGCGAACCGGATCATTTCATGATGTGAAAAAGCAGGCCTTCCACAATACGGCGCTGGAATTTCCCGCGTTTCCTTCCTATGATTTTCAAAAAACAAGAATGAGGGACACGGGCATGACATTAATCACAGCGATTGAGCAATCCCACAAGGCAATGGTTGAAGGACGCGATATTCCCTGGCTACTCCGCCAGTGGGTGGAGCGTCGCCCCAACACGACCTTTCTGATCTGGGAACCGTTCGACGGTCAATCGGAAAGTTTCAGCTACGCGGAATTCAGCGCCGAGGTGGAACGCGTTGCCGCGGCACTTCATAAGAACGGCGTGGCATTCGGCGACAAGGTGATGCTGCATCTCGATAACAGCCCTGAATTCCTCATCTCCTGGTTCGCCTGCGCCCATATTGGCGCGGTGGCGGTATCCACGAACACGCGCTCCGTCGCCCGTGATATGACCTATTTCGCCGATCATGCGCAGATTGTCGCGGCCATCACCCAGCCCTCCTTCGCGAAGCTAGTATTTGAGTCGGCGCCAAACATCAAGTTTCTGTCTGTTACCGCTAATGACGCGGGAGTTCCGGCGCCGGTTCCGGCGGACGTTCCGCATATCCCCTTTGCCGATCTGCGCGCCGAGACCAGCCCCTGCCCGACGCGACCGACAGATCCCTTCGCGGATCTCGGCGTACAATTCACGTCCGGCACAACGTCGCGGCCCAAGGCGGTGCTCTGGACCCACGCAAATGCCATCTGGGGGGCGCAGGCAAATGTCGCGAATATGCGGCTTTCCTGTGATGATATCTGTCTTTGTTTCCTCCCGCTCTTTCATACCAATGCACAATCATATTCAATGCTGAGTATGTTATGGGTAGGTGGCACGGTTGTTGTTCAACCGAAGTTCTCCGCCTCCCGATTCTGGGATGTCGCGCGGAGAAATAAATGTACGTGGGCGTCCCTGATCCCCTTCTGCGTGAAGGCGCTGCTGGCGCAGGATCCACCGCCCGACCACAGCTTCCGCTTCTGGGGTCCCGCTGTGCGCCTTCCCGACGTTGAAGAAATTTACGGCATCAAGACCTATGGCTGGTGGGGAATGACGGAAACCATCACGCAAGGCATTGTCGGCGATATTGAACAACCCGGTCCGGCGATGGGCATCGGGCGCGTTGCGCCCGGATATGATATCGAAATCCGCGATCCGGACGGCAACCATATAAAGCCCGGAGAGCGCGGCCTCCTCTATATCCGCGGGGTACGCGGGGTCAGCATGTTCAAGGAATATTTCCGCAATCCCGAAGCCAATGCCAAAGCTTTCGATGCGGACGGCTGGTTCGAAACCGGCGATGTCATCCGTATGGATGAAGAGGGAAATCTCTACTTCGGCGATCGCGAGAAGGACATGCTGAAAGTCGGCGCGGAGAATGTCGCGGCGTCCGAAATAGAAACGGTTGTCATGGAAACCGGCTGGATCGAGGAATGCGCCGTGGTCGGCCAGAAACATTACATGCTTGACGAAGTCCCGGTCGTCTTCGTCATTCCGAAGGCGGGCGCGCCGGAAAACCTGAAGGACAGCCTGATTGATGCCTGCCGGCAAAATCTGGCTGATTTCAAAGTCGTACGTGATGTTATCATCCTCGACGATTTTCCACGCTCGACGCTTGAGAAAATCGCCAAGAACGAATTGCGGGAAAGATTGCCGGCGATTGAGGCGTAAAGACACGCCGGAATATTAAAAGAAAGAGATACCGTCAATGACTGATGCCAAAACCATGATTGAACTTATCACGACCGGCGCTGCGACAGATCCCGCGATCGGAGCGCCGGGGCGCGATGCGCTTAGCTATGACGGGCTTCGAAGCCTGGCGTCCGGTGTGATTGAACAGCTTAACGCGCTCGGTATCGGGCGCGGCGATCGTGTTGCCATCGTGCTTCCCAATGGCCCGGAAATGGCGAGCGCCTTCGTAACCGTGGCCTGCGCGGCGACGACCGCACCGCTCAATCCCGATTACAAGGCGGAAGAATTCGAGTTCTATCTTGATGATCTCAAGGCGAAAGCACTCCTTGTCGAGGAAGGAAGCGCGAGCCCGGCCATTGCGGTCGCGGAAAAGCTGGGCATTGCGATTATCGAGCTTGCCGTGCCTGAGGGCGCGGCGGCGGGCGCCTTCGTCTTGAAGGGGGAGCCTATCGGACAGGCATCAAAGTCCGGCGCCGCCGGGGCCGAAGATACAGCTCTTATCCTGCATACCTCCGGCACAACCTCGCGGCCGAAGATTGTGCCGCTGAGCCACCGGAATGTCACCGCTTCCGCACGCAACATCGCTCGATCCCTCGCGCTGACACAGGATGACAAATGCCTCAATATCATGCCGCTGTTTCATATTCACGGGCTCATTGCGGCAGTATTGTCCTCGCTCCGCGCCGGGTCGAGCGTGACTTGCACGCCCGGCTTCAACGCGCTCAAATTCTTCTCCTGGCTCGACGAAGTGAAGCCGAGCTGGTACACCGCCGTGCCGACCATGCACCAGGCCATCCTCGCGCGCGGCGCACGCAATCAGGAGACGGTCGCCAAGGCGAAACTCCGGTTCATCCGCTCATCCTCGGCATCGCTCCCGCCGCAGGTCATGAAATCGCTTGAAGAAATGTGGGGCTGTCCGGTGATCGAAGCCTATGGCATGACCGAGGCCTCCCACCAGATGGCGGCAAATCCGCTCCCGCCGGCCAAGCGGATTGCCGGCAGCGTCGGCATCGCCTCGGGACCGGACGTCGCCATCATGTCGGAAGACGGACGATTACTGGGGCCCGGCGAGACCGGCGAGATTGTCATTCGCGGCGAGAATGTCACGAAAGGTTACGAGAATAATCCGAAAGCCAATGCGGAAGCCTTCACGGACGGCTGGTTCAGGACGGGCGATCAGGGGATTATGACGGCAGAGGGATATTTCACCATAACAGGGCGCCTGAAAGAGATCATCAACCGGGGCGGCGAGAAGATTTCCCCGCGCGAGGTGGACGAAATACTGATGAACCACCCGTCGGTCGAGCAGGCGGTCACCTTCGCCCTGCCCCACGAGAAACTTGGAGAAGACGTTGCCGCGGCCGTCGTCCTGAAGGACGGGCAGAGCGCCAGTGAGGCGGAACTCCGGGAATTTGCGGCAAAAAGCCTCGCCGCCTTCAAGGTGCCGCGCAGCATCACCCTGCTCGATGAAATTCCCAAGGGAGCCACGGGAAAACTGCAACGGATCGGCCTCGCCGAGAAACTAGGATTGGCATAATGAAAATCTGTATTTACGGCGCCGGTGCCATCGGCGGTCTTGTCGGCGGACTTCTTGCGAGAAAGGGCGATGCGGAGGTCTCGCTGATTGCTCGCGGCCCCCATCTGGCGGCCATTCGCGAAAAAGGCCTTCGGATAGTAGGGCCGGACGGGAATTTCACTCTCGATAACATCCGGGCGACGGACAATCCCGCGGAACTTGGGCCACAGGATTATGTGATCGTCGCGCTGAAAGCCCATTCGGTCGCTGCGATAGTCGATAAGATGCAACCTCTTCTGGGACCGGATACCGCCGTTGTCACCGCGCAAAATGGCGTTCCATGGTGGTATTTTTATGGGCTCAAGGGCGACAAGGAAAACCAGCGGGTCAAGGCCGTGGATCCGGAAGGGAAAATCTGGGACGGCATCGGGCCCGAGCGGGCCATCGGCGCCGTCATTTACCAGGCAGCGGACGTCCCCGAGCCGGGGGTTATCGCCCATATGGCGGGCGACCGGTTTCCCGTCGGGGAGCCCACGGGCGAGCGGACGGAGCGTGTGAAGACGCTTTCCAGCCTCCTGATCGGCGCAGGGCTCAAGGCTCCGGTCCGGACCGACATCCGCTCCGATATCTGGGTAAAGCTCTGGGGCAATCTAAGCTTCAATCCAATCTCGGCGCTGACGCATGCCACACTCGATAAAATCACGGGGAATCCGGAGACACGCGCGGTTGCGCGGCGGATGATGGTGGAGGCGCAGGCTATTGGCGAATCCCTTGGCGTCAAATATGCAATTGACGTCGACAAAAGGATTGAGGGCGCCGCCGGGGTCGGCCCGCACAAAACCTCGATGCTGGTGGATATGGAAAGCGGCCGGCCAATGGAAATTGACGCGCTCGTCACAGCTGTTCAGGAACTTGGCGCGATTACCGGCCATGAAACACTGACCATCGATACGGTGGTTGCGCTGCTTCGGCAAAAAGCCCGATTGCTGGGCTGTTATTAGCCGAAATTTGCGGCTTTCTGCGTTCCTGACAACCCCTCTGATGTGCCATTAAAGAAAATTTTAACCCAATTTGCGCCATACTGCGGCATCTATCCGGGAACAGTCAGCTGGGAATGTAAAATTGGGAAGTAAAGCGAGCCAGAAGAGCGCAACTATGGCTACGAAAAACGACAGCTATGCGGTATCCGCGGGCCATGATCTGGCCGCCGGAATTGCCGCAGATATTCTTGATGCCGGTGGCAATGCCGTTGACGCCGGAGTCGCCGCCTCCATTGCGCTGACGGTTCTGCATTCCGAACAGGTTCAGTTCGGCGGCGTGGCACCCATCCTCGTCTATCTCGCCGGAGAAGACCGCTGCTATTCCATAGAAGGCGCCGGCCGGTGGCCCGCCAGCGCCGATCCCCAATATTTTGAAACCAACCATCGCGGCCGGATCCCACAAGGCATTCTGAGGACCGTGGTTCCCGGGGCACCCGACGCCTGGCTCACGGCGCTCGCGCGCTTTGGCAGCATGAGTTTCGCCGATGTGGCATCTCCCGCACTTACCCTGGCGCGGGACGGCTTTCCCGCGCATGAGGATCTCGCGGCCTGCTCCGCCCAGTTCCAGCGGTCGTACATGCGGATGGGCGAAAATGCCAAATTCTGGCTCGTGAATGACACGCCGATAGACGTCGGCGACTTGTTTGCCCAGTCGAAACTCGCCGATTGCATCGGCGTGCTTGTTGATGCGGATCGCAAGGGTAGCGCAAAAAAGGGACGGACCGGCGGACTTCAGGCCGTCCGTGATCTTTTCTACAAGGGCGACATGGCCAACATCATGATCCGTCACGTCAAGGATCATGACGGATGGCTGACGCATGCCGATCTGGCAGCCCACAAAACGCCCGTGGTATCCGCGACCTCCGCCAGTGTTTTCAGCGGAACCCTCTTCACCCCCGGTCCCTGGACGCAGGCCCCCGCCCTGTCGCAGGCGCTGCAGATTCTGGACGCCTATGGGATTGGTGAATTACCCTCTTGCTCGGTCGACGCCTTTCACCTCATCATCGAAGCACTCAAGCTCGCGCTCGTCGATCGGGAGGCCTATTACGGGGATCCGGAATTCATCGATGTCCCGTTGACGGAATTGCTGTCACCGGAATATGCGAAAGCGCGCGCCTCATTGATCGACAAACATAAAGCCGCCAGCCCGCTCCCTCCGGCAGGGGAGTTTCGGGGGTACTCAACCGCCATGAAAAGCGCAATGACGGCACCGGAGACCGGGGAATTGTCACTCGATACCTCCGTAGCGGCCATTATCGACGGCGAGGGGAACATCTTTGCGTCGACACCAAGCGACGCATCCTTTGACGGACCCGTGGTCCCGGAGCTTGGCTTTGTTCTTTCCACTCGCGGTGCGCAAAGTTATGTCACGAGTGATCATCCAGCCTCCCTCCGGCCCGGCAAACGCCCCCGCGTCAGCGCCTATCCGATGATATTCAAAACGGCCAATGGCGGCGTCATCGCCGGCGGCGGCCCCGGCGCGGACCTGCAATTGCAGGCGATGGCACAAACTCTCGCCGGACATATTGCCCAGGGTCTCCCCCTTGTCGATGCCGTTGCCGCGCCCCGCGTATTTACGCATAGCATTCCGTCGTCAACCGAACCGCACCTCGCCTCAGCCGATAAGGTCATGCTGGAAGAGGCCATCAATGATGATTTTCTGGATGCGCTGATGGCACGTGGCCACAAATCGGTTTTTGGTGCCGCAAGCGGCATCAGTCGCCCCTCCATCTGCCTTGTCGCCGGTGATCCCAGCAACGGTCTGCAGGCTGTCGCCGATCCCCGGAGAGCGAGCGGCCAGCGCCTAAAGACCGGCATGATCGGGAGGGCAGGCAAATGAACGCCGTTTCGAATATTGACGGCTGGACCGTAACCATCCACGAAGCAATCTCCGACATCGCGCCCGAAGATTGGGATTTGTGCGCCGGACCGACCAATCCTTATGTTTGGCATCGGCATCTGCTCGCACTTGAAGAAAGCGGAATTGTCAGCACCGAAAACGGCTTTACTCCCCGCCATATCCTGATCCGTGATGCCATGGGCCAGGCCATCGCGGCGGCGCCGGCATATCTCAAGGAGCATTCGGAAGGCGAGCTTGGCGGGGACCTTGGTTTCGCTATGGCTCACGGACGCGCCGTCGGACCCTATTATCCGAAATTGCAAGTTGAAGTGCCGATGACTCCCATCACCGGCCCGCGACTTCTTGTCCGCGAAGGTGTTAATGAAACACGATCACGCAGTATGCTTCTTGAAACGCTTAAAAAGCTCGCTGAAAAAGAAAATGCCTCTTCGGTCCAGATTGCTTATATGACGGCGGTGGACAGGGATGCCACAAACGCCGCCGGTTTTTTGCAAAGCGAAGGCAACGTCTATGTCTGGCGCCAGGCCGGAGACAAAAGTTTCGAAGATTTCCTGACGCGTATGAATAAGCGAGGCCGACATCGCATTCGGAAGGAACGCCGCAAAATCAGCGAACAAAACATCTGCTTCAAACGTTACTGCGACAAATCGGTTATCCCGGAACTGGCGCCCTTATTCTTTAAACTATATCAGTCGACATACGATTATAATCATACGAAAATTTGGCATAATAAGGCCTATTTCGAACAATTATTTCGGACCATGTCAGAGAATCTTGAACTTACCATCGCCTATCTGGGAACGGAACCGGTCGCGGCACAGCTCACGTTTATTGCCCCTGACAAGCTCTTTGGTCAGCATTGGGGGCATGACGGGACAATCCGCTTTCTCCATTTCGAACAGGGGTTATACCAGACCATCGAATACGCAATTGAAACAGGCGTAGAGGCGGTTGATTTCGGGACGACCGGCGAACATAAAGCGGAACGCGGCGTGGGGCTTGAAGCGACCTACAATGCCTTCTGGTTTCGCGAACCTGAATTTAACGAGGTTGCTGAGGCCGGCCTCAAGCGAAAATGCGATGCCGCCGAAATTGAACGCACCACCGGCAATGCGCGGCTCCCCTTTCATAAAGCCGTGCACAAGGAAAACGGGATTTGAATATGCAAATGACCGCGCCCGAAATGCCGCGCACTATTGTCCGGATGAACAAGACGGCGAAGGCCGGCAGTCTTGTGTTTCTGCCAGATTTTGGCGGGAATGTCATCTATGCGCAACCGCTGGTGCGGGCACTTGTGGAAGATATTTCCTGTTACGGCATGCGTCTTGCGCCGGAGATGGTGGAAAATCTTGATAGACTGAGCCTTGTCGACATTGCAAAACGCTTCGCAGAGGACCTTCGACACGCAAATCTGCCGCAACCTATTCATATCGCCGGATTTTCTTTCGCCGGTCTGCTTGCTTTCGAGACAGCACGGCATGTAAATGATCCGGCCGCAAATGCGGGACAACTGATTATTCTCGACATGCGCATCCAGCCAAGGGAATTCCTGGCCCGTCTGAGACTCTATCCCGTGCAGGAATTATTCTATTGCGCCCGCTTTATCGCACATAACTGGAAACGTCTTTTACCCGGGGGGCAGAACCCGTTGATCCTGCATCGCTATGGCCAGATCAGAATGGATCTAAGCCGGCATGCCGAAGCACACCGGATGATTATTCGTCAACTCTATGGAAAAATGGCGACATACCGACCCCGCCCCTGGACCGGCTCGGCAACTGTCTTTCGCGCAAAGGATTTACGCTGGGGTCATCGTATGGATGACCTGGGCTGGTCGTCCATGATCGACGGTCCCTTATCGCTGATAACCGTGCCGGGCGATCATCTGACCATGCTCAGCAATCCGGACAATGCGGCGGTTCTGGCCGGCAAGCTGCGACAACTGTTAACAAATAAGGAACAAGACAATGTTTGAGATGCCGATCAATCCTGGCATTCATCCCTTCGATTTTTTCTGCGCCCGTTTCGACGCGGCGCTCGGCGAGAACCGCCAAAAGCCGTTTGCCGACCTCGCGAACGGCTCCCTCACCTATCGCGATCTCGCAACCGATATTGACCGCCTCGGGACAGCCCTCCTTGACTTCGGCCTTACGCCCGGAGACCGCGTTCTGATCGTCTCCAAGGACGAGAATGCGACGGTGAAATATTTCCTCACCCTTCTCCGTGCCGGCATCACGCCGGTCATCGGCGATGCGCAAACAACCGGGCCGGAACTCGCTGAGCTGATCGGCGTTTGCGATCCCGCCGCGCTCTTCGCAGATGAGAGCATGATAACAGCCGCCAATCTTGACGGCGTGATGGCGGCCCCCCGTATCCGGGAAATCAGGGAATTCTTGTCGGCCGCATTGGTGGAAACGGACACGGTGCCCTGGCCGGACGCCGGACAAAAACCGGACGTCGCGCTTCTGGTTCTGACCTCCGGGACAACGTCGACGCCTAAGGCGGTGGAACTGACTTATGAAAATCTGATCGCGCAGCTTGCCATCTTTGCGGATGTCTATGGCTTTGATAGCGAAATGCGGCTGCTGAATCTGCTCCCGCTCCATCATGTGGACGGACTGATCCGCGGTCCCCTATCCGCCCTGTGGTTCGGCGGTTCGCTCTACCGGCGCATCCCCTTCTCGGTCCAGAATGTCCCGACCATCCTAGATACGATCCGCGCCGAGGAGATAACCCATTTCATTACGGTGCCCGCCATGCTCCGGATCGTGGCGCGCCTTGCCGGTGATCGAAAAGACGCCTTTCAAGGAGAGCATTTCCGCTTCATTCTCTGCAGCGCCGACCTCCTTGATGCGCAGCTCTGGAGCCACTTCGAGGAGACCTTTGACGTACCCGTCGTCAACGCCTATGGCCTGAGCGAAGTCGTTTGCGACGCGCTCTTTGCCGGACCTGCGGACGAGACGCGGCGGATCGGATCGCTCGGTCGGCCCTATGGCTGCACCGCCGCTGTCCTTGATGACAATCTCCAGCCGGTTGCAGAAGGAGAGTTCGGCGAACTTGTCCTATCCGGACCGACCATCATGCGCGGCTATTTCAACGCGCCGGAGATAACGGCGGAAGTCCTGCGCAACGGCGCCTTTCACACCGGCGATTATGTCCGGGTTGGCAGCGACGGTCTCTATGAATTTGTCGGCCGGAAGAAAACGGCAATAGTCTCTGCGGGCGCGACGATCCATCCGGAATCGGTGACAATCGTCCTCTCGACGATGCCGGGCGTTGCCGAGGCCGTTGCCTTCGGCCTTCCCGATGCAACTCGCGGAGAGAAATTGGTGGCCGCCCTTGCGCCGCAACCCGGACAGACAATTACCGCCGCCGACGCCTTCGCCTTCAGTCGTCAGCACTTAAGCGCCGAGCGAACGCCCGCCGAATTCCGGATCATGGACACATTGCCGCGGGGTGCATCCGGCAAGGTCCAGATGGCGGAACTGAAGGCACTTGCCGCTAAGGCATCGCCTGAGATCGACGGGAGCGGAGCGGAAGCCGTCGATGACACCGCCAGTCTCGAAGAAAAAGTCTGCGCGGTCGCCGCCAGCTGCTTCAACGTCGATGCTTCGGGCCTGTCGGCCGACTCGACGCCCTTCAATACGGACGGCTGGGATTCCCTCGCCCATATGGCCTTGATCGAGGAGTTGGAATACACCTTCGACATGCAGTTTTCAGCCGCCGAAATCGCCGGAATTGCCTCTCTCGGCGATGCGATGGAATTTATCGGCGCCGCGTTGAAAGACCAGGCTTAATCCAGCTCTCCTTTCTTCATTTTATTTTCCTGCTGCCAGTCTGTCGCCATTGACGCCCCGGCGTGCCCGGGCGTAGACTGGTGCCCTATTTGTCGCCGAAAAAAAAGAATAATCAGGACCGGCAAGGTACCTCATCAGGAGATAATGGCAATGACAGAAGCAGCCTTCATTTATGACGCAATCCGCACGCCCCGCTCGAAAGGCAAGGCGGACGGCTCGCTCAACGAAGTGAAACCCATCCAACTCGTAACGACATTGCTGAACGAAATGCAGCGGCGGCATGACCTCGACACCTCCCGCGTCGATGACGTCATGCTCGGATGTGTCGCGCCGGTCAAGGAACAAGGTTCGGTGCTCCCGAAGGTGGCTCTGCAGGTTGCCGGCTGGGACGAAAGTGTGCCGGGCGCGCAGCTCAACCGTTTCTGTGCCTCCGGCCTCGATACCTTCAATACCGCCGCAGCAAAAGTCGCAAGTGGCTGGGAAGACCTCGTCTGCGCCGGCGGCTATGAAAGCATGAGCCGTGTGCCGATGGGAAGCGACGGCGGTCCTTTCGCGGAAGACCCTGAAACCGTACTTGCGACCGGTTTCGTGCCGCAGGGCATTGGCGCCGATCTGATCGCGACGATCGAGGGATGGAGCCGCGATGATGTCGACGAATTCGCCGTTCGCAGTCAGAAGCTTGCCGCGAAGGCGCGGGACAGCGGATGGTTCGACCGGTCCGTCGTCCCGGTTCGCGACGAAAACGGCCTGATCATTCTGGAAAAAGATGATTTCATCAAACCGGATACCGACATGCAAACTCTCGGTAGCCTGAAGCCGAGTTTCGCAGGTCCGGGCGTGATGGGCTATGACGAGGTGGCGCTCGTCCGCTACCCCCATGTCGAGCGGATCAACCATGTCCATACGCCTGGCAACTCCTCGGGCATCGTGGACGGGGCGTCGCTCGTGATGGTCGGCAATGAAAAGATTGGCAAGGAACTTGGCCTGACACCTCGCGGACGGGTTCGCGCCATCGCACTGACCGCGACTGATCCCACCATCATGCTGACGGGCCCCGGTCCTGCGTCGAAGAAGGCGCTGGAAAAGGCGGGCCTGACCATTGACGATATCGACCTTGTTGAAATCAACGAGGCCTTTGCCTCCGTCGCCCTCCGCCTGCAGCGCGATCTCAACGTGCCGGACGAGAAGCTCAATGTGGTCGGCGGCGCAATCGCCATGGGCCATCCGCTCGGCGCGACCGGCGGCTGTCTCGTTTCAACGATGCTGGACGAGCTTGAACGGCGCAAATTGAAGCGGGCGCTTCTTTGCATGTGTGTCGGCGGTGGCATGGGGATCGCCTCCATCATTGAACGCGTATAAGGGAGGCCGCTGACATGTCAGGATTTATTTTTGAAAAAGACGCTGACGGCATCGTCACTGTGACCATGGATATGCCGGGCCAATCGGCAAATACCATGAGCGACGCCTATGACGGCTTCATGAGCGAGACGATTTCCCGCCTCGAAACGGAAGAAGGTCTCACAGGCGTCATCTTCGCCTCTGCCAAGAATACGTTTTTTGCCGGCGCCGATCTCAACTCCATCCTCAGCACCGGCACGACCACTGAAGATTTCTTCAATTATATTGAGACATCCAAGGGGTATTTCCGGCGCATCGAGAAACTGCCGGTGCCGGTCGTCGCCGCCATCAACGGCGCGGCGCTCGGCGGCGGATATGAGCTCTGCCTCGCCTGTAATCACCGCATCGTCGTTGACAACCCCAAGGCCATCGTCGGGCTTCCCGAGGTGACGCTTGGGTTGTTACCGGGCGCCGGCGGTGTTGTCCGCCTGACCGCGCTGCTCGGCCTTGAAAAAGCGCTGCCACGCCTCCTTGAAGGCAAGCCGGCCAAACCCGCCGATGCGCTGAAGGAAGGCATGGTCGATGAAATCGTCGCGACGGAAGAGGACCTTGTTCCGGCCGCGAAGGCCTGGATCAAGGCCAATCCCGGCAACGCCGCGCAGCCTTGGGACCAGAAGGGGTTCAAATATCCGGGAGGGAACGCTGACGCACCGAACATCCGCATGACGGCAACGGTGGCCCCGACACTGCTCTTCAAGCGGACGCGGGGATTGATGCCAGCGCCCGAGAAAATTGTCGATATCGCCGTGAATTCAATGCGCATGGGATTTGAAAGCGCGCTTCGGCAGGAAAGCCGGGGTCTCTGCGCCCTCGTCGCAACGCCCGAGGCCAAGGCGGCGATCTCCACCTTTTTCTTTGGCCTCAACGGTATCAAGAACGGCAAGCTGCGCCCGGCCGGCGACCGCTGGGCAGCGAAAAACTCCGCTGTTCTCGGCGCCGGAATGATGGGTGCCGGGATTGCCTGGGCCCATGCCTCGCGCGGGCTGCCGGTCTACCTCAAAGATACCGATATGGCGAAGACGGAAAAGGGCAAGGCCTATTCCGAGGGTCTCGTCGAGAAACGGATCAAACGTGGCCAGATGAAAGAAGCGGCCGGCAAGGAATTGCTGGACCGCATTACGCCGACGGACAATGACGCCGATTTTAAAGGTGCCTATATCATTATCGAGGCGGTGTTCGAGGATATCGAGCTTAAAGAAAAAGTCATTCCCGAAACCTTCAAGCAACTCGGGCCGGACGGAATTTACGGCTCCAATACCTCAACCTTGCCGATTTCCCTGCTGGCACAGTCCTGCCCGGAACCGGCGCGTTTCATCGGCATACATTTCTTCTCGCCTGTCGACAAGATGCAACTCGTCGAGCTGATCGTCGGCGAAAAGACCAGCGAAGAAACCGTCCGCAAGGCCTATGACTATGTCATGCAGATCGGCAAGATCCCGATCATCGTCAACGATAGCCGCGGCTTCTTCACGTCCCGCGTCTTCGGCACCTTCACCGACGAAGGGGCGAGCCTGATTGTCGATGGTGTCGATCCGGTCCTGATCGAACGGTCGGCCTGGAAAGTCGGCATGCCCGTCGGACCTCTCGCGGTTGCGGATGAAGTGAGCCTTGTGCTGCAGAAAAAGGTGCATGATACGCATAAGGTTCTCGACAAGAGGCTCGGCCTTGAAAACGGCTTCCCGAGCCGGAATGATGCCACGATCGCCGTCAACCACAAGATGGTCGAAATGCAGCGCGGTGGCCGACAGTATGGCGGCGGCTTCTATGATTATAACCCGGATGGCAGCAAATCCATCTGGCGCGGCGTCAAACAATTCATGAAGGGCAATAGCGAAATCCCGATGCGGGATGTCGAGGACCGGATCATATACCGCCAGGTGATCGAGACAATTCGCTGTTACGATGAGGGTGTATTGCGAAACGAGGTGGAGGCAAATGTCGGCTCCATTTTCGGCATCGGTTTCCCGGCGCATACCGGCGGCGCGCTCCAGTTTGTTCATGGCGTTGGAATAGATGCCTTCACCAAACGGGCGGCGGAGCTTGCCGATGCATATGGCGAGCGTTTCAATATTTCCCGGGAAGCCCTCGACAAACTACGGGCAAGCGAGAAAAAAGCCGCCTAAGCTGGCGACGACCATCCCGGACCGGGGAATACAGGAAGGACGCGCGTAGAAAAAATTCTGCGCGCGTTTTTTTGTGATTATGGCTATTGAAATTTCATATACTATACTTACTATGTGTATACCTTAGTATAAGGAATTTATATGCAAAACCCCGAGAAGAGCATCGGCTTTCTGATTAATGATGTGACGCGGCTAATGCGGCGGAACCTTAACCGGCGAGCGCAGGATCTGGGCCTTCCGCAGGCGCAGTGGCGAGCCCTCGCCTTTCTGTCGCGGAAGCAAGGGGTGAAGCAGATTACCCTCGCCGATTCACTGGAGGTGCAGCCGATTACCCTCGCCCGGATGATCGACCGCCTGGAGGAAGCGGGTCTTGTTACCCGGCGGCCCGATCCGGACGACCGGCGCGCGGTGCGGTTATACCTGACGGCGGAAGCGCAGCCCCTGCTCGACCAAATGTGGGAACGCGCCGCCAAGACGCAGGACGACGCCATGGCCGATCTTTCGGTGACCGAGAGAGAAAATCTCATCAAGTCGCTGCAACGAATAAAGCAAAGCCTGCTGAGAACGGAAGGCTGCCGGGCGGATGCGGATGATGATCTTCAAGAAAAAGGGCTTGCAAATGCCGCGAAGAGCAGCTGATCCATCGCAAAGTCCTGCGGTGCCGGACGAAGGCACGTCCGATACACCTGCGATCGTGAACCTGGGCGCAGAGGACAGCAAAGCGCCCCCGCGTTCAAAACGCTGGATCCGGAACGCGCTGCTGCTGCTCGGCCCGCTCCTCGTCATTATCGTCGGCGGCGCCATCTATATCACCGGCGGCCGCTATGTCGAGACGGACAACGCCTATGTCAAGGCGGATAAAGTAATGATCGCGGCGGAAGTTTCGGGACTTATCTCCTCCGTCCCCGTGCATGAGAACCAGCCGGTTGCCGCCGGAGATGTGCTCTTCACCATCGATGACAGGCCCTACCGGATCGCCATTGCCGAAGCCGAAGCCGGCCTCGCCGCTGCGCGCGATGAAATCGCCAGCCTGAAAGCCACCTACCGCCAAAAACGCGAGGAGCTAACCCTCGCTCGCACCAATATCGGCTATGCCAAAAAGGAATATGAACGCCAGGCAAAACTGATCGCGAGCAGCGCCTTGTCCCGCACTAAGCTGGATGCGACGCGTCATGACCTTGATGTCGCGGAGCAACAGGTCCGCGTCATAAAGCAGGAAATGTCGGAAATCACCGCGCAGCTTGGCGGCAATCCGGATATCCCCGTTGAAGAGCACGCGCTGTATCAGGCCGCCATGGCGGCAAAAGACCGGGCGGCGCTCAACCTCGAGCGCACAGTCGTCCGCGCGCCGTTTGCCGGCATCGCCAGCAATACGCCCGACGTCGGCCAGCAGGTCATTGGCAACGGCGCCTTCAGCAGCCCGGTGATGAGCCTGATTGCTGACAAGGACTTCTGGGTTGAGGCCAATTTCAAAGAAACCGACCTCACCCATGTCAAGCCCGGCCAGACAGCGACGATCCATGTCGACACCTATCCGGATCGCGAATGGCAAGGCACCGTCCTGAGCCTCAGTCAGGCGACCGGCGCCGAATTTTCCGTGATCCCCCCGCAGAACGCGACCGGGAACTGGGTCAAAGTCGTCCAGCGGATACCCTTGCGGATCAAGGTAATCGCGAACAAGGATGATCCGCCGCTCCGGGCCGGGATGAGCGCGACCATAGAGGTCGACACGGGCCACCAACGCGCAATGCCCGAATTCGTGCGCACGGCGCTGACGTGGTTTGATGGCGTATCGGCGGCCACCGCCGACGAGACGGCCAGCCGGAAATGACTGCCCAGGCGACCGGGAGTACCCCTCTTGAGCGCGGCCTGATCACCGGTTCCATCATGCTGGCGACGATCATGCAGGCGCTCGATACGACGATCGCCAATGTGGCGCTGCCCCATATGCAAGGCACCATGTCGGCGACGCAGGACCAGATTTCCTGGGTGCTCACCTCCTATATCGTGGCCGCCGCGATCATGACACCGCCGACCGGCGTGCTGGCCGCGCGCATCGGACGCAAGCGCCTGTTCGCGATCATGGTCACCGGCTTCACCATCACCTCGATGCTCTGCGGCGCGGCGACGTCGCTCACCGAACTTGTTTTCTACAGATTGCTTCAGGGTGTCTTCGGTGCGGGGCTGGTGCCGCTCTCGCAGGCCGTCCTTCTCGATACCTACCCGACGGAGAAGCACGGTTCCGCCATGGCCATGTGGGGCATGGGTGTCATGGTTGGCCCGATCCTCGGCCCGACCCTCGGCGGCTATCTCACTGAATATTACAACTGGCGCTGGGTTTTCTATATCAACCTGCCCTTCGGCATTCTGGCACTCCTCGGCATCCTCGCGTTCGTCCCCGAAACAGTACGCGACAAGGCGCGCAATTTCGATTTTTTCGGCTTTGCGCTTCTCAGCCTTGCCATCGGCTCCTTGCAGATGATGCTCGACCGTGGCCAGTCCCAGGACTGGTTTTCGTCCAATGAAATCCTCATCGAGGCGGTCGTTGCCGGCCTTTGCCTCTATATGTTCCTCGTCCATATGTATACGGCGAAAATGCCCTTCATCGAGCCCGGCCTGTTCAAGGACAGGAATTTCGCCGTCGGCCTCATCCTGATCTTCCTGGTCGGCGTCATTCTGCTCGCGACCATGGCGCTGCTGCCGCCGTTTTTGCAGAACCTCATGGGATTCCCGGTGCTGACGACCGGTTATGTGCTGGCGCCGCGCGGCATCGGGACGATGATGGCCATGGTGGTTGTCGGCCGCCTCATGGGCCGGGTGGATACCCGTCTCCTGATCCTGTTCGGTATCAGCCTGACCTCGTTTTCCCTTTGGGAAATGTCCGGTTTCACGACGGAGGTATCCATCTCGACCATTGTCTGGACCGGGATCACGCAAGGGATCGGTCTCGGCTTTATCTTCGTGCCGCTCAGCACCCTCTCCTTCTCGACGCTTGCCCCGCATTTTCGCAATGAGGGGACGGCCATGTTCAGCCTGATGCGCAATATCGGCAGCAGTATCGGCATCTCCATCGTCTTCACGATGCTGGCCCGGAATACGCAAGTGAACCATGCCAGTATGGCCGACATGATGACTCCCTTCCGTTCCGCGATGCAATCGCCCTGGCTGCCGGACGCCTGGAACTGGCATCTACCAAGCGGGCTTATCGCGCTGAATGAAGAAGTAACCCGTCAGGCCGCAACCATCGCCTTCCTCAATGATTTCAGCCTCATGATGTGGGTGATGCTGGCCTCGGCGCCGCTTTTGCTCCTGCTTCGCACACCGCCGCGAAAAGCGAAGGCAGAACTGCCGATCCCGGAATAGACGCGCGGGACAAGCCGATGAAGACACGCATCAAGATGAAGATCAAGAGGGACGGCGCGAATCCGGCGGCGATAGCACCGATCGTAAATAACGACAGTCCGATAAAGAGCGCCCGCCGGTACCCGATCCGCCGGATAAAAGGGCCCGCGAGCAACATCAGCGAAATCGTCACAAGCATATAAGAAATCGAGACCCATGAAACCATGCTGGTCCCGGCATGAAAATGGACGGCGATCGTCGGCAAGGCGAGCGTCACGGCCGAATAATCAAGGCTGACAAGAAATGCGGAAATCCAGACCGCGCCGACCAGCCCGACATATTTCGCTTTGCTCTGGGAGGACTTTGCCGTCAAAAAATAACCCTCTCCCCCGTCAATTTTCCACGATCATCCGAACAGTATATTGACACGACAAGCGCCAATCAATTGACGTTATCGGCTTAACCCGTCATAAATTGAGGAACGACGTTACAATTCAGGTGACACATACAAATAATAACAAGTTACTTGAGGACACCGGATTACCATGCAGTATTTCAATTTTGATCCATACAGCCTGCCGCCGGAGGCGGAGGCCCTTCGGCAGGAAGTGCGAGATTTTCTACTAACGGAACTCGCCGACTATCCGGCAGTGTTGAGGTCCAGGTCCTGGGCAGGACTTGATCCCGACTTTTCCCGCAAGATGGGCGAAAAAGGCTGGATCGGCATGACCTGGCCGAAAAAATACGGCGGCAGCGAACGGAGCTTTTTTGAGCGCTACGCCCTGCTGGAGGAAGTGCTGGCCTACGGCGCGCCGGTCGGCAGCCACTGGATCGCCGACCGCCAGAGCGGCCCCACGATCCTCCGCTTCGGAACCGAGGAGCAATGCCACCGCATCCTCCCCGGCATCATCAAGGGGGAATCTTTCTTCTGCATCGGGATGAGTGAACCGGATAGCGGCTCCGACCTTGCGTCAATCCGCACCAAAGCGGAAAAGGTCGATGGCGGTTATCTCATCAACGGAACGAAAGTCTGGACAACCGGGGCCCATCACTGCGATTGGATGATCGCGCTGGTACGGACAAGCCCGCCCTCCGAAAACCGGCATGCCGGGATGAGCCAGTTCCTGATCAACCTGAAGCAGACCAAAGGCCTGACCATCGATCCGATCAAGAATCTTGCCGGCGAGAAACATTTCAACATGGTGGTTTTCGAAGATTTCTTCGTGCCCGAGGAAGACCGCATCGGCGCGGAAGGTGATGGCTGGCAGCAGGTAACGGCGGAGCTCGCGTTCGAGCGTTCCGGTCCTGAACGCTATATGTCGTCGATCCAGCTGCTGATCGAGCTGATCCGGGAAGCAAGACTGGACCGGAGCCGCCGCGCGCAGGAGCAGATCGGACGGCTGATTGCCCATCTTGCAACGTTGCGACGAATGTCCATCTCGGTTGCGGGTAAGCTGGAAAGTCAATCGAACCCGGCGCTTGAAGCCTCGGTCGTCAAGGATCTCGGCGCCATCTACGAGCAGGATATGCCGGAAATCGCCCATCGGTATGGCCGCGGTGAGGCAAGCCTTACCGCCGCCAGCGATTTCGAACAGGTTCGCGCCTATATCACCCAGGCGGCCGTATCCTTTTCGCTGCGGGGCGGAACACGGGAAATATTGCGGGGAATTATTGCACGGGGGCTCGGCCTGCGATGAACGAACTTCGACAAATCATGGCCGATACGGTGGAAAAGCTGTTTTCCGATCAGGTAACGAAAGACATGAAGGAAGCAGCGGAAACTTCCGTCTTTCCTGAAAAATTGTGGAAGGCGATTGCCGAGAACGGTCTTTTGCATGTCCTGGTGCCGGAAAATATGGGTGGCGTGGGGGGCCAGTTCGCGGATGCAGAAGTTATTGCCCGCGCCGTTGGTCGTCATGCGGTCCCGCTTCCCGTTGTCGAAAATATACTCGCGAATTACCTTCTCGCGCAGGCAGGGATCGAGCCTCCTGAAGGCATTACAGTGCTTGCGCCTGTCCGCATCGACGAAAAACTGACGCTTGATAAAAACGGTGTCACGGGAACGGCGACGCGCGTTCCCTGGGGCCGCAAGGCGGATCATGTCGTTGTCGTGACGGATCAGGGTATCGCGCTGGTCCGGGATGGAAGCTACTCACTCACGGAAAACCAGAGCATTGCGGCGGAACCGCGGGATACCCTCCAATTCGACAACTCGGCCGTGGTTGCCGCCGGAGAAGACCCAGCGGGCCTGACGTCTTTCGCCGTCCTTGCGCTTGGCGCGATGATGCGGTCATCACAAATGGCGGGGGCGATTGAATGGATACTGGAGGCGAGCGTGCAATATGCCAATGACCGGGTCCAGTTTGGTCGTCCGCTTGGTAAGTTCCAGGCCATCCAACAGAATATGGCGGAGATGGCGGGCCTTGCCGCCGCCTCCGGCGCCGCCGCGCTCGGCGCCTTCCAGGCGGCAGATCTTGCGGCTTCCGGCGAGATAGACGGCACGTTCGAAGCCGCTGCTGCCAAAACCCGGATTAGTGAAGCGGCCGGCGTCGTCGCATCCCACGCCCATCAGATTCATGGCGCCATCGGCTTCACCTATGAGCATGATCTGCATTTCCGAACCCGACGGCTTTGGTCCTGGCGGGATGAATTCGGCTCCGACAGCTACTGGGCCGACTGGATCGGCGGCCTCGTCCTCGAACAGGAGGCTGACAATCTCTGGCCCTGGATGACGACACGGCCGACCTGAAAAAATATTAGCGGCGCAAGAGGCGAAAAACCGTCCGGCCGCGACTAGGGAGTATCACGCGATGACACTGGATCTCAAAATTACCGGCGGCATGATTATCGACGGCACCGGCGCCCCGGCCTTTAAGGGCGATATCGGCATAAAGGACGGGCGGATCGTTGCCATCGGTGAGATTGACAGCGAGGCAACGCGCGAAATAAGTGCGGACGGCCTTTATGTCGCGCCGGGCTTTGTCGACATCCATACCCATTACGATGCTCAGGTTATCTGGGACCGGATGCTGTCCATCTCTCCCTGGCACGGGGTGACCACGGCGGTCATCGGCAATTGCGGTTTCGGCGTCGCGCCAACCCGGCCGGAGCACCGGACCGGAATAATGCGCACCCTCGAAAAAGTGGAAGGCATGTCCTTTGACGCACTTTCAGACGGTCTCGGTGATGACTGGCCGTTCGAAAGATTCGCCGAATATATGGACGCGATCGAAGCAAAGGGGAGCGCCATCAATCTGGCGGTTCTCGCCGGCCATACTCCGATCCGGACCTATGTCATGGGACCCGACGCTGTGGAGCGCATAGCCGAAGATGAAGAGGTCGCCAGCATGGCGACAATCGTTCGCGAGGCGATGGAGGCAGGCGCGATTGGATTCTCCACCTCTCAGGCCACGACCCATCACGGCTATGGCGGAAATCCGGTTCCAAGCCGGCTTGCCGATTTGATTGAAATCGACAGTTTGGTCTCCGCCGCACGACTGGGCGGCGCAAAAATCGTGCAGGCAACCGTTGGCCCCACGCTGTTTCACGACCAGCTTTCGCTCCTCTCGCAAAAGCATGATATTCCGGTTACCTGGACGGCGCTGCTCTCCGGCATGTCAGGACCCGGCTCCCACAGGCGGCATCAGGAAATCACCCGTCGCCAGAGGGAGGAAGGAACCAGAATTTATCCACAGGTTGCCTGCCGCCCGATCAATTTCGATTTCGAGTTCAACGAGCCCTTCCCCTTCGAGATGCGCCCCCTGTTTAAACAGGTGATGCAAGCGGATCGCGACGGCCGCAAGGCGCTGTATCGCGATCCGGCCTTCCGTGACGCGTTCCGCGAGGATACGGCAAGTGGCGCGCGGAATGCGGTGGCGGGCTGGATCGAGCGTTGTGTGGTCTCCATGGCGCCGGACCATCCAGAATGGGAAGAGCGGCCGCTTCGCGACGTCGCGGAAAGTCAGGGCAAAGATCCCGTCGATTTCGCGCTTGATCTGTCTCTTGAGACCGATTTCGTCGCTCGTTTCCGCTTCCCCATCCTGAATTACGACGAGGAAGAAGTTGCGGAACTGCTGCAGGATGACAATATGATCCTCGGCCTCTCCGATGCGGGAGCGCATGCGAGCCAGCTTTGCGATGCCTGTTATTCAACCCATCTTCTTGGCTATTGGGTGCGGGAGCGCGGAACGCTCCAACTTGAGCATGCCATCCACATGCTAACGCAAAAACCGGCGGAGTTGTTTGGCATCGAGGGGCGTGGCGTCATCGCCGAGGGCAAGATGGCGGATATGGTGATTTTTGATCCCGGGAAGATTGCCGCGGGAGGTTTGGAACGGGTCCATGATCTGCCCGCGGGCGCCGACCGACTTGTTGCACCGGCACGCGGTATTCATAAGGTAATCGTCAATGGCGAGTTGCTGATCGACGACAATCAGGCTGTTCCAGACATCGCGGCACTGCCAGGCAAGCTCCTACGCAACGGCGTGGCCGCCTGATCAAGCAGGTAATACGGCCCAGGTTGCCAACAGGTCCGCCATCGACATTGATGACGGAGCCGGTAGCTATGGACCCGTTCCCGCAGGCCGCATATCCATGCCCATAGCCCTTTTTTCTTTCGCGTTTCGCCATGAAAATTTCATGATTTCCGGTAAAATGAAATAAACAACTGTATCATGTTGCGCCGAAGCTCTTCCGTCAGCCGGAACTTTATGATCTAATCCCAATAGGACCTGATCGGACGTAACCAACTAAGAAACCCTGCCTGCTGCGAGGCCCCGAATTTCGTATGTATCAATCCTTTGTTTTGGCTCTGTTGCGCAACCCCCGCCAGATCGGCGCTCTCGCCCCGAGCGGTCAACCGTTGGCGCGCGCCATGGCGAGGGCCGTTGATCTGGCCGGCAAGCGAATATTGGAAATCGGTCCGGGCACGGGTGCCATAACCGAAGCATTATTGGCGAGCGGCGCGTCGCGCAAGCACCTTTGCTTGCTTGAGCGGGACAACAGGCTTGCCAAATATCTCGCCGTAAAATTCCCGGACATCCGGGTTATAACGGGCGATGCGCGGGCCGTTTCCGGCTTGATCGAGGTGAACAGCGAAGGCGCGATCGATATCGTTTTTTCGAGCCTGCCGCTTCTCAACATGAATACCGCCGACAGGATCAGCATACTCGAGCAGATCGTTGCACTTCTGGACGAGCGCGGAACGCTGATACAATATACCTATTCCGCCCGGGCGCCGTTTTCGGATGAAATGACGAGCCGCTTTGGCCTTAAAGGCGAACGGGCGACAACTGTCTTTCGGAATCTGCCTCCTGCAAGCGTCTGGAAATACAGTCGGACGATAAACTGATCATTTTTGTCCCCCGCCGATAAGGCGCGAAACAGGCAGAAGAAACGAATTACCTGTCCTCGCGGCGTCCGTCTAACCCGTCCATGAACAATATCAGGATCAAATTGATCAGATCTTCCAGCGATTTAGATTCGTACATCGAGTTGAATTCGGGATTAAACCAGTTTGTGGTCCAGTTTAGGGCGCCTAGCATCAGCTGACGCGCCGGAACGATATCCAGATCTGTATGTATCTTACCGGTTGCTTGCCCTTGTTTCAGAATACGGCTCCAGATCCCGACATATTGCTGCCGGATCGGCCGGTGCCGCTGTCGAACCTCTTGCGGTAACTGACCGTAAATCCGGATATTCATGGTGACAAAGTCATTGCGGGCATAAAGATACAGCATATGCGCCCGGACACCCGCCGCTATGCGCTCGATTGTCTCCGGGTAGTCGGTTTCGTTTTCGAGCACTTCGGTGACGCCAGAGGTAATTTCCCTGAGCCCACCTGTGAGCACTTCGTCAATAATTTCGTCCTTCGAGGCGAAATGATAATAAATACTTCCCGCTTCTATGCCCGCAACTTCGGCGATATGCCGCAACGTTATTCCTTCATATCCCTTTTCGCGAAGGACTCGTGAGGCCGAAATCAGAATATGCAGTCTGGTTTGCGCGGCTTTCGATTTGCCCGCCAGTTCGGCGGACATCGGCTCTACATGAACGCCGGAGGCGATCTGTCCCTTCCACCTGTGCGTCGGGATCAGCATGCCATCGAGCATCAACGACGTTGCCTTTTCCGCATATTCCCCGACCGAGAATTGCTCCGTATTGAACCATTCGACTGACCAGTTAAGCGCGCCAAAGATGACCCGCCTCAACGTTCTGATATCCATATCGGATCGAAGATCACCATTGTCCCGGGCTTTGGTCAGAAAATCGAACCAGATTTTTCCATATTCATCGAAGCCCCGGCGATGGCGCGCCCTGATCGGTGGCGGCAGCATGGAAAAATTGCGCATATTCGCCGCGGTGAAATCGTCGGCTTGGAGGATATAGTTCAGATGCTCATAGACCATGGCACCGAAAGTCTCGCGAAAGCTGCCTCCGCTGGCTCCGCTGCCAGCCCGCGCATTTCCAACGGCCTTGATCACCGACCGGCAGCCGATATCAAGGACATCGTCAAGCAATTCTTCTTTTGAAGAAAAATAGTAGTAAAGGCTGCCCGCCTCGATACCGGCGGCGGCGGCTATTTCCTTGAGTTTTGTTGCGGAATAGCCTTTGCTGCGAAAGCTCCGCGCGGCGGCGGCGAGGATCATGTCCCGTGTCTGCGCGGACTTGTGGCGCCCTCTTTTCCCGCCAGTCTCCCTGTCGTGCTTCGCGCTCAAAGAACAGTTCCCATTTATTTCCAGATCGCTGGACAGTCCATCGGACAGTGCGATAACGTTAAATCGGAGCGGAGTTAAACGCAAATAAGAACGCAAATCAATCATCGGTTTAACCAGGGAGATTTTAATGCGGGGACTGGCAGGAAAGCGCGTTATTATAACGGGCGGCGCAAGTGGTATTGGGCGCAGCATCGCCCGTCGTTTCGCAGAAGAAGAATCGGACGTCATTATCTTTGACGCAAATGGCCCCGGCGCCGAGGAAACCGTCGCCATGATCGAAGCCGCCGGCGGAAACGCGTCGGCATTTGCGGTTGATATTACGGACAGAGCCCAGATAGACGCGGCAGTAAGGGCCGCGGAAGACAGCGGTCCCATCGATGTTCTGGTGAATAACGCCGGCTGGGACCGGATGGAAACATTTCTCGAAACGGATGTGGATCTGTGGAAAAAAGTGATTGCTATCAATCTCTACGGCCCGCTTCATATGCATCACGCTGTGCTTCCCGGAATGGTCAAAAACGGCGGCGGCCGGGTCATCAACATCAGCTCCGATGCCGGCCGCGTCGGTTCTTCCGGCGAAGCGGTCTATTCGGCCTGCAAGGGCGGGATCATATCTTTTAGCAAAACTGTCGCACGGGAGCTGGCCCGCGCCGGAATTCAAGTAAATGTCGTCTGCCCCGGCCCGACGGACACGCCCCTTTTTGCGGCCGTCGCGGTCGGCGACAAGGGAGCGAAAATCGCGGAAGGGTTAAAGCGGGCCATCCCGATGCGCCGTCTTGCTGAGCCCTCGGATTTTCCGGGGATTGTCTGCTTTCTGGCCTCTGACGACGCCGGTTTCATCACCGGCCAGACAATTTCCGTATCAGGCGGTCTCACCATGCATGGTTAGGCGACCCGTTCAAAGCGGGCAATCCTTGCGGAACTCGGGCGGGCGTTTCTCGCGATGGGAGGCAACCCCCTCCTTCACATCCTCGCCCATGAAGCCAAGCATTTCGAGGGCCGTCGACGTGTCAAAAATCGGTCCCGCCTGACGAAGCCAGTTATTCAGGGAATATTTGGTCCAGCGGATAGAGCTTTGTGATCCGCTGGCGAGATCCGTCGCGATCTGCAGGGCCGTTTCCTGCAGGACATCATCCTCGACGCACATGGAGACAAGTCCGATACGATCAGCTTCCTCTCCGCTTACCGCCTTGCAGGTGAGAAGATAGTATTTCGCCTTCGCCATGCCGCAGAGGAGCGGCCATATGATCGCCGCGACGTCGCCGGCCGCCACACCAAGGCGCGGATGACCATCAACGATTTTTGCCGCCTTGCCGGCGATCGATATATCCGCAAGGATACCGACAACCAGTCCTGCCCCCGCCGCCGGGCCGTTGATCGCAGAAATGATCGGCTTGTTGCAGTTGATAATATTGTAGACGAGATCCTTTGCCTCTTTCCAGGTGCGCATCACCGCATCGAAATTACCGGTCATATCCTCGATCATTCCGAAGTCGCCACCGGCGGAAAAAGCCTTGCCGGTTCCCGTCACGATGACCGCGTTGACGTCGGGGTCCCGATCGATGTCCCGCCAGACGTCGGTGATCTGGGTATGCGTCTCGGCATCGACCGAATTGAAGGTTTCCGGCCGGTTGAATGTCAGGCGAAGGACGCGCGGCGCTGGATAGTCAAACTTCAGCTTCGTATACGCGGCGTAGCGATCGGTCATGCGGATATCTCCCCTTTTTTCCCCGTCGGGCTCTCATCGGCTGTAAAGGTGTCTTTGATGTCTCGTGCCTCTCCCCTGTCGATATGGGTGACCATATTCGGATAGGCTTCGCGAAAATCCTTGAGGAATTGATCGATCGGAACATCCCTGAAAAGCCCGCGATCATTCACATACTCCATATGCCGTTGGTCGTTCTGATTGTATTCGTGAAAGAGGGCATCTGACGTTCCGTTGAAAACAAGGGGCTTTACGCCGAACCGCTCGCACAGCTCAATATTGAAGGCCGGCGTGATCTTGTAGCTTTCATTACCGAGCCAGAGCTGTACGTACCCATGGTAGATAAACAGATCGGTGCCCATAAGTTCGGTAAGCTTCGCCGTGTTGAGGTGGTTGCGCACGTCGGCAAAGCCGAGCGCCGCCGGAATTCCCGCAGCGCGCAGACAGGCGGTCAGCAGGATCGCCTTGGGCACACAATATCCCGCGTCGGCCTTGGCAATCGTGCTCGCGCGATAGGCGTCAGGATCCAGCGAGATCATATAGGGATCGTAGCGCAATCCGTCCCGAACGGCCTCGAACAATCGAATGGCTTTGTCGTTGGCCGACGCGTCAGCCGGCAATCCTTTCAAGGCGGCGGCGACAAAATCCCGAACGGCGGGGGCGTCGCTGTCGACATATTCCGCGGGAGCGAGATATTCTTCCGCGTCGGGTGGAAAGTCATTTTGGCGCGCCATCTTTATTGATCCTTTTTTTGGCGACAGAAGGGCGGCATTCGGGGTTTTACCGCGTCTTCCTGATTACTGTCTTGCTTTGCCCCTGTCAATCTGCACGCGTTCGGCCCCATGAAAAGTACCTTGTGACACGGCCCGTAATGATCTTTAATATAAAGAACTGCTCATCTTTGATTTGCGAACCGGCAATAAAAATAAACAAGACCAGGAGCAAAACATGACCCAACGGCATGAAACGGATTATGAGGTAATTGTCATTGGCGCCGGCGTTGCCGGGATATACCAGATCAAGCGCCTCCTCGACAAAGGTATTCGTGCGACGGTGCTGGAGGCCAGCGATAATCTTGGCGGCACCTGGTATAATAACCGCTATCCCGGCGCCAGATTCGACTCCGAAAGCTATACATATGGCTATTCCTTCTCGCCCGAAGTTCTCGATGAATGGCACTGGAAAGAACGGTTTTCGAGCCAGCCGGAGAATCTCCGCTACCTTAATTTCGTCGCCGACAAATTCGGCCTGCGCGATCATATGCAGTTCAATTGCAAGGTGGAGGCAGCCTATTTTGAGGAGAATGAGAATATCTGGCGGCTAAAGACCGGCGACGGGCGGGAACTTACCTGCCGTTTCGTGATCATGGCCGTTGGCCTTCTCTCTCAGCCAACGCTACCGAAACTGGAAGGTATCAACGATTTCAAGGGGCCGTCTTTCCATACCTATTACTGGCCGCATGACGGGATCGATCTCAAGGGCAAGAAGGTCGGAATTATCGGAACCGGCGCGACGGCCATCCAGATTATACCGGTCGTCGCCGAGGACGCGGGAGACCTCTTCGTCTTTCAACGCCGCCCGAACTGGAGCGCGCCGCTTAACAACAGCGAAATCTCGAAAGAGGAGATGGCGGATATCCGCTCCCGATACGATGAAATCTTCGATATCTGCAGCAAGACGCCCGGCGGTTTCGTGCATCGACCAGACCGCCGCTCCTTCTATGATTTGACGAAGGAAGAGCGGATCGCCCTATGGGATCGCCTTTATGACGAACCCGGCTTCGGCATATGGCTCAGCAATTTCCGCGAAATCTTCATGGATGAGGCGGCGAATACCGAATTTTCCGAATATATCGCGAACCGCATCCGCCAGCGGGTGAAGGACCAGGTGGTCGCCAACAAGCTCATTCCGAAAGATCACGGCTTCGGCGTGCAGCGCGTACCGTTGGAGACCGGCTATTTCGAAGCCTATAATCGCGACAACGTTCATCTTGTCGACCTCGCCGAAACGCCGCTTGAACGCGTCACGGAAACGGGTTTGAGAACAACGGCGCAAGACTATGACCTCGACGTGATCGTTTATTCTACAGGCTTCGATGCGATGACCGGCGCGTATGATCATATCGACATCCGCGGCGTCGGCGGCACGAAACTCAAGGATAAATGGGAGGATGGCCCTGAAACATTCTTAGGCATGCTTATTCACGGCTTCCCGAACCTGATGATGCCGAACGGCCCGCAAAGCGGCTCCGCTTCCACCAATTATCCCCGTGGTATCGAAAGCGGCGTCAATTGGTGTATGGACCTGCTCGAGTATATCTGGAGCCATGGCTACCAACGCGCGGAAGCAACAGCCGAGGCGGAGGCGGACTGGACCCATGAAGTCGCCGAGATGTACAAGATCATGCTGATGCGCAAGGCCAAGTCCTGGTTTACCGGCTACAACTCCAACGTCAAGGGACATGAGGCCGGGCGCATCCGCTATTTTGTCTATAACGGCGGAACACCGAAATACAACGCCCGGATTACCGCGATCGCCGGAAACGATTATGAGGGGATCCGCTTCGCGGGCGATCCGGCGTCACAACCGCAGGAGCCTGAAAAATCGCTGGCTTAAGCCGCCTCAGGTGAGTTTGACGACGGCCTTGCCGATCATCTGCCGGTTCTCGATCCGGAGCATGGCCCCCGGGACGGCTTCCAGACCTTCAAGAGGGTCTGTCGGGACATTTAGGGCACCGTCACGGATCGCTTGCAGCACGACGTCGGCAGCCTCGGCCAAGCGAGCGGGTTTACGCCAGCGATAATAACCGAGCACAACACCGAGTACGGAGCGGTTCTTGACCAGCAATCGGTTGGCTGCGAAAGTCGGAATACCCCCACCGGCAAAGCCGATGACGAGGTAGCGCCCGTCCCAATCGAGGCAATGGGCGGCCTGCTCGGCAAAGGATCCGCCAACCGGATCAAGGACAATATCGACATCCCGTCCCTCATTTGCCGCCTTCACCTGCTCGCGAAGGTCGGGACCGTAGATGATCGCCGCGTCGGCGCCGGCGGCGAGACAGGCGGCCGCTTTCGCATCATCGCTGACGGCGGCAATGACTCTCGCGCCGTGAAATTTTGCAAGCTGGACAGCCGAGAGCCCGACCCCGCCCGCGGCGCCGCCGATCAGAACGGTATCACCGGGCGCGACCTGCCCTTTTTCAACAAGCGCAATTTCCGAAGTCAGTGCGACGGAAAGCAGGGCCGCCGCCTGAACCGGATCGCACCCTTCCGGCAGGAGAAATGTTTCGTAGGCTTTAGCGCAAACATATTCGGCATGACCACCGTCATAGACCAGCGCCGCGACGGAATCGCCAATCTTTAATCCATCGACATCCGGCCCGAGGCCGGTAACGATCCCAGCTACCTCCATTCCGGTCGAAAACGGCGGTTCATGCTTGTTCTGGTGCTTGTTGCGGCTCATCAGCGTATCGGCAAAGCAGATACCCGCAGCAACGACCTGGATCAGCACTTCGCCGGCTTCGGGCCTGGGCGTCTGTACGTCTTCCACATAAAGGGAGGGGGGGCCAGCGAAGTCCGTACAGATGAGGGCGCGCATCATTAATTTTCCACGTTCGTTAAATAAGTCCAAAAACATGAATTGCGCCGCCACGCATAAGCGCAAGCGGCGCAATTCCTGGGAGAAAGTTTATTTTGCTTCCGGCGGAATCAATTCATCCGGAACCTCAACACCCACTTCCTTGTAGTATTTATAAGCACCGATATGCAGCGGCATATTCATTTGCTGCAGCCCGGTTTCAGGGGTGATATTCTTCATCCAGGCAGCGGCCTGAGCGAGCTCTGCATTATGGGTGAAAATCCCTTTTGTGATCTTGTAGGCATCTTCTTCACTCATCCATTTGTTCGTGCCGAGACCAACCATTGTGTTCAGGACACGTACATCGGTTTCATTGACGAGATTTTCATATTGACCTTTTGGCAGAGTGACGAAGCCACGCCCCGGCAAGCTTGATGCGGCCTTCATCTCTTCGGAGTCGAGGGCTGAATCAGGAATTCCGAGAATCCGGATTTTGCCGATCGTCGCCAGCTGGGCGACCTGCGGGCTGGGAATGGAGGTCGGCACGAAATAGACGTCGACCTGCTTATCCTGGAATGCCTGCAGTGCAGAACTCCAATCCAGATTAATGGCGTCAAAATCTTTCTTCGGCTCATAACCCGTCGAGCCCTTGATAATCTGTTCGACGACAGTCCGCGCCGCGCCGGACGGCGGGCCGGTAAAGATGCGCTTTCCTTTGATATCATCAAGGGTTTCGATGCCGGAATCAGCCCAGACAATCCCGTGGTAGGAACCGAGCGGATAGTTAAGGATACCGCGAAGCTCCGCGAAAAGCTCCTTAGAGTCGGCCATCTTGGCATACATCTTGGTGCCGGTTTTCATAAAGTGATTGATCGATACAGCAGTCACGAACAGATCAAGGTCTTTCTTGGCCGCGTCAACAGCCTGCCGGGTTGCCGGGGCGCCGGTTGAAAGCTGGATCTTGTAGCCATATTCCTTTTTCAGGATTTCAATCGCTGCAATCGAAAAAGTTGTCGACGGAGACGCCGAACCAAGAGACGCCATCTTGAACGACTCGGCTGCGCCAGCCGATTGCGTCACGGCCAGCGTTGCCGCCAATCCGACGACGGCCGCCCCCATTGATTTAAGTAAACTTCTTCTTCTCATTGGTTTCTCCCTTTTTCTTTTCTAGTTTTACAATTACGTCTTCTAACCTGGTAATTTGCGGCGGGACCGGATGGTGCCGAAAGTGATCAGTGACAGGCCGATCACCAGGAAGGCAATCTGCAAAGTCGGTATCTGGATCAACAGGCCCGCGCCTGCAAGTCCGCGCAACAACCTCTCCGGTTTCCCGAGTAGCTGCCTCTCATACCCTATCAGGGCTGTATTAATGAGCCAGATTGCGAGAGACAGACATATTGTTACCCGCAAAAAACTGACAGGGTCGAACGTCCCGACCAACAGCAACGACGGCTCATAAACGAAAATAAACGGAATGATAAATCCGACCAGTGCGAGTCGCACGGCAATCGCCGCTGTCGTAAATGGATGAGCATTGGCAATCGGTGCGGCCGCAAAGGCGCCGATGGCAACCGGCGGCGTAATCGCCGAGAGAACGCCGAAATAGAAGACGAACATATGGGTTGCCAAGAGTTCCGCCCCCAGCCTCTGCATGACCGGACCGAGCACAAGAATAATAATCAGGTAGGCGGGTAACGTGGGCATGCCCATGCCGAGAACCAGTGCGGCCAGCGCCGTCGTCATCAGCGCGGCGAGCAACGAGAATTCGCTAAATTCCGCGACCACGGAGGCGAAGGAAATGCCAAGCCCGGTCAGGTTCAATACGCCGAGAATGACGCCAATACAGCCCACTGCCACAATAATCCAGGCGCAGGACCGGCCCGCTTTTTTCAGCGTCTCCCAGATAACCGTCGGATTCTCCCGATTGCGCTTGTTGAAGGCGCCGAGAATCACGGCCGCGACAATCGCCCAAAATCCCGCAAGCGCAGGCGAACGTCCCATCACCAGCACGAAAACGATTGTCGCGATGGGAATGATAAACATCAGGCAGGCGATCAGGTCCTTGCGGTTAAGCGGAGGCCGCTCTGATTCCGGAACCGGCTCAATCCCGTCCGCGCCCGCCTGAATGGAGATGGAGGCAAAAAGCGATCCATAATAAAAGAGTGCCGGAATCAGGGCTGCGATACAGATCGTCGTATAGGCCTCTCCCGTCAGATCGGCCATCAGAAATGCCGCCGCGCCCATCACGGGCGGAACGATCTGGCCGCCGGTTGACGCCGCCGCTTCGACGCCGCCCGCCATGGCCGGCGAAAATCCGCGGCGCTTGATCATCGGAATTGTGAAGGAACCGGTACCGACCACATTGGCGGTGACACTTCCCGACATGCTGCCGAAAACGGCGCTGGCGACAACGGCGGAATGAGCAGGCCCCCCGCGTGTCTTGCCGGTAAGCGCAACGGAGGCGCGGATCAGCGCATCACTTGCGCCGGTACTTTCCAGAATGACACCAAAAACGACAAAAATCAGCACAACCTGCAGCACAACCCCCATCGGCAGGCCGAAAACACCCTGGAAACTGTACCAGATTGTCTGCATGGAACGATTAAGCGTGAAGCCGGAATGGTGGAGGAACCCCGGAAGATACTGTCCGTAGAGACAATAGAGAATACCGAGGGCGGCAATGATCACGATGGGCAGGCCAAACAGTCGGCGCGTTGCCTCCAGCAGGACAATCACCGCCGCAAAGGCAATCGCGATATCCTTCGGGTCATACTCAAATATGGTTTCTTCAATGAGGATCTGGATCTCGATGAATTTGAGCGTTCCGTAGACAAAGATGGCGATCAGGATCAGGTCAATTGTCCAGAGTAGCCACAGAGGCGCCTTGCTTAAAACCGGATGACGGGATCCGGTCGCTCTATCCGCCAGTGAATTGCCAAGCAGGGCAATGATAACCGCGCCGCAAAGTATCCAGGAACGTCCGTAGGTAATGTCCCAACCGCCGACGATTGCCACATAAATTGCCTGCAGCGCGAGCGCCACACCGATCAGCGAAACGGCCCAGGTCACCAATGATTTAAAATTGATATCCACCGATACGCTCCTATTCCTAAAACCCGCCGGGCGCGATGTAGGGACATTCTGCGATGCTCCATTCCGGGACCGGCTCGGTCTTGAATATCTGGCGGAGATGCACCTCGTCCGGACCGTCGCCGATGCGAAACCAGCGCGCATAGCTATGCGCATGGTGGATCAGCGTATCGTCAGTGCCGCCCATGGCGCCGAACAGCTGGATGGCGCGGTCCGTAACTTTTTGCAGCATTCGCGGTACAGATACCTTGACCTGCGAAACGGCGCGCCAGGTGTTGCTGTGCGGACTCGTATCAAGCAGCCAGGCGGCTTTTTGGATGAAGAGGCGGTTAAGGTCGATATCAATGCGGGCCTCGGCGATCCATTTCTGCACCGTGTCATATTCGACGACGGTACGACCGAATGTCTTCCGTTCATGGGCCCGTGCGATCATCTGCGCCAGCACCATTTCCGCCATACCGATACAGCGCATGGAATGATGTATCCGTGCCGGACCGAGGCGCACCTGCGCCCCCTTGAACCCCTGCCCGCGCTCACCGAGGAGGTTCGACTTCGGGACACGGACATTCTCCAGCCGGAATTCGCCGATCGGAGCGACGAAATCCTCCCAACCCATAAAGCGGAGCTCCCTCACGAGGGTAAGACCGGGGGTATCGATCGGGACAAGGACCATGCTGTGCTGCGCCGTGCGGCCGGCATCCGGATCGCTAACGCCCATGACAATAAGGAAGGAACAATCGGGATGGGCGCCACCGGTCGCGAACCATTTGCGGCCATTGAGCACAAGCTCATCCCCCTCTTCCCGTATTTCCGTCGCGATATTCGTCGCGTCCGACGAGGCAACATCGGGCTCCGTCATCGCGAAGGACGAACGGGTTTCGCCATTCAGCAGCGGATTGAGGTATTTTTCCTTCTGTTCCGGTGTCACAAGCGCCTGCAGCATCGCCATATTGGGCACTTCGGGCGCATGGCAATTGAATACCATTGAGCCCCAGGGCAGCCGACCGAGAATTTCGGCGATCGGCGCGAACTCGAGATTGGTGAGTCTTGTTCCCGGTTCGTCATCGGCAAGATTGGGAAGCCCGAGATTCCAGAGCCCCAGCTCCTTCGCCTTTTCCTGAATTTCCTTGATGAAAACAGGCGGTTTACGATCACGACAAACGGTCTGCACCCATTCGCGATGACGCGGTAAAACTTCTTTGTCAAAGAAATCCTCGGCGCACCGAAGGATTTCTTCGCTTTTCGGGCTTAAATTGAAATCCATAGTCCCTGTCGTTTAATTATTTTTTATGTTTGACTATTTTGTTTTATATATAGTAACAAATGATGTCAATAGCCGCAAAAATAAAAACAACTCACGGGATTTCGAATGACGACCAACAACCAATCCGGCCCCCTTTCCGGCCTGCGTATCCTTGATATCGCAACCATTATCGCCGCGCCTTTTGCCGGCACATTGCTTGCCGATTTCGGTGCCGATGTGGTCAAGCTGGAATTACCGGGCACCGGTGACGGCATGCGTGGATTCCCGCCCTTCAAGGAGGGAAAATCGCTTTGGTGGAAGGCCGCCAACCGGGGCAAGCAATTCGGCACGCTTGATTTGCGGAAACCGGAAGGGGCGGAAATTCTCCTGAAGTTGCTGCCGGAATTTGACGTCCTGATCGAGAATTTCAAACCGGGCACGCTGGACCGCTGGGGCCTCGATCGGGAAACTCTATGGAATGCCAATCCAAAGCTGGTCATTCTCCGGGTCACGGCCTTCGGCCAGACCGGTCCCTATATCAACCAGCCGGGTTTCGCCCGCATTTTTGAAGCCATGGGCGGCCTCACCCATATCACGGGCGATGCGGACCGCCCGCCGGTCCATACCGGCTACCCGATCTCCGACGCGTTCGGCGGCGTTTTCGGCGCCATGTCGATTCTTGCCGCCCTTTATAAGGTTGCGAGCGGGGAGACCACAAAAGGCGAGGAGATCGATCTGTCACTGACAGAGGCAACCTTTCGGCTGCTTGATTTTCTGGCCATCGAATATGACCAGCTTGGCGAAGTGCGCGAGAGAAGCGGCAATCGCAACCAGTATTCCGCGCCGTCGGATGTGTATCTGACGAGCGACAAGAAATATGTCTCGCTCGCGGGCAGCACCAACGCTACTTTCAGGGGAAACGCAACGGCGGTCGGACGACCGGAACTCGCCGACGACCCCCGCTTTGCAACGAACGGTCTTCGGGTTCAGAATGCGGCCGAACTTGACAAGATCTTCGGCAGCTGGATCTCCTCGCACACGCTTGATGAGGTGCTGGATGCCTTTGCGAAAGCCAAGGGGACCATTGCGCCGATCTATTCCATCGAGCAGATTTTCAACGATCCGCAATATCAGGCGCGCGACGCCATCGTCTCCGTTCCCGATGAGGATTTCGGTTCCGTCCGGGTACAGGGAGTGGTTCCGAAGTTTACCCGTAATCCGGGAAAAATAAGATGGACGGCGAAGGGTCTTGGCGCGGATAATGAGAAAGTGTTTGAAGAATTTCTGGGGATGAGCAGAGAGGATATTGATGCTTACCGGGAAAGAGGAATTATATGAGCGACAATCAAACCAATCTGATAGATCGCGTCGAAAAAAGACGTATATCTCTGGATAAGATGGAGGACAGGGATAGCTCCCTTTCTTCCACCCTTATTCGCGGCCTGGAAATACTGGGCTGTTTTCAGGTCGGGGAACAGAGCCTAACAAACGCGCAGATCGCGGCGCGGGTCGGCATCAACAAGGCAACTGTATCGCGTCTTTGCAAGACGCTCATCTCCATGCGCTATTTAAGGCGCGATCCGAATGGCGGCTTCCGCCTCGCCCCCGGTGTTCTGGCGCTCTCTTATCCGATCCTGTCGTCGATGAAATGGCGGCAGCAGGCGATCGGGATAATGCGTGATTTCGCTGATTTCGCGAAAGGCAATGCCCATCTCTCCGTCTTTAACGGTCCGGACGCCGTTTATATCCAGACCGCCGGTGACATTTCCAATTTCCCGCATGTTCCGGAAATGGGCATGACCATACCGCTTGCTGATTCAGCGACCGGTCGCTCTCTTCTCTCCATGCTGTCGGAAGAGGAACGAGCCGAGAAATTTATAGAGATCGAGCTTGCCTATCCCGGCGCATTGGCGCGGAGTGGAGACAGGATCGAAAAAGGCATAAAAAGCTGCAAAGAACGGGGTTTCTGCGCCTCTTTCGGCGAATGGCGGGCAAATATTTACGCGATTTCGGCGCCCGTCGGACGGACGTCTGACGGCCTTGACGTGACAATTTCCTGCGGTATCCCTGCCTATCGCGCCCGCAAGGAGGAGGTGGAGAATGACCTCGGGCCGCGCCTTGCCTCGGTCGCGCAAAACCTGCGTCTTTTCAATATTTTCGGGACCTGAAAACAACAAAAACAAGGACAAGACCATGAAACTGACGTCACCAATCTGCGAGAAAATGGGCATCCGCTACCCGGTCTTCGGCCTCGCCCATAGTATCGATGTGATGGTGGCGCTGGCGAAAGCAGGCGGATATCCGGTATTCGGCGCAGCGCGCAGCATGCCCGAGGAAATTGCCGAAGAGGCCCGGATCATGAAGGAGGAACTCGGCGACCTTCCCTTCGGGATAGACCTGATGCTGCCAACCTCGGTCGGTGACGAGACAGATCGCCGCGCAAGTCTGGCGGCGCTTCCCCGCGAGCATAAGGAATTTGTCTGCAAGATCGCCGATAAATACAAGGTGCCGCGCGCAACGAAACCGACGTTTTTTTCCTCGCAAATCCGCTCCCAGCAGCTATTCGAGGAACAGATGGCGGCAACACTTGAATCCCAGGCCCATAGTTTTGCCTCCGCTGTCGGCATGCCGCCGGAAATGATCAAGCGGGCCAAGGACCATGGCAAGATCACCTTCTCCCTTGTTGGCGCGCCGCGCCATGCCGAAAAGGCGAAGGCGGCCGGAGTTGATGTGATCGTCGCGCAAGGCTATGACGCGGGCGGACATACGGGTCCGATCGGTACTTTCTCACTCGTCCCGCAGGTTGTCGATGTTGCGGGCGATATCCCTGTCCTCGCGGCGGGCGGCGTTGGCCATGGACGACATATTGCCGCTTCCTTCGCGCTCGGGGCACAAGGCGTCTGGCTTGGCACCGCCTGGCTTGCGTCAAAGGAACATGCGCTATGCGAGGCTCTCCTGACCAAGCTCCTGAAAGCCGACAGCCTGGATACCACAATCTCGCTCAGTCATAGCGGCAAGTCCTGCCGCCTGATCAAGTCCGCCTGGACCGACGAATGGGACCGGCCCGACGCACCGAAGCCACTTAAAATGCCATATCAGCAGGTCCTCACCGCCGATATCATCGCCGGGATCAATGAGCATGAGATCGAACCGCTTATCTATGAGGCGACGGGCCAGAGTATCGCCTGGTTCAACGAGCTTAAAACCGTCGACGAGATTATGCAGCGGCTGGTCACCGAAAGCGAGACTGCCTTTTCAAACATGAACCAGCTGCTCGCCGGCTGACCCCTCCTCCACCAATCCCTGAAGAGATATAAAATGATACGTGATAAAGAAGCACTCGAAAAACAACGCAGGGACGTCCGTGAATGGGTTGAAAAGGTCGCTATCCCGAATGAGGACAGGGTCGCCGAGTTGAACGAGGTTCCACAGGATCTGGTCGACGATATGCAGGCGCGCGGTTTCTTCGCCTGGGCGGTGCCAGAGGAATATGGCGGACTTGGCCTCACCACTGAAGAACTGGTCCTGATGGCGTTCGAGCTGTCCTACTGCTCCGTCGCCTATCGCGCGCGAGTTGGCACCAACACCGGAATCGGCAGCGAATCCCTCATTGTCGACGGTACGGAGGAACAGAAGCGGAAATATCTGCCAAAACTCGCCGCCGGAGAGATTGTCGGCTGTTTCGCCCTCACCGAACGCGAAGCCGGCTCACAGGCGACGGCGCTTAAAACGACAGCCCTCAAAAAAGGCAATCATTATGTGCTGAACGGCTCCAAGGCCTTTATCACCAACGCGCCGATTTCCGATCTTTTCACCGTCTTTGCCCGCACCGACCCGTCGGATGACAGCCACCGCGGCATCAGCGCCTTTCTTGTCGATCGCGATACGCCGGGCCTCACGGTTGGACCTGCTTATAAGATGATGGGGCAATCCGGCTCCCCGGTCTCGGAAATTCATTTTGAGAATTGCGAAATTTCACCTGACCGCCTACTTGGCGGCGAGGAAGGCGTCGGCTTCAAGACGGCCATGAAGGCGCTCAATAAACAGCGTATCCATCTTTCCGCCCTCAGCACCGGCCCGGCCATGCGGATGCTGGATGATGCGGCTAAATATTCCTTGAAAAGAAAACAGTTCGGGCATCCCATCGGCGATTTCCAGCTGGTTCAGGCGATGATCGCCGACAGCCATGTGGATGTGGCGGCCGCGCGGACCCTGATCCTCGATACGGCGCGCAAGCGGGACGAAGGCATCGACATCACGCTGGAAGCCTCCATGTGTAAATATTTCGCGACCGAGATGTGCGGGCGCGTCGCTGACCGGGCGGTGCAGATTTTCGGCGGCTCCGGCTATGTCGCTGATTACAGCAGCATCGAACGCTTCTACCGCGATGTCCGTCTGTTCCGGCTCTACGAAGGCACCAGCCAGATCCATCAGCTCAATATTGCGAAGAAAACCCTCGAGCGGATTGGCAAGACGGGCACTGTGCGGATTTAGGGCCGCTCGCAGTTTCTCAAGTCGAACAACAAAGAACAACGCGTAAAGCGAGAAGGACAGCGATATGGAAGACTACAAGCCCCATTGGCCGGACCCGGTTACCGCCCCTGAGGGTGCGCCGAATATTCTGGTGGTTCTTTTCGATGATGTCGGTTTTTCCGATTTCGGCTGCTACGGCTCGCCGATCAAAACGCCGACCATCGATAAACTCGCGGAAAAGGGCGTGCGCTACACCGGCTTTCATACAACAGCCATGTGCTCAACCACGCGGGCGGCGCTCCTCACCGGACGCAACCATCATTCCGTTGGTGTCGGCTGCCTTGCCAATTTCGACAGCGGCTATCCCGGCTATCGCGGCAAGATTGCGAAGACCGCTGGAACCCTTGCGGAGATGCTGCGCCCCAATGGCTATCGCAATTATATGATCGGGAAATGGCACGTAAATCCGCTCAATGAGAGTGGCCCCACGGGTCCCTTCGACGGCTGGCCTCTTTCTCGGGGCTTCGACCGCTTCTATGGCTTTCTCGATGCGGAAACCGATCAATATGCGCCGGAACTGGTCCGCGATAACGGCCATGTCGATCCTCCCGGCACTTACGCCTCCGGTTATCACCTGACCGAGGATCTTGTGGATAAGTCCATCCAGATGCTGGCTGAGCATGAGGCCGCCCTGGACGGGACGCCCTGGCTCCTCTGGTGCGCCTTCGGCGCCTGTCATGCCCCCCATCAGGCGCCGAAGGAAATCATCAAAAGCTATGATCCGATGTTCGAAGGCGGCTGGGACAAGGAGCGCGCGCAGCGCCTCGCCCGTCAGAAGGAACTCGGCATCGTTCCGGAAAATACGGAATTGCCACCGCGCAATGACGGCGTCAAGGCCTGGGACGAGTTCGGCCCGGACGAACAGCGCCTGTTCACCCGCCTGCAGTCGGCCTATGCCGGAATGCTGGATCACACGGACCGCCATATCGCCCGGATTGTCGAGTTCCTGGAGGAAACCGGCCAGATGGACAATACGCTGATCCTGGTCCTCTCCGACAATGGCGCGAGCCAGGAAGGCGGTCGCAATGGCCTGATCAACGCCATGGGCCCGTTCAACCTGCGGCCCGAACCGATGGAGGAGAAACTTGCCCGGATCGAGGATATCGGCGGGCCCGATACCCATACAAACTTCCCCCATGGCTGGGCGATGGCCGCGAACACGCCGCTGAAACGCTATAAGCAGAATACCCATGGCGGTGGCATCCGCGATCCGCTGATCATCAGCTGGCCGAAAGCGATCCCGGCGCGCGGCGAGCTCCGTCACCAGTTCGCCCATTGTTCCGATGTCGTGCCCACCCTGCTCGACTTGCTCCAAATTGAGCCGCCTGCGAGCGTCAACGGCAGTCCCCAACAACCAATCGAGGGACAGAGTTTCAAGGACAGCCTTTTCGATCCCGAGGCGCCATCACGCGACAAGCCGCAGTATTTCGAGATGTTCGGTCATCGCGGCATCTGGAAGGACGGCTGGAAGGCGGTCGCCTTCCATCCCATGGGAACACCATTCGAAAACGACACCTGGGAACTCTACAATCTCGATGAGGATTTTTCCGAATGCCGCGACCTAGCCGCCGATCATCCGGAAAAACTGGAGCAAATGATCGAGACTTGGTGGGAGGAAGCGAAGAAGCATCAGGTGCTGCCGCTCGATGATCGTTTCGCGCCGCGCTTCGCCGAAAATGCCGAACGCCTGCAGGGAGGTCGCACCAAAGCGATCTTCCACAGGGGTGTCGGCCATATCCCCTCTGACGTCGCGCCGGATCTGCGCAGCCGCAATTACCGGATTGAGGCCGACGCCGACATCCTGAATGATGCCAGCAACGGCGTTCTGATCGCCCATGGGGATACCACCTCGGGCTACAGTCTCTTCATGCAGGACGGACATCTCGTCCATGACCTCAATATCGGCGGCGAGCATGTGGTTGTCCGCTCCGACAGCAAAGTGCCCCCGGGACGCCATATTCTTGGCCTCCGGGTTGAGCGGCTCACGCGCGAGGCCAAGCCGAAGATGGGCAAGGGCATGGGCAAGAGCCGCTACATCCTTACTATCGACGGCGAGGACGCGGGCTCAGTCGAGAGTCATTTGGGCTTCTTCATGCTGATTTCCTGGTCCGGGCTGGATATCGGACGGGATCGCGGCAATCCGGTTGGCGACTATGAGGCGCCGTTCGAATTTGACGGATTTCTCCGGAAAGTGACGGTCCATATGGAGACGCAAACCCTCGATGGCGACGGTGTCGGCAAGGCGGAGATGGCGCGGGAATAACCTGCGCCGCTACAAATTTTTAGCTTTCGCCGCGAAGCTCTACCCGTCGGATCTTGCCGGAAATCGTTTTCGGCAGGCTGTCGACGAACTCGATTTGCCGGGGATATTTATAGGGCGCCGTCAGGTTCTTGCAAAAATCCTGAATATCCGCGATGAGCTCGGGTCCCGCCTTCTCCGGCGTCTTGAGAATGATGAAGGCTTTCACCAGTTGTCCGCGCGTCTCGTCCGGCACGCCGATGACGGCACTTTCGACAACTTCGGGATGTTCAAGCAAAGCGCTTTCCACCTCGAAGGGGCTTATCCGATAGGCGCCTGAGCTGATCAGGTCATCTGCCCGCCCCTCAAACCAGATGTATCCGTCCGCGTCTCTTCTCGCGGTATCGCCGGTATAATACCAGCCATTTCGGAATGATCCGGTATCGGGCGCGCCGCCGGTGTAATAACCGTCAAAAAGGCCGGGCGGCCAGCTCCCCACGGTCCGGATGGCGATATGCCCGACATCGTTGTCCGGCATGCGTCGGCCGTCATCATCGATGATATCAATGTCAAAGCCCGGGACCGGCTTGCCCATGGAGCCAAAGCGCGTTTCCATCCCCGGGAAGTTGCCGACGATATTGATCGTCTCCGTCTGGCCGTATCCGTCGGCGATGACATTGCCGGTATTTTTCTGCCAGTAGCGAATGACTTCGGGATTAAGTGGCTCTCCGGCGCCGAGCGACCGTCGCAGGGAGGAAAAATCGAACCCACTCAAATCCTGCTGCGCGAACAGGCGATAAACCGTCGGTGGGGCGCAGAAAGTGGAGACACCCAGCCGCTCGATCAGCCTGAGATGGAAAATGGGATCAAACGCCCCCTCCCCGTCGTAAAGCACAACCTTCGATCCGGCGAGCAATGGCGGGAACAGCAGGCCCCAAGCCGCTTTCGCCCAGCCGGTGTCTGTCAGGGTCCAATGTACGTCCCCCTCCCGCAGGTCCATCCAGAAAAGCGCGGTCGCCACATGGGTCAGGGCATAACCGAAATCCCGCGGCACCATTTTCGGCATCGAAGTGGTGCCGGAGGTGAAATAGGTCATCATGATGTCGGAGGACACGGTCGAAGGCGCATCTTTCCGTTCAAGAACCGGGGACGCGGCAGCCGTCAGATCTTCAAAGGAGTGCCAGCCCGGATGGCTGCCGCCGACAACGATGAAATGTTCAAGCGTTGGGCAATCGCCCCGCACCTGATCGACCTTGGCGCAGTGTTCCGGCGTCACGACGATGAAGCGCGCATTCGATCTCTGAACCCGATAGGCGATATCCTTCGCCGTCAGGAGGTTCGTCCCCGGCATCGAAACCACGCCGATTTTCATGCAGCCGAACAGCACCGTGTACCATTCCGGAATCCGGCCAATGACAAGACAGCCGAAATTCCCTTTCGTTATTCCAAGGGACAGAAAGGCGTTAGCAAGGCGGCTTGATTGTTCGGAGAAATCCGAATAGCTGATGTTCCGGATCGTCTGGCCATCGCGCGAAACGGCAATCACGGCAATGCCGTCCTTCTCCGTCGCCCGCTTGTCGATAATGTCAAAGGCGAAATTGAAATCTTCCGGAATATCGATATGAAAATTTTTCACCGCCGCCGAATAGTCGCGGTTGAACTGACTCAAATCCATCGTCACCTCCCGTGCTGACGCTGTCTCTTTTTTTGGATCCAGCGGTCTGTTGCCGCTTTTCCCCCTGCTGCGAATATATTCTCTCCGGCGATCATAGCACAGGCCCGCGGCAGGGCATTCTTTTTCCGCTATCCGCAGAACTGCGGAAAGGTCACATTGAATCTGGCTCGCCGCAGTCACCTTGGTTTGGCAACCGGTCGATGGTCCTGATGCGGAATAACAGACTGCGATCAGCGAGAAGAAAGCCCGGTCTATAGTGCGTCGGACCTGTTCAAAATTTGAAACGGTCCAACGCCGGATCCTTGATGTCCCGCATTCCGGCGGCCATGTCGCCCATTTCCGTGAGGCCCCTTTCATCCACCATCAAATCGCAAAAGAGTGTCCGTTCGCGCGCAAATCCTTCTTCCGGAACACGGTTATCGACACCCTGGATCAGGTCCTTGATATGGCCCACCGCCTTTGACGATCGCGCGGCCAGAAGCCCGGCAATTTCCAAAGCCCTTTCCAGCACGTCCCCCTCGATGCATTGGCTCGCGAGACCCATCGCCACGGCCTCACGCGGGGACAGCGTCCGACCGAGCAACATCAGTTCCAGGGCCTTTGCCTTGCCGATGAGACGCGTCATGCGCTGCGTGCCACCGGCGCCGGGCAGTATTCCCAAATTCACTTCCGGAAGGCCAAGGTCATAGGGCCCGTCCTTTACAATCCGGATATCGCAGGCGAGCGCAAGCTCGAACCCGCCGCCCATCGCCGTGCCGTTGATCGCGGCAACAAAGGGTTTCGGCATCGCCTCGATACGGCGGTAGCATCTATGGATCGGTGCTTCGGGCACGGGCCGGGCAGGATCGAATTTGAGGCCGCGTTCCGCCATGGCCTTGCTCCGTTCAAAAAGAAGACCGACATCATAATGCCGGATAAAGACATCCGGCTCCGCGCCGGTCAGCACAACGACCCGGATCTCCACATCTTGTTCGATCTCGCCAAGCATCGCGTCGAGTTCCGCCTCCGTCTTGTCGTCCATGAAATTCATCGGCGGATTTCTGAACTTCACGATAGCGATATGATTTTCTCGCGTGAGGCTAAGCTGAGCCATTTTCTGCTCCTTTCATTATTGATTTTTCTCGGGCAGGACGCCGAAACGCCGACCTTGACGCGCTATCCTCACATCAAGTAGACGCAAGGGCAACCGGCGAGTTATTAACACCTAAATAGCCTGGCGGCGTTTCCCAGCTTGTTAAAATATCCGCGCTCCGCTATGAAATCGCACACTTTCGAACAAATTATCACCATCATCGACAGGTAAAGCCACGGGATGACCGTCTTTAAAATTCCATTTCTTGCCCTTGGCCTCGTTATGGCCCTGTGTAGCGCTGCCCTCGCCGATGATGGTTCCGAGGCGCAAGAGGCCGAAACGGGCACCTTCACTTTCGTTCTCGAGAACGACCTCTTTTTCGGGCGCGACCGGGACTATACAAACGGTATCATGCTCGCCTGGATGTCAGAGCCGGATTATGCGCCGCTCTGGGCGCTTAAAACCGCGCGGTTTCTGCCTTTTTTCCCTGAGGACGGAAAGGTTCGCTCCAGCTACGCAATCGGGCAGAATATGTACACGCCGAATGACATCACCGATCCCAACCCGCCGCTGGACGAGCGTCCCTATGCCGGTTGGTTATACGCCGCCGTCGGCATTGTCGTTGAAACCGGGGAGCAGCAGCTTGATCAATTCCAACTGCAATTCGGCGTGATAGGGCCCGCCTCACTTGCCGAACAGTCGCAAACATTCGTGCACAAGGTTATCGGCTCCGAAAAACCGCAAGGCTGGGATACTCAGCTCAAGAATGAGCCCGGGCTGGTCATAACATATCAAAGGAGCTGGCGGGCGCTGGTCTCGACGGAGATCAACGGATTCTCCATTGATATGACACCGCATATCGGCGGCGCTCTTGGCAATGTCTATACCTATGCCAACGCCGGCGCGACCATGCGCTTCGGCTGGAACCTTCCGAATGACTACGGACCGCCGCGCATTCAACCGGGCCTTCCGGGCTCCGGCTTTTTCGAGCAGAATGACGTATTCGGTCTCTATTTCTTCGCCGGCCTGGATGCCCGCGCCGTCGCCAGGAATATCTTTCTCGACGGAAACACGTTCCGGGACAGCCGCAGCGTCGACAAAGAACCGCTTGTCGCCGATGCGCAGGTTGGCGTCGCGCTGACAATCCATGACGCGCGGCTCGCCTTCACGCATGTGTTTCGCTCTCATGAATATAAGGGACAGACAGGTGACGATGAATTCGGCGCGATCAGCCTATCGGTTCCATTTTAACGACTGGATGACATGAAACCGCTCGCAGGGCACCGTCGCCGTCGGACCGCGGCGGCCCGTTAGATCTTTGTCCGATTTCGGTCCTTTCATCTGCAACCGAATCCCGATAGATAGGAGGATAACAATGCCCTTCATAACTACCGGGCCCGCAACTTGTCAGGAGAGATGATCAATGACCCACCTCTGGGTACGCGCCGAGCAGCGCGAACATGAACAACGCGTCGGCGTCACACCTGAAGGCGTGCGGGCGCTCATGGCGGCGGGCATGCAGGTCACCATAGAAGATTCAAGCTGCCGCGCCCTCCCTATCGCGGCGTATCGCGAAGCCGGCTGCACCATCGCCAGGGAAGGCAGCTGGCCGAATGCACCGGAAGAGGCCATTATCCTCGGCCTCAAAGAATTGCCCGCGAGCGCCGAACCCCTTCGCCATCGGCATATCATGTTCGGTCACGCCTTCAAGGGTCAGGCGGACGGGCCCGCCCTGCTCCGTCGGTTCAAGGAAGGCGGTGGCACGCTCTATGACCTTGAATATCTGACCGACGAAAATGGGCGTCGCGTCGCCGCCTTCGGCTATTGGGCAGGCTTTGCCGGCGCCGCTATCGGCGTCATGGTCTGGATGGCGGAGCAACTCGGCGAAGGACCGGGACCCAAAAAAGTTGGCGTTTATCCCGGCAGGGATACACTGATCGGGGACTTGAAAGAGCGTCTTGCAAAGGCGCTGGAGACCGGCGCGCAAAAACCAAGCGCCATCGTCATCGGTGCCCTTGGCCGCGTCGGAACCGGGGCCGGCGATTGCCTTGAGGCACTCGGCCTCCCCGTCACCCGGTGGGACATGCAGGAAACGGCGCATGGGGGACCCTTCCCTGAAATTCTCGATCATGATATTTTCGTGAACTGCATTCTTGCCCGCGAGGGCGTGCCCGTGTTCGTTCCAAAATCCGCGCTATCGGCCCCGCGCCGCCTGTCGGTGGTTGCGGATGTATCCTGCGATCCCAGCAGTCCCTTTAATCCGATCCCGATCTATGAACATGCCACTTCCTTTGATGATCCGGTGATCCGCGCTTCTGAGGGACGACCGCCGCTCGATGTGATGGCGATCGACAATCTCCCCTCAATGCTGCCGGTGGAAAGCAGCGAGGATTATGCCGCGCAGCTGTTCCCCTCGCTTCTCACACTTGACGAGATTGAAGGCGGCGTATGGGGCCGCGCAAAGAAAATCTTTGATAAACATACTTCTGATATATAAATATGTTATATATCAAATTGTTACGGTATTATCTTAATAAATTACTGAAAATAGAATTTTTGATTATTTAACCGGTTAATTACTATTTATTCAATATTTTGACCATCTCGTCCCGCATGATGAATTTCTGCGGCTTACCGGTTACGGTCATCGGTAATTCAGACACAAATCGCACATAGCGCGGCACTTTGTAATGGGCGATCTGGTCCTTGCAATAGGCCTTTACCCCGTCCTCATCGAGAGGGGATCCGTCGCGTTTGACGATCCAGGTGCAGACCTCCTCGCCGAATTTTTTATCGGGTACGCCAAAGACCTGCACTTCCTGAATGTCTGGATGGGTGAAGAGAAATTCCTCGATCTCGCGCGGATAAATATTCTCGCCGCCCCGGATGATCATGTCCTTCAGACGACCGACGATCTGGCAATAACCTTCCGCATCAAGAACGGCAAGATCGCCCGTCCGCATCCAGCCGCCATCGACGATCGCATCCTTGGTTCTCTCCTCATCATCCCAATAGCCGCGCATCACGGAATAGCCCTTCGTCCAGAGCTCGCCTTGTTGACCAACCGGGACATCGGCGCCATTCTCGTCGACAATCCGGACTTCCACATGAGGATGGATCCGACCAACGGTGGAGACGCGTTTTTCGATCGGATCATCGACATTGCTCTGAAAGGAAACGGGAGAGGTTTCCGTCATTCCGTAACAGATTGTCACCTCCGACATATGCATGCGGTCATTGACCTTCTTCATGACCTCGATGGGGCATGGCGCGCCCGCCATCACGCCCGTTCGAAGACTTGAAATATCCAACTCCTTCAACAGCGGGTGATCAACCATGGCAACAAACATCGTCGGCACACCATAAAGCGCCGTGCAGCGCGCCTTTGCAACGGCCTGCAAGGTATCGACGGGATCAAAAGCCTCCCCCGGGAACACCATGGCCGCGCCCGTATTCACGCAACCAAGCGAGCCCATGACCATGCCGAAACAGTGATAGAGAGGCACCGGTATGCAGAGCCGGTCCTCTTCCGTGAAATTCATGCGCCCGACTGTATGGGCGGCATTATTGACGATATTGAAATGGGTCAAGGTCGCCCCTTTCGGCGCCCCTGTCGTCCCGGACGTAAACTGGATATTGATCGGATCATCGGGAGAGAGCGATTTCGTAATCTCGTCAAGGCGCGCCATTTCCGGGTCGGCGCCCATTTTCTGAACACTCGAAAAGGGAAAGATGCCATCGCCGGGATCACCGGTTATGCCGATAACAGTCTCAAGTTTGGGAAGCTTTGCCGATTTCAGCTGGCCGGGTACGGAATTTTCAAGCTCCGGCGCCAGCGTTCGGATCATCTTCAGATAATCCGATGTCTTGAATTTATCCGCGGCGATCAATGCCCGGCAACCGGATTTGTTAAGCGCATATTCGAGTTCGGACAAACGGTAGGCGGGATTGATATTAACGAGAATCAATCCCAGCCGCGCCGTCGCATATTGAGTAAGAATCCATTGCAGATTATTGGGTGACCAAATACCGATACGGTCGCCTTTTTCAAGACCGAGTGCCAATAATCCGGCGGCCAATTCGTCTACATGGCGGTCAAATTCCTCATAGGTCACGGAAATTTCGAGCAGCGGGAACGCAACCGCCTCCCGCGATCCAAATTTCGCAACCGTCTCTTTCAACATATCGGGAATTGTCTGGCGGCGAAGCGGGCTGGACGTTTCCCCAGCGACATAGGATCTGTTGCCGACGGGCGCAATGACCGGTTGCCCGTCTCGCACATGCGCGCCTTTTTGCATGTCCCCTTCATATGCTGTTGACATGTTATCCTCCCGAAATATTCGTCATTTGCGGATATTTTACGCCAATCCGTTCGCCATGTCACATGAACTTGCTAACCCGGCCGCTCATCCGGCGAGATGGAAACCGAGGACGAAAAATCCCTGTCAAAAACACCCACAGCTGTCATTCACGTCGGCGGATCAGGGCGTGTTACTCGCCCATTTTCTGCTCAGGCCTTTTTCGCATTTTTGACGATGGCGGCAACGATCACCGGAACGGCTACGTCCGGAATGTCATGCCCCATACCGTCTATAACAACAATTTCCGATCCCGGAATGGAGTTATGAACGTCCTCCGCGCAGCCGAGAGGAACGAGAGGATCCTCGCGGCCATGAATGACGACGACCGGCGCCGTTATTTCGCCAAGATGGGCCACCCGACTGTCCCCTGACGCAAGGCTCGCCAGCAGATGACGACCGTTGCCATCAGGATAGAAGGACCTGTCGAAGAGAGCGCCAGCGCGCTCCCGTAAAACCCTCTCCTCAACCGGAAATGCCGGGCTTCCGATAATTTTCGCTGTCTCGACCGCATCCTCCATCGCTCCTTCGCGGGTTCTTGCGGGATTTCGCGGCCGGGTCAGCCATTCCGCCGCCGCGCCTGCCGGGCGCGGCAATCCCCGCCGGGCGGATGTCGCCATGATGGACGCCATTGACTTCACGCACTCGGGCCGCCGGTACGCCAGCGTCTGGGCAATCGCCCCGCCGTTCGAAGACCCGACAAAATGCGCCTTGTCAAATCCGAGGGCGCGAACCAGTTCGGCGGCGTCATCAGCCAGGTCGTCGAGGGTATAGGGCGCCGTCACTTTTTCCTTGGCCCGCGCCTGGGCGAAGGCGGCCGGGATGTCGGCCGGGCCCCAATCGTCAAACTTCGTCGATTTTCCGACGTCGCGATTGTCATAAACAATGACATAAAATCCCGCGTCGGCGAGGGCCTTTACGAAAGTCTCGTTCCAGGACATCAACTGGACACCAAGCCCGCCAATCAGAACCAGCGGATCCCCCGCGGCATCGCCGCGCGTTTCATATTCGATTTCAATCCCGTTAGCGGAAATTTTCGGCATTTTTTTTCTTTCTCACGCGTTGTTGTTCTTGTTTTTTCTTCGCTGATGACGGCATGGACGGACTGTGGCGCCTATGCTTGCAGAGAAGGTGTCCGATGCGCAAGCACCTTTTTCATCCAAGCGTGTCGGTTCCCGCTATGTCGCCTTTTTTTTCGCAGGCGAAACTACTGGGCGGCGCAAAAGCGCAGAGGGTGCAAGCCCCTATTCCGACAACCCGCCGCCAAAACGCATAGCGGCATATTCGGGCGCCAGATCGAAGATTTCGGAGATGACGTCTTTATTGATCAGTTCACGACTCGCACCGCCGCCGCGAATCCATCCTTCCTTGATGAAATAACAATTGTCTGTGCAGTGATACGCAAGATTGAGGTCATGCATGACGATTACTACCGTTAGCCGTTTCTCTCTGCAAAGCCTTTGTACAAGATCGAGCAGGTGATGCTGATGTTTAAGATCGAGCGCCGAGGTCGGCTCGTCGAGGAACAGATACGCTTCGTCCCGTTCCCAGATTTGCGCAATAACCCGGGCAAATTGAACCCGTTGCTGCTCCCCGCCGGAAAGCGTCGGAAAGGATCGGTCCCGTAAATGCCAGGCATCGACAAGCGCCAGCGCGTCATTGGCGATCTCTGAATTCCACGCGTCCGTCTTGTCGAGGGAATGGGGATTGCGCCCCATTGTAACGATCTCATGGGCGGTGAATGGAAAGTTGACGGGCGTCGATTGCGACAGGACAGCACGCTTTCGCGAGAGCGCGTCAAGACTGTAGTCCGAGAGATACTTTCCATCGAGAAAAACGGAACCAGTGTCGGGCGTGAGTGCGCCGGTCAGGCATTTCAGAAGGGTCGATTTTCCGGCCCCGTTTGGCCCAAGTATCGCGGTTATTTGTCCGGGCTGAAAGGTCGCGTAAATATTTGCTAGTATCCGCTCCCCGCCAATGGAATAAACAATATTTTCTGCTTCAATCATAACCCGGACCTTCCGGAATATTGCCGCACCAGAAGCCAGAGGAAAAACGGCCCGCCGATCAGGCTGGTCAGCACGCCGACCGGCATTTCCGCGGGCGCGACAATCGTGCGAGCCGCGGTATCCGCCGCCAGCAGTAAAATGGCGCCGAGCAATGCGGAGGCCGGCATCAGCAGGCGGTGGTCCGGCCCAAGCGTGAGGCGGATGAGATGCGGGACGACAAGTCCGACAAACCCGATGATCCCACTTACGGAAATTGCCGCGCCCACGGACAGCGCGGTACAGATAACGATCCGTCGTTTTAATCGTTCCGCGTCAACGCCGAGATAGCGGGCTTCGTTCTCCCCGAGAAGCAGCACGTTCAACTCCCGCGCATTACGGATCATGATAATACCAGCCGGCACGACGATACTCGTGACGACGACTACGGAAATCCATAACGCCCCGCCGAGGCTGCCCATCGTCCAGAAAGTAAGCGACCTCAATTGCTGATCATCGCTCAGGAACGTCAGAAACCCGACACCAGCCGCCGAGAGGGCATTGATGGCAATGCCGGTGAGCAGCATATAGGTCACGGAGAAACTCCCCGTAACTTTTGCGAGGCGAAAAATCGCGAAACAGGAGGCCGATGAGCCGATAAACGCGGCAACGCTCATTCCGTACAGACCGACATATCCTGTAACAGGTCCGGCAAGCACGATGACTATCGCCACAGCGAGGGCGGCGCTTGTCGCAATACCAATCAGCCCGGGATCGGCAAGCGGATTGCGGAACAGACCCTGCATCGCCGCGCCAGAAACGGCGAGAGCAGCCCCGACAACAATCGCGAGGAGAACGCGCGGCAGCCGGATCGAACTCAGGACCGCGGCCTGCTGATCCGAAAGGCCGGCTGAGATTAACTTGCCCAGGGGAACGGGAACGGCGCCGATCGACATCGCAACAAGAGACGCTGCTGCCAAAATGAGGACAAGCAGCAGAAGCGCCGGCAATTTCATGCGCCTGCGCGTGAACGGGATGGCAATGGTTTTTGACGCGGCGGTCATGGATTATAGAGCTGCTTGTTAAGCTCGAGGGCGGCCTCGGCCGTTCGCGGACCAAAGCCGAGCAGAAGGAGGGCATCCATCGCGATAATCCGCCCGTTCCCGGCTGCCGGCGTGAGCGATAGTCCCGGCACTGATAGAAGCGACGCCTCGCCCCCTGCCTGCGCCAACCCCTGCGTCGTGAGCAGCAGCACGTCCGGCGCCAGGCTGGCGGCCGATTCCGGGGACAGCGGCTTGTATCCTTCATAATCTGCTACGGCGTTGATGCCCCCCGCAAGACGGATAATGCTATCGGCGGCCGTATTTTTTCCGGCAACCATCGGCGCGCCGCCGCTGTGCTGCAGGATGAACATAACGTGCGGCGGATCAGTCTGGCGGTCAGATACTTCCCGTAGCCGATCTTGCATTCCGGTAATCTGCGCAATCAAGGCCGCCTTCTCGCTCTCTTTTTCAAGCGTCCTTGAAATCGTCTCGATATTTGTTTTCACATCTTCCAGCGACCGGCCGGCAGTGAGGGTCAGCATGTTCACGCCGGCTTTTTTCAATTGCTCAAGCACGGCAGGCGGGCCGGATTCATCCGACATAATGATTAACTCCGGCCCAAGCGAGAGAATGCCTTCGGCGCTAAGCGCGCGCTGATATCCGACTTTCGGCAAGGCTGCGGCGGCCTCAGGGTAATAGCTGGTGGTATCACTGCCGACAATGCGATCACCGGCGCCAATTGCATAAATGGTTTCGGTGAGCGCCCCCCCTATTGAAACAATGCGCATCGGCGCATCCGCAGAAGCGACAGTTGGCAACAACAGGAGAATAAGACAAAAAAATCTGATCATGGGTTGGTTTCTTTTCGCATGAGAATATTCGCGGCCTCTATCCCCTGCGACTGCAGGTAGGTCAGCACTTTCAGTAACTCTTCAATGGCGATGCGGCGATCGCCGGCGACGATCACCTCATAGTCCTGTTTTGTCGCCAGCGCCTCTCCAATCGCCGATTTCAGTGCGTTGAAACCGGTGATGGCTTCGCCGTCGAGAGCATAGGACCCCTCCCGTATCTCGAGCATGATATGTCTCGGGGTTTCGATCGGCGACAGCTCTTCTTCGACCGCGGACGGAAGCTCGAGATCGAACGCCCGAAGAACGGTCCCGACTGTCAGCAAAAAGAACACCAGCAATATGAACAGGATATCCAACATGGGTGTCAGATCCGGCGCGAGGTCGCGCAAAGTGTTGTTATCCGGATCGCCAGATTGCAATTTGATCAAGACCGTCGTGCCTCCGCATTCAGCTCCACCACCTGCGATCTTTTCCTGTGCGAGACCAGCTCGAAGGACAGAGACAGACGGTTGAGATCCTGGCAAAACCGATCCAGCTGCCGGTCGCTGAAGGCACTGAAGAAATGTGCCATCAGGAGCGCGGGAAGCGCAATCATCAGCCCGGCGGCGGTGGTCATCATGGCCTCCCACAGGCCGTCTGCGATAAGCGAAGGCGCAACCGGCCCCGTCTGGACGGAAATTACCCTGAAGGCCGAAATAATGCCGAGTATGGTTCCGAGAAGGCCGATAATCGGACTTATCATCCCGATCAGCCGGAGCAGCTTTATCCCGCTGTAATAGGACGTCTTCAGATCATTGAGCGCCACCCCGGCAAGTTCGTCGCGGAGGGGTTTCGGGTGATGTTGATGTTCCGTGAGATACGCGGCAAGCCGGTTATAGCGGGATTTTTGCGCAATCATCGATCGCGCCAGAAAGACGAGCCGCTCCAGCCCCACGGCCAGCGCCAGAATGGAGCAAACCGCGAGAGGCCATGCCATCAAGCCCATTTGCATGAACCATTCCGGCAGGACAACCAGGGAGGATGCGTCAGGCGACATTCGTCATCTCCTTGCCGGGGAGTTTCGCGACAATTTCCTGCCAGAGGCCGAGTTCCGGCATGCCCGGTTTGCGCTTGCCAAAAAAGGTGACGATCAGTTCGTCATTTTTATCGAAGACCTCAACGGAGGTGACGACACCGTCTTCCGTCGGTTTGCGGGTGACCCAGGAATGGCTGATGCCGGTTTCATCGAGATGCAGGTTGAATTTGGGATCGAGGACATTGTACCAGCTCCCCGCCTCCACCAATTTCCGGACCGGTCCCGTATGGATCTGGATACAGCCTTTGTTGCCGACAAAAACCATGATCTCGCAATCGCAATCGCGTGCAAGCTCAAGAACACGCCGGGAAGCATTGTTGTCCAGTTCGGCGGCGAAATCCGTGCCGATCCTTCGCAATGCCTGGACCCGCCCGACCCTGAACTTGCGGAGCATCGGGAAGAAGTCATGCGTGTCCTTGAGATTTTCCCAGGCGTTGCGGAACCCGTCCCAGTCGATTTCTGAATCCGGCCGCGCCGTTGCAATCGGCGCTGCGCCTTCTGTTTCGATTGTCGTCGCCTGTTCCGCATGGCGATGATTTGCAACCAGATCATCATAGGCGGACTCTTTTGATTTGCTCGTCAGATAAACCTTGTGAATTGCCTGACCCGCGGCGTCAAAAAACTGTAGGCTTTTACGGATCCCCGTCTTGCCATCTTCACTTAGTGCAAATGCAAATTTCCAATGCGACATGAAAAGGCGCAGGTCGATATCCGGATTGACGAAAAGACCGGTTCGCATCGGACCATGAGTGAAAAAGCTTGCGTTCTCATAGATGCCTTTTCTTTCATGGACACAATGCTCATTGCGGGTGAGCGCCATCACTTCGCCCAGTGAGGCAATATCCTTGAGGATCGCTTCTGCATTGTCGGAAAGCCGCACCGCCTCGGTACCGACGCGCGCGGCTGCCAGTTCCCCTTCAGAAACGCCGATCTGCTCCGCCGCGTTGCGGGCGCGGATCGCGCCTGCCGATTTCAGTTGCTCATACTTCCCCCGGATATCCTCCGGCGAAAGCGATGTCGTCGTTGCTCTTGAGTCCTTCATTGTATTCCAATCCCTTATGATGACAAATTCAGCGGATGACGAAGTTGACGGGAACGCGGACCCAGCTCACGATGGCGGCCCCGTCGACACTCGTCGGTTCGAATTTCCATTTCCTGACGGCGGCAACGGCGGCCATATCGAGCAGCCGATGCCCCGATGACTTGGCGATTTTCAATTCCCGCGGATCACCGCTTGGCAACACTTCCGCATGCAGCGTCACCGTGCCCTGTTGGCCAAGGTCCAGCGCCCGACGCGGATAGGCGGGCGGCACCTGACGACGATATCGAGCTTCATGGACGACCGTGCTCTCGTCCCGCCCCTTGTTTGCGCTGACGGCCGGTTCTGTCGCCACGGCAGGCTTCTGCTCAGGCTCGGATTTGTCATCGGTCACGACGTCGTCCGGCAGTTCCAGCGTGGCAGCAACCGCGGAGGTCACGGGTTCCTTCACTGGTTCAATTTTGGACAAGTCGACCGGTAACGTCTTGGGCCGGACGCGAGGAAGCGGAACCGGCGCGGCTTTCGCCTCGACAATTGGAGGCGTCTCCGGTTGTTTAATTTCCGGCAGAACTGCAATCTTCTCCGGCGCAAAAGCCGTCGTTACCACGGGTTCCGTCACCACCGGTGCCGGCATCGGTGAGCTATCGGGTAGCGTCTCCGATATGGCGACAGGCGACGGTGCAACCGGTGTCGGCCGGGCAATGGTCATCAGATTTACCTTGAGAACCGGCATATCGATTACCGGCTGTGTCCGTAAAGCGGGCGCAAAGTATGTCAGGAAAATGGCGTTCGCACAGAGGGACAAAGCGAGATAGACAACCCATCTCCCGCTTCGATCCGCCGGCTGTGCGAACGCCGCCCCTACCATTTGTAGGCAACCCTCACATTGTAGCTCCGCCCTTCTTCAAGCAGGCCGGCATATGCCGTCGTATAGGCCTTATCGAGGACGTTGGAGACACCAAGATCAACGGTAAGCGTCTCGAGGCCCTTTTCACTCGGGATCCACCGATAATACAGGTCATAGACAGAGTATCCCGGTGTCGCCACTTGCGAGGTGGAGACCTTGTCATTTGCCGCGGCGAACCGGCCGCGAAGTCCAAATATACTGTCTAGCGCCGTTGCATTGTAGGAAAGATCCGCCACGAAGGTCAGCGGCAGGTTGTTGGAAAGATACTCTCCAGTATCCCTGTTTTCAGCCTCGACATAGGAAAGACCCAGCTTCGCCGTCACCGGGTGGAGCTGATAACGGGCATCCACTTCGAAGCCGCTGAGGCGAGCGTTCGGGATATTCACATATTCCGTCGTCCCCGCGAAGATATTGACGTCCTGGGTAATGAAGTCATTGCCTTCGCTGATGAACCATGATCCCTTTACCGACATTTCGTCTTTATCGGCGATGACATCATCAAAACTGATCCCAGCGCCAATTTCGAATGTCGTCACCGTTTCCGGGCGAAGGTCCGGATTGGGGATAAAGAAATTTGCCGGGAAAAAGGGCGGGACGGCCGGAAAATGCTGGCCCGAGGCATAGAGTTCCGTCAGGTTAGGCGCCCGAAAAGCCTGCGCCAGGCTGCTGAAGAACATGATATTTTCGGTCGGCAAGTAACTCATTGAAATCTTGGGCGAAACCTTGTGCTCGCTCTGGGAATTGCCGGCGTCATCGCTGCTGCGGTAGGAATCGAACCGCGCCGCTGGAATGATCAGAAACCGGCCCGCAGATGTCATCACGTCGATTTCATCTTGCAGGTAAAAGCCATAGTTGGTGGCATCCGCATTCGGCACGCCAGGCCGTGTGCCGCCGCCGGTGATCGTACCCGTCTGCTCGTCGTGATAAATTTCGAAACCATAGGAGAATATATGTTTTTGGGACTCACTCACGGAAGCGACGGTTTGGTTGTCAGCGGTGAAACCAATGGTATCCATATCCCGGGTTTGCACGCGTCCCAGATTCGTTCCGGAAATATCCTCTTCGCGAACGCTTGTCGTGTTGTAATAGAGATGCAGCTTCGGTTTCAGCCAGCTGTTGCCGGGATCCTCAAACTCATATTTTAGGCCGAACTGGTTGTCGGTTACCTTCTTGTCGACGACAGGGTTGGAGGCCGTGATCGCGCCGCCGCCGTTGTTCGGCTCCTGCCCGTCGTTATTCAGGCCCTGATAAATGAATTTCACGCTGTTGAAATCATTGAGGCTGTAGCCGATCTTGAACGTCCCCGAGAGCAGGTTGTCCTCGGCAATCAGCTCACTTCCGTCTCCCTGCCGGATATTGCCGGAATTACGCAGCGCCGCTATGCCGATGATATCCAGCGCACCCGTGCGGCCATAGGCCGATATGACCGGCGAATATTCCTCATTGGCCGTCCGGTAACCCATCGAGGTGTAGACACCGAAATCCTGACCGGGCTGCAGCATGTCAGCCGCATCCTTGGTGTCAAAGGCCAGTACGCCACCGATGGCCCCGCCACCGTAAATCGCCGAGGACGCACCTTTAACAATTTCCACCCGCTTCAGAAGCGACGGGTCAACGAAAAACCGGCCATCATGCGCCGCCTCGAAATTCTGTCGCCGCCCGTCGATCAGGGTGATAATTGCTTCATTGTCAAAACCGCGAATGGAAACCGTCTGTCCGTTCCGGCGCGGCCCGTTGGCGACCTCCACTCCCGGCGTAAATTCAAGCAGGTCGCCCGTATCCCCGGCAAGCGCATTGCCGGGCGCGTCCGTCTCGATATTCGATGTCATTACCGGAACATCGAAGGAGGATTGCGGCGTGCGGGTGGCATAGACCGTAACGGCGTCCAGTGACACGGCAGGCGTATCGTCCGCGGCCGCGGAATAGATCGGCGTAAGGGATGTCGTGCAGAGAAGAATGCCCAGACAGGCAGGCGGCAGAAGTCGACGCATAACAACAACTTTCTTTTGTGTCGCGTTTGCTTGCTGCCTGGCTGCCGGTGGTACCGGTTCGCTGGGTGGCGGGCTAGTTGCTTATTTCGTTAAAATCAGTTTTCCGTTTCCAGTAAGCCGCAACTTGTAAAATTCACTGTTATGAACGATCGTGAGTTCCTTGCCGCGGGCAAACAAATCGCCACTTTGCAAGGTTTCATCCACAAGCATAATCATCCGCTTGCTGGTTTTGCGACCGGATTGATTATCCAACATGTTTCAACCGTTCTTCTGTTCACATCTACAATTTATGGCCTTGTTATAGGAATGATTATCAATAGCGTTTGCAAGAGTCAATGGTGTTTTTGCGAATTATTATCAATAAATTAGTTTCTGGATGATGAAACGCGTCGGGAATGGGCGGTCCCTAATTACCGAATGGCAGTCCTCTATTCCACAGAGGCAATTGCCGTTTGAAATCCGGAATAAGACGGTTGGTCGACGGCAACCTGCGTGACGACGCTCTGTCGGAGGTACTCGGCGAGACCCGGAGCGTCAAGGGGTATCGATCCATCGCGAAGCTTGTCGACAAGTCGCCATTGTAACGAGCAAAAATCTTCGTCACTTTGGAAAAACTTCTGCAGGAACTCTGTTTGGGCGGCATGGTGTCCGGCCCCATATTCAAGCTCGCGAAGCACAATATCAAGCGAATTGGCCCCTACGCGGGCGAGGAAACGGTTCCGCCCCGTCGTCGCGCTCATGACCTGTTCGCGCAAAAAATTCCGCACACTTGCAAGGAGCTCACCGGTTCTGGGCATATCGGCAGAAAGGCTAATGGAGGCCGCCTCCGGAAGTGTCACCGACCCAGGAATCAGAAGATTTACGCAATCAACCTGACATTCGGAACTGCGCCGCCCGATCGCCGGATATTCAACGCCGACTGTGGGTTCCCGGCGATATCTCTCCCCCATTCTAAGGCAGCCGACCGCCCACCAGAAAGATCCGAATATCTCCCAGAAACGCACATGCGCGGGATCGATCTTCTTTCCGCTCTCCGCCTCATATCCGGCGAACAGATCCTCACGCATCCCGAAACCGCCGACCGGAAACTCACTGCGCCCGAACCGCCAGGAATTCGTGCAGATCCAGCCAAGATCACGCATCGGATCACCGATATGCGCGACCTCCCAGTCGAGGACGGCAACAACCCCGTCATCGGGCGTGATGATGAGATTGCCATTGCGATAGTCGTTATGCACAAGACAGGATTCATGGCGCGTCGGAAGGTTTTCAAGCAGCCAGCGCGCCGTAAAATCGATCATCGGCTGGGGCGTCTCAAAAGACTTGTAATTATCCCACATCTGATGGATGAATTTCTCCGGCGTCAGAACCTCAAGCTTCTCGCGCAAGCCTGTCGTATCCAGGTCTATGTTATGAATTCGGGCGAGTATCTGCCCGCACTGATACGCCAGTTGAGGCCGGACTTTCGCGAAATCCTCGCCCCGCGCGATTTTCGCCCCCAACGTCTCACCGTCGATCCATTCCATGATGAAGCCCGCCCCGAGCCCGTCCTGTTCTGTCAGGACATAATGGACTTCGGGGCCCGGCACGCCGACCCTGCCCGCTTCCGTCATGAGCCGCGCCTCCACTGCGAGACCGGGGCCGATGTCGGATTCACCGACGCCTTCCGGCGCGCGGCGCATGGCGAGCCGGACCTCGCCGCCGGCCGTCTCGACGATCAGGCGGTAGGTTTCCTGGCTCGCGCCACCGGAAAGCCGTTCGCAGGAATGGAGGCGCAGGAAACCGCCGACATGCGCCGCCAATACTTTCTCGAGCCGTTTGTCGAAACTCTCCTCTGCTGTCGGCATATCCTTCATCCGATGCGGTATATCAACGGATTATTCCTGCACGCCCTTGGGCGCGCTTTGCTTCATAAAGCCGAACATATAGCCGGCGACGCGGCGCATCTGGATTTCCTCCGCCCCCTCGGTGATGCGGTAGCGGCGGTGATGACGGTAGATATGCTCGAACGCCTTGTAGCGGGAATAGCCCATGCCGCCATGGACCTGCATCGCCTGATCGGCGGCATTGCAACAGAGACGGTTCGCCCAGTAATTGCACATGGACACCTTGTCAGAGACACTGAACGCGCCATATTCGTCCATCATCCAGGCGGTCTTGTGGATCAATGCGCGGAGCATCTCGCATTGCGTTTGAAGCTCAACCAGAGGGAACTGTATCCCCTGATTGGTCGCTAACGCCTTACCGAAGGGTTTGCGTTCCTTCGCGTAAGCCACTGCCTCGTTGATGCAATATTGCGCAGCGCCAAGGCTCGACGCCGCTTGCCGGATGCGGTTTTCATTGAAAAAATGCTGCACCACCTGAAGGCCGCGCCCCTCTTCACCCAGGATCGAGCTATGCGGTACCCTCACTTGAGTGAGCGAGATATGGGCGTGATCCGTCGGCATGTTAAACGTCCAGAGGAATTCCTCCACCTTGAAACCTTCCGTATCCGTCGGTACCAGAAAGCAGGTAATTCCGTACCCGTCGCCCGCATTTCCTGACGTGCGCGCGAAAATAAGGTCATGGCTGGCGGTATGAATGCCGGTGTTCCAGGTTTTCTCCCCGTTAATGATCCAGTCGTCGCCGTCGCGAACGGCGGTCGTCTCCATATGCGTTGCGTCAGATCCGTGATTGGGCTCGGTGATGCCGAAGGCAAACCGCCGCCGTCCCTGCAGCAAATCCTCGATCCATTCGTCCTTTTGCTGCGGTGATCCGTAGGCCAGCATGAGCAGGACACCCACATTATTCCCGACGATCGAATGCTCGTTCTGCAGATCATTGTGAAGACCAAGGCCTTTTGTCGCGAAATGCTCCCGAATAACGGCCATGCCGAGATTGGTGCCTTCCTGCCCGCCATATTCGCGCGGCAGCGGATACCGGAAATGGCCCGCCTTGTCGGCGCGCCGCTTCGCTTCATGAAGCAGCGCCTCCCAGTCCGCGTTTGGCAGGCCGTCGCGGTCCCAATCCGTACGGGCATCCTCCCGGCGGTGATCGAAAAAGCGGATGTTGTCGTCCTGCTCTTCCAGCGGCTTGATTTCCTTCTCGATAAAGTCATCGAGCGTTTTGAGGTAACGAACAAGTTCTTCCGGTAAATTGAAATTCGTCTCGTCTGCCATCGCCCTGCCGTCCTTTTTTTAGTTGAGTTTTTTGAACGTAATTCAGCTTAACCGGAACGCCGTGTAAATCAATGACGGAAATATTCACGTCGCGTGCCGCCGCCCCATCATTTAATAGCCTTTGCCAAATCTATTGCGCATCACGCATAGTGTTCATTATCATGGTAGCTTCGCCAGACGTCGCATGCGACGGCGGCAATTTTCCGGAACTATGGAGAGGGGCCGGATACCGGTTGAAACCCGGAAGAGAAGAAACAAGAAAAACAAAACGAATTTGTCCCTGAATAAAAAATCAGAATAAGCGGAGAGGCAAAAAATGAATCTTGATGGTATCACAGCTGTTGTCACCGGCGGCGCATCGGGACTTGGCGCGGCGACAGCGCGGAAACTCGCGAAAAACGGTGTAAAAGTCGGAATTTTCGATCTCAATGAAGAAAAGGGTATGACGCTCGCCAAGGAAATCGGCGGCGTCTTCGCCAAGGTGAATGTCACCTCCGAAGAAGATGTTGATGCCGGCTTTGCCGCCATACGCGCCAAACTCGGACAGGAGCGGATCCTCGTCAACTGCGCCGGCACCGGCAATGCCATCAAGACCGCGAGCCGTGACCGCGAAACCGGTGAAATCAAGCACTTCCCGCTCGATAAGTTCGAACTGATAATTCAGATCAACCTCATCGGCACCTTCCGCTGCATCGCGAAATCGGCCGCCGGAATGATGACCCTTGATCCGATTGACGGCGAACGTGGCGTTATCATCAACACAGCCTCCGTCGCCGCGGAAGACGGCCAGGTTGGGCAGGCCTCCTACTCCGCATCCAAGGGCGGCGTTGTCGGCATGACATTGCCTATCGCCCGCGACCTCGCGCAGGAGCTTATCCGCGTCAACACGATTTTGCCCGGCATCTTCGATACACCCCTGTTGCAGGGCGCACCCGAAAAGGTGAAGGCCGCGCTTGCCGCTCAAGTTCCGAACCCTTCCCGCCTCGGCAATCCGGACGAATACGCATCTCTCGCGATCGAGATGTGCCGGAACGGATATTTCAATGGCGAAGACGTCCGCCTTGACGGCGCAATCCGCATGGCACCCCGCTAAATTAATCAACAAAGGATCAGGAAAATGACCGACGCATATATCATCGACACCTGCCGCACGCCGCGCGGCATCGGCAAGGTTGGCAAGGGCGCCCTCGCCCATCTGCACCCGCAGCACCTTGGCGCCACGGTTCTCAAGGCTCTCGCCGAGCGGAACAGCCTCGATACTTCGCAAGTCGACGACATCATCTGGGGCACCTCAACCCAGGTTGGCAAACAGTCGAGCGATCTTGGCCGCATGTCGGCCCTCGCCGCCGGATACGATATCAAGGCCTCCGGCATGACGCTGGACCGTTTCTGCGGCTCCGGCATTACCACCGTCAATCTTGCCGCCGCGCAGATCATGTCGGGCATGGAAGATCTGCTGATCGCGGGCGGCACCGAGATGATGAGCTATACGGCTTCCATCGCTGATCCCAACACGCCGTCGATGCTCGACAAGGGCAATCTCGAACTGCGGGAAATTCATCCGCAGTCGCAACAGGGGGTCTGTGCGGATGCGATTGCCACCCTTGAAGGCATTGACCGCAAAGCCGTCGACGAACTCGCCGTCGAAAGCCAGAAACGCGCCGACCGGGCGATAAAGGAAGGCCGGTTCGACAGGTCGCTCGTACCCGTGAAGAATCCCGATGGTTCCATTGCCCTCGACAGAGAAGAATTTCCGCGTCCCGGAACGACAATGGAGAGCCTTTCGAACCTTCGGACCGTCTTCGATATGTTCCGCGATATCGCTGTCGATGAGACCGGCGAGACATATGGCAGCCTGATCACGCGGAAATATCCGGAAATCAAGAAGTTTAACCATGTCCATCATGCGGGCAATTCCTCGGGCGTTGTCGACGGCGCGGCGGCGCTGCTGCTCGCATCGGAGGATTATGCGAAGAAGCATAACCTCAAACCCCGCGCCCGCATCGTCGCCACGGCGAATATGGGCGACTGCCCGACGCTGATGCTGAACGCGCCGGTCCCGGCGGCGAGAAAAGCTCTCGCCCGCGCCGGTCTGACGCCTGACGATATTGATCTGTGGGAGATCAACGAGGCCTTCGCCGTCGTCGCCGAAAAATTCATCCGCGATCTGAAGCTCGACCGGGACAAGGTCAATGTCAATGGCGGGGCGATGGCGCTTGGTCATCCCATCGGCGCGACCGGATCGGTCCTCATCGGCACCTTGCTCGACGAGCTGGAACGGCAGGACAAAAAGCTCGGTCTGGTGACGATGTGCGCCGCCGGCGGCATGGCACCGGCCATTATTATCGAACGTCTCGACAGCTAAAAATCCGCTTATGGGAAAATCTCCGGCGCCGACATGAGATAGGCGAACCCGTTGGAATATCGGGTTCGCTTTTTCTAACTTGGTTTCGCAAGGTGGAATGCCCGCACCGGAGCCTGTCGGAATTGCCGTTTGGCGTTTTTCCGAAAGCCTTACTTCAAGAGAAAACCTCGCCGACCGCCCCTTTCATCGCTTCGACAATTGCGTCGGCCTCGGCGTTGCTCAGGCAGAGAGGCGGCGCAAAGCCGATGATATCGCCTTGCGGCATGGCCCGCGCGATGACCCCGCGTTTCAATAGCGCGCCGGCCACCTTGCCGCCTGTCGCAAGGGACGGTTCGAAAAACCGTCGCGCATTTCGATCCTCAACAAATTCGACGGCGAGCATCAGTCCCTCGCCGCGGATATCGCCAACGTTCGGATGATCACCAAGTGCCTCCGTCATCGCTTTCTTGAAATAGCTTCCGACCGTGCCCGCATTTTCAACGACACCCAGTTCATCAATAAGCTTCAGATTGGCAACACCCGCCGCGGCGCCGATGGGATGCGCGGAATAGGTCCAGCCATGCCCGATCGGCCCGAGCTGATCCGTCCCCTGTTCCAGCACTTTCCAGACTTTATCAGACACGATCGAGGCAGAGAGCGGCGCATAGGCCGAAGTCAATCCCTTGGCGGAGGTTATGATATCCGCCTCGATCCCGTAGTGATCCGATCCGAACATACTTCCCAAGCGCCCGAAACCGGTCACCACCTCATCCGCGATCAGCAGGATATCGTATTTTTTCAGTACGTCCTGGACCGCGGTCCAGTAACCAGCCGGCGGCGGCACCAGTCCGCCCGTCCCGAGCACGGGCTCACCGATAAAGGCGGCAATGGTATCCGGCCCTTCTTCAAGAATGAGTTTTTCAAGTTCGTTCGCGCAGTGGGCGGAGAATTCCTCCTCCGAAAGCGACTGGTCCTCGCGCCGGAAATAATAGGGCGCTTCCGTATGGATCACCTGCGCAAGCGGCAGATCGAATTTCTTGTGAAACAGCTCTAACCCGGTAAGCGAGCCGGTCATCAGCCCGGAACCATGATAGCCCCGCCAGCGCGAGATGATTTTCTTTTTCTCCGGCCGCCCAAGGATATTGTTATAGTACCAGATGAGCTTGATATTCGTCTCGTTGGCGTCCGAGCCGGAAAGGCCGAAGTAAACCTTGCTCATATTCTTCGGGGCGCGGTCAATGATCATTTTCGAAAGGGTTATCGACGCCTCGGTGCCGTGCCCGACATAGGAATGATAGTAGGCGAGTTCACGCGCCTGCGCGGCGATCGCCTCGGCAACTTCCTGGCGGCCATATCCGATATTGACGCAATAAAGGCCAGCGAACGCATCGAGGAGCCTGTTTCCGTCGCGGTCGGTAATATAAACCCCTTCACCGGTTTTGATAATGCGGCTCGGCATTTCGCCGCGCGCGAATTGCGCGAGGTGCGTGGAGGGGTGGAAAAAGTTCTCGCGGTCCCAGAGGCTGAGTTGATCGTTTGTAAGCATTTGTCTCTCCTGAGTTAAATTCGGGGCCTAGGCCCAATCGCGGCAAACATATTTGATATCGGAAAAGGCCTCGATGCCGTGGCGCGAACCCTCGCGTCCGAGGCCGGATTGTTTCATCCCGCCAAAAGGAATTGGCGCACCGGTCACCTTGGTGCGGTTTACACCCACCATGCCAAATTCCAACGCCCGGCTCATCCTGTAGATGCGCGACGGATCCTTTGTATGCAGATAGGCCATCAGGCCATATTCCGTCGCGTTCGCCTGCCGGATAACGTCGTCTTCGCTATCGAATGGGGCAATAGCCGCGACAGGTCCGAAAGTTTCCTCCCGCATGATCAGCGCGTCGTCCGGCACGTCGGTGAGGACGGTCGGCGCGTAAAAAAGCGGGCCATTTTTAAGAATATTACCGCCGCAAGCAAGCCGGGCGCCCTTGGCAAGGGCATCCTCCACATGGCTTTGTTGCTTGGCGACAGCACCCTCGTTCATCAGCGGCCCGATGTCAGGGTCATTCACACCCTTGTCGACCGTGAGGCTCTGCGTCCGGCGGGTAAACTCGTCACAGAACTGTTCGTAAACGGGCCGTTCAATCAAAAACCGGTTGGCACCAAGGCAGTCCTGCCCCGACGTCGCAAATTTCGCGGTGATCGCCTCCTCGACCGCTTTTGGAATATCCGCGTCAGCAAAAACGATAAAGGGAGCATGTCCGCCCAGCTCGAGGCTGATGCGCTTGATCGTCGGCGCGCATTGGGAATAGAGCAGCCGCCCGATCTCAGTGGAGCCGGTGAAGGAAAGAGCGCGCACCCGGTGATCCGCTGTCCAAGCCCCGACAATATCAGCAGGCTCACCCGTGACGACATTGAAGACGCCCGCTGGAATGCCGGCCCGGTGCGCAAGCTCCGCCAATGCCAGCGCGGAAAGCGGTGTCTCCTTGGACGGATGCACGACGACCGCGCATCCGATAGCGAGCGCCGCGGCGGCCTTTCGCGTTATCATGGCATTTGGAAAATTCCAAGGCGTAACAAGCGCCGCCACGCCGAGCGGTTCAAGCCAGACTTCAATTTCCGCGTTGGGAAGATGGGATGTCACGCCGATGATGTCCGTGCGCTTTGCCTCTTCGGCAAAAAACTCGGCAAAGGACGCGCCATAGCTGATTTCTCCGCGGGCTTCGGAAATCGGCTTTCCCTGCTCCAGCGTCATGATCAGGGCAAGATCCTCCTGATGCTCCATCATCAGTCTGCCCCAGCGATTGATCACCGACGCTCTTTCCTGCGGCAGCCTAGCGGCCCAATCGGGAAATGCCGCGTCGGCAGCGTCAACCGCGGCTTCGCTTTCACGGGCTGAGAGGCTCGCAACTGTGGCGATCCGCCTGCCATCTGCGGGATTTAACACGCTCAGGGTATTGCCGTCCTCTGCGGCCACCCATTTTCCACCGATATAGGCAAACTCCCGGAGCAGCGATGGATCCGAGAGAAGGTTGATCTCTTCAACATACTCCAGCTTCTTGTGTTCCGCGTTCATGCCAAACTCTCCTTTCCTGCGTTTCAAGCGAAACCCTAGCTTTTCTCGCTCAGAAGGTGCTTTTGTATTTCCGCGCAAAGTCGGAGAAATTCTCCCCTAAAGAGCGTCCTGGCAGAAAAAGTCTCCTGGATTATTTATTGGGTTCATAAAGCTCGAGGGCCGGAACGGCGCGCGCCTTTACCGGTTTCGTTACCACGTAGGAATAGTAGCGCCGCAATCCGATATCCGAATGCAGCAACCTGTCGACAAGCCGTTGATAGGTATCGACGTCTTTACAGATAAATTTGACGATATAGTCGATCCCGCCACCGACGGCCCAGCATTCCGCTATTTCGGGTATGTCCTGAAGGGCATTTTCAAACTTCTCGAAATCACTGGCGCGGTGGCTATTGATTTCGGCTTCCATGAAAATAACCGAAAAGGAGCCGAGTATTTTCAGGGAGATCCGGGCACCGTAGCCTTCAATAATTCCGGATTCCTCCAGCCGCCGCAACCGTTCCCAGCAGGGCGTCGGGGACAGATTGACCTTTTCGGCGAGTTCCGTCTTGGTGATCCGGCCGTTGGCCTGCAAAACGGCCAGTATTTTCAAATCCCGCTCGTCGAGTCGAAGCGCCATTTTTCTTTCCAGTGTCATCGTGAAGAAGGCCTAGAATTGTCTTGCAATAAAATTCGGTCAATCTTTATATTGATGCATGACAATTTGGATTCCAAACCGTGACGAGTTATCCCGCCCGATCCATACCAGCCTCGTTTCCGCCATGAAGGATGCGATCGCTGACGGGCGGCTTGCCGTCGGCACGCAATTGCTCCCGCATCGCACGCTAGCCCATAAGCTCGGAATCAGCGTCCATACGGTGGGCAAGGCCTATGACGAACTCAAGCGGCAACGCCTGATTGACGGCCATGTCGGCCGGGGCACCTATGTGCTGGATCCCAATCTTTCGTCCAGCCAACCCTATCTGATGGAAAGGGGCGACGGAGAAATTATCGATTTTTCCATATCCCGTCCGCTCTTCAACAGCGTCCATATCGAGACGATGGAATCCGCCCTGAAATCGCTCCCTGACGCCCTCGACCACGATACCTATCTTGCCTGCCGCCCAAATGTCGGACAGCGCAAGCATCGCGAAGCGGGGGCCACCTGGCTTGCCGGCTGCCATCTCGAGGTTGGGGCGGATTCAGTCATCATGACCAACGGGGTGACTCATGGCATGGCGATCGCCCTTGCGGCCATTACGCGGCCGGGGGAGATTGTCGTCGCCGAATCAATCGTCCATCATCTGATGGTGTCGCTCTGCTCCTACCTGGGGCTCAGGCTTCAAGGCCTTGAATATGACGAAGAAGGTGTCCGTCCGGGCGCATTTGAAGACGCCTGCAGAAATCACGAGGTAAAAGTCTATTTCAGCGTACCGACCATCGCCAATCCGCTGACGACAATGATGTCGATGGAAAGGCGCAAGGAGCTCGTCCGAATCGCCCGCAAATATGACGTCCTTATTATCGAGGATGAAGCCTGGGGTCCGCTGATCAAGGATCGTCCAGACCCTATCGTCACGCTCGCGCCGGAACGGACGATATATCTCACCTCCTTCACGAAATGTACCGTCCCGGGACTTCGCACCGGATATCTCGTTGCCCCGGACAGCCTGATTCCGGCAATTACCGGGCGATTGGTGGCGTTCAGCTGGATGGCTACGCCCCTCATATCGGAACTGGCCAGCCGCTGGATAATGGATGGAACCGCCGACCAGCTTGTCCGCTGGCAACAGGACGCCCTATCCGAACGGTATAAGATCGTTGAAGAGGAAATGGGAGGGCTCAATTGGCGCGGCCATCCCAATTCCCTGCATTTCTGGCTTGACCTCCCGGCAGGATGGGACACGGCAACCTACGTGAATCACGCCCGTTCGCTCGGCATCGCCGTTGCGCCGACGCAACCGTTTCTGACGCCGAATTCTCCGGCAACGAACGCCGTCCGCATCGCCGTCGCCGGCACACGGGATCCGAAAAGGTTCCGCCGCGGCCTGTCGGCGATCCGCAATCTTCTGCGCCGCCCGCCAGAACCAATCACCCACACTCTGTAATTGTACTGCTACAATACTTTTATTGACTAGCAATACAATAATAGCTCATTCTCGCGACAACGGCGGCTGATACGGGGGTGTTGCTTGTCCGGCTATTCTCCATATCAACGCGATTTCCATGTCTAACGGGGCTGCTTGCGACCCGGTCAGTATAAAATATGCAGGCTAAAATTCGAATGAACTTCGATTAGGGAGAGAATCTGTCATGAAATTTTTCAATCAAAAATACCTGAGTGGCATTGCCATGGCGGCGGTATTCGCCGCAGGTATGTCGACCGCCAAGGCCGATACCTGGAAATATGCGTTTGAGGAAGCGATCACGGATGTTCAGGGTGTCTTTGCAACCAAGTTCAAGGAAGAACTGGAGAAAAATACTGACCACAAGGTCCAGCTATACCCCTACGGCACATTGGGTGAATCCGCGGATATTATGGAGCAGGCCCAGGCCGGCATTCTGCAATTCGTCGACCAATCACCGGGTTTTACCGGCTCACTGATCCCGGAAGCGCAAGTCTTTTTCGTCCCCTATCTGCTGCCCTCCGACACGAAGGAGCTCAACTCCTTCTTCCGCAACAGCAAGGCCATCAATGAAGATTTCAAGGACCTCTACGCCCAGCAGAACCTTGAGCTTCTGACCATGTTCCCCGAAGGCGAAGTGGTCATGACCACGAAAGAAGAAGTTCGCAGCCCCAGCGATCTGGATGAAGTGAAGTTTCGTGTCATGACGAACCCGCTTCTTGTGGAATCCTACAAGGCTTTCGGGGCGACCCCTACTCCGCTTCCCTGGGGCGAAGTGTATGGCGGACTGCAAACAAACATCATCCAGGGCCAGGAAAATCCTCTGTTTTTTGTTGATTCAACAAAAATGTATGAGGTAACGGATGTCATCACCTATGCCGGTCATAACAATTTCACCACGGCCGTCATGGCGAACAAGGAGTTTTATGACGGACTGAGTGATGAAGACAAGAAAGCCATCCAGGCCGCAACAGACGCTGCGTTCGAATATATTCTCGATTATCAGAAGGGATTGAGCGAACAGGCGATTGAGAATATCAAGAAAGCCAAGCCGGACATGAAGGTCGTCGTGTTGAGCGAAGAAGAACGCGCGCCTTTCAAGGCCGCCGCGGCAACGGTTGAAGAAAAATTCATCGAAATGACCGGTGATAGCGGCAAGGCAATCCTCGAACAGATGAAAGCCGATCTCAAGGCCGCGATGAAGTGATCATCGCCCTCCCATTTCACTGCCCGCCCGTCCCTTAAGGTGACGGCGGGCGGTGCCTTCCCAGTGCAAGGAGAGAGTTATGGCGTCATCCGAGGGAGATAAGAAGCAGTATAGATCGACCTTGCCGGGGTTTCTGGGCACGCTCGACACGTTTATCAGCCGTTTCGAGGCGCTAATTCTTGCGGGTGGCGTCATTTTGATGGCGGCAAACACAGTCATCAATGTTGTCTGCAGGTTCATTTTTCAATACAGCATCTTCTTTACCGAAGAGTTGAACCGCATTCTCATCATTCTGATTACCTTCGCCGGGATCGGCTATGCGGCGAGATACGGCCGTCATATCCGCATGTCGGCCATTTTCGACATCCTCTCGCCGCGATTGCGCAAAAACCTGATGATCGCCATTGCGATAATTACGGCGATTACCATGTTTGCGCTTTGTTATTTCTCGATTGGCTACATCATTAAAGTCGCCAGTTCGGGGCGCATTCTCCCGTCCCTGCAAATCCCCGTCTTTACTATTTTTCTCTGGGTTCCCGTTGGGTTCTTCGTCACCGGCATCCAATACGCACTGACAGCCGTCAAGAACATCACGGAGAAGGATATCTATCTCTCGACCCATGTGCTCGAGGGATATGACGACGATGAGCTTGAAGTGTGAGGTAGCGTATCATGGCTGTAAAAATTGCAACAATTATGATCGTTCTGCTTCTGGCCGGCTTTCCGATGATGGTGCCGCTGCTACTCGGGGCGTTCTACGGATTTTACGATCTGTTCAACGGGTTCGGAAAAATGGAGTTTATGGTCCAGCAAATGCTGGCCGGCATCCGTCCCGCCTCGCTTATCGCGGTCCCGATGTTTATTCTGGCGGCCGAGATCATGACCCGCGGCCAATCGGCAAACCGCCTTATTGATCTCGTCATGAAATTTATCGGTCATATTAAGGGCGGCCTCGCGGTCAGCACGGCCACCGCCTGCACCTTGTTCGGCGCGGTCTCCGGCTCCACGCAGGCCACCGTGGTGGCGGTCGGCTCCCCGTTGCGCCCGCGGATGCTGGAAGCCGGGTATAAGGATTCCTTCGTTCTCGCGCTGATCATCAATGCAAGCGATATCGCCTTCCTCATTCCACCAAGCATCGGGATGATCATTTACGGGGTCATTTCAAGCACGTCGATTTCAGAGCTGTTCATCGCCGGCGTCGGGCCGGGTCTTCTTCTGCTCGTATGCTTCTCCACCTACAGCATCGTCTATGCGACGATCAAGGGCGTTCCGACGGAACCAAAAGCAACCTGGAAAGAGCGGTGGATGTCGGCACGCAAGGCAATTTGGCCATTGGGTTTCCCGGTGATTATCGTCGGCGGTATCTATGGCGGCATTTTCAGTCCGACCGAAGCGGCGGCGGCCTGCGTTCTTTATGCGCTGATCCTGGAGATCATCGTATTCAAATCGCTTAAAATGGCGGATATCTATTCCATCGCCAAATCCACGGGCCTGATCACGGCGGTCGTGTTCATTCTTGTCGGCGCCGGGGCCGCCTTCTCCTGGGTTATCTCCTTCGCAAATATCCCGCAGGAAATCCTGAGTAGCGTCGGTATTGACAACATGGGCCCGAAGGGCGTGCTGGCGGTCATTTCCATCGCATTCTTTATCGGCTGCATGTTTGTTGATCCGATTGTTGTGATCCTCGTCCTGGTCCCGATTTTCGTCCCCGTCGTGGAGGCCGTCAATCTGGATCCGGTGCTTGTCGGCACGATCATCACGTTACAGGTCGCCATCGGCTCTGCAACACCGCCATTCGGCTGTGACATTTTTACGGCAATCGCTGTCTTCCGGCGGCCCTACATGGATGTGATACGGGGTATCTTTCCCTTTACCGTGATTTTGCTGTTTGTCTCTGCGGCGCTCATATTCTTTCCGCAGATCGCCCTGTTCCTGCGCGACCTGGCGTTTCGATAAGGCGGAGGTGTAAGAATGTTCAGTACAATACTTGTCCCCTCGGACGGATCAAAGGGATCCGATGAAGCCCTCCGCAAGGCGGTTGAACTGCAAAAAATTTGCGGCAGCGAGCTGATCATCGTGACGGTGTTTCGCCACCACAGCCTGCTGGAAGCTTCGATGTCCATGGTGCGGCCGGAACAGCCGGAAAATATGGATGACATTCTTCGCGAATATGCCAGGGAAGTTGCGGAAGCAGCCAAGAAATTTGCCCAGGATCTGGGAAGCACGAACGTCCGCGCCTTCGTGAAGAGCGGACAACCGGCACGAACCATCGTCGCTTTCGCCAATGACCATAATGCCGATCTGATTGTCCTCGGCAGCCGTGGGCAGGGCGATTTGGAAGGCTTCTTGCTGGGAAGTGTTTCACATAAGGTCACCAGCCTCGCAAACTGCCCGGTCATGGTAGTGAAACCATTGGCAACGGATACAGGAGGAAAAACCGCCGAAAGGACGCCGGTATGATGGCTCCCATGTAGTCAGGGAAAACTGATATCAGGACCGGCAAAACGACAGCTTTATGCACCATCTTCGGCTACGGCCGTTTGTTCCAACATAACGTTTCAGGTTACGCAAATGGTACCTTCAATTTCCCTGCTAGATATTCGTGACGCCCGCGCGAGGATCGCCGGCACGATCCGACCAACGCCCCTGATGATGTCCGAGTCCCTTTCCGAATTATCAGGATCGGGCGTCTGGCTCAAATGCGAGCATCTCCAGGTCACCGGCAGTTTCAAGGTGCGGGGGGCGACGAACGCGGTGCTCTCCTTGTCGGAGGATCAGCGCGCCAAGGGCGTCGTCGGTGTCTCCACCGGCAATCATGGACGCGGGCTCGCCTTCGCGGCGCGAAAATCCGGTGCAAAATGCGTTATCTGTATGTCGCAATTGGTCCCCGCCAATAAGGTGAACGCGATCAAGGCCGAAGGAGCAGAGGTCTGTATCACCGGCCGGTCGCAGGACGAAGCCCAGCAGGAAGTAGACCGGCGTGTCCGCGAAGAGGAAATGGTGATGCTGCCGCCCTTTGATCATCCGGATATTATCGCCGGACAGGGAACGCTCGGGTTAGAAATTCATGACGAGATGCCGGACCTGGAGACGGTCCTCGTTCCGCTATCGGGCGGCGGCCTTATCTCTGGGATTGCCCTTGCGCTTAAATCCCTGAACAGGAATATCCGCGTCATTGGCGTCTCGATGGAGCGCGGCGCAGCCATGGTCGCGAGCCAGAGGGCCGGACAGCCGGTCGAAGTTGAAGAATTGCTGACGCTTGCGGATTCTCTCGGCGGCGGCGTCGGTCTTGAAAACCGATATACGTTCGATATCGTCCGCGACCATGTCGACGAACTTATTACCATAAACGAGAAAGAGATTGCGGCGGCGATCCGCCATGCCTATTGGCGGGAAAAACAGATCATAGAGGGTTCCGGAAGCGTCGGCATCGCCGCCCTTCTCGCGGGGAAGGTTCGCAACCCCGGAAAATGCATCGTCCTGTTAAGCGGGTGCAACATCGACATGTCGCTTCATAAACGCATTATCGACGGGGAAGATGTCGATGTTGCGCGTGATGCGTCAATGACGGAGCGCGCCCATGCCTGAAATCAAGATATTGAACGAGGGCGATCTTCGGCACGCAGTCCAGCTGGATGCAGACGCGGTCAACTGCATCGAAAATGCCTTCGAGTTGCTCGCGACCAGGGACGTCGCCATGCCACCGATCCTCAGCATCCATATCCCGGAATATAATGGTGAGCTGGATGTGAAAACGGCCTATGTCCCGGGTATTCCCTCCTTTGCTGTCAAGATGAGCCCGGGCTTTTTCGATAACCCGAAACTCGGGCTTCCATCCGTCAATGGACTAATGGTCGTCTTTTCGGCGAAGACAGGTCTCGTCGAAGCGGTGCTGCTCGATAACGGTTATCTAACGGATGTTCGAACGGCCGCCGCGGGCGCGGTCGCGGCGAAATATCTGTCGCGTCAGAATGCGACGGTTGCCGGTATTATTGGCGCGGGAACCCAGGCACGCCTGCAACTTGAAGCTCTGCTTCTTGTCCGTAATATCGAACGCGCGATCATCTGGAGCCGCGATCAGGAAAAGGCGGAGGCTTGCGCTGCCGATTGTGATCAACATCTCGGGATAGAGACCGTTGCCACCTCATCCGTTAATGAACTTGCCGCGGCGAGCGACATCATCGTCACGACAACGCCGTCGACGGTACCCATCCTGAATGCCGAACATCTGCATGCCGGTCTCCATGTCACGGCGATGGGGTCGGACGCTGATTACAAAACGGAACTCGCGCCTGAATTCCTGATGGGCGCAGATCGTTATATCTGTGATCGGCTCGCGCAATGCCGAAAGCAGGGGGAGTTGCGGGGCGCCATAGAGGCTGGCCTGATAACAGAAGACACAGTCCTTCCCGAACTTGGCGAAATTGTCGCGGGCCGCGCCCCCGGCCGACGGTCCGAAACCGAAATCACGATCTGCGATCTGACCGGTATGGGCATTCAGGATACAGCAATTGCCGCGCAGGCCATGAAACGTTCCAACGCCAGCCAAACTGGCACCATTTTCCTTAGCTAGATATTTGAGGATCACATGCCAGACGTCATTCTTCCCTTTTCAAGATCGGAATATTCGGACCGCCTCACCAAAGCGCGGCAAAAAATGGCGGCCCGGAACCTCGATCTGCTGATCGTTACGGATCCGTCGAACATGGCCTGGCTGACCGGCTATGACGGCTGGTCGTTCTATACCCATCAATGCGTTCTGCTCCGGCTGGACGGCGAGCCGATCTGGTATGGACGAAAGCAGGATGCCAACGGCGCCCTCAGGACCGTCTTCATGAAGGAGGAAAATATCCTCTTCTATGCGGATCATTATGTGCAGTCGACGGAACGCCACCCGATGGATTATCTCAGCGAGATTATCGACGGAAAGGGATGGGGAAGTCTCAGAATAGGCGTTGAAATGGACAATTACTATTTCTCTGCCGCCGCATACCGCTCGCTTGAACAACATTTGCCGAACGCGAAATTTGAAAATGCGACCGGGCTCGTAAACTGGTGCCGCGCCGTAAAATCCGAACAGGAACTGGTCTATATGCGCCGGGCCGGGCGGATTGTCGAGGAGATGCATAAACGCATCGCCGAGCAAATTGAGCCCGGGATGAAGAAAAACAACCTCGTCGCCGAGATATTTGCAACCGCTATCCGGGGGGCGGACGGCTATGGCGGCGATTATCCTGCGATTGTACCGCTCCTCCCCTCCGGTTCCGATGCGGCGGCGCCGCACCTCACCTGGGATGACAAACCGTTCAAGACGGGCGAAGGCACTTTCTTTGAAATTGCGGGATGTTACCGCCGTTACCATGCGCCCTTGTCGCGAACCATTTTCCTCGGCAAACCACCGCAGGAATTTCTGGATGCGGACAAGGCTGTACAGGAAGGCATGGAAGCCGGCCTTGAAAAAGCCCGGCCCGGTTTTCTCTGTGAGGACATCGCCAATGCTTTCTTCGCCGTCCTTAAAAAATACGGAATAGTAAAAGACAACAGGACCGGTTATCCCATCGGAATAAGCTATCCACCCGACTGGGGTGAGCGAACCATGAGCCTACGTCCCGGGGACAAGACGGTTCTGGAATCCGGCATGACCTTTCACTTCATGACGGGTCTTTGGCAGGACAATTGGGGGCTCGAGACCACCGAAAGCATCATTATTACGGACAACGGGCCTGAATGCCTCGCAACGGTCCCGCGCGAACTCATTGTGAAAGACTAGGCGATGACTAGTTATCCGATTTCCCCAACTGTCGATTTTGAGCTGGATGGCGTTCAGCACGGCTATCTGAAGCTCCCCTACTCCCATGACGGATCGGCATGGGGGTCGATCATGACACCACTGACGGTTTTCAAGAATGGCGACGGACCGACCGCCCTCCTGACCGGCGGCAATCATGGCGACGAATATGAAGGCCCGATCGCGCTGTTCGGTCTGACGACGGAGCTGGATATCAACGAAATCAGCGGGCGGATTATCATTATTCCGGCGATGAACTATCCGGCTTTCCGGGCAGGCAGGCGCACCTCCCCCATCGATTCCGGCAATCTAAATCGCAGTTTTCCGGGGAATCCAAAGGGAAGCGTTACCGAGAAAATAGCCGATTATTTCCAGAGAAAACTGCTTCCGATGGCTGATTTTGTGATCGACATCCATTCAGGCGGCAAAACGCTCGACTTCCTCCCCTTCTGCGCTGCCCATATCCTGCATGACAAGGCGCAGCAGTCGAAATGCGTCGAGCTAATGCAGGCGTTCAATGCGCCCTATTCGCTTATGCTGCTCGAGGTCGATGCGACGGGAATGTACGACAGCGCGGCGGAGGAAATGGGGAAAGTCTTCATCTCTACGGAACTAGGCGGCGGGGGAAGTGCGGGGGCGAAAACAATCGCCATTGCCAGAAAAGGAATAAGAAACGCCCTCAAATCAGCCGGGATACTCGCCGACGAACAGGAGCGTGCGGACTCGATAAATCTCGACATGCCCGACAGCCGTTGTTTCGTTTCCAGCGAGACCACCGGTCTTCTCGAAATCTGCGCAGAGCTCGGTGACGAGGTCGAGGAAGGGCAGATCATAGCGCGCATTTACGACATCGAAAGAACCGGTGTTGATCCGGTTCTTTACCGCTGCCCGATGGACGGGGTATTCGCCGGCCGACATTTTCCGGGGCTGATCAGCCTTGGCGACATTATCGCCGTGATCGCCAAGAAATGCTGATGGGCAGGAAATCCGGCCGACAAGGGTTATTTTTGAATTGCCCGGACAATGCCAACAAGGATGCAGGCACCGATGACACCGGCAATGAGGTAACCGATCCAACCGCCGAAGGACACTCCCAATAGGCCGAAAAGGAAACTGGCAACCGCTGCCCCTATAACTCCCAATATGATATTGAAGAATATTCCCGTATTTGCTTTCATGAGCGCCGACGCGATCCAGCCCGCCACGCCCCCGATGATAATTGCTGCTATCCAGCCTACTCCTGCTCCGCTCATTCTCAGCCTCCCTGTTTAGCAATATATGACGTCCCTTAAACGAACAACGTGTCAAACGAACAACGTGTCACAATTGTGCAGATTTGGCAATTTTCATGCTGCCCAAAGGTGTCAGACGTCAAAATTCTTCGGAAGCCGGCGAAAACGACGCGGACTTTCAACCCCGCCTCATTGAGTTATGAATATAATTACCCGGAATAAGCTCTTGGTGATATCCAGTTCCACGGTTAATCTGATCTTAGGAAACTGGGTATAAGTTACGGTAATTTAAGGGTAAAGAATGAGTATTTTCGATCTATTGGCGCAGATCTTAAACGTTAAGACTATTTTTCGGTTTATTCTTCTCGCTTTACTTCCCGCCGCCCTGTTTTATATCGTGTCTATCCTGACGCTCAAGGGCGCTGGTTTTAATCTTGTCGAGATATTGAGAGATCCGGCGCAACAAAGCGAAAAATCCAGTTTTCTGGGGTTTTTATCAAACATTGGCGTCTGGATTTGGGTCTCTTCAGCCGCAATCTGTTTTTTCGCCGCCGCCACGGTTAGAGACACCAAATCAAACAGCAAACGCAAAGAGCTTCTTTTACTGGTGGGAACATTTTCGCTATTGCTGGCGGTCGACGACCTCTTCCTGATCCATGATCGATATATCAATGAATATTTGTGCTATGCTGTATATGCATTTCTCGCCCTGGCTCTGATGGTACGGCATTACCGGACAATCGCTGAAATCGACGGATTTGCCTTCCTGGCCGCCGGCTCACTTCTTGCGTCATCCATCATGACCGACCTGATTCAAGATCATATTACACTGCGATATTCCTATTCCCAGGTTTTCGAAGAAGGCTTCAAATTCATGGGAGCGGCCGCCTGGCTTTATTTCAGCTTCCGCATTGCAGCGGATTCAAAGCGCGCTGTAACGGAGAAGAGCCGCTAATTAGAACGCCATAGAAATGGCCGGCCAATCGCGGCGTCTTGCTGCGTGGTCAATTTTGACGATGCAACCCCCGGGGTTCAGACAGAGGTTACGCGCTAATTCTCAGTCCGGAGCCGAGATTTTCGGGTGCCTTGTGGAATTTCCCGTCCTTCATGATGGCGACCAGCCGATTCTTGTCCTGCAAAACTTTCACGTCCCGCGACGGATCGCCGTCGACGAGCAGCATATCCGCAAGATAGCCTTCGCGTATCATCCCGAGTTCATCGCCCATCTTCATCATCTGGCCGCCAATCTTGGTTCCCGCAAGGATGGCCTCCATGGGGGTAAAGCCAAGCATATCGACGAAATATTCCAGATCCTTGGCGTTCGTGCCCATCGGCGTCCAGGCAAATCCATAGTCCCCACCGATCGCAATACGAATACCGCGTTTATGCATTTTCTTCATGCTCTCGATGGCGTTCTCCAACTCGCGCTCATAGGCGATGGTCAGAGGGCTTCCGGGTTTAATGCCGTAATCGCCCGCATTACGGGCCGTGTTGATCAGCCAGGCAAGCCCCGGGGCGACAATATGTTTGTCCTTGGCCGCCTCCAGCATATCCAGCGCTTCCTCATCCGTGAAGGACGCATGATATATGGTTTCAATGCCGTGTTTCACGCAGAGCTTGATCGACTCGGCGGACCGCGCATGCGCCGCAAGCGAGCGGCCGCGACGACGGGTTTCGGAAACCGCCATGGCGATTTCCTCATCCGACATCTGGTTCTCTTCCGCACCCATGCCGGCGACTTCTTCACCCGAAAGATTGAGCTTGATCGTATCGTTGCCCCATTTGATCATCTCCCGGACCCTTCTGCGGACTTCTTCCGGCCCGGAAACGACGATGCCGAGGTTCAATCCTTCATGCTGGATATGCGGCGGGGACGCATCGCCGAGACCACCGGTTGTCGTGATTTCCGGGCTGGCGGCCGTATAGCGCGGTCCGGGAAACCGCCCCGCGTTGATTGCATCGCGGATCACAACGTCCAGTCTTGGTTTCGCCGCCGCGGCGCCCCGCCCCGCCGTAAAACCGGCGTCGAGCACAATTTTCGCCATTTCAACGCAGACCAGCACATGTTCTTCCAGGGGCATCATCTGGATCGGATCGACCCCCGGCGCGTTGTTCCAGCTCAAATGCAAATGGGAATCGATCAGACCCGGCATCAGGGTCATTCCGCGCCCGTCGATGCGCTGTCCGCCGTTGCTGTTCCAGCTTGAGCCCATCCCCGAGCGGTTGATGGCTTTAATACGATTGCCCGATACCGTTACCTCGCCGGTATAGGGTGCCTCCCCCGTGCCATCAAGAATGCGGACATTGCTGAAGATGATTTCTGAACTACCGTTGTTACGGCTGCTTGTGCCGCTCCAGTCCGTGAAGATGTTTTCGGCCATGATATAGTCTCCCTAACTATTGCTGTTGGCGTCGAGATGGGAACGAAGTAATCGGGCAGCGGTCTCCGGGGCCTCCATCATCATCCAATGGGCCACGCCGGGCAGTATCTCGAGTTTTCCCGAGGGTAATTGCTGCATCATTTGCTGCGCCATGGCGACGGGTGCCACCGGATCGGCTTCCCCGGCAATAAGGAGTGTCGAACATCCGATTTTCTTCAAATCTGCTGCGGTGACGTCACTCAATGCCCGACAATGCGCGGCATAGCCGGCAGGGTCCTGCCGGAGCAGGCTTTCGCGCACAAATGCCGACGCCACGGGCTTGCCCGCCGAAACGCTTGCCTTTTGGATCACGTCGGCGATGCCGGCCATTCCCTCGCGCCGCGCGGTCGCGGCCCGCTCCAACAGACCCGCACGCGCGGCTGCCGGGGGTTCTGAAATCGGGCCAAACAACGTCAGGCTTTGCACCCGGTCCGGGTGCTCCATCGCCAGATACTGGCAGATAATCGTGCCCATCGAATGACCGACGAAATGCGCCGTCGCAATATCCGCCGCCTTCAGGCAATCCAGCACTGCCGCGACCAACCCCCTGATACCCGGCCGTCCCGGCCGCAAGGGCGAGCGTCCGGCCCCCGGCAGATCGGGGCGCAGCACACGGTACCCGTCCATCGATTGCATCAGTGTCTGAAAACTGTTGGACGTGCCACCAAGCCCATGGATCATCACCACGGCGCCCCCCTCGCCCTGATCCTCGACTTTCATGCTACCGACCGAAAAATCCGTCATTTTCTAGTAGGCCTCCACCGGATTTTCAAGCGTCCCGATCCCGCCGATTTCGATCCGCACCTTATCGTCCGGCTGCAGGTATTTCGGCGGATTGAATCCGATGCCGACGCCGGCCGGCGTGCCGGTGGCAATAACATCACCCGGCTGCAAGGTGATGCCGTTCGAGATTGCGGCGATGATCGTCGGGATATCGAAAATGAGCAAGCCCGTGTTGGAGTCCTGCCGCAGCTCATCATTAACCCAGCATTTCACCGACGTATCCGCAAGATCGATCTCGTCGGCGGTAACGGCCCAGGGCCCCATCGGACAGAAGGTATCCTGGGATTTTCCGATCAGCCACTGACTGTGATAACCCTGCAAATCCCGCGCGGTAACGTCATTGACAATGGTATAGCCCCAGACATGATCGAGCGCATTTTCCTTCGCGATATTCCGCCCGGACGTACCAATAATCACCGCAAGTTCCGCTTCATAATCAATGGCCGTCGACACCGAGGCATCGAGGCGGATCGCCGCACCGGGACTGACAACCGTCTCGGGCAGTTTTGAGAAAACGATCGGCGCTTCCGGCACTGCGCCTTTGGCGGCGGAGCTATCGAAGCCGGAGGCGGCGAATTCATGCGCATGTTCATAATAATTCTTGCCGACGCAAAAGATATTGCGGGCGGGACGCGGAACTGGCGCCAGCAATTCGACCTCTTCCATTGCTACCGTTTCAAGAACCGACGGCAACGGCCGACCGATCAGCGAGACAACCCCTTCTCTGGCGGCGACATCTTCGGGAAGGTCCAGGCATTCCATAGCGCTCCCGTTGTTGATGACACGGCCGACATGAGCCCTTCCCTTCCAGTTAAAAACGGCGAATTTCATATTTTACCTTTCTGATTGTCGTCGGGAACAAGCACGGTCGATCCGGTTGTCTCGCGTGCCTCCAGTGCGCGGTGGGCGTCTGCGGCCCGCGATAGAGGAAACCGCTGGCCGATCTCTATCGAAATGATATGCTGGTCAATCGCGTCGAACAGGCGTTTCGTGATCGCCGCGACCTTCTGTGGCGTGTCCGTGTAATGGCCGAAGTTCGGCCGGGAAATTGTTGCGGATTTCGACGCGAGTGAACTGATATCACGCACACCGATATCACCGGAGGCTTGGCCGAAACTCACAAGATGACCACAGGTCGCGAGGGCCGCCACCGAGTGATCGAAGCTGTCCCGGCCCACCGCATCATAAATGACATCCGCGCCATGCCCCCGTGTGAGCGCCTTCACCTGATCTTCCAGACTTGCCGCACCCGGCAAGAGGACATGATGCGCACCCGCCGCCCGGGCGATGCGCGCCTTTTCCTCGCTGGATGTTGCGCCGATAACCGTCGCGCCAAGATGGTTCGCCCATTGACAGAGAATGCGGCCCACCCCGCCCGCCGGCGCATAAACAAGAACGACATCACCCTTTTTGACCGGATGCACCCGATGCAGCAGAAATTCCACCGACATGCCTTTCAGCAAGGCTGCCGCCGCCGTGACATCATCGATCCGGTCGGGCAAGGGAACGACCAGCGCGGCCGGCATTGTGCGCACGGTGGCATAGGCGCCGACCGGTGGGCAGGCATAGCCGACCCGTTGCCCAGCGGACAAATGGCGGACGCCGGAGCCAACGCTTTCGACAACCCCCACCGCCTCCATTCCGGGGACGCCGGGCGGCTTCAATAGATTGAAATATCCGGAGCGGCAATAGACATCGATATAATTGACGCCGATTGCGCTCTGACGGAGACGAACTTCGCCGGGCCCCGGCGGAGGCGCAATTACCTCCACGGGCTGCAGTTCCTCTGGTCCGCCATACCGGTTGATCCCCATGGCCATGCCCGGCAGGCCGGCATTACTGGCGGTCGCGGTCGATCTCGTTAATGGCCGGTCTGACGACAGCGATCCCGACCTCTGTCGTTCCAATCGCATCCGCACGGCCTCAAACCCCGCTTGATAAACCCCTTCGGCGACAAGCTGCTCAAGCTCCTTCTCCCGCCCCTTTGGCGTATCGAAGCGCGATGACCAGGACCAGAAGGTGCCATTTCCATCGGTCACCGGTTTCAGGGAAACCTCGGCGATATAATTGTGAAGCGGTATTTCGCTTTCCACAATCGCATAACGGAAGCTGTGATCCTCGTCGGACATGGACAGGAGTTGCTCGCGCAGATGCGCACCTTCGGTAAGCTCAAAATTACGGACGGCGCTTACCTGGTCGGTGCGCTTGCCGCCGTCCAGGCGGCTTCGCCGGACAGCCGGATGCCAGCGGTCATGGCCGTTGAAATCGCGCAGAATTTCCCAGACCGCCTCGATCGGAGCATCAATGACAGTACTGCGGCGGACCGAAACCAAATCAGCCTCCCAACCGGCTCTTTAGCGATGTCAGACCACCCAGAAAGACATTCGTGCCGATTTGCTCGACCAACTCGTCCTCCCGCTCCGGCGCGCAGTCAAATTCCGCCGACCATTCCGCAAAAGTCTGACCGCCGTCGGTAACCGGAATGAGACGGAGGGTCGCAATATAGTTTTCGACACCCATCGGGCTTTCCAGGATCGCGTAGGAACAGCTGTAGTCAAAATCAGAAAGCGCCAGAAGCTTTTCCCGGATAAAACCGCCGTCTTCAAGCCGGAAGGCACGGACACAGCCGATCTTGTCGGATGGCAGGCCTTCCTCGATGCGGCTGTCGACGACAAAGTCCGTCCAGGCTGGCAAGGCGTTGAAATCGCGGACAACGGACCAGACCCGGTCCGCCGGCGCCGCGATAACGGTGGAGGTGTAGACCCTTGCCATCCTTAATCGTCCTCGCTCTTGTCCGACTTGGCCGCCTTGGCAAGGCTTTGCGCATCCTTGGCGGAGCGGAAAATATCACCCATCTTGGTCACACCCGGGTTTTCAACGCCGATTTCCCGCATCATCTCGTCGATCAGCGGCGCCTGGGCCCGGTAACGGAGCGCACTTTCGATCACTTCGTCCGTGGGAGAACGGTGACCACTGCCAGCGCTGCCGCCCAACCCATCGACATGGAGGATCTTGATGCCATCGATATTCTCCATCGGTTTGACGCTCTCGCGCACGATGCCTTCCAGCCGGTCCAGCATCTTGGACCGCAGACGTCCAGCCCGCGCATCTTCGCTAAGGATGTTTTCTGCTTCATTCTGCAACCGTTGCGCTTCCGCCTGGACAGCGGCGGTAATCTTGTCGGTTTCCGCCGCAATTCTGGCCGTATCCGCGTCCTTCTCGGCCAGCAATCTATCGACGGCGGCGATCCGCTCCGCAATCACCGTTTCGCGGATCGTTGAGACCTTCTCGGTGGCTTCAACGGCCTTGGCTTCCGCCGCCTCGGTCAGGACACGGGCATCGGCGACCGCCGTCTGCTCCTTCAGGATCACGATCTGGCGCTCGATTTCTGCGAGCTCCAGCGCCTGGTCCCGCTCGATCTCCAGCCGTCTCAGATCCCGCTCTTTCAGGATACGCGCTTCGTCAAGGCCGCGATCCGACGCGATCCGCGCCCGCTCGAGTTCCTCCTGCGCCGAGATTTCATTTTCCTCGATCTGCTGGCGCAGGGAAATCTGTTGCGCGCGCAGCACCCGGTCGCGTTCGATGCGGGCCTTGTCGAGAACCTGTTCCTGGGCAATCCGCGCGGTCTCGATCGCCTTTTGCGCCGCTATCCTGGCGGTCTCGATCTGCTGGCCGCGTGCGATATCCCGGTTTTCCGTCTCTTCTTCCGCCATGATCCGGGCTTCCTGCAGCAGGCGTCCGGAAACAATACGCGCGCGTTCGACATCCTCATTCGCGGAAATTTCGGCCGAGTCAATTTCATGACGCTGCTGTATCTGCTTTTCCCGGATCATCCTGTCGCGGTCGATGCGGACAGCCTCCAGCTCCTGCTCCTGCGAAACGCGCATCTTCTCGATTTCTTCCTGCGCCTTGATTTCCGCCGCCTGCAAAGCCTTCTGCCGCGCGATTTCAATTTCGCGTGTTTTCTGCTCGTTCAGGATGCGAGATTTTTCCGCCTCGGCCTCCTTCTCAGAGCGGGTATGCGTAATTTCCGCCCGTTGCAAGGCCCGCATGGCCTCCAGTTCCCTCTCCTGATTGAGGCGGGAGCTTTCGCTCTCCTGCTCCAACTTTAGAGTTTCCTTTTCCGCCTCGAGATTGCGGGCGCGGATTGCAACGACGGAGGACTGCTCGATATCATTGCGCAGCTTGCGGCGGGTTTCGATCGTCTCGATCAACTGGGTAAGGCCTTCCGCGTCGAAGCGGTTAGCCGGGTTAAAGAATTCAAGCGCCGTCTGATCGAGATCGGTAATCGCCACGGCTTCGAGTTCGAGGCCGTTTCGCGCCAGCACATCGGCCGCCCGTTCATCGACGCGGGTTACAAAATCGCCACGCTTTTCATGCATTTCATCGAGAGTCATTTCCGCCGCGACAGACCGCAGCGCGCCAACGAACTTGCCCGAAAGGAGGTCGGTCAAGGCTTCTGGCGACATGGTCTTCCTGCCCAGAGTCGAGGCCGCCGCCGCGACCGCCTTTTTCTCCTGGATGACACGGACGAAGAATTCAGCCTCGATATCAACGCGCATGCGGTCCCTGGTGATGACCGCGTCTTCCTTCGTCCGGGTCACCGGAATGCGAACCACATTCAGATTGACTGGCGTCACCTCATGAATAATCGGCAGCACCAGCGCGCCGCCGTTTATCACAACGGTTTCACCGCCGAACCCTGTCCGCACAAATGCGACTTCCTTCGTTGTTCGATGGTAAAGCCAGTGAAGAAGATAGGCGACCACGGCGATGACAATGATCGCTATGATAAGCCAGAGAATTGTCGAGCCAATTACGCTGGTTGTCATTCTTTCAACCTCCCTTAACCTAAGCTCAATGCCTTGAAGGCTTGTGTCTGCTTCGTCAGCGCCACTTCCGTCGGCAACCGTTCCATGGAGGACGCGCCGTAGAAGCCGTGGCATGATTTCGCGTTGTCGAGAATATACTGTGCATCCGCCGGCATCGACACCGGTCCGCCATGGACCAGCACGATGGCCTCGGGATTGACGTCGAGGGCCGCCGCCGCCCAGCGGTCAACCAATGCCGGGCAATCCTCCAATTTGAGCGCTGTATCCGCGCCGATGGAGCCTCCGGTCGTGAGCCCGAGATGACAGACAATAATATCCGCGCCCGCCGCCGCCATGGCGGCAGCGTCCTCTTCGCAGAAGACGTAGGGCGTCGTGAACATATCTTTTTCATGCGCGAGGCGGATTAGGTCCACCTCCTGTGAATAGGACATTCCCGTTTCCTCAAGATTGGCGCGGAACGTCCCATCGATCAGGCCGACAGTCGGAAAGTTCTGAATTCCGGAGAAACCGATCGCCTTTACTTGGTCGAGATAATTGTCGAACTGACAGAAGGGGTCCGTGCCATTGACGCCCGCGAGTACGGGGGTCTGCTTGACGACGGGCAGAACCTCACGCGCCATTTCCATCACGATCTCGTTCGCATTGCCATAGGCGAGCAACCCTGACAATGACCCGCGACCCGCCATGCGGTAACGGCCGGAATTGTAGATCACGATCAGGTCAATCCCGCCTGCCTCCTCACATTTGGCCGACAGGCCGGTACCCGCCCCGCCCCCGATAATCGGAAGTCGACGTTGTTTCATATCCTGAAATTTCTTGACCAGTTCCATCCGTTCAATACGCGGCATGACGCTTACTCCTTGCGGTTGGATGAATTTCTTCCAATGCGTGAATGACAGCCTGGGTGAACGCCGGATCATTGATATGATAGGGCGTTCGGATCAGGCGGCGTTGGGGGGTTTCCCGAAAATTGGTGGCCAGCGCTTCAAATAGCGCGCGATTGGCCTCGGGGGAATAGAAGGGTTGTCCCGGCGCATCCAGCGCCGAAACGCCACCTTCCGGGATCAGGAACCGCACCGGCCCCATCATCCGGTTCAGTTTGGCCGCGATCCATTCCCCCATGCGCGTGTTTTCTGCTGGCGTGGTGCGCATCAGGGTGATCTGCGGATTATGCTCGACGAATGTGCGGCCGCGATACCGCTCCGGCACAGTCTCCTTCGCACCGAAATTGACCATATCGAGGGCGCCAACCGATCCGACATAGGGAATGCGCGTGCGGATGAAGGCATCGAAGCGTTCTTCGGTTGCCGCGAAAAACCCGCCCATCATCATATCGCAGATTTCCGTTGTCGTAAGGTCGATGGCGGCTTCGAGAAGGCCGCTATCGACCAGTTTTTCCATCGAACGTCCGCCGGTTCCGGTCGCATGGAAGACCATGCAGTCATAGTCATCCTGCAATTCCGCCGTCAATTGCTGGACGGCCGGTGTCGTCACGCCGAACATGGTGAGGCCGAGAGCGGGCTTCGCTGTTCCGGCATTGGACCGCACCGCGTTCTTCTGCGCGTCCTTCACCATACCCGAAATGGCGCTGGCGCCATTGGCAAGGACGCGGCGGGAGATCCGGTTGAGCCCCTGCACGTCTGTGACCGAATACATCATCATGATATCCGTTGGCCCGACATACTGACCCACCTCGCCGGAGGCGACCGTGGAAATCATCAATTTCGGCACCCCAACCGGCAGCCGCCGCATGGCGGGTGTCACAAGAGCCGTGCCACCGGACCCGCCGGCGGAGATAATCCCGCCGATACCCCGCTGGCGAATGATCCAGTTTTCGAACGCCTCCGCCATCGCGCGGACCGACTTGCCGCGATCGCCGGTAAAGACGGCCCCGGCCCCGCCCCGATGATAGGCGGCGACCATATGCGGCGGTACGTCGGCGGAAGAGGGTTTCTGTGTCGTCGAAAGATCGACCGTCCGGACCCGCAAGCCATGGGACGCGATCTGGTCGCGAATAAAATTTAGCTCGACCCCTTTGGTATCGAAAGTACCAGCCACATAGACATCTTCGCCAAGCAGGGTTTCAAGATTGACGGCGGGTTCCTTGAACAAGGGTTCGGGGACTGCATCAAACGGGCGTGCCGATTGAGTGCCCTCCGCGGGCGGCGCCGCCCTCTCCTCCCACGCGGTCCGCGACCAGCGCGTCGGCGGGGTGTAAACGGCAGTCTTTCGCGGCTCTTGCGGTGTCTCCGGAGACGGCGGAGGCGTATCTTCCGCCGGTCCGGCGTCCGGATCCGGTGCCTCGGAAGGGGCCGGCGAATGCGAGGGCGCCAACATCTCCGTCTCGTCATGAGAATGCCGCCCAACGCCGAGGAGACGTTCCTGCAACGCCCGGTCGGAAGCGAGCTCCCGCGCCGGCATCACCCTGCTGATCCGGCCATTCGCCATGATCGCCACATCCTTGGAAATGGCGGTCGCCACGGAAATATTCTGTTCGATCAGGAGGATGGAGACGTCCGCCTCCGCCGCCAGCTCCGCCAGCAGTTTTTCGACCTGATTGACGATGACGGGCGCCAATCCTTCCGTTGGCTCGTCCAGGATCAGCAGCTGCGGGTCCTGCAGAAGAGCGCGTGAAATGGCGAGCATTTGCTGTTCACCGCCGGAGAGTTGACCCGCGCCATTGCGCCGGCGCTCAAAAAGCCGGGGAAAGGTTTCGTAAATGCGGTCAATCGTCCAGGCGCCTCCGCCTTCGCATAGCTTCAAATGCTCATGCACGCTGAGCGACGTCCAGAGCCGTCGCCCCTGCGGCGTATAGCCGATACCCTTTGACGCAATTCGGTAGGGCGGCGCTCCGGTGATATCCTCGCCCTGAAAACGGATGGAGCCGCGCCGCACCGGCAGCAACCCCATGATCGCATTGCAGAGAGTTGTCTTGCCCATGCCGTTGCGTCCGACAACCGCATGAACGCCATGTTCAAGACTCAGGTTCACCCCCTGCAGGGCATGCGACTGCCCGTAATAGACATGCAGATCCTTGACCTGCAACACGGCAGCGGAGGCCTGTCGCCTGCTGTTTCGTTCAGCCATGGCCGTCGCCTCCGTGACCCAGATAGAGTTCCTGGACTTCGCTGTCGTTCTCGATCTCCTCGGGCGTGCCCTCCTTGAAAATCCGGCCGTTATGCATCATGGTCACGCTTTCGGCGACTTTCAGAGCGACGTCCATATCATGCTCGATAATGATATAGCCGATATGCTCGGGCAGGCTTTGCAGGATATCAACAAGCAGAGTCCGCTCTGTTGGGGATAAACCGGCCGCCGGTTCATCAAACAGGATCAATCTTGGCGCCCCGGAAAGCGCGAGCGCGATTTCAAGTTGGCGTTGCTGCCCATAGCTTAGTTCCGCGACCGGTTTGTCTTTCACATCATCGAGATGCACCGCCTCAAGCAGGGATTCCGCAAGCTCTAACGAGCTGTCATCCCGTTTCGGGCGTCGCAATGAAAATCGCCCGCGAGTCACTCCCCGGCAAGCAAGAAAGGTATTGTCCAGAACACTCAAACCGTTGAACAGCAAAGAAATTTGATAAGTACGACGAAGGCCGCGACGGATCCGCTCATGACTTGGCAGATCCGTCACATCCTCGCCAAACAACCGGACGCGGCCGGTTGTCGTCGGGAAGTCTCCCGTTATCGCGTTGAACAGCGTCGTTTTCCCGGCGCCATTCGATCCCAGAACCGCGCGCCGCTCTCCTGCCTTGACAGTCAGATTGACATCCGCCAGAGCCACCAGCGCGCCGAAATGGCGGCTGACGGCTTCAAGCTCCAGCGCGTACTGGCCGGTGCTTTGAAGACGGGAGAGAGCGTCGGTTCCGGGCATAATCGTCAGCTTTCCTTAGTTACAAGCCGGGTTTTCACGCCCAACTTGCCCATACTTCAGGAACTCTTCGTATGAAACTCCCAGGGTCTGATTGACCTGCGGGATCACCTTGATGGTCTTGTTCAGCAAGTTGCCGTCCGGCCCTTCGATCACTTCCGTGAGGAAGATATCTGCGATCGCATTGCGCCGTTCGTCTACGCTGACCATCCCTGTCGGTGTTTCAAATGACAGTTTGGAGAGCGCTTCGCGGAACTTCTTTTCGCCATCAGAAAGGTCCCCATTGACTTCATTGAGGGCCAACAGTGCTGCCTTTGTATTGATGTAATAGGCATGAGCGAAAAGGGACGGTGACGGAAATCCGTCGGGGAATGCCTTCTGATAGGCGGCCACGAATTCTTTCCAGCGCGGGTCGTCCCACGTATCCGAAACCGGACCGGCGGACGGCGTGCCAACGACAAATTTCCGAGCCTTACCCTTGGAGCCCAGAACACTCTGGTCCACGGTGATGGAGCCACCGATCAGCGGAAGATCGCCGCCTGACTGCTCATACTGGGTCAGGAAGTTAACCGCATCCGCGCCGCCAAGGGCAACGAAGATGGCATCCACGTCATCCGGCAATGCCGCAATCACGGAAGAATAATCCTTGTTGCCGATCGGTACCCAGAAGCGAGCATCAATCGCCGATTTTCCGCCAAGCCGGCAAAAAGGCTCCAGGAATCCGAACACCTGGGTATAGGGGAAGGAATAGTCTTCCGCGAGAACCGCAACGTTGCGATAGCCTTTTTCATTGTAGGCATATTCGCCAAGACCGGCCATCCATTGCGCCCCTTCCGTGCTGAAACGGAAGAAGTTTTCCGCGGGGCTGCGCAGTGTTGTATCCTGAGCGGCGGAAGAGCCGTTCAGGAAAGTGACGTTCGGCTGGGTCTTGGCGTAATCCTTCACCGCCAGACCTTCGGAGCCGGAAAGCGGGCCGATGACAAGCTGTACGCCGTCCTGCTCCACCAGTTTACGGACCGCGCGGATGGCACTGTCAGGCGAGGCGTCGGAAGATCCGGTAATCAGCTCGATCTTCTTTCCACCCGCTGTATAATTGAATTCTTCCAGTGCCAGCTTGACGCCGCGTATGCCATCTTCACCAAGAACAGCAAACGCACCTTCCAGTGTCGCTAACGCTCCCATTTTGATGTCATCCGCTGACGCGATCGCAGGGCCGGTTAGTGACAACGCTATAGTCGCCGCCAATAAATGCCTTAATTTTCCCATAGCTGTAACTACCTCCTGTTATTCAGTTTTTCTTCAACGATCCAGTGCTGGCCGGATCGTCTGTGTTTACGCGTTCCGCTCCCAGCAGCGCGTTTCCTCTGAACCGCACCTTGTTACGGAAACGGTTCCAAAGTCCAAGTAAGCCATCAGGCGAAAACAAAACGACGAGCAGGAATGCGATTCCGATCACCATATTGAACCGCTCCCTGTCGATCAGGTCGATGGCGAAATTCTCAAGCAATACAAAGGCGACAGCCCCAAGGAATGGGCCGATCGGATGGCGCATGCCACCGACAACGGCAATGACAAGGATATCGATCGCCACGTCGACGCCAATGGTTCCGGGCGAAACCCGGCCATTGAACCAGACAAGCAGGATGCCGGCAAAGCCCGCGATAATTCCGGCGAAGAAATAGGCGACGATCCGATGCAGCGTGACATTAAATCCGAGCGCCCGCATGCGCCGCGGATTGTCACGGATCGCCTGCAGGGCTAGCCCGAATGTCGAGCGCGAGCCGTAATAAACCGCGCCGAAAAAGCCGACAGCAATCGCGAGCGTGAGATAGTAAAACGGCATCGGGTCCCGCCAGTAAATACCGAAAAGCGTTGGCGGCTCGACCCCGGCGAACCCGGAGAAGCCATTGAACAGCACATAATTCTGCCGCACAAAATAGAAAAAGGCGACGGCGACGGCGAGGGTGATCATGATCGTGTAGATACCTTCCGTCCGCACGGAAACGGCACCGATGAAGGTACTGAATAGCGCGGCGCTCAACACCGCAACGATGACTGTCAGCCACCAGGGCCAGCCAAGCCCCATCACCCCCATGCTGTTGTCTCCGAGGATCGCGACCAGATAGGCCGCGAAACCGGCGACGGTGAGCTGTGCGAGGCTCACCATGCCACCATAGCCGGCCAGCATCATCAGCGACAAAGCGATGGTTCCGAGAATGAGCGAATAGGCCCCGATCTGAAAGATGAAGAAGTCCGATGCGAAGCTGGGATAGGCGAGCAAAAAGACGGCGGTGACAATCACTGCCGGATGAATATCGGAAATCGAGAAAGAACCGGAAAAGAGGCGTCGTCCGTTCATTTATTGCCGTCCTCCCATCAAACCCTGCGGCCGTACCGCGAGGACAACCACCATGATCAGGAAGGTCAGCACGACGCCGTAGGTCGGGAAATACGCAAGCCCGAACTGTTCTGCGAGGCCGATGATCAGCGCGCCGATCGCCGCGCCGGCAATTGACCCGAGCCCGCCAACGATGACCACCACCAGTGATGCCAGCAGATAACGGACGTCTTCGCCCGGCGCGACGGAAAGCGCCGTTCCGCCGATCACACCGGCAAATCCCGCCAGTCCCGCGCCAATGGCGAAAACCAGAACAAAAACCAGTTGCACATTCACGCCCGTCGCGGCGAGCATGTCCCGGTCGTTGACACCGGCGCGGATCATCATGCCAATGCGCGTCCGGTTGAGGAAGATCCAGAGGCCAACGCCAACAGCAACGGCGACGGCAAGCACGACCAACCGGTAGACAGGATAAGTTATGTAAACCGCCGTACCCGATGACCTGATGACGGAAATAATCGGCAGGCTCGTCGCGCCGAATAGCCAGTCCGGCGGTGAAAACTGATAGGTCGTGCCGGTCCAGATGGCCAGCATTGCGTCCGCGGCGATAATCGAAATGCCGATGGTCACCAAAGTCTGGCGCAGATCGTCGCCGGCCATGCGGCGGAAAATCAGTATCTGAAGCAGGATACCACTGATGGCCACAGCAATGAAGGCAACCGCCAGTCCCAAAAACCAGTTACCCGTCCGGTCAGCGACCTCATAGCCGATATAGGCGCCAAGCAGGTACATCGATCCGTGGGCCAGATTGACGTTTCGCATAAGGCCGAAAATCAGCGTGAAGCCGCTGGCGACGAGAAAATACAGGCCGCCCAGGGTAATGCCGTTCAGCAGCGTGTTTACGAAGGTTTTCTTCCGGCCCATGGCGTCAACCAGCCAGTCCGGCCAAACCGTGAAAATCATCCACAGGAAGAGCGCCGCTATCAAAAGAATGACGATTGCCCAGAAAGTATGACGTTCGGCAAAATTCTTCATGGATTCCTCCACGCAAAATTTGCCCGCTGATTACAAAGCAATCTTTGAAATCTGTTCATCAAACTGTAATTCCGCAAAGCGTCCGAACCGACCCGGACGTTATTCCCTGTTTTTTATTTTTCTCAGTCCACCTTTTTGGCCGACCATATCTGCTGATTTTTCAACGCTGATGACTTAACCCTGCCCCATACCGCGTGAACTGCGCAATATGATAGTTTTTTGGAATTGGGTAAATTTGGGTAATTTTTTTGCTTAAAATACGAATCACAGTTTTCTTATGTTCTCCGCCATTTCCATTTTTTCCCACAATTTCCCTTTTTTGATCTCCAGATCATTGCAATGGACGCTGAAAATCTCTCTTTCATGGCGGACTCACGTCCACCCTCCAACCAATAACAATCCAATAAATATAATTGGCGTCAAATTTTTTGGCTAAAAATTATTTTCATGAATAGAATCAATATTATACTTTATAAATAAATTCATACCAATTTAAAAATTGGTATGCTATAAAGTACAAAATACGGCTTCCAGAAAAGAATCGAGAAAAAATGTCGTCGAAAAACGCGACCGTGGGCGAACTCAGAAATCTGATACGCACCTCCCAGTTCCCGCCACAATCAAAACTTCCCTCTGAACGGGACCTTGCGGCGCAGCTCCGGGTATCCCGCTCGACATTGCGCTCGGCCATGGGGGCGCTGGAGGCGGAGGGGGAGGTCTGGCGACATGTCGGCAAGGGAACCTTTGTCGGCAAACGGCCACCGGAAGGGCGAGAGGTTTTCCCACTTCCCGCCGACCTTACCAATCCGACGGAAGTCATGGAGGTCCGGCTGATCCTGGAGCCCCAGATCGCCGACATGGCCGCCCGGCGGGCGACGATCAACGATATATCCTTCATGAAGCAATGCCTTGAAAAAGGCGAAGCTGCCAAGGATACCGCAACCTACGAAATGTGGGATGGGGCGCTGCACCGCGCCATTGCGGAGGCCGCGCGCAACACTTTATTGCTGGCGCTTTTCAACGCGGTTAACGCCATACGGGAACATGCGGTCTGGGGACAGCTCAAGGAGGCGACGCTGAATGACCAGCGGCGACGGCGTTATTCGATGCAGCATAAGAATCTCGTCCGGGCTATCGAACGCCGGGACGCCGTCGATTGTCAGCGGCTGATGCGCGAGCATCTGGCAGCCGTCCGCGACGACATGCTGAATATTTGATTTCAGAAATGGAATCCGGGACAGCGATTGAATTGATGGGATGGCGGATCGGACTGCGCGCTGCTGTTGACACCGCGCAAAAGCAGCTTCCCGAGCTCATTTTGACGGAAGCGCCACGATTTCAACACGGTAATATGCCGAACGAGGTCAGCTTGTTGTTGCCCACGAATGCCGGGATAAAGCGCCTCATCGACGCGGTTATCGACAAGCCTCATTTACATCCGGATGGCATGCTCGGCCTGTTTCTCGCCGACCCTTTCCTCAATTTGCCGCTGGAGCTTGCCCGGCTTGCAGATACTAAGATCCGCTGGGCAACCAACCTGCCAAGCGTAGGCCAACAGGATACGGACTTTGAACAGCAGCTAACCGACGTCGGATTGGATTTTTCCCGGGAGCTGAAAAAGCTCTCGGAAATCAAATCATACGGTTTCAGGATTGCAATCGTCGTTGCCGATGCAGCAAGTGCAAAGTCCGCCGCAGCGCTGGAACCGGAGGCGATGATAATCCTGCCGCGCATCGCCGATTTTGCCGCCGGATTTCCCTCCTTGCGTCAACGGCGGTCAATGGCGCTGGACATATCTCTGGTCCTTGAGGCGACTGGCTGGACCGGGACTTTGCTCGGTCTGGGAGAGGCGACGGAGCTGGATCATGAACGGCAATGGCCGGAGCCTCTCGACGGGCTGGTGTGCCGTCCGCAAATTCTCGGATAGAGCCTAACCGGAAAGCTCGTATTTCCGGATTTTGTTATAGAGCGTCTTGCGCGATATCCCGAGCGCCTCGGCGGTTTTCGAGCGGTTGAAACCGTTTCGCCAGAGCGTATCTACGATCAGATCCTTTTCCGACCGACCCTCACGCTTCCGGCTGTCCGGCTTTTCCGACCGAAGCAGGGGTGCCAGTTCTTCAGGCGACACGGAGCTTGTCGGTGTCCGCCCCACCAGCGCCCCCAGAACCATATGCAGCTCCGCTTCATTTCCCGGCCATTTATGAGCGCGCAATTTGAGCATCGCGAGAGGTGAAAATTCCGGGCCTTTTTGATCGTCCAGAAATTTAGCAATCAGCTGCGGCAAATCGCCAACCCTTTCGCGCAAAGGCGGAAGACGCAACGTCCAGCCAGCCAGCAACGACGCAAGCTCCGGCTCCAGTCCGGCATGTGTCAGGTCTTCATGCAGACGGTCCTCATCGACGATGAGATCGGATTGAAAGATTATCCGGGGCTTGATCTCGAGAGACCGGCGGGACCCGGCGACCCGAAAAATCCCGTCACGTAGCGCCCTCGCCAAGCGGCGTTGAAGAGCGTTCGTCAGGCGTTCAGGCGCATGAATGACAATCATATCCACCGATGGATCCGCCAACAAAGGTGGCCTCGACGATGTTGTATCCCGATGTCCGAACAGCACATTTCGGGCACGCGCCGGCAAGTCCTGCTCGGCAACGTCGATCCGGACCAAGTTGGCTGATCCCTTCTTTAGACCCGCAGGATTGGCCAACGCGCGCATTGCGGGGGCGGTATTCTGTCCGGGCTCCGATACGATCAACACCGGATCGCGCGCGGCACCCAGGGCGCGAAGCCTTCTTAAACATAAAAGAAGAGCGTCGGAGGTTCCGACAAACCCGTATTGTTCCGACCAGGCGAAAAGAGTCCGGTTTTCCGCGTCGAGACGATTGGGACGGACACTGGCCTGACGGAAGCCGTCGATGAGGCTGGCGACCGAGGATTCAAGTGGCAGCCTGTCAATCGTCGAGCCGCCCACATAGCCATCAAGCGGCGCAAGCCGCAGAACACGGGACAGATCCTCCGGCGTCGCAATGGGACCGCCCTCAAGAAGAAATCTTGTTTTGGGATTGATGCGTTTTACAAGGCGGCCTATCTCGCGCGCCTCCGTTGCGACCTCCTCAATTGACGACCGGGTCCGATGTCCCAGTATTCCTCCCGCATTCCAGCCGATATTCAGGCAAATCAGCGCAATACCGGCATCAGCAGCGAGCCGCGCCTGAGTCCGCGACGCACAATAGAACATCGACATCATCCCGGCATCCTGCACGGCCTTTAGCTGGGCGACCTCCTGCTCAATTCCGCGGCCGGCCCTCGACAAAATCTGCTGCATGGGCCGGGAGTAGTGCATGCAGCTTGGGAAATTCACCGCGCCGGCGAAGCCCGAACGGGCGATTTCCGCCGCTTGCCTTACGGGATCGAAATCGACGCCCCAGACATTGACGCCAAGCAGAACAGGAATTTTGCAAAGCGGCAGCAGCTCATCGCGGGCAAATCCGAGCGTAAGCGCATCGGCATTACGGACGGGCAACATGCTTGAAATTGACGGAACACCCATGTTCCGAAGGCGCCCGGCATTAATCGCCAGTAAAAAATCTGCTCCGCCCTGCTCCGCGGCAACTGCGTTGCTGCCCGAACCAATGGCGGCGCCGATCAGGAATCCCCTGCTCAAACCGTCAGTCGTCACTCACACTCACCCCCGTTCGCATAAATGGGATTGTCACTTTACCATAGTGGCGGGAAAATATGTCAGAGTCCTGTCGCTGTTGATCCTTAGTTTCGTCAATCGACGGCCTCGCGACAAGGTCACTGCCACCTTTTTGCCTCAACAATATCATTGGCATGTCCAGTAAGAGACGACAGGACCGAACGAGCCGAAACCTAAAGGGGGCAGTCTTTCCGAAATTCAGGCTTGCGTTTCTCGCGGTGGGACGCAACGCCTTCCTTTACGTCATCTCCCATGAATCCAAGCATTTCAAGCGCTGTCGATGCATCGAAGATTGGGCCGGCCTGACGGAGCCAGTTGTTCAGTGAATATTTTGTCCAACGGATCGCGCTTTGGGATCCATTGGCGAGGTCCGTTGCGATTTCTAAGGCCGTTTTCTGTAATTCTTCGTCTTCAACACATAAAGAAACCAGCCCTATACGCTCAGCTTCCTCACCTGTAACGGCTTTGCAGGTCAGCAAGTAATATTTGGCTTTCGCCATGCTGCACAGGAGCGGCCAGACGATTGCGGCCACATCGCCTGCCGCAACACCCAGCCTGGGATGGCCATCGACAATTCTGGCGCGTTTTCCGGCAATAGAAATATCCGCAAGAATCCCGACAACCAGACCGGCGCCGGCCGCCGGGCCATTGATGGCAGAAATAATGGGCTTATTGCAGTTGATGATGTTGTAAACAAGGTCCTTGGCTTCCTTCCAGGTTTTCATAATCTCATTGAAATTGCCTGTCATATTTTCGATCATCCCGAAGTCACCGCCCGCAGAAAATGCCTTCCCCTCCCCCGTTACGATAACGGCATTGATATCCGGATCACGGTCGATGTCTCGCCATATATCTGTGATTTGAGTATGCGTTTCAGCATCCACGGAATTGTAAGTTTCCGGTTTATTAAAGGTAATTCTCAAAACACGATCAGCGGGATAATCGAACTTCAACTTATTGTATTCAGAGTAGCGGTCGGTCATTTGTTTTCTTTCTTTTCTATCAAGTCACCGTGACGATGACATCGTTAATACGATATTTGACTATTCAGTTATTGTCATTTGGTCGCGTTGCAGAAATGGCAATTTCACTTTCGGGTCTAAGACGAGGAAACCTCGTCGACCAACCGCGCAGCATCAGACATATCTGACGTCTTGCAGGCCGCGACATATTCCCTCCGCAAGCGCCTTACGAGATTTGCCACGGTCGGAATATCTTCTATGAGATCTATGCCCTGGCCCGCGCTCCAAATCGTCTTCCAGGGTTGAGCCCCAACCGGTAGATGGTCATGCCCGATACCTCTACCCCGCGGTTCAGGCAGGCTGTCCGGATCGAGGCCGTTGCGGCGGATTGATTCTTTCATCCAATTTGCCGGCACGCCCGCAACCCTGCTTGTATAGGTCAGATCAGACGACGTCTGAGAGACAAGCAACTGTTTATATTCATCGGGAGCCATAGATTCCTGCGTTGCGATAAAGCGGGTGCCCAGATAAGCCAGATCCGCTCCGAGAATTTCGGCCGCCCGGATTGTCGCTCCGTCAGAAACAGCTCCGGCTAGAACGATCGTTCCTTCAAAAATTGCCCGGACTTTGCGAATTAACGTGAGATGGCTGATGGTGCCGGAGTGACCTCCGCCGCCCGCACCGATACAAATCAACCCTTCAACACCCGCGGCAATTGCCTTTTCAGCAAAGCGTATATTCGTAACATCATGAAAGACTTTCATACCCATGTCATGGGCGCGACGTGCCAAAGCTGTCGGATCGCCTGCCACTGTTATGATAATCTCAACTCCATAACGCTTAAAGATATCCAGAAGTAATGGTAGTTCAGTCTCTGGAATGCGCGTCGTCAGATTTACGGCAATCGGCCCGATCCGGTCGGGTGTTTGGGCCGTATAAGCTTCAAGATCACGTCGTATGTCCCTTAACCAGACTTCGAATTCTTCAACCGTCCGCGCATTCTGGCGCGGCAACGCTCCGATCAGGCCCGCCTTGCACGCTTCGCGCACCAAGTCGGGACCGCTAACCAGAAACATCGGCGCACAAACGGCGGGGAGTACAATCGATTCCCGTATTTTTGCATCCAACGCCATGGTGCCCTCATCTCTCCTTATTGAAATCGAAATTAATGCGGTGTTGAGGTAATGCCGCGTTCAAACAGGTTGTTGAGTTCTTTTTCATCCATAACATTTTCTAGAATTTCGCGCGAATGCTCGCCGACCTTTGCCACGGCATTTGATCGCGTCGGGCGCTTGCCATCGAAGCGCCAGGGAAGCCGGACTAAGGGTAAATCATCTGTCTGCTTGTCGAAAAGCTGAAGCCAATTTGCCTGGGGACTGCTAACCATTTGAGATATCGTCAGGACAGGCGCATGAGGAACATCCGACCGGCCCAATCGTTCTTCGAGTTCATTCAGCGTGTATTTCGAAAATTCGCTTTGAAGCAGACTTTTAAGCTGCGAAAAATTTTCCATTCTATCGTCATAGGTTAAGTAAAGTGGATCATTCGCGAGCTCCGGCAAATCAATTGCTTCCGTAAGCGATCTCCAGAACTTTTGCGAGGAGGACATATGGAGGGTAATGGACTCACCACTCGCAGTTTTTAAGCAGTAACTCTGCCCCTGCGGCAGTCTGCTGCCGCGTGTCGGATCGTCCCCCAATTCATGCATTTGCGTTACCGCATCGACGGTTAGAAGAGAAACGGCTTCAAATATCGAGGTTTCGAGATTTGTCCCCTGACGTTCCGGGTCGCGCTCCCTACCAAAAAGAGCCGCAATAATTCCCATTGCCGTGCCGATGGCCGTCGTCATATCCGCAAGGCAGGTTCCCGAGGATTGAGGGTTCCCTGCGTCACTCAGAATTGAATATAACCCGCCCATGCTTTGGCCGATCGAGTCGTATGCAGGCCGGTCACGAAGCGGCCCGCCGCTCCCGAACCCGGAAACAGACGCATATATAATGGAAGGGTTTACGGTGCGGCAGTCGTCCGCTCCGAGCCCCAGCGACGCCATTTTTCCGGCCCGATAGTTTTCCAAGACAACATCGAATTCCGGCAACATGGATTTCACGACCTCTACGCCCTTGGGGTCCTTTAAATTCAGGGCGAGACTTTTCTTGCCACTGTTATACTGGACGAAATAGGGACTTTGATCATCGACCCCGCGTCGAAACGCCTCGCCAACATCGACGGGCTCGATTTTGACGACTTCCGCGCCCAGCGCGCACAGAATGGAGCCGGCATAGGGTGCAGAAATATATGCTCCCAGTTCAAGCACCCTAATTCCAGCTAGCGGTTTTTCGTTCATTTTACGTCTCCCTGGACTTTCTTCAAAGTGTTTGAAACATCCTATGGGCCTCTCTTTCGAGACCCTCTCGAAATTTGGGGTGGGCAATCGCACATAATCTTTCTGCCCGTTGCTTGAGAGTGGTGCCTCGAAGTTCAGCGGAACCCCATTCTGAAACAATGATATCAACATCCACCCGTGGTGTGGTGACGATTCCGCTCTCGATCCGATTAACAATTCGACTGACAGAGCCGCCACGCGCAGTTGAGGAGACCGCGATGATCGCGCGACCGCCTTCCGAAAGATTAGCTCCCCGTGAAAAGTCAACCTGACCGCCAACGGCACCCAGGTAACGATTTCCGATTACTTCGGCATTTACCTGCCCTGTTAAATCTACTTCCAGGGCGGCATTCACGGCGTAAAAATTCGGCAACCGAGATAGGACATGAATGTCATGGGTATGGGACGTGGGCGCAAGGCGTATTGAAGGATTCTCATGAGCATAATCGAATAGTTTTCGGGTACCGAGCAGGAAGCCCGCGATCGAAACGCCGTGATCAAACGGTTTGAGTGAATTGTCAATCACACCCTTTTTAATCAATTCTATGGCCACATCGCCGATAACACCCGAGTGAAGCGCCAAATTTTTATGCCCGGAAAGGGCCTCCAGAACCAGATCCGGTATGGTCCCGATGCCGATCTCAATCGTTGCGGCGTCAGGGATAAATTCCGCGACGTTGCGAGCGAGCTTTAAATCGTCTTCAGTAGGCACCGAAGACCCGAGAGAAATAGGTTCCCGGGAAGTTCTGACGATGACGTCGGGCACTATGTCCTCTGGTAACTCGGCGCCACATGTCCAGGGCACCCGGTCACTTATTTCGGCGATGACAACACGGGCGCGTCGGGCGGCGTCAATCATGTAATCGTTCACCAACCCGGTATTATAGCGCCCATTTCGCGCCTCACCGAGCAATAGAAAAACGACGTCACTTGGCAATGACCCTCGGGCAAATAGCGGCGCCAATTCGGAATAATTTGCCAGGATAACTTCCGCCGCGCCAGCCTCAATAATCGACTTGTTGGTGCCCGCGCCGCAGTAAGTCAGGAATTTAAGGTGATCGGCATGTTCTGCCGAAAAAGGGGATTGGTACAAGGGGCCGATAAACACATTTACCTGACCGAGATTGTCGCGTTGATCGATGAGCGCCTGCGTGAGTACAATTGGTTCGGCAACGCCCTGCCCCACAACGATTGTATCGCCGGACTGAATATATTTTGCCAGGTCCAAATTGGGGATGGATCGGTATTCGCTCACATCAATCTCCACGCACTAGGCTAACTCTCATGTCTATAGCAACAATCTCCGCTGGTTCGGACGCGAGCCAGGCAATAATCGGTATTTATTCGAAGATATCCACCAAATTATTGGCCTGGCCAGCGAGCCAGCCTGAATGGTTAGCTGGCGTCAGAGCGCGAACTGCGCTTCAGCATTAGTCCCGTCCGCCGCAATGTAACAACGACTTCGTCGCGCTGATTGTAGCCCCTTGTTTCAAACTCGACGATACCGGTATCAGGGCGTGATTTGGATTCCCGTCTGCCAATCACCTCTGTTTCGACATGGATTGTGTCTCCAATAAAAACAGGGTTTGGAAATTTGATTTCCGTAAATCCGAGATTGCCCAAAGTTGTGCCGAGAGTCACATCATTGACCCCGACGCCGCAAACAAGCGCCAAGGTAAACATGCTGTTTACAATGCGAGTGCCCCACATGGTGGTCTTCGAATATTCTTCGTCTGTATGAAGCCACGCGGAATTGTAGGTCAAGGCACTGAAAAACAGGTTATCGGCCTCACTTACAGTTCTGGTGATCGAATGCTTGTAGACATTACCCGGTTCCAATTCTTCGTAGTATTTACCGGTGGTAAGTTCTTCATAATTTACAGGCATTTCCAAATTCTCCTTATTATTCTTTAACTGGTTTAGTTTTCCAACATCTCGGACAGAGCAATTATCTCCTTGGCCGTTTTGACATGCGCAATATCAATATGCTCTCCTTCGTAGATCACCGATGCGCGGCCTTGCTCCTGCGCCTTTTCAAGCGCGTCGATCATTCCCTTATAGTAGTTGATCTCTTCTTCCGTCGGGCTGTAGCTCTCGTTGACGATTGCTACATTGGAAGGATGCAGTACGAGTTCCCCACTCATGCCAAGCGCCCGGTCCGCCCTGGAGGCCTTTCGCAATCCCTCCAAATCAGCGACCTGTTGCCAGACCCCGCCAATAGGAAGTTTTCCTGCCGCCCGCGCCGCCATCACCGCGCGTGACTTGAGATAGAGTGTTTCCGTGCCTTCCGGCGACCACAGATATCCCAGCGCCCGGGCAACATCGGCGTTTTTCGCGGTGGCACCGACAATTGCCGGAACACGCGGATGCTGCGCGATCTCGAAAGCCATTTGACTGGCCCGCGCCGTTTCAAGTAAGGGAATGACGCGTGTTTTCCCTATTTCCATGCCATAACGCATTTCCGCTTCGGACAGCATCATGTCGACGCTATGGACATCTTCCGGCCCGATCGGCTTTGAGATAAAAATTCCCTCAAGGCCGTCTTGCACGACGGCAAGCAGGTCATCGAAGTCATACATATGCGGACTGCGGTTGATACGGACATAGACACGTTGTCCTTGATCCGCGAGCCAACCGATTTTTTTAGATACGATTTTTCGGGCTTCTTCTTTTCCCTCGAAAGGAACGCTATCTTCCAAGTCAAGGATCAAGGCATCGGCGCCTGATTTTACTGATTTTTCGATCCACGATTCTTTGTTGCCTGGAACAAAGAGAAACGACCTTACCGGCTTCATTTTAGTTCCCTCCCTCAGTAGGATTTCGGCAGACCCAGCTTTTTCTCTGCGATGTTACAAAGAATGAGTTGCGGACTGACGGGGGCGATATAAAGAATCATTACTTCCCGGAGGAACCGTTCGACGTGGTATTCTTTCGCATAGCCATATCCGCCATGCGTCAGGATCGCATTTTTACAGGTTTCAACAGCCGCTTGCGACGCAAGCAGCTTCGCCGCGTTCGCCTCGGACCCGCAAGGCAATTCTTGGTCATATAGCTTGGCCGCATGAAGCATCATAAGATTAGCGGCTTCCAGATTGGCCCAGTTTTGCGCCAGCGGATGCTGTATGCCCTGGTTCATGCCGATCGGGCGACCGAATACGACACGGTCTTTTGCGTATTGTATTGCGCGTTCATTTGCCGCGCGCGCTATGCCGACGGCTTCAGCCGCGACGAATACCCGTTCCGCATTCATTCCGTGGAGGATGTATTTAAAGCCCTGCCCTTCTTCGCCAATCAGGTCTTCCGCCGGGATGGGCATGTCTTCAAAGAAAATTTCATTGGTATCAACCCCCTTCCGACCCATTTTGTCTATTTCTCGGATCGTTACGTAATCCCGGTCCAGTTTCGTATAAAAAATACTCAAACCTTCTGTCGGGCTTCTGCATTCTTCGATGGGCGTGGTGCGGGCGAGAAGCAATATATTGTCAGCGACCTGCGCCGTCGAAATCCAAACCTTCTTTCCGTTCACGACATAGCGATCTCCATCGCGTAAGGCGCGCGTTTTGAGCTTGGTCGTATTAAGGCCTGCATCAGGCTCAGTAACACCAAAACAGGCCTTGACCTCACCTCTAATTAGCGGCGGGAGCATGCGTTGCTTTTGCTCTTCGGATCCGAATATGACCACGGGTTGAAGGCCGAAAATGTTCATATGAATTGCGGAACAAGCCTGCGCAGCGCCACCGGATTCGGCCACAGCCTGTAAAAAGACGGCTGCATCGGAAATCCCCAGACCGGAACCTCCATAGGCTTCAGGCATAGCGATGCCAAGCCAACCGGCATCCGCGACCGCCCGATAAAATTCTTCCGGGAATCCTCCCTCTCTATCTCGTTCAAGCCAGTAATCCAAGTCAAACTGGCGGCATAATTTCAGCGCTGCCTCGCGGATTTCCAGCTGTTGTTCACTTAGGGTGTTTTCCATAATAGAGATCCATATTTAAATTTATCTATTTAATTTCAGTATCTTAGGGACATACAGGCCAGCTAGACAAAACGGAGCAACCGAACACGCGGCATTCCTCTGATGTCGCGATCAACCCTTAACCCCAAAGTTGCACGACAAGCTAAGATGAGAAATCGGCCGTAGTCAATTATTAATTTTGCAGTGCGGTTTATAATTTTGCTTGACGGACTACTGTTATGAAAATATGTTTTAGATCTTCATGAATTATTGAGAATTTGCGAAATGAAGAGATTGATGAAGGACAAGAACTGCTTTCAGCGGTATCAAATCAGTCAGACGCAATTAACATCGCCAGCGATTAATACAAACAGGGGGAGAATATAAAATGCATATGCGCGTAAAAATAGCGGCCGTTGCTCTTGCCGCTTTCACACTAACCGCCGCCAACGCTTATCAGGCGATGGCGGAAGAAGCCAAAACACTAAAAGTCGCCTGGCTATTCCCGGCAAATCACTATCTGTGGGAAAACGGAGGTAAAGTATTTGCCGATGCTGTCACCGAACGCACGGACGGGAAAATACAATGGGAACTCTATCCAGCCGGGCAACTAGGCAATAATATTGCGGCGTTGAAGGCAGGATTAGCAGATGCGGCTATGATTTCAACATCATATCATGCAGATAAATTTCCACTAAGCTCAGTTGCAGAGCTGCCAGGTATGTTTTCTTCTTCATGCGAGTCTACCGAAAAAATGTGGGGCGTCGCAAAACCTGGCGGTATTTTAGACAACGCCGAATATAAAATCCAAGGATTTAGAGTGATTTTTGCGGGTGGTTTACCACCGTACAATATTTTCACGACCGACAAGGCCATTGAAACGATTGATGACGTAAAGGGCTTGAAGCTGCGTGCCAATGGTGAAGGTATGAGCAACACCGCACGCTCACTTGGCGCTGTACCTATTAAAGTTTCGTCACCTGAAACATACGACGCTTTGACACGAGGAGTAATCGACGGAGCTTTATATCCTTACAGTGGTTTGTTTGGATATAAACTTAACGAACTATTCGATCACGTGGTTGAAGGCAGTCAGCTTGGTTCCGGTATTATTCTTTGGGTGATCAGTGACAAAGCCTGGAACTCGCTTTCTGATGAAACAAAAAATATATTCACCGAAGAAGGCGCTAAGGCGCAAAGCTTTCTATGTGAATATCAGGATCGTCGCGACACCGAGAGCCGTCAGCGTGTTATCGATGAGGGCATGAATGTTGTCACCCTGACCGAAGAGCAGCAAAAAATTTGGCAGGACCGCGTTTCTGGAGTTTGGGATATTTGGGTAAAGAAAATGGAGGACGCCGGCCGCAAGGGCAAGGAAACGCTTGAAGCCTATAAAGCTTCAGGAAACTGAGCACTAGCTATCGAAGTTGTGCCATGGCTCTAAAAGAATAAGGGCCATGGCGCACTAAACTGTGTGTAAACTCACCTAATCCAAACGTTATTCATTAGTTGGTTTACTCTTTGGCACAATTTGGAAGCAATATGAATAAGAATGGTTAGCTCAACCCGGCTTCAAGCCTACCTTAGGACATATAGAGATATGTTAAACCGGATTACTAAAATTTCAGAGCAGATCTTACTGGTAATTGCATGTATCAGCGTTGCAATCATGGTCGTGGTCATTAGCGCGGATACATTGCTCCGGTATGTTTTCAATTCTCCTCTTTCATGGGCTTATAACCTTACGACTTATTACCTGATTGTAATTTGCTTTTACTTTGCAATATCAGCAACTTTCCGTGATGGCGTGCATATATCGATAGATCTCTTCCGCTTTGGAATGAGCAAAAACGTACGTCTCATTGCTGATATTACTTGGGTCTTACTATCGATTATTGCATTTGGATTGATCGCCTACGCAAACTGGAAAAGCATCTTTGAGACTTTCGTGCAAAATCAACATTATGAAGGGATAATATCTTGGCCAGTGTGGCTATCATATGTTCCTATATTTGTGGGGACCTGTGTGCTTATTATCAGGCTTACCCTCCACGTCATTGCGTTGATAACAAAAGGAAATGACCCGGACGTTATTTTTGATGGTGAGCAATCAACATGATTCCTTTTATCGTTATTGTGCTGTTATTTACACTGCTCGCTTTTGGAACTCCCGTTGGTTTTGCAATGACAATCAGCGGGGCGCTAGGTTTGTATATGGTTGGCGGTATGACGGCTGTAATAGCCATATTTTCGTCAACGCCGCATGATTCTGCCGCCGTTTATATGTTTGTTGTCATTCCAATGTTTCTATTGATGGCGGAGTTCGTATTGCGCTCAGGTATCGCCGATGATTTATATACTGCGGCATCTGCCTGGTGTGGTCGACTGCCAGGCGGCTTAGGGATCGCTACGGCTTTTGCAGGCGCCGCTTTCGGAGCAATTTGCGGCTCATCAACAGCGTCTGCCGCCACCTTGTCATCGACCTCTCTGAAGGCGATGATTGAACGAGGGTACGAGCCTAGAATGGCCGCCGGCGTAGTCGCGATATCCGGCACCTTAGCAATGCTTATTCCTCCCAGTGTGGCAATGGTTATCTATGGTCTAATCGCTGATGTTAATGTCGGTCAGCTACTTATCGCTGGCGTCATTCCCGGCATCGTCGTCATGACCACAATCATTGTCACCACAATGTTTCTCGCGATACAGGATCCCAAACGAGCCCCCATTCCGATAAAAGTTTCCTTAATGGAAAAAATCAAACTCACCCGTTTGGTTGGACCGATGCTGGTTTTGTTTGTTGCTGTGACGGTCGTGATCTATCTTGGCGTCGCAACACCGACAGAAGCGTCAGCCTTTGGCGCATTTGTTGCCGGTGTATTCTATTTTACCCGAAAGAAAAGGACGTTAACAGAGACGTTTGATGTGATTTCCCGATCGGTAAAGACATCCTGCATGATTGCAGTTATCGTTTTAGGCGCTCACATTTTTTCAACGTTTTTTGCGGTTACCAACGTAACCCAGCATGTTGTAACCTTTATTGGCACACTGGACGTCGAACCATGGATGGTGATCCTTGGATTAGTTCTGTTGTATATTGTCCTTGGCTGCGTTATGGACCAATTGGCCATATTGGTGCTTACCGTCCCTATCGCGGCACCTCTCGTTCACGCGCTGGGGTTTGACCTGGTTTGGTTTGGCGTTATTGTCATTATTTCAGCAGAGCTCGGTATGGTGACGCCGCCGATGGGACTGAATTGCTTTATTGTATCAAAATATTCAGGCCTGCCGCTCAGAGAAATTTTTATTGGCGTGTTGCCGCATGTTCTGACGCATATAATTGCAATCGGAATTTTGCTTCTGTTCCCCGCATTGACCCTTTGGCTTCCCAACAATATGCATTAGCTGGGCTACTCTAAAACAGGGTAACTTTCTATCTGGTGATTGTTTGAACTGGGCGTCCGTCTTCACAAGGCGGGCGTCAAGCCTGTTTATTGCGGAAGGGGCTAAATTGCCAATGGACGATTATGGAGTTCCGACTCGATATTCCGCGCCGTTGAAACCAGGCGATAACCGATTTCTTCATCGATGCGATCGTGTGGCAGCTGATACGCCGGACCGAGGATCGTAATACTGTAGATAGTACCACTATCTGGCAGCACAATCGCCGTCGCAGCCCCGTTTAGCCCCCGCTCAAATATGCCAGAAGTACTATAATAACCTTTAGTATCCAACTGTTGAAACGCGTCATCAAGACGATCGCGGAAGTCTGCACTTTCTTCGGGGATTTGCTTTTCTATCTGCTCAATCATGAATTCGCGTTCGTCTTGCGGCAAGGCGTGCAAATACGCCATTCCCATGGCCGTGCGCCAAATAGGAAATCTGGCTCCGACATCCAGCCGCAGATGTCCGCCGCTACCGCCATGAACGATTTCGATATAGGTCATGTCCAGCCTGTCTTGGCTTGCGACGGTTACCGAAGCTCCGGCGAAATCCGCCAACTCCTGCATATGCCGCCGGGCCGCACGTGTCACACCAAGATTGGCCAGGCAGGCGTAGCCAAGGGAAAGAACCGGGGTACCAAGCGAGTATTTCTCCAAACGTCCGTTATATTCCAGATAGCCGAGCATCGTTAACGTCCGGGTTATCCGCGTAATCGTTGGCTTGGGTAAATTCGCCCGTTCTGCTATTTCCTGATTTCCTAGGAAATTTTCACCCGGCTCAAACACCCTCAGAACTTCAAGCCCTCTGGCCAGCGCCGTAATAAATTGCCTATCAATTTTTTCATCGGCAGGACCCGGAAGAGCAAGCATTGTTCTAAATGGCTTTGCCAAGTTCAATCTCCAATTTCGTAATCACCATTAACATGGACGCATAACTAACCTGATTTAAGGGATCACCGCAAAAAAAGCAAACAGGTTGTATTGAAAAATCTAATTTCATTATGCAGTTTATTATTTTGATTTAATAATTGATATAGCATTTTTACGATACTCCGTAACCCATTAATGTGCATAGATAAGAACAGTCAACATCATCGAACCGCATAAAATACTCTGTGCGGCCTACGCAATATCGATGAAACTAAGTTCTATAATAATGAAATTTAATTTCGATAGTCAAAATGTTGTTGCGATATCATCCGCAGAATTGTAAATTGTCCGTAAGAGATAATCCGCTTGGGAGAATAGGTTGTATCAAAAATTAATTGAAAACGAAGATCGACGACAACTCCGGGACAGCGTCGCACTTTTCGTCCGCAAAGAAGCTTCCCCAGATTCGATTAGAAAAAATTCACAAGCATCTGAAGGATATTCTCGCGACAGATGGAAATCGATGGCGGAGCTTGGGTGGATCGGGTTGTTGATTCCGGAAGAGGCCGCAGGATTAGGACTGGGCCTTGGCGAAGTCGCCGCATTACATGAAGAAATCGGCCGGGCCTCAATTCGGGAACCATTGGTCGTCACGGCCCTGCTTGCGGCACGGGCGGTCGCATTAGGCCATAATGACCGCCTTAAAGCAGAAAAATTGCCTGGAATGATCTCCGGAAACCTGACCGGCACATTGGCATGGCTGGGGGAAAGTACGGGCCTTGATACCACCAATATCGGCCCCGTCGCCGTCCCCGACGACAGCGGTTGGAAAATTTCCGGGACCGCACGATATGTCCCCCTCGCCAATAGTGTGGACGCCTATGTCGTCGCGGCCAGAAGTTCAGACGGTATCCTGTTGTTTTTTCTGGACGACCTGACGCATGTTTCAATTGATTCTGCAGCGTTGTCAGACGGGACGTCCCAAGGAAACCTGACATTCGACGGACTGACGGTGCCCCCTGAGTCTGTTATTGCGGATCCAGAACATGGCTCATCCCTGCTCGACGACCTATTAGATATCGCTCGTGTCGCGGTAAGTGCAGAGTTGCTTGGAAACATGCAGCAAGTGCTGGATATGTCCCTCACCTATTTACGGCAACGCGAGCAGTTCGGCCGGTCAATCGGATCGTTTCAGGTCCTGCAACACAAGGCAGTAGATCTCTATATTCAGATTGAACTGGCGCGCACGGCTCTTTGGCGGGCGGTTGAGACAATAGAGGCGGGAGCAGACCCAAATGCCCGTGCAATGACTGTTTCTGCGGCGAAATGGCGATGCTCCGAAGCCGGGCTATCCGTCGTCCAGCAGGGAATTCAGTTCCATGGCGCGATCGGATACACCGATGAATACGATCTCAGCCTATATGTTCACCGAACTATCGTTCTGGCGACTTTTCTTGGAAACGCACGGGCCCATCGCGCTCGTTATGCGAAATTGTTCCTTTCCAGTGAGGGCAAATCATGACCGAAGTAGATTACAACGCAATGCCGGACGAAGAATTTCGCGACATGCTGCGAAATTTCATCGAAAAGGAATGTCCGGCCAGCCTCAGGTATCAAGGTCGTCGGGTGAGATGGAAAGAAATCAAACCCTGGACGCTCAAACTTTCAAAAAAAGGATGGCTCGCCCCGGCGTGGCCGGTTGAGCACGGAGGCATGGGACTCGATATCGAAAAGATGGTCGCCTACCATGACATTTTCGATTCCGCTGGTGTTTCAAGGGCCCCCGATATGGGCATCGTGATGATTGGCATGCTGCTTATCCGGTTCGGATCAGACGCCCAGAAGAAATATTATCTGCCAAGAATTCTGGCCTGCGAAGACATCTGGTGCCAGGGCTATTCCGAGCCTGGTTCAGGATCCGATCTCGCCTCGTTGCGTACAAAAGCGATACTGGACGGGGACCACTGGGTCGTCAACGGACAGAAAATCTGGACTACGGTCGCTCAGGACGCGACCGATATATTCATGCTCGTTCGCACGGACCCAACTGCAAAAAAACAGGAAGGCATCAGTTTTCTTCTGGCCCGAATGGATACGCCTGGAATTACGGTTCGGCCAATTCGGACTTTGGGTGGTGAGGAAGAATTCTGTGAAGTGTTTTTCGATGATGTCCGAATTCCCAAGGAAAACATTGTCGGAAACATCAACGAAGGCTGGACGATGGCGAAAGCCCTGCTTGGTTTCGAACGCCTGACAATTGGCAGCCCGAAATTTGCGATGATAGCGTTTGGCAGCCTTAACGAGCTTGCGAGGGAAAAGGGTCTTTTTGACGATCCCGTATTCGTCAATGACTTCATAAAGCTGAAGATGGATATGGATGATCATGTGGGAACCTATCGTCGATATGCAGACGCGCTTAAACACGGCGGCTCTCTAGGACCAGAAATGTCGATCCTAAAAATTGTATCGTCCGAACTCTATCAACGTGTCACGGAATTAATGTTGGAGGTGGCCGGTGAGCAAGGGCCTCATTTAGGGCCGAGTAATTTCGGCAACGCCTCGATTGATCCACTCGGATACTATTTTTTCTCCCGCCCCGGGACAATTTACGCCGGAAGCAACGAAATTCAGCGGAACATTCTGGCGAAGGCCGTTTTGGAAATGCCATCGCAATAAATCTCCCCGCCCAGCAACAATACTAAAAAACGGGATGAAGAACATTGATTAATCAAGAAACATTATTGAACTGGCCTTTCGAGGACGTGATTCAGACCTATACTAAAGACAATTCGATTTTCTATGCCCTGAGCATCGGATTAGGTCACAACCCTACCGACGTTAATCAGCTTCAATATGTCTATGAAAATAATCTGGTCAGCTTTCCAACCATGGCGGCCGTCCTTGGCACCTCCACCCCAATAACCGCGGATCCCAACTCCGGCATTGATCGGACAAAAGTCGTTCACGGTGAGCAGGGGCTTACCGTTTTCTCCCCCCTCCCCGCGGAAGGCACGATCCGCGCCCGCGACAAGATAGTCGATGTTATTGATAAAGGGGAAGGACGCGGCGCATTGGTGGTCATGGAGCGGAGTATAGTTAATCACCAAAGTAACGAACTCCTGGCCAAACTGACATCTACTATATTCTGTCGCGCAAATGGCGGATTCGGTGGAAAACCGGGAAAGCCCGCCGAACCGAAAACGCCCCCAGAGCGAACCCCGGATATAGTTGTCGACTTGCCGACAACCAGCCAATCCGCACTTTACTACCGGTTGAACGCCGACAGAAACCCCCTTCATGCAGATCCTGCCGTTGCGGCGCAAGCCGGGTTTCCAGCGCCGATCCTTCATGGTTTATGCAGCTGGGGCATGGCGGCACATGCTATCGTTAAGGCATGCTGCGATTATGATGCGTCCCGCCTGTCGCAATTCGAATGCCGTTTCACGAAGCCCGTCTTTCCAGGAGAAACGATCTCTGTGGACATCTGGCGCTCTGATAACGAGGCGCGGTTCAGGGCATGGGTACGGGAACGCGACGCGATGGTCCTGGACAATGGTTTCGCAAAATTTGCATGAGGGGATGGTTATAAATGAAATACGCGTCAATCCAGTTTGAAATATCCGATAAAATAGCCGTTCTCACATTGAACCGCCCGGAAGTAAAAAATGCGCTCGATAATGATATCCGCGTTGAAATTGCCGACGTAGTACGCCGGCTGCGCGAAGGGGTTGATACTAAAAACCTGGATGTGCGAGCGCTGATAATCAAAGGTGCGGGTGACGCCTTCTCGGCCGGCGGTGATGTCAAGGGAATGACAATATCAAGAACCACGGCCATGATCCGCAATCGAATTGTCGAGGCCCACACTTGGTTTTCCGATCTTGTAAATTTGGAAATGCCGGTTATTGCCGCCGTCAATGGTCCCGCGTTCGGGGCCGGTTTCAGTCTGAGCCTGGCAGCTGATTTTATCCTGGCGACGCCAAATGCGCGGTTCTGCTCGGTGTTTGCGCGCATGGGTCTAATCCCCGATCTAGCCGCGCTTTATCTGCTGCCAAGAATTGTCGGGCTTCAACGTGCCAAAGAAATCGTCTTTTCGTCCTGCATCCTGAAACCGGATGAAGCCAAATCCTATGGCATCGTCTACGACATCGTAGAGGAGGATGAGATTGACGACGCGGCGATGACTCTTGCACAAAAATTCCAAGGCGCCTCCATGACCGCGATTGGATTATCAAAAGTGCTGCTCAACCGGTCATTCCACACGGATCAGGCCGCAATGATCGAATTGGAGGCCTTTGCTCAGGGCGCCTGCGTCGGAACCGACGACCATAAATCGTCGGTCAGCAGTTTTCTTAATAAGCAGCCATTTAGTTTCTCAGGCTTCGGGCGCTCAAACTGGCGCAAGAAGACTTAATAGAGTGGAAAATGCGGGATCTGGAGAAATAAATTGAAAAATAACACGCCAGTAATTGTTGGTGTCGCCGATTTGCCGCTCGAGAACGGAAAGTTTGCCGGTGGTGGAAACGTTCTGCAAGCACAGGCGAAGGCCGCATTGGCCGCGCTTGATGATGCCGGGCTCAAAATGTCAGATGTCGACGGGCTGCTGACCTCCGGCGTATGGGGATTGAACGGGCCGGGAATCCTTATGCCCGTGACGGTCGGTGAATATTTGGGCATCACGCCACGTTATATGGACAGTACGAATATTGGCGGATCAGTGTTCGAGGCCCAGTTAGGTCATGCATCGCTCGCCATACAATCCGGACAGTGTGAGGTTGCGTTGATCGTTTATGGCAGCGCCCAGCGCAGCGCCCGAGCGAGATCATTTGGTGGCAGGCCAACGGATCTTAACTTCCAGTATGACGTTCCTTATGGCCTTGCCAACCCGGTCGGTACCTATGCGCTCGCCACAATGCGGTATATGCATGAAACCGGAGCCCGGCCCGAGGATTTGGCGGAAGTCGCGGTTTCCGCCCGACGTTGGGCACAACTCAATGACGCGGCATTCAAACGAGACGATTTAACGATAGAGGACGTCCTCAACAGCCCGCAAATCTGCGACCCGCTCCGCGCGGCAGATTGCTGCCTTGTGACGGACGGGGCCGGCGCCGTAATCGTGACGACAAGTGAGCGCGCGAAAGACTTGAAATCGCAACCGATCGACGTCCTTGGTTTCGGCGAAGCACAGGCCAGCCTGCTTGTTTCAGAAATGGAGGATCTGTGCCGGCTTCTACCTGCCGAAATGTCGAGCCGGCGCGCCATTGAAATGGCGGGGGTATCCCTTACCGACATCGACGTTATGCAATTATACGACTCCTTTACCATCACTGTCTTGCTAACGCTTGAAGCAATTGGTGTTTGCGAACGCGGAGAGGCGGCGCAATTCGTCAGAAACGGAAGAATTGCCCCAGGCGGCGCATTTCCCATCAATACAGGCGGTGGCGGGTTATCGAATATGCATCCGGGGATGTTCGGCATTTTCCTGATAATAGAAGCCGTTCGCCAACTTCGCGGAGAGTGCGGATCCCGTCAGGTCGATGACGCCCGCCTGGCGCTGATTCATGGCACCGGGGGATATTTGTCGAGCGGCGCAACCTGTATCCTTGGGAGGGCATAATCATGGAATACAACAAGCCTATTCCGGTTGTAGATTCCGACTCAGAGCCTTTCTGGGCCTCGGGATTGTCGGGGAAGTTGAAGCTCCCGCACTGCTCTAGCTGCGGCAAATTCCATTACTACCCGCGCACACTATGCCCCCACTGTCATTCGACAGACCTCAGCTACAAGGAGGTTTCCGGCAACGGCACAATTTATTCCTATACCGTGCAGCGTCGCCCGGCAGGCAATGAATTCAAGGATAACGTGCCGTATATTGTCGCCCTCATCGATCTGGAGGAAGGACCGAGAATGCTCTCCAACATCGTGGGACTGGCGCCTGAGGAGGTCGCAATCGGCCAGCGCGTTGCCGTTCAGTTTATAACCGTTTCAGACTCCATTTCACTTCCAGTATTCCAGGTGCAGAAATGACGCCCCTACATCATTTGTTGAACCCAAGATCAATTGCGGTTATCGGGGCGTCGAATGATCCGAAGCGTATTGGCGGAAGGCCCATTGACCTTCTCAAACGCAATTATTCGGGTGAGATCTATCCGATTAATCTCAGTCGCCCTGAAATCCAGGGAATAAAGGCCTATTCGTCTTTGCTGGACGTGGAAAAGGATATTGATCTCGCACTCATCGCCCTCCCGGCCCCGATTGTTAATGACGCCCTCAAAGACTGTATAAAAAAGGGCATAGACGCCTGTATCATTATGAGTTCCGGATTTGCGGAAGAAGGCGAGGCCGGAACGGCGTTGCAGGACGAGATCATTGCCACGGCGCGCGAAGGCGGAATACGGATTATCGGGCCAAATTGCATCGGCGTCGGTAACAACAAAATTGGCTCATGGGCGACCTTCGCCGGTGGCGCCGAACATTTGCCGCCCGTCGGTGAACTCAGTGTGATCACACAAAGCGGCGGATTTGCGTCCCTTGTCCTGTCTCTTCTCAAACAGCGGAACATAGGACTAAATCACTGGATTGCCTTTGGTAATCAGTGCGACGTCGATTTTTCGGAGTGTCTGGAGTATCTGGCGACCGATCCAGATACCAAAGTGATTTTAGGATATCTTGAGGGCATCAGAGACGGCAACAAACTGGCAAACGCGCTAAAAAAAGCGCGAGAAAACGGAAAGCCGGTGGTGATCGTCAAGGTCGGGTCCTCTGAAGCCGGCGCGATAGCTGCGGCATCGCATACAGCAACATTGGCCGGAGAAGATGCGCTATATGACGCCGTGCTAAAGCAATATGGAGCCTATCGCGCGGAGACGGTGGAGGAGGCCATGCAGGTCGCCTATACCTGTTTGAACGCCCCCGCATTGCCAAAAGGTGGGAACCTTTGCGTTTACACGATATCCGGTGGCTTCGGGGTATTAATGGCCGACGCCGCGTCCCGCGCCGGTTTGAAGGTCCCGGCCCTTCCCGAAGAAGTCCAGGACAACCTTCGCGAACTCCTGCCCTTTTCGAGTGTTCGCAATCCGATTGATACAACGGCGCAACTCCTCAACGACTTTTCTCTCGTCGAAAAATCGATGGAGATTGTGTCAACTTCCGGCAATTGCGACATGCTTGCCTGCTACCTGGTCGGGCTCGACAACTCGCCGGCGCTCCAGCCAAAGATTTATGCGGTTCTGAAAAGCTTCCGCGAGAAGAATCCGGAGGCAATTGTTGCCTTGGTCCTGTCCCCTACCCCCGAAATCCGGGAAGGGTACGAAAAGTTGGGCTATTTAGTATTTGAAGATGCGTCCGAGCCAATGCGTCCTCTCGCTGCTCTACGCTTCTTTGGACAATCTTTTACGTCACATCCTGCGGAAGTATCGTCGATAGAGCCGTTTTCCAACCCGTCGAGCGATAAAATCCTGGACGAAACGACCGCCAAGAAAATTATCTCTGATGCGGGCGTCCCCATCCCGAAAGAAGCGCTCGTCTCAAATCGGACTGACGCCATGGAGGCTGCCGCGCAAATCGGGGGTCCTATTGCAATGAAAATCGTTAGTCCTGATTTACTGCATAAATCTGATATCGGAGGCGTTGAACTCTCGTTGGAAGATCCGGAAGAGGTTGGACTGGCCTATGATCGGATCATTGAGAATATACGCAGAAACGCACCGAATGCCCGTATCAACGGCGTTCTCGTCTCACCGATGATCTCTGACGGTCTGGAATTTTCTCTGGGGATTCAGAATGACGCGGTATTTGGCCCCATGCTGATGGTCGGCCTTGGCGGAATTTTTATTGAGATTATGCAGGACGTGAGTTTCCGCAAAGCACCGGTTTCCAAGGCTGAGGCCCAAAGCATGCTTGCGGAGCTACGCGGACAAAAAATCCTTCACGGCGTGAGGGGAAAGCCCCCGGCGGATATCGAGGGTCTCGTCGATGCAATTGTCGCTTTGGGTGACTTCGCCGTCGCCAATGCCTCGCAGATAGACTCCGTCGATATCAATCCGCTGCTGGTTCTGCCGCAAGGAAAAGGCGTTGTCGCCGTCGATGCCGTCATCGCACTGAAAAACTAGAAATGCAAAGATTTCAGCTGCTCACGCGGCTCAAGTAACTGATAAATGGAGAAAGTAAGTATGTCTGAAGGAATGGTAGAAGGTAAAGTTGTTGTCGTCACGGGCGGCGGGCGCGGTATTGGCCGGGCCATCTCGCTTATGATGGCCAGCGAGGGCGCGAAAGTCGTCGTGAATGATATTGGGGCCTCGGTGGCGGGAGAAGGAACAGACGGAGACCCTGCCGACGAAGTCGTCAAGGAAATCAAAGCCGCCGGCGGCGACGCTGTTGCTTCACTACATAGTGTCGCGAGCGCGAGCGGCGGCGAAGCTATTGTGGCGACAGCCGTCGATACCTTCGGTAGAGTTGATTGCGTCGTTAACAATGCAGGTATCCTGAGAGACAAGTATTTTCATAAAATGTCCGCCGAGGATTTCGAGGCCGTAATCAATGTCCATCTGATGGGATCGTTCTATGTCAGCAGTGCCGCCGCCAAGTATTTCCGCGAACAAAATAGCGGATCCTACATTCACATCACTTCGAATACCGGCCTTATCGGAAACCCGGGACAGGCAAACTATGGCGCGGCCAAATTGGGGATTGTCGGCTTATCCAAAGGTATTGCCATAGATATGGCCCGCTATAATGTTCGATCAAACTGCATTTCACCGTCGGCATGGAGCCGCATGGTCGCGAATATCCCGTTGGATACACCCGAGAGAAGACGTATTGCCGAGATGTCGGAGAAATTTCTCAGCCCGGAGAAGAATGCGCCAATGGCCGTCTTCCTGGCGAGCGACGCGGCAAAGGACATAACCGGCCAGATATTTGGTACGCGCGGAAACGAGCTTATCCTATTTGGTCATACCCGCCCCGTACGTTCGGTTCACCGTTCTGAAGGCTGGACACCGCAATCCATTATCGACCATGGTATCAAGGCACTTCAGCCGTCTTTTGTGCCGCTGGACGTAATTATGGATGTAATGGGCTGGGAGCCCGTTTAACAACAAGGAAACCGGAATAGAAAGACGTCGAAATGGGACCACTGGTCGGACTTAAAGTAATCGAAATGGCGGGCTTGGGGCCGGCTCCATTCGCTGGAATGCTTCTTGGGGACCTCGGAGCCGAGGTTTTGCGTATTGACCGTGTTTCATCGGTTGATCTTGGCATTGAATTTCCAACGGAATTTGATCTCCGCAACCGCAATAAAAAATCCGTTGCCATCAACATTAAGACGGAGGACGGGCTGGCGACTCTATATTCCTTGATTGAAAAGGCGGACGTCTTGATCGAAGGGTACAGGCCCGGCGTCGCGGAGCGGCTGGGGATCGGGCCGGATGACTGCCATCGATTAAACCCTCGGATCGTTTATGGCCGGGCAACCGGTTGGGGACAGGACGGACCGCTCGCAATGTCGGCCGGTCACGATATCAACTACATCGCGCTCACCGGCGCATTACATTGTATCGGAGCAAAAAATGGTCCCCCCGTCCCGCCCCTCAACTTGCTGGGTGATTATGGCGGCGGTGCGCTATATTTGGCTTTCGGGATTATGTGCGCCGTTTTTCAGGCAAAACAATCCGGCACCGGACAGGTCGTGGATTCGTCGATGATCGATGGTGTCACAAGCTTGATGACAGTATTCCACGCCTTTCAACAAATGGGGGAAATGCAGAAAGAGCGCGGCTCCAACGTGCTTGATGGCGGAGCGCCATATTATGGCTGCTTCGAAACAAAAGACGGGCAATATATAGCAATAGGTGCCATTGAAGAGCGGTTTTATAAAACCCTGATCGAATTGATAGGGCTCAAGTTTGAGGGCCTTCCCGATCGCAATGATCGAAATAATTGGCCGGAACTCCAAGCACAGTTTGCGACCATATTCCGGGAGAAAACCCGCGACGAATGGTCAGATATTCTGGAGGGAACAGACGCCTGCTTTTCCCCAGTTCTTTCCCTTGAGGAAGTAAACAGCCATCCGCACAACAAGGCGCGATCGCTGCTTGCTGACGTCGACGGTGTCACGCAGCCCCGACCAACGCCTCGTTTCTCAGCGACCCCGGGCGAGATCCGGTATCCCGCGCCAAAGCCGGGGCAGCACACCATTCAGGCGTTACGAGAATGGGGGATTAATGAAGAGATTCTCACCAAGGGTCTCAAGTCGGGAGTGTTCTTTTCCAGAGAAGACCATCAAAGTTAATTGAAGACGTGAGGGCCGTCGCGAACGCAGCCGCTCACAGGAGGCTCCCTGGCAAGCAACAGATGATGAATTCACAACAATATGCGCCGTCTAATTCACCATCCGCCGAAAGACAAACCACCGTTTACGCTGATTGTTTGCCCGTTCACTTGAGCTGCGCCATTTGATGCAAGAAAGGTGACTACTTGCGCGACTTCATTCGCGTTCGGAGGCCGACCACTTGGAAATCGACTTATCGCCTTTTCAAAGAGTTTGCTGGAAAACCCTTCTTTGGAAAAAATTCTATCCCATGAGGGGGTGTCTGAAGTAATGGTCATGGCGACGGTGTTCACACGAATATTCCAACGCGCGAATTCCTTGGCAAAGGATTTCGTTACCAGTATCACCGATGCTCCGGCGGCTCCGACGATACCCTCCCCCGGCGTGGGGTGCCGGGCGGCATCGGTTGTCAGCATAACAATGGATCCGGAGCCGCGCTCGCGAAATGCCGGGAGAGCTGCATGCACAGGGAAAATTCTTGGATAAAACCGAGTTCTGAAAGTATCCTCGATATCTTGGGCGCTCATTTCGCTGAAGGGACGAGGCCCCACCAGGCCTTCCGCACCAGCACTTATCAGAATGTCAATTCCGCCAAGCCGCTCCACCGTGTTTTTTACAACCTGGCGGACATCGTCGTAAATATTCAGATCGCCTCTTTCAAAATAGGACTCCGGCGAGAGTTCCCGTAATTGTTCAAGAGCTGAATTGCCGCCAGCCGTCGACCGGCCATTTACAACGACTTTCGCTCCGGCCGTCGCCAGTATTTCCGCGGATCGCAATCCAACGCCACTGGTCCCCCCGGTAATGAGCGCAACTTTTCCTTCCACTCCGGAAAGGCCGGCGTTTCCCTCGACGTTGTGAAATTCCGCCATTTGGTTGGACATCTGAATTATCTCCCATGTTTGTAATGTCGCTTTTACCGACGATAGCGCCGTTTGTCATATAATCCGTTCATTGAAAATATGCGGTATTTGATTTCGTATTGCAAAACTTAATTCTTTTTTTATTTATTTTTTGTTCCGAATGAGATATCCAAGAATAAAGCAAATTCGAGCTATGAAATAGGCGACGCAATGAATATTGAGCAGGTGTTCGGCCCAGATAACATTCGATTTTATCGCGAAAAAGGAATATGGGCGGACGAGACTTTCGCAGATTTACTGCACAAGCTGGTAAAGTCAGATCCAGAAAAAGAAGCGATCACCGATGGACGGACCCGATTAACATACCGGGAGCTTGACGACGGCATAAATAAAGTCGCTGCATTACTTAGGCGCCACGGACTGGATAAAGGTGATTTCATTGCTGTCCAGGTTCCAAATTGGATCGAGTTCGTTTTAATCTATTTTGCCATTGAGCGTATCGGAGCCATTGGCATTCCCATAAGCGTCGATTTTCGAAGCCGGGAAGTCGAATATGTTTTAAGAACGGCAAACTGCAGGGGATTTATTTGTTGCCGGTCATTCAAGAATTTTGATCATTTGGAAATGATCAACAAACTACGTCCTGGCCTTCCCCATCTCACTTTTATCGGCGTCGTGCGCGGGAGCCGTGACGGAAATTCGGATGCAGTTGAAATTGATGAAGCCCTATCCGCAACGTCCTCGCCGAATGATTTTGTCCCGGTAGCGACCAATCCTGACGACATCATGCGCATGATGTTTACCTCCGGGACAACCGGGAATCCGAAAGGCGTCACGCATAACCACAACACCTCCCTCTGGCCAGCCCGCATGTTAAACAAAGACATGGATTTAGGGTCCGATGAAGTGATGCTGCTTTATTTACCTCTCGCATTGAATTGGGGATACCTGACCGTACTCCAGACTGTCATGGCGGGCTGCAGGCTTGTGCTAATGGAAAATTTCGATGCCCGCAAGGCGTTGGAAATAATTGAAACTGAAAAGGTTACCTACATACCAACCGCACCGGCCGCGATTGTTGCTCTTCTGAATGCTCCCAACCAGGAGAAGTATGATTTATCGTCTTTAAGAACTGTTATTACCGGCGGAACGTCTTGCCCGATTGAACTCGTCCGTAAATTTCAACGCCGCCTGGATGGTAATTTAATAGAGCTCTATGGAATGCTGGAATGCGGCGGATACCATACCTATACCCGGCGAGAGGACGATCCGGAAAGCGTCGCCGGCTCGGTCGGAAAGCCGGGAACGGAAATGAAGCTTCGGATATGCTCTACAGGCGGATCAACCCCAGTCGCCGATGGTGAAGTCGGCGAGATCCAGAGCGCGGGCCCGTCTATTCAGCTTGGCTATTTTGGCGATCAGGACGCCAATGCCAAGTCGTATACAGACGATGGATGGTTTAGAAGCGGCGATCTTGGCATGATCGATCCGGACGGCAATCTCAGAATTGTCGGCCGTCTCAAGGAAATGATTAATCGTGGCGGGAAAAAATACTATCCGCGGGAAGTCGAAGAAATCCTGTATACCCACCCAAAAATCCTGCATGCCGCCATCATCGGCCTGCCGGATGAGCGATTAGGCGAAAGCAACTGTCTCTGCGTCGTTGCAAAAATTGATCAACAAAAACCCACTCTCAAAGAGCTTGTGGATTTTCTGAAAGATACGATTGCAACCTATAAACTTCCTGAAAGGTTGGAATTTTTCGATGAATTACCATTTACCCCGACTGGCAAAATTCAACGACATGTTCTCCTGGAGCTGGTTCAGTCGCGGTAACCTGCGCACGATATTATCTTTTCCCGCACTTCAATTCAGATTGAACGTCGCGACGTCAAGCCACCGTCAATCGTGATAATTGTCCCGGACATGTAACTTGACCGCGGCGATGCGAGAAATGCAAATAAATCCGCGACTTCCCGTACAGTTGCCGCGCGTCCCAAGGGGTATTGCCCGAGTAACTCAGCATATCTGCGTTCATCCCCCCACTGTTCCACCGCACGGGCCTTCATGATTTTTACAATTCGATCCGTCGCCACCGGGCCCGGGTTAATGCCGAGTACGCGAATGTTATCGTCAAGGCTTTTCCCGCCAAGCGCTCGAGTGAACGCCATTAACGACGCGTTGCCCGTCGTTCCGGCGATATAACGGAAATCAAAATTTTCACCGCCATTGCCGATATTGTTGAGGATAACACCCCCGCCGTGTTGCTTGAATTTTGCATAGAATTCCCGACAAAGATCTATGTAGCCGAATACCTTAACTTCCCATCCCTCACGCCAATCATCTGCGTTAACCTGCCAAAGATCGCCTCCCGGGATCGCACCGGCATTATTAATCAGAATGTCAATATCGCCAGCATCAGCCGCTATTTTCTCGGCCGCGCCAGGCTCGGAAATATCACAGTCAATAACCGAAACGTCGACCTTGAAATCGCCACGCAACCTATCTGCCAGACTATCCAGCTTTTCCTTTGACCGCGCAACGAGATAAAGCTCGCACCCTTCTTCAGCAAAAACTTCCGCAAGACCAGCGCCGATGCCCTGGGATGCCCCCGTAATAAGTACTTTTTTTCCACGTAAGAAAAGATCCAAGGTTTTCTCCTATCTGTTTTTTACGGCCAGCTCAATTTCGTCAATGGATTCTGGATTAACGATTGAGGAAATATCGCCTTTCGGCATACCGGAGTAAGCGCTGCGAATGACGCGACGCATTATCTTAGAGCTTCGAGTTTTTGGAAGCTGAGGAACGATGATAACAGCACTTGGCACAAACGGTTTGCCGAGCTGTTCCCTAACACGCATCGACACCAATTGATCGATATCTGCGACCTGCTTGAAGCATACAATGAATGCAACAATTGCCTGCCCCTTTACCGGATCGTCCACACCGATGACGGCAGCCTCCATTACACCGTCAATTTCGATGAGAATTTCTTCTATTTCAGCTGGTCCAACCCTCTTACCGGCAACCTTCAGGGTGTCATCTGACCGCCCCAGAATAAAATAATTTCCCTCACCATCACGCATGGCAAGATCGCCATGGATCCACATACCTGGAGTAGTCCTCCAGTAGGTATCGAGGTAACGCTCTTCATCTCGCCAGAAACTAGCCGTCATGCCGACAAAGGGAGCGCGAACGGCCAATTCACCCGGCTGTTCCTGGACGGGAGTTCCCGAGGCGTCAACAACGTCAATTTCGATTCCGGGGGACCGTGAATTGAAACCAGCGGGCACTATTGGCCGCACGACGACACTTCCAAGCAAAGCGCCGGAAACTTCGGTCCCGCCGGTATAATTGATCAATGGTGCCTCGCCCCGTCCGAATACCCGCTCAAACCACAAGAAATGCTCAGGCGCTATCGTTTCCCCCGCGGTGATCAATAAGCGAATAGAAGACATGTCGACATTCGCATAAACATCGTGATTGGCGAAAAAACCCCTGATTAATGTGGGCGCTGATCCGAAATGTGTGATCCGATACCGTTCCACTAATTTGGGCAACCTCGACCAATCGGGGAAGTCTGGCGCGCCATCGTAGCACACCAATGTTGCGCCCCGCATCAAAGCGGTACACAAGACCAACGATCCAGCAATCCAGCCCATATCAGCGGGCCAACAAAAAACATCCTCCGCGCCGACATCGAAGTGAATGACTGCATCATGGGCAATTTTTATTGGAAAGCCGCCATGCACATGTACAATGCCTTTTGGCTTTCCTGTTGTGCCTGAGGTAAAAATCACCATAAACGGATCGTTTGGCGCCATTCGAGACGAAGGGGGAACCGGTTCCGATGGCTGCTTTATCTCGTCCCAGCTATAGGTTGTTACCTGATCGGGCATGGGCTGAATATCATCGGAGGAAGGCTTGATAACGACAAACTCTATATCGTCCAACTGATTGCAGACGTCGCTGACCGTTTTGGACACATCAACAAACTGCCCCCGCCTGTGAAATCCGTTTGACGTGATTATCCCGCGTGCCTGGCAGGAATCCAGCCTCGCCACAATCGCTTCTGGGCCAAATCCACTAAACAAAGGAACCACGATCGCGCCGATATAGCTGAGTGCAATAAAGGCAACGCTCGCGTCTATTCCGTTTTCCATTAAGAGTCCAATTCGATCCCCCCGTCGCACGCCAATGGAGAGCAACCCGGCAGCCACGCCTTTAACTTCATCCCGCAAATCTGCATAGGTAATTTTTCGCGGCGCACCTTTTTCAGTTTCTGAGATTATCGCCGTTTTCTTATCGTCAAAACCATTGTCCAGAATTGTATCGACCCAATTCAGCTCACCGCCCGTGAACCATGACGGAAATTCGATGCCGCGCGATAAATCAAGATAGCGTTGGTAGTCTGTACTCCATTGTATTTTGCAAAAATCATTCACCCCCCGCCAGTAAGCATCGGGGTCGCATAAGGAAAATTCGTAAAGGGCGTCATAACTCTCCAGATTGAGATGACGGCAAAGTTTCATGATTTGACTTTGTTCGATCTGCTGCTCGCTTGGATACCAGGTATTTTGATCGTCTCTTTTCATAACCAACCCTACTCCCGTATTTTCCGCAAACATCAAATTGCCCAGTTGTCATGGCTTAAGCCCGCCTTCAATCAGCACCCTAAAAACCTCACCGATCTGTCGACATCTCTTGACACTCTATGGTCAAAAGTTCTTCTGGCTTATTGGGACTGGCGCCCATCGTTAGCTCATCCAGTCTATCGCCACGCCGCAAAGGGCCCTGCTTCGCCAAGCTATTTTTCAAAACCTATAGCCATAATACGAAATTATATTTCATTATTCAACAGATAGTCAGACTCATGCTATGTCGGAGAAAATGTCATGGACTCTCCGGATAACGTTGTCTTGTCGGTTTTATGTAAAAGAAGCGTAGACAGATCTGATGTCGAGACTGGTTAGATTATGAATGTGACGAAGAAACCAAAGTCGATCTAGATTCCGCCCTGGAAAATGGTGGGTAGGGCGGGGGAATATGACGAGGCGCTTGTCATATTTCGATCATCCCCCAGCGGAACGGACCAAGCTCGCCCGGATAGCCGCCCTGGCTGGACCGGACGCGGGTTCTTCCGAGGGTCAATTCTTCCATATGGTGGGTATGGCCGGAAATCCAGATGTCGGGTGAAAGAGCGCCGGAAGCGATTTCCGCTGTCCAATTGTTATTGAAATAGGGCGTGAGCGGGCTATCCGCAAATTCGGGCGCACTCATGGGGATCGGCGGGAAATGAGTGATCACGACCGTTTTCCCATCGAATTCCGTCGCAAGCCATTTCTCGAGAAAGGCGCGGCTTTCCGCGTTCCAGCGACGGGAATCTTCGGGCAGGATATAGCGTCCCTCCCCGACCGGGTCGGCAAGCTTTATTCGGCGGTAGTCATGAATGACCTCGCGCGCAAGATCCATCGCTGGAACCGAATCCTCTGCCATAGCAAAATCAGACCAGAGGGTGCAGCCGAGAAAGCGGACACCCCCCAGCGCAAGCGTGTCGTTCTCAAGAAAAAAGACATTTTCCGACATCTCGGCAAACCTACGACAGTCGGCGAGAAAACCGGTAATTTCCTGACCGTATAGTTCATGGTTACCGCAAATTATCAGCACCGGAATGGACAGGATGTTTGAACATTCCTCAGCATATTCAACAATATTCGGACGGCCCGTCAAATTGTTCCGTCCCTTCCAAATATCCCCGCCGAGCACCAGTACATCCGCCGTCTGAACCGTCGCAAGATCCGGCTTCGCGATATCAAGTTCCAGGTGCAGATCGCTGCCATAGGCAATTTTCATAATTCCGGATCCCCCGATCTTCTTGCTTGTGCCGTCCATTATCGCATGGTCAGCACAGGCCGACCAGATGTAAAAAGCGTTGCTGCCAGAGCGGATCGCTCCGGAACACACCAGTGAAACTACTGGTAACGGTGTCCGTTCCATGTTTCCGAATGCCGCGAGTTGACATACAATGATGATCGGCCCGGATCATCACAGCGGCCCCCTTCGGCTTCAGGAAAGTCTGTAGGGAATTGACAATCTCCGCCGTCATTTTTTCCTGTATCTGCAGGCGCCTTGCATAAATATCAACCAGCCGCGCCAGCTTCGACAGGCCGATGACCCGCCGGTCCGGCAGATAGGCAACATGCGCCGTGCCGATGATCGGCGCCATATGGTGCTCGCAAAAACTTTCAAAGCCAATCCCCCGCACAATGACGATATCGTCATAACCCGCCACCTCCTTAAACGTGCGGGAAAGAATATCCGCTGGACTCTCGCTGTAGCCTGAAAACCACTCGCCAAAGGTGCGCGTGACTCGGGCCGGTGTGTCTATCAGACCCTCTCGTGACGGATCGTCCCCGAGCCAGCGGATCAATACCCTGACCGCTTCCTCGGCTGCTTCGCGGCTCACCGGATTTGTGTTTGGGCTTAACGGCTTTTTCTGAAGGGCTTTGCTGACTGGAAAAGTGGCGTTTGACATTTGAACTCCCGGAATGGCTGAATAGGTTATGGGCACTATTTTTTGCCTCGGCTCTCTGCCGTGTCCGACAGGGATTTCAGATAGGCAATAACGGCTTTGCGTTCTTCGGCCTTACGGAGCCGGAAACCCATCGATGTGCCATTGGCGAAGGCCGTCGGATTTTCCAGCCATTTGTCCAAAGTGCTTTCCGTCCAAACGACATCAAAGTTTTGCAGAGCTTCACTATAGCTGAAATCACCGACCGACCCGGCTTTGCGGCCGTAAACCCCGCGGTGGCGCGGCCCGATCCGATTACGATCCAGCGAATGACACCCACCACAGCGTTGTTTATAAAGCCGTTCACCTGCAGCAATTTGATCGTCGGAGACAGCGTTGGGGGCGACGCTGTCTCCTTCTGATATCAGTTGTGTTGCCGTTGCGGCTGTTGGTATTTTTGCATCATTCGCAAACACACTACTCGCAAGCAAAGTGGCACAACAACACAACATGATATTCAACTGACGTTTCATCTCTTGTACTCACAACAACAATTATGTGATTTACCCGAAGATCAGTGCGTCTTTGGGAATTGGTTCGCCAAGCGCATTTGCGAGGATGGCGGCGTGGAATGCTTCATCTCCGGCCATTTGCGCGGCAACCTGATGAAAATCTGGCCCCAGGGACGGGATTAATCCGAGATAGGCGTTCGCTGCACCACGCTCAAGCCCGAGCGCCAGCCGCAGTACATCGGTTTGGTTCTTGAGAGACGCAGCATTGAGATCTTTCGCATATTCATCCAAAGATTTTTCCGCGGATGGCTTTCCACCAAGCGTTTCAACGGCTTTTACCAACAGGTCTCTATGCCCCTTGTGATGCCCTTGAAATGTGACGCCGATTTCCACGACGGCCGGCTGCAAAAGACCACTTGTTGCCGCGATCTGATAGGCCGCTATTCCCTCATGCTCAAGGGAAATGGCTGCGTTTAGAATTTTGACATCTTGCGAAACATCCGCGGCGGAGGCCGTCTTCATTTTACTTCCGACTATTAATGAGACGGCGGCCAATGAAAGCGTTCTTCCCGCTCCGGTCAGCAAATGGCGACGTGAAAACGGATTCCGGGTAATATCTGGCATCGATTAACTCCTATTTTCTATTTTAAGATTGAATTCCCAGGGCGGCTAACACTCGGTTAGTCATTGCATCGCAATCGGCCCCGGCAAATTTGATGGTATCCGTAAAAATCGTTTCGAACTTCAGTTCCAGATTTTTGCGAATATCGCGACGCGCTCTGAACAGTCTGGATTTGACCGTAGCCTCCTTGACTTGCAAGGAATCTGCGGTTTCCGAAATGGACAAACCCTCGATATCACGCAACACAAAAACAGATCTATATTCATCGGGCAGTCTGGCGACAGCTTGTTTGAGGAGCTCCGAGAATTGTTTTCGGATGATTTCTGATTCCGGCGACCGGGAAACGGATTCCATTGAATACCCCGACTGATAGTCATCAAGGACAGCAACATCTTTTCTCTGGAGTTCTTCCTGCCGGCGTTTAATAGCCCGTTGCCGATCAATGGCGGTGTTATAGACAATACGTGTAAGCCAGGTTGATAAACTGGATTTTCCACTAAAGCTTTCGATCGAGCTAAATGCTTTCAGGTAAGCTTCCTGCACAACATCTTCTGCATCGGCATGGTGACGCAAAACACTCCAGGCCGTGCGAAAGAGCCGTTGATTATTTCGGGTAGTTATTATGCGGACGGCAAGCGCTTCGCGGCGGGCGGCGCGACGTGCAAGTTCGACGTCATCCATCATTTCAAAATTTGCGAGTTTCAGGGGCATCATCGTATTTCCTTTTGCCCATTAGACGACCCGCGGCCAGAAAAGTTCCCGACATTGAAAAAATAATGCGCTAAGTACCTTTCGGCCTGAGCAGGAGATGTGCGAAAGCCAAACTGAATCCAAGGAATGCCAACACCCATGTCGTCGCGGCGATATGAAGCAAATGCTCCATGCCCGGGGAATAAAGTGCCGCGGCTATGCGGCTAATTGCCGATAACCAGACCATGGAGAGGATCAGCTTGGTGCTTATATCGGCTTTAAGCGGCCTGCCGGTGTGACCGAAAGTCGCCCGGATCATCACGGATAGGGTCATTGATCCGACGGCGCCAACGCCAAATGCATGCATTCCGGCAACGGGAGAAAAATACTCGGGCCAGTTGTTCGCAAGCGCGATCAAAACAATCCCGACAGGAATGAAAAGATAGCTGATATGCAAGATAGCGACCAGAAAATCACCGCGCGTCCGGTCCCCGGCCCAACGGGCAAGCCTTGCGAATTGCAAAATTCCGGCGACGCCCATAAACCCGGCAACGATCCATCCATCGGCCATTACGATCCAAACGGCAAAGGCGGCAACACCCAAAGCAATCGATAGGGCGTCAAATCGACTAAAAGACGCGGGCAACCGCCCGGGGTTCCTGCGAACGAGATAATTTCGCGTAAAGCTTGGAACTATTCGACCGCCAATCAGCATGATCAGGGAGATGGCAACAGCCATAGCCAGCCGCTGACTATAATCAGTAAACCCGAAAAAATGCGCCTCAAAGTGAAATCCAATGTTCGACACCCAAAAAAGTGAAACCGGTATAAGAACTTTAAGATTTCGCCAGTTTTTCCCCGCAATGACTTCGTTCCCGATCACAAAGACAATGGCCGTCAGAAAGGCGAGGTCGATGATCATGGTCAATGCCCAGCCAAGATAGACAGAGAATGTGACGGCGATACGTCCGGCGGCCCAGATCACCGCAAGCAGCAGCAAGGGCCGTCCCTGTATGGGCATGCGCCCGGTCCAGTTCGGGACCGCCGTGAACAAAAAACCGGAGATGATCGCCGCCAGGTATCCGAAAAAGATTTCATGAACATGCCAGTCAATCGGGCCAAACAAGCTCGATAATTCCAGAATGCCATAAAACACCGGCAACCAGGCCATCATTGCAAGTGCCGAAAAAAGAGAACCGAAAAAGAAAAACGGGCGAAATCCATAGCTCAATATTGCCGGGCCCTGATAGTCTCGTAATCTGGGTATTGCCATTGTCCAATCCTTCAGAAATAGGACGAAAAACTCGAGTGATGTAAGGAAACTCACGCCGCCGATAGAACAGGCGTTAGCGGAGCGCCTTATAGGCGTGCCAGGTAGCATGCCCCAAAACAGGAAAAATAACGATTAAGCCCAGAAGCCCCGTCAACAGGCAAACCACAAATGACACCAGAACAATGACGCCCCAGGTCAACATCACCGACAGGTTATTCCACACGATCGCCATGCTGAGGCCCATTGCGGTCAATGCATCCGTGGCTTCATTCAGCAACATGGGAACGGCGAACACGCTTATCGCAAAGGAGAAAGAGGCGAAAAGACCCCCGACCAGACTTCCGACGATCAGCAAAAGAATACCTTCCGGTGTCGTTAAAATCGGCAAAATATGGTCAAGGCCCGGGAACGGCAGCAGGCCGAAGAAGAGCGCGTATAGCAAGACGGCCGCGCGCATCCACAGCAACATCAACAGACAAAGCATGACGCCAATAAACAGGATCTGGGCGCCGGATTTCGGCCGGACAAGGATCATGCTGAATAGGGACGCGTTCGTTCCTTCGGCAATCCGGCGGCTCTTTTCATAAAGCCCGATCGCGAGCGCCGGACCAACAACCATAAAACCCGCCAACGCCGGAAACAGGATATAATCCAGAGAAAGGGTATAGAGGCTGGCGACCACAAGAAGGGACGCAATAAAGACCGCTGCGCCATAGGCCAAACTTGTCAGCGGGTTCGTCATCATGTCTTCCCATCCGGCCCTCAACCAGCCCGCGGCGGCCATACGGCTGAGGTGCCGGTCCAACGAAACCTCCGGAGGTAACGGTGGAACGGTTTTCGGTATCCTTGTCATGATGCATTCTCCTCACAGATCGTCTTCGACATTCCCACCTCCCCCGTCAGCATCCGGATTTCACGGGGCGATACTTCTTATCCGCCGCGGCGGCATCAGATTTTGACAGCAGGCAGTCTGGATCACTCGTCACCGCGACATAAACAAGATGGGCATTCGCGGCGCCGATAATCGCCAGCCCTGCCAAGACGCACCAGATCACAAGTGTCCGCTTGCCAGATTTTCCGTTCATCCCTGCCACTTTAATTGTTCGACCTCCCATCGGCGTCCATCCCGGATAGATCCAGCAGATAGAGTGTCAATATTTTCCGGTCGACATCGGACAGGCGGCCTTGCCAGGCCGGCATATGCCCCTTCCGGCCATTCCAGACAGTGGCAAAAATCGCCGCCCGTGTTCCGCCGTATATCCAGAAATCATCGGTCAGGTCCGGAGCGCCCGTCTCGACATCTCCCTTTGCATTTTCCCCGTGGCAGGACGCGCAATTTTCAAGAAACAATGCTTTTCCAGCCGCATTGCGGTCCTGTTTCGGCTGTTGATCAGCGGATACCGATGAAAGTGATTGAACATAGTCAATTACCGTCAGGATCTCGTCCCGAGGTAGCAGTTGATCGCGACCGAAGGCCAGCATTTCGCTCGTTCTGCTATCCTCATGCCCGGAATTGATTCCGACACGGATCGTTTCAGAAAGTATTCCCGGCGTACCGCCCCAGAGCCAGGCCGTATCCTTTAAGGCTGGAAAACCCGGACCACCCTCCGCCTTTTCGCCGTGGCAGGCAGCACAATTGTCGAGAAAAAGACGCCCCCCATTCTCCCGCACAATTTGCATCAAACTCTGGTCCGACAGGATCTCGCCATAGTTCATATCCATTATCCTGCCTGTCCAGATTGCCCGGTCTTCAATTGCCCGTTCAACAACCTGGTCAACACGTTTCTGCTGATCCGTTTCAAGTATCCCCCTGGTATATGTCTCGCCGAGCGGCCAGGCAGGCCAAATGATCCAGCAAATGACAGAGAAGACAAATGAAATGAAGAGAAAAATCCAGACGGCTTTGGGAACCTTGGTATTCAGTTCCTTGATGCCGTTCCAGTCATGACCGGTTGTCATGTGACCGGTGTATTTATCCCGTTCCTCTATTCCCATGGCCGGTCCTCATCATCGATGATGCTTCTGGCCGCGCGATCAAAAGGTTTTTTATTGGATGGCCAGTAGGTATAGACAAGCACCAGAAGGGAGAGGGCGAGCAAATAAAACAGGCCATAGGATTTTGCAAAGCCGACCAGTATTTCATGTTCGAAATTCATTTCGGGCCCTCCAATTTTTTCATCACCGGATTCTGATGGGCAACTTCTGTTAGACGGCCCAGTATCTGGAGATAGGCGATCAGTGCATCAAGCTCGGTCACCTTCGTCGGGTCGCCGTCAAAGTCGCGGATATTGGTGGCCTCCCCATAGCGCGCCAGGACACCCTCCGCCCTTTTTCCATCGGGATTTGCCTGTCCGGAAAGATCATTTATGGCGTTTGCCACCATTTCGTCGGTATAGGGCACACCGACCTTTTGCTGTGCGCGAAGGTGAAGGTCAAAATCGGCCGGCGCCAGCTCATTTCGGCCCAGCCAGCGATAGGAGGGCATGACGGATTCTGGCACGACATCGCGCGGATTATTCATGTGAACCACATGCCAGTAGTCGGAATATTTGCCCCCGACCCGCGCCAAATCCGGACCTGTCCGCTTCGAGCCCCATAACATCGGATGATCATATTGGGATTCAGCAGCTAGCGAATAGGGTCCATAGCGTTCCACCTCATCGCGCAGGGACCGGATCATTTGCGAATGACAGGCGTAACATCCCTCCCGAATGTAAATGTTGCGTCCGGCAAGCTCCAACGGTGTATAGACGCGCATATCCGGCGCTGGCTCGACCGTTTCATCAATCGTAAAAAGAGGCGCAATCTCGACAAATCCGCCAATGCTCGCAACGATGACGACCAATATGGCAAATCGGATTGAATACCGTTCCAGCCGGTAGTGAAAATTGAACATTACGCCTGTTCTCCTGCCTTGACTTCTTGGGCGGACGCGATGCCAAGATCAGGAGTTTCTAATTCCGGAGCCCCTGTGAACGTCCGCGCCGATCGGACAGTCATCCAGATATTGTAACAACCGACAATCGCGCCAATGAGGAAGAACAGTCCACCAATCGCCCGCGCAATATAATAGGGATGCATTTCGACCATGGACTGAACGAAGGAGTAGGCAAGCGTTCCGCTCTCATTATAGGTCCGCCACATAAGCCCTTGAATAATACCGGAATTCCACATCGCGAAGACGTAGATGAGCGTGCCGGAGAGCGCGAGCCAGAAATGAACTTCCACCAGTTTTGGCGAATACATTCTCTTCTGTTTCCATAGCCAGGGAACCAGCGCATAAATCGCCCCGAATGTAATCAGAGCCACCCAGCCCAGCGCCCCGGCATGGACATGACCGATCGTCCAGTCCGTATAATGTGACAGCGCATTGACGGGCCTGATCGCCATAAACGATCCTTCAAAAGTAGACAGGCCGTAAAACACCGCAGCGACCATCATAAACCGGAGTGTCGCGTCATCGCGCACCTTGTGCCAGGCGCCATTCAACGTCATCAGGGCATTCCCGGCGGCAATCCAGGACGGGATCAGCAACATGGCGGAGAAAGTCATTCCCAGCGTCTGCACCCAGGTTGGCAGCGCGGTATAATGCAGATGGTGAGATCCCGCCCACATATAGAAAAATGTGATGCCCCAAAATCCAACGATTGACATCCGGTAGGAGTAAATGGGTCTTCCGGCCTGCTTGGGCAGAAAGTAGTAAAGCATGCCGAGAAAGCCCGCCGTCAGGAAAAAGGCGACGGCATTATGGCCATACCACCATTGGGTCATGGCATCCTGCACGCCGGAAAATGCAGAATAGCTCTTTGCATGCATCAGCGAAATCGGGATCGCCAGATTATTCACAATATGCAGAATGGCGACGACAAGGATAAAGGCCATATAGTACCAGTTGGCGACATATATATGCGGCTCCTTCCGGCGCGCGAGGACCCGTAAATACAAAATGAAATAGGTAACCCAGACGATGACGAGCCAGATATCGGCATACCATTCCGGTTCCGCATATTCCTTGGATTGCGTGATCCCGATGAAATAGCCTGACACGGCCAGAAGGCAGAACAGGTTATAGCCGAAAATTACTACCCATGGGCTCAGGTTGTCCGGCATTCTTGCCCGGCTGGTTCGCTGGACAACATGAAATGAGGTGGCGATCAGGGCATTTCCGCCAAAGCCAAAAATGATGCCCGTAGTATGGACGGGCCGAAGACGGCCAAAGCTGGCCCAGGCGGCATCAAAGGTCATTTCCGGAAAGGCGAGCAACCAGGCAACCCAGTCACCAATGAACATGGCGAAAACCGCCCAGACCATTGCGATAATAATTCCGGCCCGCGTCGGATCATCGTAATAATGTTTGACGTTTTCTATGTCCGGCGGCGGTAAGAAATATCCGGAAATCACCAGGAATATCGTCCCGAGTGCCGACAGGAAGATAATCAGGCCATGTACCACAAAAAGCTTATCCGCACCGGTTATCGCCATCGCCAGGCCAACAACGGCAATCAAAATAAGTATTAAAAATGCTAATTTCCGCTCATTAACGGTCAATTGTCCAACCATTAACAGCTCCTCTAATGTTTCTACTAACTGGTTTTTGCACCATCTACGGCGCCAGATATTCGACTAATCTACGGTTTCTGTTTTGCGGGGACGCGCCTCCCGAAATTAATGGACGAACTCTTGATGATCCTCCCCTCTGTATCCGCGATGATCTGGAACTGGCGGCGATCGAAAGAAAAAGTCAGTCGAAGCCGCCCCTGATCTTCTTCCATTCCCTGCTCGACGCGACTGGTAACCTCTCCCTTGCGCATTTCACTCTGGAGCTTCGCCACAGACATTCCGAGGCCATTGGCAATAACCTCCGCCTCGACTTCTATGTCGCTCTCCGGTCCCGTCGACAGGACATCAATCACTTTTTCCATCTTCCTCTACCTTGATGTCCTACATCTACCGTGAAATTTCCTGATGATCTCCAGGATAGGCGCAATCGGCGATTGTCGATGTGTCCAAAGACGCAAAAAATGCTTCTCTCGCTTTATGAAGGCGGTTTTTTAATCGGCATTTAGGCATCAACCGGCAATCGCCACCGTCTTGGCGAAAACATTCTACAAGGGCATGTCTTTGCTCCAGATACCGAACGACTTCTCCCAGAGTGACCGATTGCGGTGACCTGGCAAGACTAATGCCCCCGCCGGCACCATGCTTGGTCTGCAGAAATCCTCCGCGAACGAGATCCTGCACCACCTTGGTCAGATGATGATAGGAAATATTGAACTCCTTCGCGATTTCCCCCGTCGTAAGCATGGCATCAGGATTATCGGCCAACCGCATCATTACCCTTAATCCAAAGTCCGAAAAAGCCGCCAGTCGCATGATCCATCCTCAATCTTTAAAGTACGCCGATATCGGATATATAAAGCAATGCGCCAAAATCCTCCATCAAACCGTCTCAAAGCGGGGAAACAGGACATTATTCTCCAAATGGATATGGTCCTGCAGATCCTCCGTCAGTTTTGCAAGGCCGGCATACAGGGCCTGCCAGGAGCGACAGGCGCCCTCCGGTAACGTGAAATTATCCGTCAGTTCGGCCAATCTTTGCAGATACACGCCATGATCCGTGTGATCGTAGCGCATTTGAGAAATCGGCGCGTCCAACGTTGTATCCGCCCAGCGCATTGCCGGGAACAGAATGAGCTCTTCCTTCTTCATATGGACTTCCAACTCGCCTTCCATCTCCTTGAGGAGCGTCGCAACACCCGTCGGTACTTTCGGATTGTCTCTGTGTACAGCTTCGACTTTGCGGGCAAGAAGTATCAACTCCGGAATCTCGCGCCGATGCGTATCGTGGAACCGGCTTTGAATATATTCTGTCAATTCACCCGACGACAAATTGGTTGAAGCCGGCAGTTCATCTGATTCCAGCGCGGATAACGCTTGCTCAATAACGAATACATCAAGACCTAAATCTTTTGCCGCCATATCCAATGTGACGTCCCCGCCGCAACAGAAGTCGATCTTGAAATTTCTGAATATTGCCGAAGCCCCCGGAAGAGTCGCGGCAATGTGTCCTACAGTCTGATCCTGCAGGGAAGCCTTGGTAAATTGAACTGTCATCGTGAACCTCCGTCAGTTTAGTGTCGACCGGAATTGCCGCAATAATGAAAGCGTCGTATTCCAGTGCTGTTTCCGCGAAATATGTTAGCTCCAAATATCTTCTCGGCTCGGCAGCGAGCTCTCGTTCCACAAGGGCCTTTTGAGACCAATTTATAACTAGTATTTTAAATACCAATTATATCAGATTAACTAGCATTTCAATTACTATTTTACGGTGACCCGTAAATTTCATGCGGCAAATGATCGCACCAACAGTGGTAGTTGCATTTGCGGTAACGGGCGGTACACCGAAAAAACCAAATCGAGAAATGTCACCGTTTAATCACTAATTCCAGCGATTGAACACATCCAACAAGACAAATGATTGTACCTAAACAGATCAGGTTAAGGCTGCCGCTGATTGTCAGGATCTCTCGCTGATCGGTTTCCAACAGGTAGGAGGCGAAAAAATACGAAACCAATCCGATTACAGAGACAACCACCCCATCAACGACCAAACGGACGCTTTTCTGGATTGAGTTATTTGGCATGAAGAGTCTCCTTTAATGGAAGTAAAGTAATCGTCACTCCCCGGTCACTACCAAATCCATCGGAATATCGTGTGGTTGCGGGAATATTGTAGTGAGAGCGCCCGATGAATGGCCAACCCCGATGACTTTCGGCCGCGTGGGTAGTGACATCAACGTACGGTCATAAAACCCATCTCCATAGCCGAGCCTGTGACAATCGGAATCGAAACCGACCAATGGGGCAATGACAATGTCAGGTATGACTTCTTTATTCTGGGCGGGGATAGGAATATTCCATGCACCCAGTTTCATGCGCGAACCCGGTGTCCAGGCATGAAACTTTAGCGGCTGTCGCGGCTCAACCACAACCGGCAAGGCGATGCGGCCTCCCCTGCGGGCTAATCCGCGCATCCAGTGACGAAGATCGACTTCACCCTTGATCGGCCAGTAAACGCCGATAACCAGATTTTCCTTGTCTTCTATGGCCTGTTCAAGCTGATTGACCACCCGCCCCGCATGGCTGCGGCGGTCATCGTCCGATAAGTTAAGACGCGCGGCAATCAGTTCGGCTCTTTTCGCTTTCCGCCAGCGCTCTACCTCTATGGTCGTTTGCAAATCCACCATCGAATATCCGTCGCCACTTAACTCAAGTTCATGCGCGAAACAGGGCGGTGAGGAAAATCCGGTTCCGGTATCAGTAAATTTCATCATGAATATCCAGTTCCACCTAATTGACACCGGGCGTGGTCAGCGTTCCGCGGGCTGTCCGCAACGCCGCCGCACTTTTTATGTTGATTTCATGAACCTCGAGCATATCCAGTAAGTCGTCATGCAGCTTTTCATCACCAATGCGAGAGAGCGCACCTTGCAGTTTGCGAACAACCCAGAACTGCCCGCGATCAAGTAATTCCAGCTTCTCATCGAAGCTTTCCAGCGCCATAATCTTGTTCAGAAATTCACCGGTTTTTAAGCTTGGAAGGCCGTTGAAGCGGATAATATGGTTGGTTAACATGGCGCAGAACCTCCCTTCATCTACGGCGATTTCATGGAGTGTTGATCTGTCCGCGGTATCGTCGGACTGATGACTTAGCGCCGACACGGCGCGGGCTCCCGCTCGTTCCGCCTCCAACAATGAATTCAATAGCTCGAGTATTTCTTCATCACTAAAAAAGTCAGTTTCTGATTCTCGAAACATGCACCGCGACGATTTCTGGGGGAGCTCTCTGTTCCTGAATTTTTCTCCGAAACTCTTATATTTCTTCATCTACGATATTTTCCTTTCGTCGTTCGTCGGCATCTTTATTGACGCACCAATTGGAAAACCGGTTGTCACCGCCGCCACAATGTTTTTGCCAGGGCGCTTTCGTTGCTTGATCGCAACGCGCCCGATTTAGTTTCGCTATGTTCGAATTGACGAATTCCCAGTTTATTAGACGCTCGAGGAAGACATCGATGTAATCACTTCGTTTGTTCTGGTAATCGAGGTAAAAAGCATGCTCCCACAGATCGATTGTAAGGAGTGGGGTTTGGCGCCCCAATGCAGGTGTATCTGCGTTGGACGTTTGGATTATACGAAGGACATCATTCTCCAGGACCAGCCACAGCCAACCGCAGCCGAACAGGTCCAAGGCGGCATTTCTAAATTGATGGGCGAAGGCGTCATAGTCACCGAAGTCCGCAATTATCTTCTCTTTTATGTCACCGAATGGCATGCCCCCGCCCATCGGACACATTGAATGCCAGAAAAAAGCGTGGTTCCAGGCCTGGGCCGCATTATTGTAATACCGCTGGAAGCGGGCTTGCCCTGCGGTTTCGTCAAGAATTTCCTCCAGTGTCCGCTCTTGATATTTGATGTCATGAACTGATTGCCGCAATCTCTCCAGGTAGTTAACCTGGCTGACATAGGCGCGATGATGTTTTCCATAATGGATTTCCATCGCCGCCGCCGAGATATACGGCTCCAGCGCGTCACACGCATAGGGAAGATCAGGCAACAGGATGGGCATCCCTAGACTTTCCTTTCGCCTCAAAATCGCAGTTTTATGTTCAATTTTGGATATAGAGCTAATTCTAATATTTAACAAACGATAAAAAATTGTTTATATTATCGATTTTTCCGATATTAATTTTTCGGTTTTTTTTGATGAGGAGTCGACTTATGGACACAGAGTTAGCCCGAACGTTTCTTACGGTCATCGCAACGGGCAGCTTTATCCAGGCAGCGGATCGGCTTCATGTGACACAATCCACCGTCAGCGCCCGCATTCATTCTCTCGAAGAACAGCTCGGATGCATTTTGTTCATCAGAAACAAGGCGGGCACGACGCTTACGCCCGCAGGAGCGCAATTTCAAAAACATGCCTCCTCCCTTGTGCGTACAGTTGAACAGGCCCGTCAGGATGTCGGGATTCCAAGCGGCTTTACGGGCGCAATTACCATTGGCGGCAGGTTCGGCCTCTGGGATCAGCTTCTTCTCGACTGGTTGCCGCGTATGCAACAACTCGCGCCCAGCATTTCGATCCGCGCCGAAATAGGCTTCGAGCCGGAGCTCATGCAGGGTCTTATAGAAGCCCGGCTAGATATCGGCGTCATGTATACGCCGCATAATCGACCCGGCCTCACCGTCGAGCCGTTGATTGAAGAGCGCCTTATCCTTGTGTCGACTAATCCTAACGATCTCCCGGAACCCGGTCCGGGGTATGTCTATATCGATTGGGGACCCGAATTTTATGTCCAGCATAGCGCGAGCTTTCCGGAATTCACGGGCGCCGCGCTTTCCGCTAATGTCGGATGGCTGGGCCTCCATCAAATACTGAAGCATGGCGGCTCAGGATATTTTCCCGAACGCCATGTTCGCGCGATAATCGACGAAGGGCGCATGACGCAAATTGCAGGCGCGCCGGATTTTTTGCTGCCAGCTTTTATTGTTTACACGTCAAGAAGCGAAAAGAAACATCTTGCAACTGCGGTGGAGACAATTAGGAAAGTTGCTTCGGAACAATACTAATTTTACGGAAACGCAATCTGTGTAAGCGCCATCGTCAAATGAACCTTGTCCTCAGAGATTGCCTGACTTCTTGTCTTCGAGGAGGTGGCCCGCACATGTGATATCAACAGACGACATTGCCGTTGCTCCGTTCCGGAAAGCTACCTTTATACTCTTATGACTATGATGGTCTGCCTGCTTCGCGGGCTGTCAATGCAGAGTACGATTGAAGATCCCAACGGTCATTATTCTGAGATCATTGATAGCTGGATATCAATCGCAAACAGTATCGTGAGGAAAGACTAGGCGCTCAATTAATCTGGATTATCACTGAAAAATCATGCGGTTATTGATTATGAAATAGTAAGCACCGGCTCACCCAGAACATTGAAATCGGGCGAAATACCAAGGCCAGGGCTATCGGCGGCGGTCATCCGGCCGTTTACCCGTTGCGGCGCGCCTGTCGCGATTGTCACGGTGCCATAGGAGTTAAAATCCGTCGCGGAAAAGCAAAATTCTTCCGGCGTTGAGCGGGCTAAATGAGCTATGGCCGCCGTGGTGATATCGCCGCCCCAGGTATCCTCAATCGTCATGGGAATGCCGGAGGCAACACAGAGATCGCGCATCAGCCGCGCTTTCGTAAAACCGCCGACTTTCGAGATTTTCAGGTTAATGCAATCCATCGCATCCTCCGCGATACCGCGGACCAGGGTCCCTGCCCCGTCAATGACCTCGTCCAGAATGAAGGGAAGTGCCGTCCGCCGCCGGATCGATACGGATTCCTCATATGTCAAACAAGGCTGCTCGATATAGACGTCAAGATTAGCGACGGCGCCAACCACCCGTGCCGCTTCATGCCGTGTCCAGCCGGTATTGGCATCCGCCACGAGCAGGTCGCTCTTTTTCAATTCCGCCCGCGTCGCATGAATGCGGTCAATATCGTCATTGGCGTCGCCACCGACTTTGAGCTGGAACTTGGTGTAGCCTTCCTTACTGTAGCCTGCAATCTTCATCGCCATCTGTTCCGGGCTTTCCTGGGAAATGGCGCGGTACAAGGCAACATCCTCCTGCATGGCCCCGCCGAGTAGCATATAGATGGGCTGATCCGTCGCCTTCCCGAGAATATCCCAGCAGGCGATATCGATCGGCGCCTTTGCATAAGGATGCCCGCGTAAAGCCGCATCCATGCAACGGTTTATCTCGTTCAGGGCAAGCGGGTCTTTGCCAATCAGATGCGGCGCCAGTTCTTCAAGCCCGGCCCGCACCCCCTTGGCATAGGAAGGCAGATAAGCGGAGCCGAGCGGGCAGCATTCCGCATAACCGGTCAGCCCTTCATCGGTTTCCACGGCGACGACCGTGCTGTCAAAGACCTCAACGAAATTGCCGTTGGACCAGCTATAGCGTCCCTCCTTCAACGGCAAGTCCACCTGCCAGGCTTTGATCGCGGTAATTTTCATTTTCAACTCTCCTCAGATAACGACAAAACCATGGGCAAAGGGATCCCGGTCATCGATGAATATTGTATTTAGCCCGGTTACTCGGGCCCAGCCGCCAATTGACGGAATGATCGCGTCAAATTCCCCGACTTTGGTCAAACCTTCCACCCGTCCGGTGAACAGCGAACCGATAATGCTTTCATTGATAAACTCATCGCCAACCTTCAGGTCGCCGCGGGCCGCCCATTGCGCCATCCGCGCGCAGGTTCCCGTTCCGCAGGGCGAGCGGTCAATCGCCTTCTCTCCATAGAAGACCGCATTCCGCGCGGTCGCTTCCGGATTTGTCGGTTTGCCCGTCCAGATAATATGCGACAGTCCCCGGATGTCGGGTTGTTCAGGATGTATGAAGTCATATTTTTCGTTCAACGCGGCCCTCAAGGCAGAACTCCAGCCGACGAGATCGAGCGCCCGGTGATCCGCAATATCCTGATACGCCGCCTGTGGCTCGACGATCGCATAGAAATTACCGCCATAGGCGACATCCACGGTGAGTTCGCCCAGCCCGGGACAATCGGCGGTAAGGTCTTTCTTATAGAGAAAGGAGGGCACGTTGGTGAGCCGAACCTCTTCCACGAAGCGTCCTTCTTGCCGGTATTCCGCGACAACTTTGCCAGCAGGCGTATCGAGATTTAGAACGCCCGGCGTTTTTGGGGTTACCAACCCGTTTTCGATGGCGATCGTCACGGTTCCGATCGTCCCGTGCCCACACATTGGCAGGCAACCGGACGTCTCGATAAAGAGCACGCCGACATCGCAGTCGTCCCGTGTCGGCGGATACAGGATCGATCCCGACATCTGGTCATGGCCGCGCGGTTCAAACATAAGTCCGGTCCGGATCCAATCGAATTCAGCCAGGAAATGCGCCCGCCGCTCCAGCATTGTCTTGCCTTCCAGCATCGGCCCGCCGCCCGCCACGACGCGCACCGGGTTACCGCAAGTATGACCATCTATGCAAAGGAATGTATGTTGTGCCATCGGAGAACCTAAAACCGGTTTGGGCGATAGGGGGTCATATCGATACTGCTCTTCCCGCCAAAAACAACTTCTGCCACCAATGCCGCTGTCCCCGCCGACTGGGTCAATCCAAGATGCCCATGACCAAACGCATAAGTCACCCGGTCACAGCGCGCAGAGTGGCCGATCACAGGCAATGAATCCGGCAAGGACGGACGATACCCCATCCATTGCGTCCCGCCCTCTGTCTTAAGGTCCGGTAAAAAGGCCTTGGCCTTGGCGAGCAGGACGTCGGCACGGCAGAAATTGGGCGGCGCCTTTAGGCCGCCGAGTTCAACACTCCCCCCGACACGTATACCGCTGGCGAGGGGCGAGACAACGAAGCCATGCTCCTCAAAGGAGAGCTGACGCTTGAGATCGAAGGCGCCGACGGGCAGGGTCGTGTTGTACCCCCGCTCCGTCTCCAACGGTATATGATCCCCCATCGTCCGGCTAAGCTGATGTGACCAGGCCCCGGCGGCAACCACGATATGATCCGCCGTCAGCCTTGTTCCGTCCGTGAGAACGAGAGACGCCGACGTCGCATCCGCTTCAAGGGCGCGGCCTTCGGCAATGCGAATAACACCGCCACAGGATTCAAAATACCGCGCCAAAGCCTCTGTATATTCCCTGGGGTCGGCAATTCCGTACCAGTCGGCCGTGTAAGTTGCCGCAATAAAACGGGGGTCGAGTCCCGGCTGATGCCCGGCGATTTCTTCCGGACCGTAAAGATGAGTGAATTTGACGCCATGATCGGCCCGGGCCTGCCAGGAGGGAAGCGTTTCGTCGAACTTTTCGCGGCTTTCAAAGAGCTGCAGGTTTCCATGGTGCCGCAGCATGTCATGAGTGCCGCTTTTTTCCATGAAGGGGATCAATCTCTCTTTAGAGAGATGCATAAGCGCGACCAAAGCCGCGATCCCGGCCTGCACCCGGTCGGGAGAACTCGCCCGCCAGAAGCGATATAACCAGGGCGCAATGCGGGGAAGATAGGGAAGTGGAATGGAAAGGGGACCGAGCGGATCCAGCATCCATTTCGGCGCTTTTCTCATGATACCTGGTGACGCCAGCGGTGTCGCATCGGAAAAGGCAAAGGCGCCCGCATTCCCGCGCGACGCCTCCGCCGCAACGGCGGTTCGGTCAACAACAGTTACCCTGGCTCCGCGGGCCTGCAACTCAATCGCCGCCGATATGCCGATAATTCCAGCGCCTATCACCAGAATTTCCGGCTGTTGATTCGTTATCCCCGAGAATTGCGTCATCGCATCCTTCTAATTCACCATGTGAGCGCCTGTCCGGCCCTGTCGCCTGTTCCGATAATAATCCCGATCACGGCAGCGTATAGGCAGTTTTTACAGTTGTATAGAATTCCGCCGCATAACTGCCCTGCTCACGCATTCCGAAGCTTGACCCTTTTGTCCCGCCGAAGGGAACATGATAGTCCATTACACCACTCACATTTTCGGAATTTCAGTACGAATCGCAAGGGCATTGCGAATGGTTTCCTCAGCTCGCGCGCGATGCGCACCTGCCAAGAGCAGTCGTGGCTTGCGGACCACCCACATCTGAAAGAGAAGGAATCTGTTATTACGGTTGACGGCAAACTCCAACCCAACGCCGCACCAAAGTTTTCAAGAACAACATCAGCCGCAGGAAAACCGCTCTATCAGGTCGGACATCATACGCAGGAAATTTTAAGGGAAATTGTACTAAAAACATCGGAGTAATAGAACTACTTCGGCGTGGTGTTGTCACTTAAAATACATTCGCTATTCAAGGCCATCTATTCAATCGCATTCACGGCAAGCAGTTCCATGACGAAGCTATTGATGCTTGGACAGCAACAAGCCCAATCATCGAGAATATCTAAGCCCACGGGAAGTTAATGTGGCACTACTTAACAACTTCAGATTTTCTGAATCTGAATTTCACCTGGAAACGAAGAGGTAACCTTTTGGCATTAGTATTATCATTTATTGCTAATATCGCGAGTGCTCTATGCCGGGAAATGAAGATTCATTTTGGGATGACGGGGAATGGATTAGCTGGGAGGAAATCAACGCCCAGATCCAACACAAGGAATGGCGAGTTAAATATCCGGATGCTGACCTTTCATTGGTTCCAATTTTTGAGTCATTGCTTTCGACCGCCGAAGAATACCATCAACTCACCGGAAAACATCTCCAGATATACGGAGACATAGGTGAACTTTACGGCGCAATTACATTTGGATTGAAGCTTCACCGGAACTATGCCCAGGGCTCGGATGCCCGCCTCGGCAACGATTTTGTTGAAGTAAAGACAATTACTCCGTTCAAAAAAAATGACACAGTTGAAATTAATCTCGCTGGCCACTTCAACAAGCTACTTATCGTGAAAATCAATAAAGATTTTGAGATCAGTGTTCTTTTCGTCGATCGGAAAAAATTTCGGGGCCGAAAATCAAAAAGACTACGCCTCCAGTGGGATCGGTTGAAAGAAATAGTCTGATTTTCCCAAGATATCGAGAGGGAAACTCAAATTCAGCCAAAAAACTACAAAGGAGGCTTTGAAACGCCGGAAAGGATGATGATTTTTCATTCCGAGGGTTTATCGATTTGCCAAGATAACGTCAAAGACCGGTTTTTCTCTGACGGCACCCATAAGGGTGGCGTTCTTTCACATGACTAAAACGCGAAATATCAGTCGCCCGCAGAAACGATATATCTCGTCAAGGCCGCGCGTTCTTCCTCGTCACGGATGCCCGGATAGGACATCCACATACCCGGGAACATACCTTCCGGATCGGCAAGAAATTCTTCCAGCCGGCGGATTGTCCAGACCTGACCCGCGTCTTTTTCTTTCCGCAGGACCGGGGAATACTGGAATTCCGGGTCCCCGCCGACGGCGCGACCAATCAGGCCAGATAATGATGGTCCCGCCATCACGCCGGCATTTCTCTCCAGACTATGGCACGCACGACAGGGGGCAAAAGCCTCGCGCCCGGAAACGTCCTCGGCAATCGCCCCTGACACGACACCGCAAAAAACAACCAGGGCAATACCCCCTGTGAATGGCTTCATGCGGTATCCCCGAACCGGATACGGACGATGCGATCATTACCGGATTCACCGCCCCAGACCTCCCCTCTGCGGCCGGTCAGATGACGGACGTTCGCGCCGGACTGATCACTCGGGTAGCTCGTGAAGCTCTCATTCTCCGGATCGAACATGACGATGGCGTTGGCGCCGAAATCGGTAAGCCATACCATGTCACGTTCATCGACATAGACGGCATAGGCGCGCGGTCCACCGCCTGGCAGTTTCCATTGTTTCCACGACTCATCGGCAGGATTATAGACACTGACCTGCCCGCTGTTCCACTCGCTGATCCACAATCGGTCGCGCGAATCCGACCAAACGCGGCGCGCGCCCTGCCGGGGGGTTGGCGGATCAACCTGTGTTATCTGGGCGGTTGCGGGATCGATACGGGCGATATGGCTTCCGGCGAGCGACGCATACCAGATTTCACCCCCCGGGGTAACGGTAATCCCATACGGGCCGGGTCCGCCCGGGCTCGGCCAGGCGTCAAGCTTGCCCGTCGCAGGATCGACGCGGCCATATACGCCATTCTGTCCCGTGAACCAATAAATGCCATCATGATCGAACACGCCGGTGTTGAGATTTGCCCGGGCGAATTCCGTTGGCAAGGGGAACAGATCGACAGCGTCTGTTTCCGGATCGAGTCGGGCGATGGCGTTCTGCCCTCCTTCCGTGATCCACAGGGCGCCGTCCGGCCCCAGAATCACGCCATGGGGCGCGGCTCCGTCGCCAAGCGAAACCGGATGCAATGAACCGTCCGACGGATCCAGCCGGGTCAGCGTGCCGTCCCTCTGACCGCAATACCAGACCATGCCGTCGCGATCGAAGGCCAGATCGCGGGAACGCGACCCGGGCCGGGCATTGAAGTAAGTAACACTGGCATTCTGAGCGGCCTGTACGGTGCCACCGATTGGAATTGACAGAACCGCCGCACAAGACGCAGCCGCGATTGTGAAGTTCCGTCGCGAAATGGGTCTCATCATATATCTCCTCTCGTTTCCTCGATACGGACAGACACCCGCAAACCCAGCCAAACGGGCAAGAAACGCGTCGACATTATGCCACAAATATTCGCCGCCAACATTAAAGAGAATACCAACCCCGAACACATAACCGTTACAATAATCCGGCCCCTCTTCAAGAGAAGATCATTAAGTGGACCTAGCGTCATATCCACAGCGCAACTTCAACTATGTTCGCTCGCCAGTTGGAATGAACCCGGAGAGGAGGAGTTTTCTTACATATCTCGCATGCAAACCGCGGAGAGAACCGTTTTCATTAATTGCGGACTATCTCAAGACAGATTTCGGTGCCGCGTTCATGAAGAAAATCTTCGACATTGCTTCGGGAAAGGAGAAACCTGACGTACATCATCACGGCAAGGCGGATGATATTGAGACGGCTTGGATGAAGCATTCATCCGTGTCCGCCGCTTCCCCCTTACCTCAGTCATGAAATGCTCTATTTCAGGGCGCGCTTAAACGCCTTCTGCATGTCCTCGCTCGCCTTGTCGAACGCCTTTCTGGATTCCGACAGGGCCGCATCGAGCGCCGACCATGATTCCTGTCCCGCTTTTTTCATGGCGGCAAGGCGCTTTTCGGCGGCATCGGCTTCGCTTTTCATCTTGGTGACAGCATCGTCGAAATCCGCTTTGCGCTCTTCTGGAAATTTTGCGGCGGCGGCGAAAGCATTGTTCATCATTTCCTGCCAGGCCTTCACTTGCGCATCCGCCCGCGCCTTGAAAGCCGCCTCATATTGCTCGGCATTGTTTTTGGTGCTTTTCACATAGATCTCGACTTCGTCCTCAAACGCTTTCCAGTCCTCTTTCAGCTTCGCCGACTGCGCGTCCCAGACGCTTTCCGCGCTTTCAAGATTCTTGTCGAGAAACGCCTTGAAGGCATCGCGTTGCGCCTCCATATCGGTGAGCGCTTCCTTCGCTTTCACCTGGGCATCCTCCCCGAGTTCCTCAACCTTGCCCTGAAGCGTGGACAAGGTCGCATCCATTTCATCAAGACGGCTTTTGGCCCATTCAATATAGGGATGGACTTTGCTTTCCTTAGTCATGTCTCACTCCTCACGTAAAAAATATGGATCGGGGAGCAGTAACTATGTAACAAACCAAATAATTTGCATTGATCCTGGTCAAGATCGACCGGTATTACTTTTTGTGCAGCGTTTGGCGAAGCGTCAAAAACAATTTCGATTTTTACTTGCCATCGAAGGAGCGCTGAATTGGCCTCACCCGATGCACAATTTCCGGCACCACTTTCCACATCATATCATCCACCATGCTGTTTGGCTATTTGCCAGATTTACACTGAGCTATCGAGATGTCGAAGACCTTTTGGTGGCGCGAGATTGGACATCATTATTCGAGATAAGTACCATTTTCTGTAGCGGGCTGTTGATAGCCAAGGCGACGTGCTGCATTTCCTCCGACGCCTAAAGAGAATTACCAACGCTGCTTTAAAGCCAATAGGCAAGCTATTGAAGAAACGAGGATATACCCCGTCAAAAATCGTCACAGATGAACTGAAATCCAATCATAAGGCATTTCGGCTTCCGGGAAGGAGCAAGCACCGCTGGCTAATCAAAAGGTGGGCGGAAATTCTGGACTGTCCCTAACCTGTCCAACATGATCTGACGGAGAACAGTCTGGTTATTGGGTGATGTCCGGCTCGACGAGCTTGGCAAGTTTTCGCAAAGACTCTTGCCATCCGAGGTAACACGCCTCCTGCGGGATCAGGTCGGGTATCCCTTCCTGAACCACCGTCATTTCCGTGCCCACCGACACTGCCTTCAGCGTGACGGTCACCGTCATTTCACCGGACAGGTTTGGATCGTCAAATCTATCCGTGTAGACGAGCGTCTCGCCGGGGATGAGTTTCAGATAGGTGCCGCCGAAGGAATGGATGTCGCCGGTCGTGAAGTTGCGAAAGGACATACGGTACCGTCCACCCTCCTTCGCTTCAAGCTCATGCACCGTGCAGGTAAAGCCAAAGGGAGGCACCCAGCTTGCCATCGCGTCTGGCTCAAGAAAGGCGCGATAGACCTTTTCTGGCTTGGCGGTGAAAACGCGGTGCAGGGTAACGGTACCGGGCATGTTATTTTTCCTTCCCTTGCACATTTGGTCCGACGACAACCAGCGGCGTGAAGCCGCCATAGATCAGCCGCATACCATCAAACGGCATCGGATTCTTTTCCGGATTCATGCGCGGATCGCCCTTTTCCGGATTTTCCATCCAGCCGGTCATCGTCGTCATGGCCGCATCACGGGTTTCCTTGTCGGGCCATTCAACCCACAAAAAGACGACCGTTTCATCGTCTCTGGCCTGCACGGCCTTGCGGAAATCCGTGACCTTGCCAACCGGCACGTCATCGCCCCAGCATTCCGTGACGCGCGTTGCGCCGAGGTCAATGAAAACGCTGTCGCCCATTTCGGCGTGGGCGATAAACTTCTGCTTGTTAGCGGTCGGCACAGCGATGACGAAACCGTCGATGTAACTCATGTCATATCTCCTTCACATTTCTTCGACCGCAGCATCGAGAGCCGCGATATCAATCTTCTGCATCTTCATCATCGCATTGAAGGCGCGCTTGGCCTGCGCGCGGTCGGCGCTGGTCGTCAGGTCAATGAGCCGTCTTGGCGTAATCTGCCAGGAATAACCCCAACGGTCCTTGCACCACCCGCATTCGCTCGCCATACCACCGTTGGTAATGACTGCGTTCCAGTAACGGTCTGTCTCTTCCTGATTTTCGGTGATAATCATGAAGCTGACCGATTCATTCGGCGTGAAAATAGGGCCGCCATTCAGCCCGATAAATGGCCGCCCCAGCACGGTAAATTCGACGGTCAGTTCACTTCCTTCCCGACCGCCCGGAAAATCGCCGGGGGCTGCGTTTACCCGGCCGACTTGGCTGTCAGGAAATGTCGCCGCATAAAATTCAGCAGCTTTGCGTGCTTCGCCATCGTCGAACCACAGGCATGTCGCAAGTTCCGTCATCTGGTTTCTCCTTCAGTTCTGAGCCTTGGCGCCATCGAAATTCAGCATCCAGGGTGTGCCATAACTGTCGGTGAACATGGCAAAGCGTTCGGCCCAGAATGTCTCGCCCGGATCCATTTCGACGGATTGAGCGTCCTTCGCAAGTGCGGCATGGATACGGTCGAATTCAGCGCGCGATGACGGCGCGATGGAGACGCGGAAGCCCTGCGGCTTGTCATACATTTCTTCGCTATTGTCGGAAGCCATCACAGTGGAGTTGCCGAGCTTCATGGCCATATTCATCACTATATCGTCGCCGCCGGGCATGCGGCTTTCGGGATCAGGAACGTCGCCATTGCGGAAAACGCAGATGATCTCGCCGCCGAGAACTTCGGCATAGTGGGACATCGCCTCAAGGCAGTTCCCTTTGAAGAACAGGTATATTGTCGGTTCCATTTCTGATGTCTTCCCTGGTGTTGACGTGTAATCGTGAGGGCTTGCCATCGCTCAAACCGATACAGCGGCATTGAAGAAAGCGTATTGTGCCTCGTATGCCCGCCGGAAAGCCGGACGCGCTTCGGCGCGAGCGACAAAAGCCAAGAGGTTGGGATGTTCATCGAGCAATCCCGATCCATTCAATCGGCGCAGAACATCGGCCGTCAGCAGATCGCCGGCGCTGAACATACCGTCGAGCCAGTCGGCATCGCCGAGGTGCCGCGACAGATCGGTCAGCTTATTGCGGATACGATCCTCGACAGTATGCAGGCGCTGCTCGAACCAGGTTTCATCCCGTTCGAGATAGTGGACCACTTCGCGGTCGATGATCACGGGCTCAATCGTACTGATCGCCGCAAACATCCAGGCGATCGCGCGTGCTCTTGCATTCGCTTCGTCCGGAAGGAGGCCCGCGTGGCTATTCGCGATGTGGAACACGATCGCGCCTGTCTCGAAAAGGCAAAGATCACCCTCTTCAAAAGTCGGGATCTGCCCGAAGGGTTGGAGTGCCCGGTGGGCAGGCTCCTTCATGGCGGCAAATGAGACGGAACGGGCCTCGTAGGGCTTGCCGACTTCCTCCAGCGCCCAGCGCACGCGCATGTCACGCGCCAATCCCCTGCCTTCATCGGGCGAACGTTCGAAGACGGTAATGATGGGTTTGAGTAGGGAGGTCATCCTGAAGGTTCCGCCGGGCTGTCCGCCGTGAACAACAATTTAATGTAGCGTTTCAGATGATCGACACTGTCGATGGCAACGGCGGGTCCGCCCTTAGCCTTGGCGAGGATGAAGGCACCTTGGAGCACCGCCTGGGTGTGGAGCGCGAGGCTTTTGGCGGTCCAGTCCGCCTTGACACCGTAGAGCGTCATCGCCGCCGCGATGTCGTCTTCCAGGGTCGCGGCATGTCCCGAGATGCTGGCGTCGCAAGCATCGCGGATCGCTGGATCGGTCGCGAAAGCCTCCTGAACCATGGTTCCAACGAGGCAGGTAAATTCCTCGACCGTGCCCTGCAGTAGGGACTTGCGGAACTCCACATAAGAAAGCACGCGATCGAGCGGGTCGGCATGATCGTGATAGGGCGCGCCGGCGAATAACTCCGCGGTCGTCGAGGACCAGTAATCCGCCGCCGCCAGCGCCAGATCTTCCTTGCTCTTGAAGTGATGGAAGAAGCTACCCTTGGTTACCCCCGCCGCCGCGCAGACGTCCTCGATCCGCGTCGCCGAATATCCCTTTGCGCGAATAACCTGCAGCGCCGCGTCTAGCAGCTTCGTCTTGGATGGATGAAAATTGACAGTCATTGGCTCCATACCTACTGGTTGGTCCAACTCATACCTACTAATGGGTATGGAGTCAAGTGAAACAATTTATGCCGAGTGTGATAAACGTAGCCTTGATGATATCCGTTGGATCCAGTAAACAAGCCTACGCATGTCACATTTTTCTCCCTCGTCGTCTGACAGGTAGATGTAAATTATCAACGAGATTTTTAGCTCTTTTGCTGTCAATATGCCCGGCTAATGCATTGATAGCGTTGTCATTTATGTATCTCTTCGGTCTATGGTCAATAGCTCGCATCGCCTACCGACGGAAAGCGTCTAGTGCACTTCGATTTCTATGCAAGATAAAAGTGGCAATGCTGCTGACCACCCATATTTTCAGTTATCCCATATTTGATTGCCTCTTGAAACTTTACCTACGCTATCAATCCGCGCAATAGGCCAGCCATATTGATAAAGCGTTGTTATTTCTTTCTAAGAGAAAGTCGTGAATAGTAACGTCAGGCACAAATGGCTTAGGCAGTGAATAGCTACGAAATGGAGTTTACATTTGGGGGATTGTTCTTGCCTTTGTACGGCTGCTCCAGGGGAGGCAAGCGACCAACTCATTGGCGGCTTTAACATGTGGATTCCGTTGAATGTCAAAACCCTTAAGAAAAAGAGCAGGCCTCCATCCGACTGGAATGAGCAACGGGAACAGTTCGGATTCCCTCAAAAGTCGATTGTACTTCCCGATGGACTGGACCTTGAAACAAGACGACAGAGACGAATGGGAAAATTTACAGAATGAGGCCTCAACGGAGAGTCTCTACCAACACTGGATAGCCCTGAATGTCCCGGTTCTGTCCTGCTCAGAGGGCGAACCTGGACAGGATTCAGGTTCACCTTTGAAGAAGTGGTCGAGGTTGCCGTCTCATGCGAACCCGTCTACGCCATTTTCCCTGATAAACAGGAAAAAACAGGGATTTTTGATGAATTTGGTCGCAAATCGACCACCTATTCTACAAAACTCTTTTATTTTTAACGACGTTTTCTGATTTTCCCTGCGAAAACTAACAGGGAAATATTTATCGAAAACAGAGCAACTAATTTTCTCCAAGGATAATGGCACTTCGGGAAGTGCCTATGGATGACGATCCCGTTGATCCGCTCCCGGAATTACACGGCCCGGAAACGAAGTGGCTTGCCAGGAGACAGTTGCTCGACAGCATCCACAATGGCATCCGCATCTATTGAGAAATGGTTATAAAGGTCTGCGATCGTTCCCGTTTGACCAAAATGTTCCACGCCGAGAGGAACAACTTTGTGCCCGGCAACGGACCCCAGCCAGGAGAGGGTCAGGGGATGGCCATCAATTACCGTGACAATAACGCAATGGGAGGGCAGCTGCGTCATCAATCGCTCCACATAGCTTTCCGCATGGATCATTCCACGATGGCGAGCCCGCTTGGCCGCCGTCCAACCAGCGTTGAGCCGGTCAGCCGAGGTGACTGCGAGAACGCCAATGTCGCGGCGGTCGCACATGATCCGCCCGGCAGCCTCAATTGCCTCCGGCGCAACACATCCCTGATAGGCAATCACGATATCCGCAACGGCATCTCTCGCGAAAATACCGCGACGATTAACCCATGGCCCGAGATTTGTAGACACCGTTACGTCCGGAGAGGTCGTCACTATCCGGTCCGCCAGATCACCACCATTTTTTGCTATTGGATCAAGGATCTTGCCAAAGCCAGCCTGGGTGGACAGGACATTAACGTCAAGGAATGCTGGCGCCGGCACCTCTATCCTCGCGGCGTTATAGCGCCGCGGCCCTTTACTGAAGAAGGAAACATCCTTGAGAAACGCCGATACGGAACCGCGATCTTTTTTCTGCATCGTACAAAGCGGCTCCCACTCCGATCCCACGTCAACGTCCATCTTGATCCGGAATTCGTCCATCTGCTGGTTATTCATAAGACCGGAATGATTGTCTTTATGGCCCGCCAGGCGATGACCGCCCATCTTGAACATGTGAGCAAGAATCTATTCGGAACAGATGAAAGTTAGTTTTTTTTGATGATATCGGCGATATTTTGACGCCAGTTTATGAAGGCGAGCATCGGTTCGCCTTCATATATTGAATAATTGATTGCTTATGGAAATCCTTCAGATTTCGATTTCCATCTTTTTCATCACCTTGCCATACCCTCCCGCCATAAGGCCGGCGATCTTCCCGTTTTCGAGAATTAGCTCAACTGTAATAAGGCTCGGTGACGGGGGAGCCATAAAACAGCCCTGCCCGATAACAATTTTTTCTTTCTCAAGCCCCAGGTAGTCGAACAATACACAGGCAAGCGGACCCGCGGCCATCCCTGTCGCAGATTCCTCCTCGATGGCGTAGCGTGGCGCGAACATACGCGTTGTTGCATCGATTTCCTGAGACCCCACATCGGTCGTAAAAACGTAGTAACCTATGAGGTCGAGCTTATCGCTGATCCTGGTTATTGCGTCGAAATCCGGCTGAATGTTTTGCAGCACCTGTTCATCGCGAACAGCGATGACGATAAAGCTGTTTCCGGTATTGACCAGCACGGGATCAATACGTTGGTCAAGATCCTGCCGCGTAAGATTAAGAGAGTCCAAAACGTCGTCCGCGGTCACGCCATCATCTTTCCAGTCCGGCGAGGGACGATAGCGGGGCGCCAACTGCTCCATATAGGCAGCGCCTTCCTTTATGGTGATCTTCCGCGGCCCGTCCACCGTTTCCTTTGACGTCAATCCATCCGCAACAAATCCTATTTCGGCCAGATAGGAAAAAGTTGCGATTGTCGCATGGCCGCAATGGGCGATGCGGCGATTAGGTGTGAAAAAATCAAGCTTGAAACCCTCGGTTTTCGATCTTGATACGAATGCTGTTTCAGACAGACCTATTTTTCCGGCAATTTTCAGCATATCTGCCTCTGTGAGATTGTCAGCATCCAGTACAACGCCCGCCGGATTACCCCCCTCCTGGCCACGAACAAAGCCATTAACTATTTGCGCGTTTATAATGCTGCTTACTGCATGAATTTCTGACATGACTTATTTCCTTATGTTATGAATTATCTTTTATTTATAGGCAGTTTTATGCTATTTCAATGGATATAAATTCACATATAAGTGCATTTTTTTCATGAATAAAAGTACAGCATTAATAACCAAATTGGCTAAATCAGCGGCTTTTCTCATTGCCATTAAGGAGGAGAAAAGCTTCGCAGGTGCCGCTTTGAGACTATCCATCGATCAATCGGCGATAAGCCATCGTATCCGGATGCTTGAAGATGCGATCGGGTTGCCGTTGTTTGAAAGAACGACACGAAAAATAACCCTCACCGAAACGGGAAAGATTTTATGTGACGCCGCGGAAAGCGCGACCCTCGTCTGGAACACTGCGTTAGAGAAAATCAGAACCGATCGCCAGTCCAATCAAATTAACCTTACCGTCCCCTCTTCCCTCGCCATGAAATGGTTGGTGCCGGCGATTTCCCGCATGGATGAAGCGGATCTGGATCTCTCCCTCGACGTCAATGACAGTATGGTTGATCTCCATGCTGCGGAGGCTGATGTCGCCATTCGTTTCGGACCGGGCCCCTACCCCGGATTTCATGTCGACCATCTGGCACATTGCGAGTTTACTCCTGTGGCACAAGCCGGCTTCGAAATTGGTGCGGGTCACAATTTCTGGGATCTGGCAGAGGAAAATCTGACACTGCTTTCGGACCGGCGCGGTCAACATGACGGCACCGGTTACAGCTGGGATAACTATTTTCAGGAAATTCGCGCCGCCAAACCCAATGCGGCACGGCAACATTCTTTCGACAGGGCGGATTTAATGCTGCAAGCCGCCATGAGCGGAATGGGCATCGCCCTTGGAAGAACTCTCCTGATTGAAAATGATATTGCCGCCGGATTTTTAAAGGTGGTGGGGCCACCAGCCAGTACAAGATCCAAGTACTGGCTGGTCACTACCGCCTCTTTTGCGCAATCAGGAAAATATCAGCTGCTTCTTTCCTGGCTGAAGGTACAGATCAATTCGACGGCTCAGAACGACGCGACCGGCGCGCCATAGACCCAAACATACAGCGTCATATGGCGGGCACAGGCGTTCGCGACAATATTCCAGACGATAAGGCGTTGATAGTCGCGATTGCTTCAGTGGTCATCTGCTGAATAATATCTGCCGCGGACAATACGGAAAAAATATTTCCGATGCTTTGACCCGCGGTGAGGCAAGTCTGTTCGATATCCCCTTCAAAATCAGATGTTGGCAGGATAGCGCTGTATCTCGGCACCGGAATTTTCTCACCATTCAGATCGGTGGTGCCGATAACAGCTCCTGCCGCTTCACGAATGGCGTCGTCTTCTCGGCCGATAGAAGTCTTCGCGCCATTATTCACAATGACGCGCATTTTTTGCCCCGGCCATTCCGGTCCGTAAATTGACGTTACTAGGGTATCTCCGACATCAGCATTGACGACGGCTGATTTGTAGTCGTCATGGGCAGCCGATTCACATGCTGCAAGGAACCGGCTGCCGCACCAGACGGCATCCGCCCCAAGCGCAAGGGCCGCCGCCATTGTCGCACCATTGACGATTCCGCCAGCAGCGATAAGCGGAATGTCTGAAAAAAGTGACCGAATTCTCGGAAATAATGTCATGGTTGACGCTTCGGAACGATTATGGCATCCCGCCTCCGCACCCTGGATGATCAGGCCGTCCATCCCGAGACGTATAGCTTCCTGCGCCTCCGAGACGGTGCCGACCTGCATCCAGACGCGGGATCCATTTTCCTGCAATCGCTTAACCTGGGACAGTGTCGGCGGCGACCAGAAAAAGATGACGAGGGGAACGCCTTCTTCAACGAGAATGTCCATATGATCATCTGTCAGAAAATCGCCAATCAAATCCACGCCGTATTTCTTTTTGGTTAGTGATTTCACTTCCTGGATATGCCTTCGCAAAATTTGCGGCGGATTTATATCGCAGCCGATAGTTCCAAGACCGCCGGCATTTGACACGGCCGCGGCCAGCCTTGGACGCGCGACCATTGCCATCCCACCATTTATGATAGGCGTCGACAGGTTGAAGTCTTTTGTAATACTTGTTTCCAACATTTAATTCACTCACATAGATTTAGGAAAATTAGCAGATCAGAGAATTCGAATCGCTCTAATAAACCTGAGCCATTAGGCGAAGACCGGCGTAATCCTTTTCAGCATTTCGGGGTCCGCATTGGTGATGCGAGATAACGAAACATTGATGCTGAACGTCCGTATTTCGATATCCGTATAACCCATCGCCAGCATACGCTGCTTATGCTTATCGCAGTATTGATCGGCCGATTGAGAATCCTCAAACAGATACACACCGCCGGCGGTCTGTTCCTCTTCATTCTCAAGCCAAAGCTTCCAAAGAATTCCTTCTTCCTTCGCTATGTCTTGCGCGAGGTCGATATGACTATTGGTCATTTCCTTTCTCCAGGGGCCTGCGTAGGGAAAACTAAATAGGGCTAATGTTGGTTGCATGGTGATTTTTCCGTTTCTAAGAATGTTGTTGTTAAGCTGCGGCCTGTCCAATTGCGCCGACTTGGCTGAGCAGGAGCAATTCATTGATTTGCAGCCAAACCTCGGAGATAAGTCCGGTTTCGATGCGATAAATGACAATGCCATCGAAGGTTACCCGCTTGTGGGTGGCATCCACACCCGCAAAGGGGCCGGTATGATCGCAGCTGACCGCCCAGCGGACAGCAACCGCGGTCTCATCGACGATGACGGCTGTATTTTCGAATTCAAGATTGGAAAAGGACTCCCGAAAACCATAGAACCAGTTCTTATAGCTTTCGGGGTCTGTTGGATTCCCGCCAGGAAAACCGTGGCATTTGACATTCGGCGCAACGACTTTGTCGATGATCGAAAAATGTTCGACATTGTTCGAATGAACTCCGGCCATAAAGGCTTCGGCGATTTCTCTATTTTTCTCTGCAAGACTGAGTGACGTCATTTTCAGGGTTCCTTACGGTTAAGCGGCAAATGAGCGAAGCAGATGATCGACTGACAGCGGATCAGCGACAGTTGCGGGATCGCCGCAATAGGCATTTGTGATGATCTCGGTCATTTCGGATATTCCGTGTCTGGCAACCGGCAGATGGCTGGAGATCATGATCGCCGGATCAAGCCTTTTCAAACCGGCCAGATTTCGACTGAAAGCACCCTTATCAACCAGAGAAAGCCACGGCGCATCTATTGCCGACCAGCGCGAAAGACCATCCGCCAGATCAGCATCTGAGACACTCGCGAGATCCTGGACGACATTGGGCAGCAGGGCGCCGAAACTGTCCGCAGCAAAGAAAACGCCGTCGTCACGATCAAAGAAGCCTATCGTTTCCGGCGCGTCATAGTAAGGCGGACGCACGGGAGCCAAATTGTGCCCCGCAATGTCCGGCACGCCCGCCTGATCGATGAGATGGACGCGTGAAACATCAAATCCGGCAAGATTCAGTTTTCCCATTCCAAGGAAATTTGTAAGGACACGGGCGTTCGGCGCGGCATTAAGGAGTGAGCGCAAATTGCCGATATGGTCAGCATCCATATGACTGAGCCAGATCCATTTCAAATCCTCCAGATCAATCTCGCGTTCCAGCCGTTCCAGAAAATCGTAAGCAAGCATGCCGAGCCCGGTGTCGACGAGAAGTGCCTCGCGCCCCCTCAGCAGAAAGCTGTTGACGGGCAGAACACCCAGCTCAGGTACGGGCATCCAGGCAGACAGCATTTTCCAGTGTTTCGTCACTGCCTGATTATCAAACATTTCAGGCGCGCTGAGGTTGGCCATAGCCATTCTCCTTCCATTGATATTTCATTAAACATTATTGTTTGTCGAAATATCTAGGGCACGTGAAAGCAGATGTCAATATTAAATAAACAACTATGTTCAATCAATTTGTTAGATGATGTATCAAACAGGCGCGAGACCCGGCAAACGGACAGATAAGAATCTATCGGCGCGGACGGTGCCGGGATTTCAGGGGCCTCAGCTAAAAAGGCAAAGATCTGGTGAGGACGGCGTCTGTTACTATTCGCTCAAAATGCCGGAAATCCAAAGACCGGCAATTTGAACTTTCTTCGAATTATCCGGAATTTGCTCATCAAGATTGCGCCAGGTCGTGAAACTGAATACGTGCCGCAATGTGACCTTCAGGATTTCGCTATTGGTACTGGATCCGGCCAACTCACCCGCGAACTGATCAGCCAGCATATTGACCGCCTCCTCAAATTCTTGCATCGGCGCCTGCAACGCCGGAACAAGAGTTACATCCCGATATGACAGGCTCCACATTCGTTCGGTCTTTGTGTAGTAATCGAAAAAGGCGCGAAGTGCAGCGTTCAGCCGATCTGATTTATCCGCAATATTCTCCCACGCATCGGGCGTCGGCGGGGGATTTAACTCGAGCCAATGAGACGTACAGGCCTGAAAGATAGCGGTTTCGTCAGAAAAGTGACGGTATACGGTCAACCGCTGAACACCGGCGCGTTCCGCAATTCCGCTAATCGTCGTCAGCCGCGGTCCGACTTCTTCGTGAAGCTCCATTGCCGCCTGCACAATTCGATCGCGCGTTGCCTGCTGCGACCGGGCACGATCGCGCATCCTATAGGCTCTCTTCTTGGTCATCTCATTTGCTCAATCGCAGTGCTGCAATATTTCAATCTCATCCTTGACGCTACAGGATTGTGATCTGAAATAAAAGCAAATTTAAAGTTACATATGTGTTTATCGTAAATTAAGCCGCCCAGAGACGATGCTACGAAACGCCAGTGGTATCCAGCGCCAGACCCAGCCTTTTTTTGAATTCGTCAATTTTTTCCCTGTCGGGCTTATAGAAGACCCAGTTCTTTATTTTCTTTTGTGTAACCAGGCCGGCATCCGCAAGAATATTCATGTGGTTGGTAACCGTCGGCTGGCTAAGCCCGACCCTCTCGGTAATAAATCCGACACAAACGCCATCGTCCACAAGATCACCGTCCCGCTGCGGCGGGAAATATTTTCGCGGATCCAGAATCCAGATCAAAATCTGGAGCCGGTTAATATTTGCGAGCGCTTTGAGAATATCAGCCATTGACTCAGCCTCAAAAGTTATATAGTCATTCATCTATATAGATTAACTCCAATATAGGTTTATCATGCCCTCTACCATAAAAGCCGCCGATCGTCTCGAAAATTCCATTCAGGCGTTGAACATCGCCCACGCCCATAGCCGCGATTATCTGTCCGGGCTGGAAGCGCGCAGGGTGTTTCCCTCGGACGGGGACATCGACAACCTGAGACGGTTTCTGGAACCCCTCCCCGCGCAGTCAAGCGACCCACAGGATACTTTGGATTTATTGGCGAAATATGGTGCGCCGGCAACAACGGCAACCGCCGCCGGCCGCTTCTTCGGACTGGTCGTTGGTGGCGCCCTGCCCGCTGCGCTTGGTGCCCGCATCATGACTTCTGCGTGGGATCAGGTGGTCTTCAACGACGCCACAAGTCCGGTCGGCGTCGCCCTAGAAAAAGTAGCCGCTGATTGGTTATTGGACATTCTGGGTTTGCCCGCCAAGGCGTCCGTCGGGTTCGTTCCCGGAACGACGGCCGGGACACTCGTATGCCTGTCCGCTGCCCGGCATTCCCTGCTTCGAAAAGCCGGCTGGGATGTTCAGAAGCAGGGCCTCTGGGGCGCGCCGAAAATCCATGTGGTCGCGTCGGAACAAATGCATGTGATTAACCAGAAAATCCTTTCACTGCTGGGTATTGGCTCCGCCGACATTGAATTTGTTCCCTGTGATGAAAATGGCGCTATCCGACTCGATGCGCTGCCGGAACTCACGGCAAATTCGCTGGTGCTGACCCAGGCCGGAAATGTAAATTCCGGCGGCTTCGATCCAATTGGGGAAATCGCGGAGAGGGCAAATCAAGTCGGCGCCTGGGTTCATGTCGACGGTGCCTTTGGACTTTGGGCCGCTGCATCAACAAGCAAACGACCTCTCCTGCAGGGATTCGATAAGGCCCATAGCTGGGTCACGGATGCGCATAAGTGGCTGAATACGCCATATGACTGCGGCATCGCTTTCTGCCGCACACCGCAAGACGTCCATGCCGTGATGGCGACGGTGGCACCTTACCTGAAAGCTGGCGAAACTGCGTCCCCGAAGGACATGGTTCCTGAATTTTCCCGCTCCGCCCGCGCCATCGAAGTCTGGGCCGCCTTGCGAAGCCTCGGACGCGAAGGCGTTGAGGATCTGGTGGATGGCTGCTGCCGGCACGCTGAGACCCTGGCAAACGCGCTGAAGTCCATCGGATTCGAGATATTGAATGATGTTGTCTTGAACCAAGTCGTTGCGACCTTCCCCGGACATGAAGACAAGATGGCTGAATTGGCCAGCCGCGTGCAGCAATCGGGAGAGGCCTGGCTCGGCCCAACGACATGGCGCGGTCGCAACGCCATAAGGATCAGCATATCTTCATGGGTAACGCAGGAAAGCGACATCAAACGAACCGTGAAAGCAATAGACAGGGAAATCGAATCCGACGAATCATAGTTCAGCAACGGAAGGTATTCCCTTAAAACGAGAATACCTTCTATAGAAACAAATTACCGAAGAAACAAAATGGTTATTCCGCGGGTTCTGTTGGCGTGGTGGTTTGCCTTTTTCGAACAAAGGGAAAAAATGCCGGCACGGTTTTTCGATATTGCCGGTACTTGTCCCCGAGTTCGCCGATTAGATCCATCTCTTCAAATGGTGTGGCGACAAGGATGTAGCTTGATATTCCAAGGGCGAAAACAATATGCCCAACGGTCAAATGCGGCGTGATCCAGGGCATCATCATCCAGCATAAGCTGATTGGATGACGGACAATACCGTAAAGCCATTTCGCGCTAAACCCCGTGGCGGCCGCATGCTTATTGCGAAACCTTTCCCAGGCCTGCTTCAGACCAAAAAAGCCGAAATACCCGAACTGAAAAGTCGCAAGCAACATGAGACCCCAGATGAGCAAATAGACGCCGTAAATAGAATTTCTCAGTATCTCACTATCGACCTGCCAGACTGTTATCGGGATTGGTCGCCAGAAGTGGATCAGGAGGCCTGTCATGATTGCCGTCATATAAAGATAGGTCGCCCGTTCGATCGGCCGCGGAACAATTCTCGTCCAGTATTTCTTGAACCAGGTGCGGGCCGTGATGGAATGATGCAAACCGAATAACCAGAGGAGTCCGATGTCGATGGAAATTGCCGTCCAAAGCTCACCCTGAATGCCATCACTGATATTTTTTGGAACATAAAGCTCCGCAAGAAATCCCATGATATAGACGAGATTGAAGGATGCGACAGCGTAGGCAACCAGGGCGTAGATGAGAATTGAATATCGTTGAATCATGGTGATTCTCCGTTAAATGAGCATGTAAATTTTTTGAATTATCACGTATTTTCAGTAACTTACCAGAATTCAAGCGGCGGCATTTACGGCCTATTTCAACCGCCCGAAAATCTTTTTCTGGTACCGTCAGACCCAGTTTTTATCGTGATCGGCATGCGTTCTAAGATAAGCACCGGATGTAAAATGCGTGTCATAAAACTCCGTATCGAGTTGATGCGCCTGCAGATACATCAAGGTGAAAATCGGGGGAACGGTTGCCGGGAAGCGCCCAAATTTGTCGAAAATGTATTGCGCCATGGTCGTGACGCAATCGATAAACTCATCACCGATTGGCGCAGCGCTGCCCCGAATTTCTGCGTTTCGCTTATAGGGTCCGTCTGTCTGCTTATTGAAAGGTCCACCGTCACCAAATTTTCGGGTAACGACGGAGTCAACGGCAGCGCGCATATCCTTGAAATGCGGCGGGCAATGCCCCTCGAATATCCCTTCCAGCCCTGTGACATTCGGCAAAGGCCGCCCGTCAAGCATGTCAAACCGGAAACCCAACCCTGGCACATCCGGATCGCCACTGGCACCGAGAATACTGAACGGATTTATCCCTTCATACATCCACCCACCAAGCCCGAGGGCCTGAAGCATCAGCGCGCCCGCATAACATGCAGTAGAAAGTTCGACCGTAACTTCCGTAAGCCCCAGTTGCTCGACATAGCTGAGCGGATACGGGTTTTCGATATCCACAAGGTTCTTGAACTTTTCCAGGCCTGGGATCGGCTGACTATTGACGTCGTCATAAATGCAAGCCCCGTTCTGAACCAGATAACAGACGACAAGGATCATATGTTGAGCGAGATCCGCCACCGGAATAATTAGCGTACTTCCCGGAACATTCGCGCACCATTCGTTGTGCATTTCCATATGCAAAGGAGTGGCCGGCGTATTCAAACGGCCGTCGGAAAGCTTGACAATTCGGGCCTTATGCTCGTTGAGATAGGCGTTGAGATCCGTTCCATCCTCAGCCGATTTTGCGGTTGTGGCAGGCATATCCCTTGTCGGGAAAAAATATGTTCCATTGTCATCCGTATAAAAAATTTCCGTCGTGTGAAATCCCGCGGCAGATGGAAAGGTTCGACCACCGGCAGCCCCTGCGTAATTCGGAATCTTGGGCAGATAAAAACGGTTATTGGGGATAAGGTTCGACCATCCGGTATTCCCGCCAACTGTGGTCAGCAACAAAAGCTGCTCCAGGTCGCTGAGCGGCGCGGGATCGTGTTTGGAAGTGTAGGCCAGCGGCCCTTCCGGAATAGACGCGCCGCGCGCAAACCGTCGGGAGCGTCGGCCATGAATGGCTTCAATCAGCGGAAATTCGGCGGCTTCAATCAGCCCTTTTGGCAAGGCCGGTAACTTGTTCAGCATGATTTTTCCTTTTCTGTTCAGTTCGTCAGCCGATGCGTTCAAGCCGACTCCACTTAGGAGCGCGCTGGCACCGATCATCGATCCGCCGAGCAATTTACGACGTGTAGTTTTGAGCATTTTCTTTTCCATTGGGCGAACGAGGAAAGATGTTAAGATGGCTCGCCGTTGCAGGGCTTTTCACATAATTTGGCGCGTCCCGTTAGTCTCATTATTGACAATATCGGGTCAAAAAGGACATTTTCCGCATATCAAGGCGTGGAAAAAATCGAGAAAATATCGCGGTCAAGCCACCGGCATTTCGAGAGGGGACGGCGAAACGGCCACGGTTGATCAACCGGCGCGCCGGCGATCGTTATTGTTGCTTGCGTGTAACCGGTTGCAATTGGCAAAATCCCTGACAATGCCATTCCGGACAGCCTGGAGATCACTGCGCGTGAGCCCAATATCGGCTAACTGTCTTGCGTCCATGGACATCATTTGCACATAAGCCTCGCGGGTCTTACGTGCATCCATTAGTTTTTTCATGACCGCTTTAAGCAAGCCCGACTTCTTCTTTTTGTATGCCTCTGCTTTTCTCTCAACCGCATCGTAGATATCACAACGCCTGAGTCCGATATCCTGCAAATGCAAATCAGACATTCCATAAAGCCTGAATCTGGCCAGGTCCAAATCGCGGCGGCGGCGATATTTCAGGACAAGGCGGCCAATCCATTTACCTGGCACTTCCAATGCCGAAATAATATCGCTTCTATTCGTCTGTGAAATCTGCACCGGCTCCGTGAAAATTCTATTGTCGGTCTTGCGCGGCTCAATCAAGGCAAGTGCGGTTAATAATGTTTCTCCGAAATTCAACATTTGTATCTCCTTTGGCGAGCGCAAAAATTTGAGCAAAAGGGCTCGCTGTTGGGCATCTTCTGACACAATAAGAATCTCTTTATTAGTTTCATTGTTGACAATAACGGGTCAAACATGACACTACGGCGCATGCCTCTTTCAGTTTATTCAAAAAATATCACTGTCAGTCTTGTGGCAGTTCCAGAAATGTCAGCCCATGTGGTTTATGGCCTCCATGAGGTGTTTGCCTGCGTTGGCGGGGCTTGGGAAACCCTAACCGGCGAGCAATCAAAATGCGGTAAAATGACACCGCGGATAGTCGGCCATTCAACGGCGCCTATCCGAACGACGTTAGGGGCAACAATTGTTCCGGATCATACTTTTGAAGAAGCACACCGTTCAGATGTCGTCATCGTCGCCGACCTGGATGTGCTTTCGGGGATTGATCCTATTGGCGACTGGCCCGAGGCGGTTGCGTGGATCAAGGATCAGCACAGCAAAGGCGCCATTATCTGCTCCGTTTGTACCGGTTCCTTGATGATGGCCGAAGCCGGCCTACTGGATGGTCTCGAAGCGACTTCTCACTGGGGCGCGCTTGAATATTTTAAAAGCTGTTATCCGAAAGTTCTTTTGAAACCGGACAGAATTCTTGTTCCTGCTGGCAAACAGCACCAAGTGATTACATCAGGGGGAACCTCTTCTTGGCATGAACTTTCGCTTTATTTGATCGCGCGGTTTTGCGGTCAAGCTGAAGCGCGGCATATTGCAAAGGTCTTCCTTTTTGGAGATCGCAATGACGGCCAATTACCCTTTGCCGCCATGGTGCGTCCGAAACAGCATGACGATGCGATCATCGCCCACTGCCAGACCTGGATTGCTGATAACTATGAAAGAGTAAATCCTGTTGCGAAAATGACCGTACTGTCCGGCCTCAATTCGAGAACCTTCAAACGGCGTTTCAAATCTGCAACCGGTTATACGCCGCTGGACTATGTACAGACCTTGCGGATTGAAGAGGCAAAACAAATGCTGGAAACGTCGGATGACGCGATAGACGATATCGCCGAATCCGTTGGCTATGATGAACCCAACTCATTTCGTCGCCTGTTCAAGAGAACAACCGGTATAAGCCCCCACCAGTATCGACTGCGCTTTAAAGATATTTCCACTTTTTGAACGATACTCATCGTCCGCAGCTTGACCTTCGGATAAATTTCCTAAGGCAACATGGCGTAGCCGAAGTGCAGCACTGTCCCAAATGACCCGCTTTTGTCCATTGTCGCTCTGTTAAACGCGCACAGCGTTTCGTATTTTCCTTTCCTGGTGACGGCCCATCTCATTACCTGACAGGTAATTGTTTTCCTGACATTGGTGCTGCTTCCTCTAACCGGGCGAAGAAAATTCTTCCGGCCAGTTCAACTGAAAGAATAATAATGACAATCGAACAATCAGCATGGTTACCGGATGACGACGCACCAATTGAACCGAAGAAATCAACGTCATCGACTGACCGCATGTTACAAGGGCCGGTTTTTGGAACACTTTTGCGACTTTCGGCGCCAAATGTCGGTGAAGCCATCGCCCGCGTATCCTTTATCGCGTTTGACGCCCTTTTTGTTGGCTGGATTGGAACAGATGCCTTGGCTGGCGTTAGCTTGGTGTTCCCCATATTCCTGATCATGCAGATGATGTCGGCCAGTGGCATAGGCACCGGCACGTCAGCCGCGGTCGCACGCGCATTGGGCGCCGGCAATCAGGATCAGGCGTCTCGAGTGGCGTCACAGGGGATTTTACTGGCGTTGATCGTGGCCATCCTTTTCACCTGCATTTTTCTCTCGACGGGGCCGACGATATATAGCTGGATGGGTGCCGAAGGCGCCACTCTCGAGGAAGCCACGCGATATTCCATGGTTGTTTTTAGCGGAATTACATTCGTATGGATCATGAACGTCCTTGCCAACATCGTTCGTGGAACTGGCAATATGATCGTTCCGGCCAGCGCAATAGTTATCGGAGAAATATTCCATTTGTCCCTGGCGCCCGCCCTAATTCTTGGCTGGGGTCCCTTCCCTGCACTGGGCGTATACGGCGCCGCTATCGCGATACTGTCATCTTACTTAGTCGGAGCCTGTGTTCTATTCCTGTATCTTATTTCGAGCAGGTCCCTGGTTCGTCTTTATCTTAAAAACCTAATGCCATCTTGGTCCCACATGAGGGAGATCCTGGGCATCGGCGGTTTTGCTTCCTTAAATGTATTGCAAAATCAATTAATTGTAATCGTTACAACAACCCTTGTTGCAGGATATGGGCAGGCAACCCTGGCCGGCTATGGTGCGGCAAGCCGGCTTGAGTTATTACAAATCCCGATCACCTTCGCGCTGGGATCGGCTATCATCACCATGGTCGCGACCAATCTTGGTGCCAACAACTGGGAGCGAGTTCGGCAGATAGCTTGGGCCGGAATGGTCATCGCAACTGCCATCGGCGCATCATTGGGAGCGATCGCTTTATTTGCCGCAGAATACTGGATGGAATTGTTCACCAACGATCCACGGGTAATCTCCGCGGGCGTAAGCTATCTTAACATCATCGCTTTTCCGTTACCCTTTATCGGCGCGGCCCTGGGCCTCACGTTCGCTCTGTTTGGTGCCAACAAACCGTTTATCCCTTTTCTTGCCATTAATGCGCGCCTCCTGATCATCGCGATAATCGGATGGTCGCTTGTCCGCCTATGGGACGTTGAAATAAACATTCTGGTGTATGTTTTGGTCGCCGGCATGCTCGCTGTTACGACAATACTCATTGTTGCGGGATGCAAAATATTTGGAACCGGACCTACACGTTAGCCCTTAATGTCCGTCCACCATATTCTTCCCATGCAGAGTGCAGCACCCAATCAGCATCTTCACGCCATGATAAAATGCATCTACTATTCCGGCCGCAATCAACGCTCAGAAAATTAGCGCAAACTCTCTTTTAGCGCTGATCGTTGCCGGCGACCTCAGCAACTTTTAGGACGCCTTAAGCGGCGGCAACAACGATGATTTCAAAAAGATATTCAGGCGCGGCCAGCTTGGCTTCTCCGCAAGCCCTTGCCGGAGGATTGTTGGGATCTATCCACGCATCATAAACTTCGTTCATAGCATCGAAATCATTCATGCTCGCAAGCCATATCGTGGCCTGCAAGATTTTCGATTTTTCGGATCCGGCCGCCGCGAGAAGTTTTTCGACCTTCTCCAGCGCTTCTTTCGTTTGCTCTTTTATGGTGCCCTTCGGGCTGCCAACCTGTCCGGCAAGATAAATAGTTTGGTTGTGTTTGACGGCCTGGCTCATTCTAGAACCGATATCGAACCTTTCAATAGACATGACGCTACCTCTTTATCTTACAAAAATTGTTACGCTCAACACGCGGGAAACTCAGTCGGACGTTTTATGACCGAAACAGGCATATACTAGCATTGCCGCCGCCAAGTCTTCGATTGCCGAACCGACGCCTTTAAATAGAGTAACCTCATCCAGCGTACAACGTCCCTGAACCTCGCCACGGCATAAGCCGAATAGGTCTCCGGCAATCCTATCCTTTGACAAGGCGCCAGACTTCAACGGGCCAATCAAATCGCCGCTTTCCTCCAGTGCACCCTGAGTATCAATATATACGCGAGCGCGTGTCATCGCCATATCGTCTGTTTCACGCATGTGCGGCGTGAAACTTCCAATCAGATCCAAATGTTGGCCCGGACGCAACCATTCACCCATTACAATCGGTTCTGTTGCGAGTGTTGCACAGCTGATAATATCCGCTTTTGCAAACTCGTTCTCAAGATCTTTTACCTCATTCGCTACGATCCCGTCGCCACGTAATTTCACAACCAAGTTTGCAGCCATCTCTTTATTTATATCCCAAACAAGAACTTCTTTAATGGGACGGACGATGCGGAAAGCATAAGCCATGTTGCTTGCAACGCGGCCGGCGCCAATTATCAGCAAGGTTTGCGCATTTTCTGCGGCCAAATAACTCGCCGCCAGAGCAGATGCCGCGGCCGTTCTACGGTTGGTAATCTCTCCACCGTCAAGCAACGCCAGGTGGCGTCCCGTCTGGGCATCAAAGAGCAGGTAGGTCGAAGATAACGCAGGAATGCCTAGTGCAGAATTTCCAGGGTTCACATTGACTATTTTTATACCGCCCAAAGCACTCTCCCTCCAAGCGGGCATCAATAGCAGGGTAGCAACTGGCTGCTCCTCCAGAGGGATTGAATGGTGGTGTCTCAGAGGCGCCTCTGCTTTCGATTTAAATATCTCGCGTATCGCCTCAATCAGCTGATCAAAGGGCAATGCCTTTCGAGTTTCACTTTCGGTATAAATTTGCATTCGTCATACCTCTTTGCGAGCAATTAAAGATAAATCGGTTGAATTTGCGGGTTCGAGGGTGCTCGGCAGTTAAAACATCTATCTCAGTGGATAGAGAACACTTGGAAGGTAGGTTGCGAGCGCCGGAAAGGCAGCTACCGCAAAGAGAACAATGAACTGCACCAACACAAAAGGAATTACACCGCTGTACATCTCGGTCAACTTAATTTCCGGCGGACTAATCGCACGAAAATAGAAAACCGCTGGGGCCATGGGTGGCGTCAGATAGCTGGTTTGAAGGATCAGCATAAACAGGACACTAAACACCAGGGGATCAGCACCGAGCGCTTTGAGAACCGGAACAGCAACGGGAACGATAATGAATATTATCGAAATTTGATCAAGCATCATCCCGAGGAAAAACCCCATCGCGAGAACGATTACCATCAACCACACGAGGTCTATATCCAATCCCCTTAAAAAAGACTGCGATGCCATCATGCCTCCGCTGGCGACAAATACCGCTGAGAACACCATTCCACCAAAAAGGATCGTCAAAATTGCCACAGATACCACCATCGCGCGACCGCCGGCATCCAAGAGTTTCTGCACGTTAAATTGACGATTTATTATTGCGAGTATTGCTGCCCCACCGCAACCAACTGCGGCGGCTTCCGTCGTTGTCGCTATACCAAACATTATCGAACCAAGAACTGCAGAAATCAGGACAAGTGGCGGCAGTAACGACCGAATAGAAGAAATAATTAGCGCCTTATAATTTATTGGGCTTTCGTCGGGATCTCTTGGAGCAAAATTTGGTTTGAAGCGGCAAAGCCCCAGGATCATGACAATATATGAGAGACTGAGGATTAAACCGGGAATAGCGATCCCCGCCATGAGATCTCCAACCTGCACCCCCGCGACAGGCGCGAGAATAATCGCGAGAACGGATGGCGGAATAATTGTCCCCAGCGAGCCACCGGCGCAAATTGATCCAGCGATCAAGCGGTGATCATATTTGTACCGCTTCATCGCCGGAACTGCGAGTATGCCGACAATTGTCTCCGTTGCGCCGGTAATACCGCTTGCGGCGGCAAATACCGTGCAGATAATGACGGCGCCAATCGCGACCCCGCCAGGCAAGCGCCGTGTCCAACCATATATACTATCGAAAAGCTGCGCCGCCATTCCCGAGCGCTCCAGTATTGCGCCCATGAGAACGAATAACGGCACTGCAGCAACCGCGTAGGAGGTCGTAAGGCTATCGAGGCTTGCAGATATCTGCACAATAGCCGCGCCCCCAAAACGGAACACACCGAACACGAGCCCAATAGCCAAAAGCGACAATCCAACAGGAATGCCGCAAAAAATCAATATTCCCAGAGCAGGGAACATCAGAAAAGGCAGAATTTCAGTCATTCCTTGATCTCGGAATTGAAGGCGACCTTTAGAAAGAGACCGACCAATGAATTAAAAAGTTGCAATGCTGCAAAGATAAGCCCGATGGCAAGCAAAGATTTATACGGCCAAATTACAGGATTCCACGCCGAAACTCCGGACGTTCGGCCATCTTCAAAAAACTTGTTTGCATCGGCTGAAACATGGAATGCAAGCCAGCAAAACAAGGGGAATATCAGTGCTAGGGTCACCAAAAGATTTATTGTGGCATTCACTTTCGTCGGCATGCGGCTGGAGAGGAAGTCAACGCAAATATGCTCATTCTTGAGAGTCACATAAGAAAAACCAAATACAAAGGCGACTCCGTTGAGCATATAGCTTACTTCATAACTCCAGATCGTCGGCGCTCCTGCTAAGTACCGCAACCCGACCTCCAACAACATAAGTAACGAGAGAATGATCACGGCAACGGAGGCAAAAACACCGCAGCCTTTACCAAGGCGATTGAAGAATTTGACATATGCTAGCATCTTGCACCCCGACGATTGGGCCAAAGGAATATCGATAAACCTTTGGCCCCGACCGTGAATAGACTTGCATCCGTGATCAACGATAACCGCTCAACAATAGCCAGTTTTTACGGAAATTTTCTTGGTCATGATAAAGCCGCGCGAACCAACTGTCGTCCCCCTCTTTTTCCAAGGTAGCGGTCGCCCATTTATCTATACTCGTCTTGACAGCCGCCTTTACCTCATCATCGAGTTCAACAATCTTCACACCTGAGGATTGGAAGAATTTATAGGCATCGATATCTTCGAATTGAAGTTTTTCGTAAAAATCGAAAGTGACTTCCTTGGCGGCGACCTCAATTATGGCCTTATCTCTCTCGCTTAATTTCGACCATGCCTCCGGGTTGAAAAGACAGCTCGTCACGACAACCGGTTGATGAACGCCAGGGACGATTAAATATTCGGCGAGATTATGAAAGCCTTCCGCCCGGTTCAAAGAGAATGAGTTCCATTCAATGGCATCGACGACGCCGCGCTCCAACGCTGAGAAGATTTCGGAGGCCGGCAAACTAACAGTTGTCGCTCCGAGATCAGATATGATAGCCGACCAGACGCCGGCGGTTCTAATTTTAAGTCCCTTTATATCTTCGAGGGTTTTGACGGACTTCCGACTATGCATCCCGGCTTCACGCGGCGTCATGCCGCACGGCATTTCGATTACCCCGGCGGTCTCAAGCCTGAATTCTTTATAGAGCTGGAGACCACCACCCTGGTAGAGCCAACTAAGCATCTGATCAGGTGACAAACCGCCTGCCCAGCCTCCAAAGAATATATTAGCCGGGTTTTTGCCCCAGTCATAGTTTGCAGAACTATGCCCTGCTTCAGCCAGGCCTGTTTTCACGGTTTCTGAAACCTCCAGAGGACTGCCGAGGGTTCCGCCTGGATAGACGACGATCTCTATCTCGCCGCCCGATAAAGTTGCGACGCTGTCGGCAAATTTTTGAGCAACCGACTCAATCATTGGTCCGCCGCCCCAACTTGTTGCCATATTCATTTTCGTTGCAGCTTGGGCTGATGAGGAGCTAATGGCCAATGCCGCAACTGAGGCTGTTATCAGCGTTGATAGTTTTCTCATTTTTCTTTCCTTTTCCTAGTAGGACGAGATTTACATGATTGGGTTGAGAATTTTGTCAGTTTGCTTACACCCTCAAATCTTTCCTGAAATTGACGAGAGGCTTTTTTGAAGGTTGGTAACGGCCTCTCGTTCAATTTCAGAAAGAGCGACGAAAGCCCGAGGTAAACGAAGAATTGTCTTCAATGAAATTTGACTTTGAGGAGAAATTCTTATTACTTTTTCAGCACTTAATTCATCCTTGACAAGGTCATCAGGCAGCACCGAAACACCTAATCCTGCGACAACTAAATCACGCACGCGATCGAAGGAGGACACAGTCATTGAAGAAGAGTTTTGCATATTCATCTGACGCCGCACTTCACTCATACTGTCCTGCTCGTTCAATCCCCAAGTGACGTCGATCCAAGTTGATGATGATGTACGGCAATGAGCGCGATCGACTTCCAACCCGCTCAGACCACAATAGACGCTCATGGAGGACTCATTGAGAACAATGGTCGCGTCACCTTGACGACAGTCAGTTGTAGTGGAGATGAACCAGGCATTCGGATCCGCGATTAGTGTATCCCGAAACTCGGACTCCCCGAGGATTCGAAGATCTATGCCAATATTCGTGTTGGCAGCAAATTCCGCTGTAATAACCTTAAGTATTGAAGGAGAAACGGCGCATTCAGCAACATAAATATGTATAGCTGTATCCGGGGCTTCCCTCGCGGCAATGGAGCAGATACTCCCAATTGAGCGTTGTACGCGAAGGGCAAATTTATATATAGCAATTCCTTCGGACGTGAGTCGAAAAGCAGACTTCGAGCGATCCATAAGCACGACGCCAAGACTGTCTTCTAATCGCTTTAGCGCGGCGCTGATCGCGGGCTGTGTTCGATAGAGCTCTTCGCCAGCGCGGGTTAAACTCCTGTTCGAAACAATTGAAACGAAGGTTCTCACCAGGTTCCAATCCAGATTCCTGAGTAGCTTGTCCGAGAATTTCAGTCTTTTATACTTCGCCGTCGGCTTTTCTTCCTTCACTAGGCACGCAATGCCGGGCGCGCGACGAGGATTTGCAGGCTCGTTTTCTAACGAAGCTATTTTAAGATCAGCATATGCGTTCACTTCAAACCTCCGCCTTATTCCAAACAGTTTGTCGATTTGCGCCAGAATTGCGTCGGCATACTGAAATACCGAGAATTGTCAGCAGTTCATACCCAATTGCCGCCGCAAGCGCTCCGGAAGAAGCGGTTGGATCGTGAACGGGCGAAAACTCCATTAGATCCGCTCCGAATAAATTCACGCTATGTAGTTGATCGAGCAAATCACGCACTTCTCTTGACATCAGACCGAAAGCCGACGGCAGTGTCGTTCCCGGCATAACCGACACGTCAAATACATCAGAGCAGATCGAGAGATAGCTCGGACTGTCTCCAACAATTTCATGCACTTTCTCCGCAACACTTGCCATGCCCTGTTCCTGGGCAGCTCGCGCAGTTATTGTTGTAATCCCAACTGTCTTAGCAAACTCAAGCCCCATAAGATTGCGGCCGCGAACGCCAATTTGAATTGTTTTTTCGGGATCTATGTAGCCATTCATAACGGCAACCCGGAACACCGACCCATCATTTATCAATGAGCCGTTCATAGTACCGAGTGTGTCGTGATGTGCGTCGAGTTGAATGAGTGAAAGAGGGTTTTCGCCGTTACCGCTCAGTCCCTTAAGAATTCCAAGAGTGCATGTATGCTCGCCGCCGATTGAAAAAACCGAGACCCCGGCTTTTTGAAAATCAAGATATAGGTCCGCTATTTCATCAATATTTTCTGAAAGATCGAAACCGCTTTTGGCAAAAGAAAGATCGCCCCAATCAATGACGGAACAATTCTCCATAACATTGAAACCGGAGGTCTCATGAAATCCGCCTTCTGAATTTGACCAATATCTAAGGGCCTGCGGTCCCTGACGCGTTCCGACCCGGTCGAAAGGTACGCCTCTGTCCAAAGGTAACCCGACACATGCGATATCCACGTTTTGAAGGCTTTTTTGGTGTGGAAATCTATACATTCCAGTCGTACGAAAATTACCGCTGGAATAATCGACACCTTCCTTGTAAAGCCGCGCTTGGAAAGCGCGTGCCTTTTCATCGCGATCATTAGAGTCTCTTAGGCTCTTCCCGGCATCTAAATCATTCGCAATCTGGCAGTACCTTGCAAGTTTCTTAGGGTCAATTCGAGCCATTTATGATCTCCGTGTCTTTAGTTTCCGAAGACAGTACAGTCATATTTCTTGAATGAATATTGATAAGAATTTAAGCTATCGATTAGAAAAACTAATTGGTTGCGATGCTTGAAGGTAATTGTGAATGAAAATCCAGGGAAATCTAATTTCGTTGAAGGCGCTCGAAACTTTTGAAGTCGCTGCCAGACATCTTCACTTAGGCCATGCCGCCAAAGAGCTGAATATAACGCAAAGTGCAGTTAGCCATCAGATCAAGAAACTGGAGGAAGCGATTGGCGTCTCTTTGTTCGAACGTGTTGGTCGCGGGCTTCGTTTGACGATCTCAGGAGATCGTCTTTCACGGACGACCCGGCAAGCATTCCAAACGCTGGAAGCCGGGACAAGGGAGCTTAATCCGGAGCAACCTGAAGGCAAACTCACCGTGGCCGCACCTGCCGGATATCTTAGTCTGTTTCTGCTGCCGCGATTAAATCGCTTCATTAATCGGTATCGAAATCTCAGCATTGAGTTTCTTCGTCTTCCACCAGGACAAACGAAAACAGATGTGCCCGCAGATATAACCATTTCAATTAATCGAACGCATTATTCCAATAGGCGTGTTGTTGAACTTTTTGAACTGTCCGTTTACCCGGTTTGCAGCGCGAGCCAGTTACCGTTACAGGGAAAGGTGTCGTTGGAGAGCATGCGCGAGCGTACCCTGGTGCATGACGATGACGGAACGCTTTTTTCCAAATGGTTTGCTGAAGTCGGACTTGAGCAGCCTGAAAACCAGCAGAATATTTACGTGCAAAATGCGCGAGACGCGTTGGAACTGGTCCGAAGCGGGGTGGGTTTCACATTGGGCGACAACTTGCTGGAAAAAGCACAGCTGATTGATCGCTCTTTCATCGCACCATTCGAACGCCGTGTTCGGTCAGGACAAAAATACTTCCTCTCCACACGCAACGAGGGAAGCATAACATATATCGAAAAGGCATTCTCGGATTGGATCCTTCAAGAAACTAGCCTTCCTTAAACTAATCCACAGAATATTTTGGAACGGCTCGCAACATTTCTAAACGTGTCGTAAATTTCTCCCGCGGTCGATTTCGCAGCTGTCCAGCAAGACATTCCGCGTCGTCGATCGCCAACCAATCTGCCCATCCAATAGGCGTTATGCCATCCTTTCTCAATACCTCCAAAATATTTGATGCGAGTGATTTTGAGAGTAAATCATGTCGCGCCGACAAAATCTTCTTAGCCACATTATGTGAGCTCACTCGATTGGTACCAATTGTCCCTGTTGGCGGGCCGCCAGCCCATCCGACCACATACAGGTCTTTATAACCAGTAATTTGCCCAGATTCATTTGCGATGTAACCTTCACCAGCCAATGGCAAATTAAATGGGGAGCTAATCGACTGACCGATTGCCAGTACAAGAACATCAACACAAATCGACCTTGCTCCGAAATTGACAATATTGTGGGATACGGAGATTGGATCGCATTCGAAATGGAAGGTAACGGAACGACTGTATTCGACGTTCGCAGTTTCATTCACCGCTTTAAGAATTACATTTTCCGGGGTACCTGGACTGGCCTCCTTCCCAATTCCGAACACACGAATTGACGTCTCTGGAAGGTTTAAAAGTTCATCCAACTCCTTGGGTGAAAAGCGGGTATCAACCGCCTTTCTGCGACCGAGCAGATGCACCTCGCGTGTCTTCATTTTTCCGATTGTCGCAAGCCGGGATTCGGGAAAATCTGAAGAGTCATACATGCTTTCTCCCCGCAACAAGATTCTGGCAACATCCAAAGCGACATTTCCGTTCCCGACAATACCGACGCGATGACAGGTTTCAGCCTTTAACGGAAAATCCATATCCGGATACCCGTTCGCCCACCGAATAAAATCAAATGCCGAAATCACGGGTATTTCAGGACTGTCAACTGGTATACCGCTACGCCCCTCATTTACGCCCGTAGCAATTGCCACAGCGTGAAAATTTTCTTTTAAACACTCGAGACTGATTGCATCGCCTATTCGAACGTTCCCCGCATATGTCACGGCATCGTTTCGAAAAACTCGCGCAAGTAACCGTGTGACAGCCTTTGTTCCCAGATGATCGCCGGCCACCCCATAACGCGCGAGCCCAAATGGTGTCGGCAGATCTTCAAAAACTGTTATCTCAATATGGCAATCCGCTTGACGGATGAGCCCATCCGCCAAATAGAGCCCCGCCGGCCCTGCCCCAACGATTGCTAATCGAAATGTCATGATAAAAAAAGGATCAGACCGTTTGATCCGACAAGCTCAGGAGGCGAAGCCAATCGTCGCACCATCCTACGGCCTGATCCTCGGGCAGAACATCACTGCTTGCATCATGTAACATGCGTTCACCAATCTTCACTGCCCCACAACTAATTAAAGCGGCTTCAAACTGAGCACCTCCAGCATTGAAAGTTGCGGAGTAACTACTGTCCCCAAGTCCGCAAACACCGAAACGTATATGTCGCAAATCGGGCTGCTCATCTCTCAGGTAGCGATGGAATTCCAGGCCGTTGTCAGGCACTTCACCTTCACCCGTTGTCGAGGTGCAAATCAGAATAATTTCAAGGTTTTTGAGCCGCGAAACATCAAATGTATCCATAGGATCCATTGAGCAATCGACAGATTGCCCTGATAAATGATCCATTAGTTCTTCCGCTACCAATTCCGCTGTACCTGTCATCGTGGCAAACAGAATTTGAACTCTTGCCATCGTCATCCTCGCAGTCCTTCATTTTGATTTCGGACGGCGATACTAATGTCGCAACCATAAGCGAGTCACATAAATGTGCGGGAATCTCTTCCTCCAGAATTAATTAGATGTGCAGCGCAGAAATCTTATACTTTTAAATCTCGAAACATTCGGAGTAACATTTACTCTTGCTGATAGACTGGCACTGGGACAGCATATGGACAACTTTCTCAACTTTACCGAAGACTACTGTCGCGAAGTGGCCATTTCCTGTACCGAATGCGGATTGTGTGTCGAGGCTTGTCCGATTATTCCTCTGGCAGGATTGGAGTCTCAGGATGCCGGACTGCTCGTGTCGGGCCTCAAGTCCCTAAGCGAAGGAAAATCGAGCACGAGCCGTGCAAGTGACTGGCTTGACGCCTGCAACGGTAGCGGAATATGCAATGACGTTTGCCCTGAAAATATCAATGTCCGTTCCTGGATAAGCGGCCTAAGAACGATACAGGATGTGAGCCGGACACCGGAACGTGACAGACGGAAGGCATCGAGCGACAAATTCAGGGCAATGAGTCAGGCCATCAGGCTCCTTTCCAGTATGCAATTGCCTCCGGACGTAATTAGCAAGATTACGCGAACCAAGGGACGCGGACCGGCTGACGTCGTATTCTACACGGGTTGCAACGTGCTACGTACGCCGCATATCGTTATGAATATGATGGAAATTCTAGATGCTCTGGAAATTTTATACGAAATAGCTGGAGGAACGTCTTTTTGCTGCGGCGTGACTCAGCATCGAAGTGGAGACATCGGATCTTATGAACGTGTCGCGAGTCGAACCAGCCGCGCTTTCGAGGAAATGAAAGCTCAGGAAGTTATTTCATGGTGTCCGACCTGCCTTCTTCAATTCAACGAGAACTGGGTTAACTACGACAAGCCGGATTATGCGATGGCTCATGTGACACAGTTTTTACACAAGTATCTCGACAAAATGCGCAGCCAGTTCGCGAATTGTCCTCCTCGCCGTGTTGTTTTGCAAGAACATGATGGGATCCCGGGTGTGACTGAGCATGTGACAGAGCTTCTCGCCTCTATCCCGCATGTTGAACTGGTGCCCGTAAAGCAAAATCGAAATTTTGGTTATGTTTGCGGCGGGATTGGAGAAACCTATCCTGACATCCAACGAGAGAACTACCGTATGCTCCTGGAGGGTGCCGTTGCAGCGCAAGCTGACTGCGTCGTCACAATTTATCATTCATGCCAAAGAATGTTGGCCGGTGCGGCAGCGCAATACCCCTTGAACGTCCTGAATTATACGGACCTAATTTCGGAAGCGTTGGGCCGACCCAGTTATACGGACATTTATGGAACACTCGCGCGCGTTGATACGATGGATACAATTATTGAAACAGTCCATCAGTTACTCAAAGAGAACGGTGTCGAACCAAACCACAGCCAAATTGAACTCGTGGCCAATCAAATGTTCGGAGAACCAGGATTTTACGGCTCAAAGGAAGAGTTTGTCGAAAATCTGGAAAAGAAGAGCTAAGGCTTTCAACGTAGTAGAAGTTTACGATATACAGTCCGCAGAATTTATATGATGTGACTTCATCGCGCAGAGATTGCGCATGAAAAACTGAAATAAGTTTCTTGGCCCTTCACATTTTTTCGGTTGCTAGTACAGGCAAGCGTTAGCGTGATAATCTTAATCAAGGCATAACATAAGCGGTTTTTACCGAGGTATAAAACTCCGCCGCATAGGTTCCCTGTTCTCGTGCACCAAAACTTGAGCCCTTTATTCCCCCAAACGGCACATGGTAATCTACACCGGCTGTAGGCAGATTGACCATAACCATTCCCGCCTGAGAAAACTTCTTAAAATGACTGGCAAACTTTAAGGATTGGGTGCATATACCCGCGGCAAGACCAAAAGGTGTGTCATTGGCGATCGTTAAAGCTTCCTCGTAATCACGAGCACGTATAACCGAAGCAATAGGCCCAAATACTTCTTCGCGATTTATACGGTTGTTATTATTAGTCTCTGTGATGAGCGCGGGCGCCATAAAGTAACCGTCTGTATCTCTTGAGAGCCGTTCGCCGCCCTGAACATTTCCCCCCTCAGAACGCGCGACTTCAATATAATCAAGGTTCTGATTAAACTGAATTACGTCAGCAACGGGTCCCATTTGCGTAGTAGGTTCAAGAGCATGACCAACAATCAACTTACTCATACGATCGGATAAAGCTGATACAAAGCGGTCGTAAATGCCCTCTGTTACAATTAGCCTCGAACTCGCCGTGCAGCGTTGCCCGGTAGAGAAAAATGCGCCGTTAAGGCAAGCTTCAACGGCTACATCCAAATCCGCGTCATCAAGTACAATCATGGGGTTCTTGCCCCCCATTTCGAGCTGCACTTTTTTGAGTCGAGCTCCGCAATCAGCTGCTATTGATTTTCCGGTTGGAACAGAGCCCGTAAAAGAGATTGCGCTAATTTTTTTGTTTTCGATTAGCTGCGGACCTATTACAGATCCTTTGCCTATCACCAAATTAAAAACACCATCAGGAAGTCCGGACCGAGACAATATTTCTGCAAGCACATAGGCACAACCGGGAACGAGTTCTGCCGGTTTGAAGACAACGGTATTTCCATATGCCAAAGCCGGAGCAATTTTCCACGCGGGTATGGCGATAGGGAAATTCCAGGGAGTGATTAGTCCGACAACACCGAGAGGTTGACGTATAACATCAATATCTACTCCCGGCCTGACAGACGGCAGATGATCGCCATTCGAACGTAAAGCTTCACCTGCAAAAAACTTAAAAATTTGCCCTGCCCTAGCGACTTCGCCTATTCCCTCCGCGAGAATTTTTCCTTCTTCTCTACTCAATAATCGGCCAATTTCTTCTCTACGCGCTAAAATCTCTGTCCCAACAAAATCTAAAATGTCAAACCGCTGTTGTGGCGTTGTATTCGCCCAACTGGATGCAGCTTCAAACGCACTATCAATGGCTTGGTTAACTTGTTCCGCATGGGATCGGGCGGCAATCCCGATCGTATCAAATCGATCTGAGGGATTAATATTTGTAGTTGTGTCAGTCCCAATTTCCCATGACCCATCAATAAAATTCTTAAATTCCATTTTTTCCTCGGAGGTTATTTCGCGCTCTTTGCTTGAGACTGAAAGGAGACGAACGGACTAAATTTAAAAAAGTGATCCAATTGTCGAATTGGTCTCTTGAGAGAGTGTTTGTATAATTGCATTTGGGTTGGAATCGGTTTTAAGGCCGATTTTCAGGGCCTTCAATCCATGCATTGTACCAGGTTTTGAATAGTTTCAGCTGGTTAGCCGCAAAGTTCTTCTGACTTGAAGTAAGCGCATCATCTTGATTGAAGTGCCGTTCATATTCGGGATTGCCTTCTAAGACCATCAGATATTTATAATAAAGAACGAGATCAGGTCCTTCATCAAAGGTTGAAAGGACCATCAATGCATCGCTCAACTCCTGGGCACTCCGACGCGCGACTGCATTTCCTTTCGCCGCTTTCTCACAAAGCAACACAAGATGCAGTATCTCTTTCGGAAGTACATTGCCAATGCCGGTAATAGATCCGATAGCGCCGCAATTTACGTACCCATGGAAAACTTGAGTATCCACGCCGACCATAAGGATTACATTGTCGTCTTGGCTGGTAATATTTTCAGCCGCATAGCTCAAAGACTCCCGCCCGCCAAACTCCTTAAATCCGATGAGGTTCTTATGTTCTGAGCGAAGATCAAAAAACATATCAGCCCGGGTCTCATAACCATAATATGGACTATTATAGATAACCGATGGCAATTCACCAGCGGCGTCTAGAATAGCCGCAAAATGCGCCCGTTGAGCTGCGGCGGATGAACCGCGTGACAGTACCCGAGGGATCACCATCAAACCATCAGCACCACATTTCTGAGCATGGGCCGCATGCTCCACTGCAAGGGCGCTGTTTAACGCACCTGTTCCGACGATCACCGGAACCTCTGCTTCAACAAGAAGTTCAACCCCTCTCATACGCATTTTATCAGTAAGTAATGGCCAGTCGCCCATTGAGCCGCAATAGACAACCGCGGACATTCCAGCCTCGATCAACTGACGACCTTTTCGCACTAACGCATCAAAATCTGGCTGCTGTTTCTCATCGCAGGGTGTCATTAACGCGGGGATACATCCTTGAAAGATTGCCGTATTCATACTGTATTCCCTTCATCTGTCCGAATCATCAAAGTTAGCCGTATCGCCTTTAAGAACGCCAAGGCCGACCTGCTACCCGGTTTGTATTTCAAATTTCTAATGCGATCATTGGTAGCGCTTTGACAATTGGTAAGTGAAGCACCCTATAATTGTCGAATAAATTATCGCCTTGCATAGGACTGAGAATTTATGAGCTCTCTGCACAAAAAATTTCTACTGGTCTAAAAGAGCTCATTGAAAGATCTTTGATTAACGGCGCCATCTTCCATCTCGACCATTATGAGGCGCATTGTCAGAGGAAAATCACTTGAGCCATGTTGAAGCTGGAATTACGGTCAGCCAACGAAGAATCTATTTCGTTATTTCAAAACTTCACCCGAGATCATTCGCTTAGCCGTGATGATGTATATCCGTTATCCATTGTCACTGCGTCAAGTTGAAGATCTTCTGCATGAACGGGGTATCGACGTTAGCTACGAGACGGTGCACGCCTGGTGGAATCGGTTCGGACCAGTGTTTGCTGCAGAAATTAGAAAGACCAGATCAGCAACGATGCGAATAGGACCTCAATGGAGATGGCATCTGGATGAAGTTTTCGTGCGGATCAATGGCGAAGTCCATTATCTCTGGAGAGCCGTCGATCATGAGGGGGAAGTTTTGGAGGCCTTTGTCACCAAGAGACGGGATCGCTAGGCTGCTCTGAAGTTCTTGAAGAAAACCATGAAGATATATGGCAGTCCGAAAGTGATCATAACGGATAAACTGCGCTCATATGGCGCTGCGATGAAAGTAATCGGTAATCAGGCCCGTCAGGAAACTAGACAATGGCTAAATAGCCGAGCCGAGAATTCTCATCAATCGTTCCGACAACGGGAACGAGCTATGATCAAATTCAGAAGCGTACAATCACTACAGAAAATTGCGTCAATCCATAATCACTTTAACCAGGAACGTCATATCCACAGCCGCGAAAGCTTCAAGCTCAAACGTGAAGCGGCAATTGCAGAATGGCGGCTACTTGCCGCTTAAACGGCAACTCCTCAATTCTTCTCATCGCTTATCGACCTTCCTCTGACAATGCCAACAGGGTAGCTATTCGCGCAAATAATATGGCCGAAAAAATTTCAATCATCGTCTGAGAAAACACGATTAGGAGATTTTTCTTCCTAGGAAAGTTAATGTGGCAATGCCCCTAAATTCGTTTTGCAACTTCTTCAAGCATAAGTTCAGTGGCGCCCCCGGCAATAGTCAGAATGCGGGCATCGCGAGTCATTCTCTCAATAGGTGTCCCTATGATGTAGCCGGATCCGCCATGCAATTGAAGACAGCCATGAACTACCTCTTGCAAAGTCTCACAGGCGAAAGCCTTAAGCATTGAAACCTCGCGAACGGTATCTTGACCTTCTTCGATCATATGGGCGCATGTATAAACCAATGACCTTGCCGCCGCCGCCTTAGACGCAAGCCAAGCAAGCTTGTTCCGCACCACCGGCTGCTCCCAGAGTGTTTTTCCAAAAGCTCTACGTGACTTCATATAATCAGCAGTAAGTTCTATTGCTTTTCCACACTGACCCACACTCATCGCGCCGGCAACAAGTCGCTCATTTTGCAGTGTACTCATAAGATAGTAAAAACCTCTGCCCTCCTCACCTATCAGATTAGAATGAGGAACCCGCATATCTTCAAAGATCAACTCCGCTGTATCAGACGCGCGCCATCCATGCTTGTCAAACTTTGTTCCTATCTTGAACCCTGAAGTTTCTCTTTCGACAATAAAAAGCGACAACCCCTGACTCGGCTTTACATCCAGGTTGGTTTTGGCGGCCACAATGTAGATATCACCATAGACGCCGTTTGTGATAAATGTCTTTTCTCCGTTGATTATCCAGTCATCGCCACAACGAACGGCTCGGGACGTCAATCCCGCAACATCGGATCCTGCGGTTGGTTCAGTCATACAAACGGCCCCGACTTTCTCACCGCGGCATACGGGAGGCAAATATCTCTGCTTTTGTTCTTCATTCCCATTAAGCGCGATGTGCGACATGGACATGTCGCTATGTACCATTATAGACGAAGCAACACCGCCATAAGAGCTTCGACCTAACTCTTCACCCAAAATGACCGAGGCGAGTGAGCCAAGACCACCCCCGCCATATTCTTTTGGGTGACGCATCCCGAGCAGCCCAATCTCCCCCATATTCCGAAATAGCTCACGGGGGATCTTCCCTTCTTTTTCCCAAAGCTCTGCATTCGGAACAATTTCCTTCTCCACAAATCGTCGCACCTGAAAACGAAGTAATCGATGCATTTCATCGAGTTGATTTGGCTCTCCAAATTCGAAGATATTCATAGAGTTTTTCTTTCCCAATGGATTATTCCAATTCCAACCCAACCACTGTGACCCGCCAAACCCATAATTTATTAGTGACCAATAATTCAGTCTATACTAAACATAAGTGGGATGAGGTTAATACTGAGAGCGCTCAAAAACCTCCTGCACTTATCTTAAAGTAATTTCCGGGAAATGATATTTACACATTCCTTGTCATGTATTGCGAAACCGTTAAGCCCGATAGCCGGCCTATCGGGAAATTAGGAGCAGCCGAATTTTATCAGATCAGCGCAATTGTCCGGAGGTTTCTGCCCGGCCCAATGGCTTTACCCAAGATAGTATCTTTTCAAAAATTTCCGATTGCTTGACATTCGCGAGCAGCGCGCCTGGCGCAGGGATAATTTGACGAACGGACCCTCCCAATTCCCCAAAACTGCTATATCATAAAGAATGCTTTTCTGTCTTTGGCGGCGAGTTAGCCAAGCCGGTCCCGACAGGGAATCACCTCAGGCGTTGCCGCGTCCTCCAAGGCAATCCGTGCTTCCAATAGCATCGCAATTCGATTTCGGTTTAGATCGCCTATTTTCTACAACTTTGGAACTTCATGAACTTTTTTTGACCCTATTGCGCCAATTCGTTGGCCGCAATATGACTATCTTCAAAAGCCATTATTAATCCTGCTTTTTTCGAGCGATAGCGGCGATATGTATTTCCGCGATATAATGTGCGTCCAAACCAAGACTGCCAGTATCACCACGGATTAGAGCCTGAATAGCAAGTCCATGCATGGCGCTGACAATAGCGAGAGCATGACGGTCTATATCAACACCATCTTTTAATTCACCCTTGGCGCGCGCCTCTTCCATATGAATTTTCATGCCATCAGCATAGGATTGATTCAGTTTGGTTATCCTTGGCTTAAGGTCAACAACCGTTCCTGTCGCTTCAACAATCAGGTGATAAACCGCGATTGCCGCTTCTGAAGAATCACGGACCGACTCCATATGCGCAACAATGCGTGCCGACAACGCATCCAAGCCTGTTTTGCCTTCCAGAATTTTCTGAAGTCGCTTATCAAACCAAGCCTCAGTCATACTGACGACAGCTTCCAGAAGCCGGAGTTTGGTTCCGAACCGCTCCGCCGGCAGTCCTCGACTGTATCCAGCCGCCGTACCGATCTGCGCCATGCTCACATTTTTCGATCCATGTGCCGCAATCAGACTGATCGCAGCCCCAAGCATCCGCCTGTCGGATTTTGCCCGCCGATCCACCTGAGCCCTTCTTTCACCAGTGTAATTGTTCTCCAAACCCTATAAATCCTCCACTAGTCGGTATCGCCCAACTGGAAAAGCTAAACGCCAAGTTTCTCCAGTGTAAACCGGTCGTTTTGCCCAATAAATACTTTGCAATCATGCTCGTCAATTTCCCCACACTCCATTCCGGAGTGTATCTTGCCATTACTATGCGGCATGTTTGGATCCATCTTCGAAACAAACAGGCAGGAAATCTCGTTCATACTTTACCGATCAGGCATGAGAGGACAACGCCCATGTTGTAGAGATCAAGATAGGAAGGCAGCGCCTCTTTCGACTGCCCTGCCATTCCTATATGCTGACCTAATTTAGTCTTGATCATTTCTCGAATTCTCTACTTTTTACTTGTTTTCTGCAGTCACAATTTTTTACCAGGAATCGATAAAAGGACGCCTCTTTCCTTCCAGTCTGTTGTTCTCATACGGTGTATCTATTGCGCTTGAAATCCATTGGCGCGTTTCCACAGGGTCAATGACATCGTCGATTTCGAACAGGGACGCGGCACTAAGCGCTTTTCCCTTTTCGTAAAGCTCATCGACCAGTGTCTGAAAGGTCGCTTCGCGCTCCTCCGCGTCCTCAATTGCTGCCAGCTTTTCCCGATAACCGAGCCGCACAGCCCCTTCAAGGCCCATGCCCCCGAATTCTCCTGTCGGCCAGGAAACGAGGAAATGCGGGTTATGGAAGCCACCGCCAGCCATGGCCTGCGCGCCAAGCCCGTATCCTTTGCGCAAGACCACCGTAAAGAACGGTACGCTGAGGTTTGCGCCAACCAGAAAGAGACGGCTGCAATGACGGACAAGCCCTGATTTTTCCGCTTCCGGTCCGACCATGTTTCCGGGTGTATCACAGAGAAAAAGCACCGGGATGCCATGGGCGTCGAGCACCTGCATGAACCGCGCGCCCTTGTCGGCGGCATCACTATCGATCGCACCGCCAAGATGCCTTGGGTTGTTAGCGATAATCCCGACTGCCCGCCCTTCTATCCGGGCGAGGCAGGTAATCATACCGACACCATAATCCCGCCGCAGTTCCAGCACCGTATCCGTATCCGCGATCAGGTCAATGGCTTCGCGCATGTCGTAGGATCGACGCCGGTTCTCCGGCACGACATTGCGAAGTCGGCGTTGATCCGCACAATCCCATTCCGTAAACGGCCCCTGAAGATAGGACAGGTATTTTTTCGCGGCAGCGACGGCCTCCGCCTCGTCCGCTACGGCAATATCAACCACTCCGTTTGGAACCTGTATCGACATCGGTCCGACTTCCTCGGGACGATAGACACCAAGGCCACCGCCTTCGATCATCGCCGGCCCCCCCATACCGATATTCGAATTCTCGGTGGCAATGATCACATCGCAGCAGCCCAGAGCCGCCGCATTGCCCGCGAAACAACGACCGGAATTGATGGCAATCAGCGGCACGAGCGCGCTCAACTCAGCAAGTTTGTGGAACGTCGGCGTTGTCAGGCCGCCCGCATTGATCACGTCGGTATCGCCGGGCCGTCCCCCACCGCCTTCGGTAAAGAAGATGAGCGGCAGCCGCCGGCGGCGGACAACCTCGAGCATCCGGTCGGTTTTTTCATGGCCTTTCCAACCCTGGGTTCCAGCCAGCACCGTGTAGTCATAAGACAGAACCGCGCAACGCGCCTTCTCCGGCGGAAAATGCGCGCCGTTGATATGCGCAATGCCCGCGATCAGCCCGTCGGCCGGGGTGCGGTCGATAAGCTCTTCGAGGGTGTTACGGGATTGACGCGCCGCCACGGTAAGCCCGCCATATTCCACAAAGGTCCCTGGATCTGTCAGATCCTCGATATTTTCGCGAGCGGTCCGCTGTTTCGTTTTCCGGCGTCGGGCAACGGCGTCCGGTCGCGCCGCATCCTGCGTTCGGCGCCGCCTCTCCAGCGCATCGGCGAGATCGGGCCGTATAAAGTCCGGATCAATTTCAATTTCTGCGGTCGTGGCCTCGATTTCAACATCTTGCGGCTCAACAAATGCGAGAGGTTGCCCTTCCGCAACCGTACTGCCAATTTCGATAAACAGCTTGTCCAGCCTGCCGGAGATGCCGGAAACGATGATATGCTCCATTTTCATGGCTTCCAAAACCAGCACCTCTCCATTTGCGTCAATTGTCTCGCCAACCCCTGCCTTGATCGCAATCACGGTCCCCTGCATGGGCGCAGATATGGTTGCGAAGCCCGGCGACGCCACCGAAACTTCTTTCGCCTGCATGTTGTCGTTTCCGGCTTCTGACCGGGCGTAACGGCTCGGATGCGCATGATCTTTTTGTATCAGCTCTGCAAGATGCAACTCAAAAAAACCGGTATCGACGTCATTTTCAAGAAAGGCCGGATTCTGCAATAGATTTTGCAGAAGCGGGATATTTGTCGTTATGCCGTCGATCCGGAATTCGCAGAGGGCGCGATAGGCCCTTGCGATAACGTCGGTGTAAACCGGTGACGGATCATAGGCGATCAGTTTTGCAAGGAGTGAGTCAAAACTCGGGTTGGAGTGATAGCCGACATAACCGGCTGTATCGACCCGGACACCCGGACCGAACGGAATCTCGAACGCAGTGAGTTCCCCCATGGACGGCTTGACCTCCCCGTTTTTACCAACCGTCTCCGCATTTATCCGCAGTTGCATCGCGTATCCGCGCGGCAGGTCGGATGGTTTGTCGAGGCCAAGGTCGGACAGGCTCTGCCCGCCCGCTATCCGTATCTGCAGCTTTACCAGATCCAGTCCCGTTACCTGCTCGGTGACCGTATGCTCCACCTGCAGGCGCGGGTTTGCCTCGATAAAGACGAAAGCGTTTTCGGGATCCTCGCAGTCCCTGTCAACGAGAAATTCGAACGTCCCGAGACTTTGATAGTTCCCTGCCCTGGCGAGCGTCACGGCGGCCTCAAGTAACTGCTTCCGCAATGCAGGGTCTAGCCCCGGTGCCGGCGCAATTTCCACAACCTTCTGATGGCGCCGCTGAATGGTGCATTCGCGCTCCCAAAGATGGGCGACCTGATTGCCGTCGCCAATAATCTGGACTTCGATATGCCGCGCGCGGCGGACCAGCCGCTCGACATAAACATCGCCGTTACCAAAGGAGGCCGCCGCTTCGGAACTACAAAGTTTGTAGGCTGTATCCAGATCCGATGCCTTTTCTATCTTCCGCATGCCCCGGCCGCCACCACCAGCAACCGCCTTGATCATCACCGCACCATCGGGACCGAGCTTATCAAAATAGTCGTGCATTTCTTCGAGGCTGGTTGGTCCGGCGGTTCCGGCCAGGAGCGGAACACCGACCTTCTCGGCAAGCCTGCGCGCGGCAACCTTGTCGCCAAAAAGCTCCAATGTCGCCGGTTTGGGGCCGATGAAGATGATCCCGGCATCGAGGCAGCTTTGCGCAAATTTCGCGTTCTCGCTTAAAAAGCCATATCCGGGATGAATGGCATCACAGCCTGTTTCCCGCGCAATCGCCACAATCTTCGCGCCATCAAGATAGGCCCGCGCGCCAGAGGCGCCAAGGGAGGCGGCCATATCAGCTTTTCGGACATGCAAAGCCGACGCATCGTCGTCAGAATAGATCGCGACAGTCGCAATACCGAGTTCCGCCGCCGCATGCATGATCCGAATTGCGATCTCACCGCGATTGGCGACAAGAATTCGGCTTGGTATCTGCGGGGCTCTCAAAGTACCCTTATCGCTCATTTTTTTCTCCAGAATATTAATCCTCTGCCATGGCAATTTGGCATATTCCACTGGATTCTATACTTAATCCATAAGACTTGGCAGATAGGTAATAATTTCCGGAAACAGAATCATGATCGCCACTACGACCGCATCAGCCATAAGGAACCAGAGTATTCCTCGAAAAATAGTGGTTAATGGTACCTGGTCTCCGACGACGCCCTTGATGACAAACACATTCAGGCCGATCGGCGGCGTGATCATTCCGATTTCAAGAAACTTCACCAAAAAAACACCGAACCAGATCAGGTCAATATGCGCGCCCTCTAGAACCGGGAGCAACACCGGAAGCGTCAACAACATTGCGCCTATCGGATCGAGAAACATGCCAAGCAACAGATAAAGAAAGGAAATTCCGAGAAGCAATAGGATCGGGTCTGAACCTAAACCGATTACAGCCTCCGCAATCATGTCGCCACTGCCAGAGAGCGCTAAAAATCGCGTCAGGAGATTTGCGCCAATGGCGATCAGAAACAATGCACTTGTCGTCGTCAGTGTCTCCTGTATTGCCGAAAAAAAAGCAGGCCAATTCAAGGAACCCTTAAAACCGGCTATAATGATGGATGCAAAGGCACCAACAGCGCCTGCTTCAGTCGCCGTGAATAACCCAACAAACATACCCCCGATAACTACTGCCATTAGCAGTAAAATTGGCCAGGTTTCCCGCAAATGAGCAATGCGCTCTGCCATTGGAGGCAATTCCGTCATTCGTGGCGCAAGTTCCGGGCGCAGGACAGCAAGCAACCAAATGGTAAAGATATAGAGGCCTGCGGTTAATACACCTGCACCGATCCCGCCGATAAAAAGTTGGCTGATCGGAATTTCTGCAAATATACCGAACAAAATTAGAAGAATACTTGGCGGTATTAGCGCGCCGAGAGTTCCCGCGGCGGCGATTGACCCTGTAGCAAGTGCTGGATTATAACGACTCGCGAGCATTTCGGGAATGGCAATGCGTCCCATAGCCGCTGCGCAGGCAACACTTGACCCTGTGACGGCGGCAAAGCCAGCCGAACCCAGCACAGAGGCAATCGCCAAGCCTCCGGGAAGTCGCGCCAGCCAACTTCGGCAGGCAGCAAACAAACCTTTTGTAAGCCCTGCATAAAAGCAGACATATCCCATAAACAGGAACATCGGCACGGAGGACAATGTCCATTTAGCGGAAAATTCATAAGGCACCGTTGACAGGATGCCCCAAGCAGGGCGTGGACCGATAAGTACCCAAATACCGCCAAAAGATACAACAATCAGGCAAATCCCAATGGGAATACGAAGAAGTAACATTCCGGCAAGGACCAGAAGTCCGAGACTGCCTATAATTTCACTTTCCATTGCGCCCCTACACCTTCTCGGACGCTTTCGCGCCGTCTAAAGGCTCTTCGTGGAGTCCGCTCGAAAACCCTGTGACTACTATCCCCGTTCTGTAGAAAAGAACGAGCGCAAGAAGGCCAAAGCCAATTGGTAGTACGAAATAACTTGGCCATGTTGGCATGGAGATACTTTGTTCGACGATAAAGGTTCCTGCACGAAACCGCTTAAGCGCCTCCCACCACAACTGCCAAGCGACACCGGCGCTGACGACACCGGCGAAAAGACAGATACAACCGCCAACCCAGCGCTTCCATGTCGATGAAAAATGCTGGAACAATAGCTCAACTGAAATGTGCCGGCTGAGCTTTTCAGCCAGTGCTAACGGGAGGAACGCCACAATCACCATGTAATAGTTGGCGACGAAAATCGACGTAAGCGGCAGAGGCCAGGAGAAAATATTCTTGAAGACTACGTCGGCAACAATTTGCAGCATCATCAGGATCAAAGCAACCGCCCCCAACATTGTGGAGGCGATCACGAGGCTTGAGATAATACGTCCTAAAATTTTCATGGAAAATTCCTGAGATGTACAAGCAGTTATTCAATCGAGAATTTTCATATCAATCTTGCCGAAAATCTGTTCATTAAAGAGGTTCCCGACGGCAACAGGGTCGGTCTGATCAATGGAAGCGACCAGTTTTTCCCATTTCTTAACCAGAGCACGCATAAATTGAATCTGCTCTGCCGCATCCGCGATGCCATATTTATTGACACTTAGGTCGGCGACAATGGCAAATTCGTCTTCATAATATTTTTTAGTTGCATCGACGACATCGGCATTCGGCTGAGTGAGTTCGACACCGACAGAAGCGGGATCCTTCATATAGGCCATATTATCCGCAAGATAGGTTACTGTCGTAAACGCTAGTGCATCGCCAGCAGAAAGAAGGAACTGGCGCTTTTGTTTTTCGGACAGGCCATGCCAGATATCCTTGTTCACATTAAACATGGAATTGCCAATGTAGAGACCAATCGGGACATCCAGCAGGTAATCCGTCACCTCACCCAACGACAGACTTTTTAGATTGTCGACAGTGTGGGTATTGCCGTCTAGTTGGCCCTGACTGATAGCTTCGTAAACATCGTTGGCGGATAGCACAACCGCAGACGCCCCCATTGCCTCAATCCAGCGGCCGAATGGGCCAAATCCGCGGATCTTTTTCCCCTGGAAATCCTTGAGGCTAACAATTTTATCCTTTGACATCAGATAATAAGGACCAAGAACAGAAAGGCCCATGAAGACTTGATTCTGCACCGAGTACTCTTTCAGGCAGGCAGTACAGTTCATCATAAACTCATTCGCAGCACCCGCCATAATTACGGGATTGGTAGACAAAGTTGCAGTATCAACGATGAGGTTTGAATTGGGGAATTCTGCCCGGTGATAAGCAGGTACCACATAGGCGATATCTGCGATTCCGTCGCGGAGGCCGTTCATGCTCTCGGCAAAATTAAGAAGAGTATTGGGGTAAACTTTACCCGTATATTCACCACCTGTATTATTTTTCAAATTGTCTGCAAATTTTTGCATTCCGCGGACTAGAGCACTATCTCCGGCCATGCCGACCGCAATCCGCAACTCTTCTGCGTTAACAGATAAGTTACCAGACATGGCGATCGTGCCAAAAGCGATCACCGCGGCAAAAGTTTTGACGCCAAGTTTATTTTTCATCTGCTTTCTCCCTGTTTTTCGTTTATTGAAATCAAATTTTAGACATTTAATGGTCGACCAGCAAGTAAATTATGTTTGCTAATATTAAAAAAAAGATGGAGCTATCAACTAGTCGACAATGCCGGTGAGAGTTTAAATTCACTGCTTCGTTCTCTTATAGCCAACACACAAAACGGCATCTTAGTAGTACAAAAGAAAATAGGCTTCCCCTTATGGTCTAGATGGTCAGGCCGCCGCCAACGATCAGGGTCTGACCGCTAACGTAGTTGGATTCCGGCGCGCAGAATAAATAAACGCCATCTGCCGCTTCTTCCGGTGTTCCGGCGCGTCCCAGCGGGATCATCATTTCCATCCCGGTAACAAGTTTTTCCGGAATGCCAATGCCAACCTCATTACCTTCAACAACAATTGTTTTCTTTTCATTGGTTGCTTCGGTCAGGCGGGTCCGGATAAAGCCGAAAGCGACGCAATTCACATTCACTTTCAACCGCCCCCACTCCTTCGCCATTGTCTTGGTCATCCCAAGCACGCCGGACTTCGCCGACGAATAGTTGATCTGGCCGGCATTCCCGCCCGTGCCCGCGATTGACGAGATATTGACGATTTTGCGGAAAACCTCCCGTCCTTCGATCGCTTCCTTGTCGGCCTGAGCGCGGATGTATGGGGAAGCCGCACGCATAATACGGAACGGAGCTTTCAGATGAACGTCAATCATCGCATCAAACTGCTCATCACTCATTTTATGAACAAGCGCATCCCATGTGTATCCTGCATTGTTGACGATAATGTCGATACCGCCAAAAGCCTCGAGGCCGGAACTGATAAACTTATCGCCAAAACCCTCGTCCGTGACACTTCCGACAACCGCAATTGCCTTGCCGCCAATGGCATTGATCGCGCCAACCACTTCCTCGGCGGGTTCCTGGTCCAGATCATTGACCACAACGTTTGCGCCTTCCCTAGCCAGTTTTAGGGCAACGGCACGGCCAATGCCGCGTCCGGAACCAGTTACATAGGCGACTTTTCCTGTAAGTTTTTTCATTGCTTCATCACTCTATTTGTTAGCATTAGGGAAGGGCGACAACCGCCTCGCCGACCAGCTTGACTTCACCATCCTGGTTGGCGGCCTGAAGCTTCAAGCGAACACGTGTTTCGCCATTTTCTTCAAATTTCTCAATTATTTCACCGGAACAGGTAATTCTGTCTTTTAAATGGGTAATGGCGGAAAACCGGACACCATAGCTGCGCAACGCTGTCTGCGGCACCCAGTTGGTGACAGCTTGCGCAAGATACGCCATGGACAGCATGCCATGAGCAAAAACATCCTTCATTCCGGCCTTTCTGGCGAAATCTATATCAATATGAATGGGGTTGTGATCGCCCGAAGCGCCCGCAAAAAGACTCAAGGTCGTGCGCGTAATTTCATCCTTAGTCAAAGCGGGGATTACATCGCCAACATTCACCGAAGCAAAGGTCACATTTGGCACTATTTTCCCCCTTACCCGTTCCGCACAACAATGGTGCGTGTCATCTCGGCAACGACATCTCCATGCTGATTTGTAGCGCTCGTCTTTTTAACGACGAATTCCAGCGCGCCGCCCTTTTTGTCGAAAATATCCGTTACCGTTGACTTGAAGGAAATAGAATCTCCGGCATAAACGTCCTTGTGGTAGGTAAATTCCTGGTTTCCGTGAAGTATTTTCCCCAGATCAATATCCATGATGGCAAGAATCTCGAAAGGGTCCGGCACCTCCATATCCATCGAAAACAAAAATGTCGGTGGTGCCGGAAGCGTCGGAAGTCCGGCAGCTTTCGCCGCGTCTTCATCGAAATAGATGGGATTGGTTTCACCGGTTGCTTTGGCGAAAAACCTGAGGCGGCCCTTTTCTATTTCTGCGGTATGGACACCGAATTCGCGCCCGATATGACTACGGTCAATCATTGCTATAGCTCATGAATAGAAGGTCAGGAGCATTTTGCCGAAGCAAAACGCCCCTATGGGAGGAAAGATTCAGGTCGCCTGGTAAAGTGTAACGACACAGGCGCCACCAAGCCCAAGATTATGCTGGAGCGCCGTTTTTGCACCTTCAACCTGCCGTTTACCGACAGTACCGCGCAGCTGATTGACCAACTCAAAGCATTGCGCCAACCCTGTTGCGCCGAGAGGATGGCCCTTGGACAGCAGACCGCCAGACGGGTTGGTGACAACTTTTCCACCATAGGTATTATCACCATCCCAAATAAATTTTTCGGCACCACCTTCCGGCGTGAAACCAAGGCCTTCGTAAGTGATTAGTTCGTTCGCCGTAAAACAGTCATGAAGTTCGGCTACGTCGATATCTTCCGGACCAACACCGCTTTGCTCATAAACCTGTTTGGCGGCGGCGGCTGTCATGTCATACCCGACAACCCGCATCATATCGTCTTTATCGAAGGTCGACGCAAAATCCGTTGTCATAGCCTGACCGACAATAACGACATCTGTGTTGATACCATGTCTTTTGGCAAACTCTTCAGTGCAGACAATGGCCGCACCGGCGCCGCAAGTAGGCGGACAACATTGGAGGCGCGTAAGGAGGCTGGTGACCCTAGGTGACTCCATAACGTCTTCAACAGAAACTTCCTTGCGGAAAATTGCTTTGTCGTTGTGAACAGCGTGAGCACTTGCTTTGGCGCGAATTTTGGCGAAAGTCTCATCTTTCGTGCCGTACTTTTTTTGATGCTCAATCCCTGCACCACCAAACATTTTCAAGGCCATTGGCGATGTGAAATCCTGTGTTAGCTCATCTGTCACCTTGTTGAACTTGCTGAGCGGGCTCGGTCGATCCGTCCACACATCCCTCAAGGCGCCTGGTGTCATCTGCTCGAAACCCACTGCCAACGCACAGTCTACAACGCCTGATACAACCGCTTGACGCGCGAGAAAAAGAGCGGACGAACCCGTCGAGCAATTGTTGTTGACGTTGATGACGGGGATGCCTGTCATGCCAACTTCATACAGAACGCGCTGGCCGCAGGTACTGTCGCCATAGACATAACCTGCATAGGCTTGTTGAATTTTGTCATACCCGATACCGGCATCTTCAAGAGCCATATTTATCGCCTTGGCCCCCATGACCGGATAAGGTTCGTTCTGACCGGGTTTTACGAACGGCGTCATACCAACGCCCGCGACAACAATTTTTCTACGCATAATATTCGCTTTCCTAAATATTCTATATACACCTAATTAATATTGCGCTCTTTGCCTTCCCAATAGGGTGCTCGCAAATCCTTTTTCAGTACTTTACCTGCCGCCGACAGGGGAAAGGGTTCAGTGCGAAATTCTATGCTGCGCGGGCATTTGTAGCCGGCAATCAGATTGTGACAATGCTTGATGATATCGTCTTCCGTCGCGGTGGCATCCGGCTTGAGAATGACAATAGAATGCACACTCTCGCCCCACTTTTCGTGAGGTATACCGACTGTAGCGCACTCTGCAACAGCCGGATGTTTGGTAACAGCCTGCTCGACCTCGGCGGAGTAAACATTTTCACCGCCCGTAACAATCATATCTTTGAGGCGATCCGCAATGAACAGGAACCCCTCGTCGTCGAGATATCCGCCGTCACCCGTATAAACCCAGCCGTCCTTTAAGACTTCCGCTGTTTGTTCGGGCTTATTCCAATAACCCAGCATTGTAATGGGCCCCTTTACGGCAACTTGACCAACAGTCCCCGTGGGAACCTCATACCCCTGTTCATCAACAATCTTAAGCTCGCAAGTTCCGACAGCCTTTCCCGCGGAGCGTAGTTTGCCGAAATTCAACCCATCCGTTACGTGATATTTAGGCGCGAGTATTGTTGCAACAGGGCTCAATTCCGTCTGCCCATAGGCCTGAACGAATTTCGTATGCGGCAGCTTTGACATCGCCTCAACCAGCGCGGTCTCGCTAATAGCCGACGCGCCATACATTATCGTCGTTAAAGACGAGGTATCATATTTGGCAAAGTCGGGATTCCGGATAAGCATTTGAATCATCGTCGGGACGAGCAGAACATTTGTCGGTCTGTGGTCCTGTATGGCCTTCAGCGCCGCCTCCGGCGAAAAGCTCGGGATCATGATATGCGTACCGCCAGCGAATGTCACCGCCAAGGAAGCCGCCCCATCTGCAAGATGAAACATCGGCGCCGCATGTAAATAACTACCGCCGTCAGGTATACAGAACTCACGACAATTTGACAGGTTGCTAATGTAAAGGCTGCGATGCGACAGCATCACACCTTTAGGAAATCCGGTCGTACCTCCCGTATAATAGATACCGGCCAGATCTTCACCGCCCCTCCCTGCATCCTCAACGGCCTCGATGGCGTCGATAATTTCATTGTAATTCAACATTCCTTCCGGCGTTTCGCCTTCACCAGAAAAAATCAATGTTTTCAGAGAGCGGGACTTTTCCCGTATCGCCGGAACCATACCTGTATAATTTTCATCGACGAGTATGATCTCGGTTCCGGAATCATCAATTGAATAGGCATTCTCATCGGGAGTCCACCTCAGATTCATCGGGACGATAACCCCACCGCCCCACAAAACGCCAAAGATATATTCCAGATACCGATCGGAGTTGAGGGCAAGCATGCCGACCCGGTCGCCTTTTTTCATACCGGCTTTCTGAAGGGCTCCCGCCAATTTTGCGACACGCTCAACAAACTCCGGCCAGGTTTGTTGCCGGTCTTTGTAAATAGTAGCCATCCCCTTGGAGTTTGCTTGCGCAGCCCTTCTGATGACTGACGTGAGTTGCATGTTTTTTGTCTCCCATAGAATCCCTGCCGTATCCGTGATCCGTTTTGAATGGTTATTGTTTTAAGCCCCGTATTTTGTGCTTTATCGATTTGTAACCCACCGGTGGGTTACACGTCAATAGTAATGGTATATACTTTAAAAAAATACGCGACTTGCACATCAGATTGAAGTCGGTTAGGTGACATTTAGGTTTAGGAAAAGGGCAGAGGAATGACATCAGTCGCATGGAGCGAAATGGATTTAACCCGTGATGATCCGCGAGAACAAAAACGCATGGCGGTTTTGCGTACTGGTGCTCGACTGTTCAATGAACACGGATTTGATCGGACGTCGCTGGATGATATTGCGTCTGAGCTGAATGTTTCAAAGCGGACGCTTTATTATTATGTGAAAAATAAAGATGACATTCTTTTTGAGTGTAGCCGGTTAGCCCTTGAATTTATGGAAGAGACCCTGGCTAGCAGCCAGAATAACGACCTCCCGCCATTGGAACGCATTGCTATGATCATGCGAAGCTATATGGACTTGCTGTCCAATGAATTCGGAGCGTGCCTGGCTCTATCAAATGACAATGTTCTATCCGAAGAGAGCCGTAAAATTTTACGAAAAGGAAGAAAGAAACTTGATCAGGCTATTCGAGACTTAGTCGATCAGGGAGTAACGGATGGGTCAATTGCGCCTTGTGAGCCAAAACTCGCCGCTGCCGCAATATTTGGGGCATTTAATTGGGTTCCGTATTGGCAAACCAGAGGAAATCGCGAAACTTATTCAGAAATTGCAAATAGCTTTCTAAATATTTTTCTTGATGGCCTTCGCGCACGAGAGTGATGTGGAAATCCGTGCATAAGGGCGTTGTCATATTAACTTTGTGAAAAAGAAGCCGGCATTGTATTAACCCCCTTCAATTTGGAAGATCTTCAATCCCCAGCATTGCTTTCCGCCTCAACTCATGCAGCTTACTGTTTAGCTGTATGCTCGACTTACACTGAGCTATCGGCATGTTGAATATCTTCCAGCAAATCGCGGGTTAGATATTCCACACGAAACAAATCGACGCGGGTATCTGAAATTTGGTGCGCCTATTACTCGAAACGTGAGTTCTGCGCGCCTTACTCCCAATAATAACCGCCTTTCCTTATAACTACTCATCCAGAAATAGTATGTTACTCCATTTAATGTAGTTGGATGCTATTTCTTTTGAACTATTTTGCCAATGCTTCGCAGCCTACTTTCTGGTCATGACCTGAGGCGATATGCCCTGGTAGGCAATCGACTGGAGTGATCAAATGTCAAAATTTAGTAGTAGCTTGCTGATACAGCATCATGCCCTATCCACCTCGCTGGCTCAAACAGCGAAATTGGTAAATTTCATTCCCACGCACAACTCGGCTTCCTTGTTACATACTGGATCCCGGCTCAGTTTTGGGGCGCACATCCTGAACGCATGGAAATTTGCTGCCGAGCGTGTCGTGGCATTCGAACGGCATCAGCGCGAACAATATGTGATGCGCAATATGTCTAAACGCGCGTTGCAGGATATCGGCTTTAGCCGCATTTTGAACGGTCGCGATATCCAGGACGTTTAGCCGGCCCATAATATCTCATTCTCACATAGTTAAACTGCCGTTCCAACCAGGTCGTATCGGGCACTATTGACTGTAGACACAATAAAACAGGAGTCTCAGAAATGAAAATGGAAACACTCACGACAGAAGCCTTCGCCGGACAAGTCGTCTCTGATGTCAGCGCCACGCTCTCCGGTGTCATGACAAATATCGGAAACAAGCTGGGTCTCTACCGGGCCATGGCGGGTGCCGGAGCATTGAGCTCCTCCGCATTGGCCCGCAAATGCAAACTGGCCGAGCGCTACGTTCGCGAATGGCTCAACAACCAGGTGGCCGGCGGCTACCTGATCTACGACAAGGACACAGGCACATACACACTTCCAGACGCCTATATTCCCGTTCTCGCAGATCCCGAAAGCCCCGTCTTTCTGGTTCCCGCGCTGGAAGTCGCCGCATCGCTATGGCTGGATGAAGACCGAATTATAGATGTGTTTCGCACGGGCGAAGGAATTGCATGGGGTGAACACCATCACCGGCTTTTTTGCGGCAGCGAGTCACTGTTTCGACCGGGCTATCAAACTTTTCTGGTATCCGACTGGATTACGGCATTGGAAGGCGTGGAGGAAAAACTCCTTGCCGGTGCCAAAGTTGCCGATGTGGGTTGTGGACACGGGGCATCGACAATCGTACTGGCAAAAGCTTTTCCTAATTCGACCTTTGTCGGCTTCGATAATCATGCAGCCTCAATTGAAACCGCCAAGGATCGTGCAGCAGAGGCCGATGCAACGACGAATACGCGCTTTGAGCTTGCGGATGCGCAATCCTATCCTGCAGATGGTTTTGACCTAATCTGTTTCATGGATTGTCTGCATGACATGGGTGATCCAGTTGGCGCAGCCCGTCACGCAAGAAAGGCGTTGAAATCCGGTGGAAGCCTGATGCTGGTTGAGCCAGCCGCAGGGAATGCAGTGGAGGAAAATATCAACCCGGTCAGCCGCTTGTACTATGCAGCATCAACGGCTGTCTGTACGCCCTGCTCACTGTCACAGGAGGTCGGACTAGCGCTTGGAGCGCAAGCAGGCGAGCGGCGTCTGTCAGAGGTGCTTATCGAAGCCGGTTTCCCTCGCGTCCGTCGGGTGGCCGAAACACCTTTCAATATTATACTCGAAGCGAAATTGGACTAAAAAAGCATCCCGGCGGTCATGGTTGACAGCCGGGATGTCTAAATCCTGAGGGTAATGGGCCCCTTGGACCACAGGCGCGCCCAGAATGTATCAGTTTGACAATCATCAGTCGCATCAAAAGGCTAAATATCTGGCGTTACCTGCTCAGCACTAAAGAAGATTGCTAGCTGAAATACCCAAAATCTCACTAGGTGACGGGATATCGACAAACACACTTTGGGCCAACCAGACTTTGATGTTGCGGGTCAACGCGGCGGGGCCAAGCACATCGAAATCGCCCGAGGCTATTGCCTGTTGATAGGTCAATCGCCCCATCCAGGCATCGACCATCGTTCTAACGGATGTGGTAATATAGACATCAACATCCTTGCCTGGATCTGTCGTACAAACATCGACCGCATCGGTTCCGTTGACGACAATCCACCAGTTGGAGATGCCTTCGAAATCTGAAAATTTGAACCGAATGACCGCTTTGGATCCGGGTAATTTCTCCGGTTGAACGCTACGCTCCAGGTAGAGCATCAAAAGCTCTACATCGTAATCATTTGCAGTTAAATAATTTCTGGACCAATGCATTCCCCAGCTACCCAACGCGAGCAGGATTGGCTTCAGTTGCTGGCAGGCTTCGGTCGGAAAATACTCAAACCCGCGTTGCCCGTCGATGCGGCGACGGTAGATAAGGCCATATTCATCCAGCGTCGCTAAACGCTTGGATAGAATTGTGGGTGATATCGTGGTAAGCCCTCGTTGCAGGTCGTTAAACCGCGTCCCCCCCATCAAAAGCTCACGGACAATCAGAAGCGTCCATTTCTCACCAAGGATTTCTGTTGCCTTTGCAATCGGGCAAAACTGACCATATTGCGTGGTCATGGCACCTAACTCCCAAAATAAAAAATATTGAAGCCAATATACATATAACGCTTCACCGCAACGCGCAAAATGTCTTTGCACGGATCTTCGACATAGTCATTAATGAACTCCGGTGATGCTAGATTAACTCTGTAACCCGGAAATTGATGATGATCTAATCTCAGCTGATGCAAAAAAAATCTCCTAGTCCCAGCATCGCTTTCTCTCACATCATTGAACATGCAGTTTGGCTGTATGCATGATCTACATTGGGTGGTTTAGATATTGAAGATCTTCTAGATGGACCCTGGAACAAGGCGGCAGAGACGAATGCCGAATTGCGGCTTAAATAACCTGATCGAGGCGTCTCTGTTCAAAGGGAATATCTCCAAAGCGCCCGGTTCTGCGGAGCTCAGGGGCGAACCCGGACTGGAGCCGGGTTCGCCTTGGAAGAAGTGGTGGAGGCTGAAGTTTAGAGCGAATCCGTCTTCCCCTATTTCCCCGATCAACAGGGAAAAGATTTGAAGTTAAAATGACAATGCCTCCGGAACAATATTCTGATTGAAGCGGAACCGGTTTTCTGGATCGTATTTGATCTTGATTTCAACCAGACGTTCATAATTTTCTCCGAAACTTATCCGAGTCAAATCTGCGCCGTCTTCCCCGTGCCCCGGAAAATTGAGATAGGCGCGACCGTGGTGACCAAACGGTTCCGCACTGTTCCATCCATCTCGCGACCAGGCCATGTTAACAGTGTCATCAGCGGGATCAGACCAGACGCCATCTAACGAATACATCCAGCCCATGGACCGGTCGCCAAATGCGGTCGCATCTGCGGCAACTTTGGCAGTCGCCCCGCCAAAATTCCACAACGACGAGATAGAGTTATCCGATGGTGCAGCAGCAGCATTTTTCATCGCAAGATCAATCATGTCGTTGGGCAGATCGGTCAGATATCGAGCCTTCCAGTAGCTTCTGAAATCACCAAAGGGAATCAACGTGTCGAACAACTGCTGCACATCGCAATAGCTGATCCTATCGGAAAAATCAGTAACCAAATTCCCAAATTCACGAAGAGGCTGCAACAGCGACTCCCCTGCTTCCGCATCGCCATTATAGACACAGGCCAGTGTATAGACCCGCTTTCCCCAGTATTTTTCTGGGAAATCGTCGCCCTCAGCCGCTGTGGAAAATTCACATAACGATCCAACGCGGTCGCCGTGTACGGCCAAAAAATCGCGCCACGCGCGAATTGGTCCGGGGCCGTCTTCCAGCGCATAGATAGGCGCAGCGAACATGATTTCCGGGCCAATGGCATGCAGTTTGAATTCGAACTGCACCACGACCCCGAAATTGCCGCCTCCCCCTTTCAGGGCCCAAAGCAAATCCGGGTTGTCATCGGCGCTTGCCCGGACCAAAGTGCCATCAGCAATAACCACGTCCGCCGCGATCAGATTATCTATCGAAAGTCCGTGCTGCGCGCGCAACCATCCAATACCACCTGAAAGCGTCAGCCCCGCCACGCCAGTGTCCGATATCAGCCCGCCCGGCGTCGCCAAGCCATGCACTTGAGTGGCTGCATCTACATCCCGCCACAGGGCGCCGCCTTCGACCTTTGCGACACAGCTTGCTGCGTCAACTTCGACACCTCTCATCAGCGAAAGATCGATCATCACGCCATCGTCACATACCGCGTGACCAGCCACATTGTGCGCCCCACCACGAATTGCGATGGGCAGATTCTGTGCCATTGCCAGCCTGACCGTGGCCTGCACATCACGCACGGTCCGGCACTGAGCAATAATCAACGGCCGGCGATCAATCATCGCATTCCAAACCGCGCGGGCCTCGTCAAATTGAGTATCTTCGCGCCCGATAATATTTCCATCAAAGCTACTAGAAAGCCTTTCGAGAGTGCTATTGAATTTATCCATCTTCTCGTTCCTTTTAGTCCCATTCAAATTTCTCTCGCAAAGCTAGGTTAACGCCGCTATAAGCGTAAGTGGCAATTTCGCCAAAAAATGGGCATACTGGACAAACACATAAGGCAAATATGCCAGTACCGTGCCAAATAAGACAGAAGTTCCCATGAGTAAAAACAGAAAGCCATTGATCGTGTTGCTGGCGGCGCCAGAAACCTCAGCGTCAGTTCTTTACGGACTTTATGATGTTTTACAATCGGTAGGGGCGGTTTATGCCGACATGGTGGTCGGGGCTCCAGGTGACGAGCTATTGGATGTCCGCATTGCATCAACGGATGGCAAAGCTTTTCGCTGTCTGGGGAATATCCCTGTAGAGCCGCATACCGCTGTGAGCCAAATTGATATGCCCGACGCGGTGATTGTTTGCGATATGTATACTTCAATCTATGATGTCCCCAAAGGGCGCCATCCGCGTGAAATTGCATGGCTTCGCAAAGTGCATTCGGACGGCGCACTGCTAACTTCCGTCTGTTCGGGGTCACTTATGCTGGCCGAGGCGGGCCTTTTGGATGGGCACGAGGCAACGGCCCATTGGGCCTATCGTGACATGTTCCAACGCCACTATCCAAAAGTTGCGTTTCGCAATGATTCTGTTCTGTGCTTGACGGCGGAGTCTGATCTTATCGTCACAGCCGGTGGCGTCAGCGCATGGCATGATCTAGCGGTCTACCTGATCGCCCGGTTTTGCGGATATCAACACGCTATTGAAACTGCCAAAGTCTTTTTGATCAGTGGGCATTCCGAAGGCCAGTCGCCCTATTCAGTGATGACCCGTCCGATAGAAACGACAGACAGACAGATATCTGATTGTCAGGTATGGATCGCCGACAACTATGCTGTGGCTAATCCAGTCGAACACATGGTCGGACGCTCCGGCCTAAATGCCCGCACCTTTTCTCGTCGCTTTCGGTCAGCAACAGGATTGTCGCCAATTGAATACGTGCAGGCGTTGAGGATCGAGGAAGCCAAACAGATGCTGGAAATTGAATCCTATTCAGTTGACGACATCGGGATCTCAGTTGGCTATGAGGACTCGGCTTCATTCCGAAGGCTCTTCAAACGAAGCGTCGGCCTGTCGCCCGCGGCCTATCGCAAGAAGTTTCAACACATATCCCAAATCGCCAAACCAATCGAAGCGGTGTGAGGCGGAGAGCAACAGTCTTGCCCGCAAATATCAAGAAACGAGTTTCCTTGCGGATAGTGAGATTTCCAGACCTTTGTCGAGGTCAAAGGCAGTGTCAGAGAGAGATTGTAACATTGAAGAATTTGGGATTTGGAAAAATGCAAGCGCCGCTTGCTTAAGAAAAATTACTGGAGTTTGTCTACGGCCATCGTAAGTTAATGTGACAAAGCCGATTTTAGGCGTGCGCCCGAACATTGAGAACGTTTTTAGCAATTTGCTCCATATGGGGCCGATCAGTACCACAACATCCGCCAAAAACGTTGAGCTGCGGAAACCTCCGCGCCAGATCCCCCATTTGCTGTCCCAACTCAATTGGATCGCCTTCCTCAAGGTGGCCAAGCTTACATAGTATCCCGTGATCAAGAGAAGAGGCGTTGGGCCGCACTCCTTTCAACCTGTCAATCCAGCGCCCCGGTGCAGCAATGGCAGGTGCGAAGTCAATCGGATGATTGCAATTTATCATGTAAAAAAGGGGTGCTCGATCGGTGGCTACCTCTACTGCCTCAATAGCGTCACCGATCGTCGGTCCCGTCTTGAGGACAGCCTCTCGGCCAAGCGAAAACGACATTATGATTGGTATTTCAGCAGCGCTAGCGGCTCGGGTGATCCCAATTGCCTCCTCGATGTGATTGAAGGTCAGGGCAGAAATAAAATCAGCACCAGCCGATTTAGCGGTGGCGATTTGTACACTGTGATATTCTTCGGCCTCTTCAGCACTCATTACGAGATCAGCGTTGTAGGCGTCGCCACGTGGACCAATGCAACATCCGACCGGGATCGGTGTGTCCTCAGTCGCATATTCTTGAGACAACTCAGAATAAATTTCGATACCTTTTGCGGTGAGGTCTGCAAGCTGTTGTTCAGACATGCCCAACAAGGCTCCCCAGTCGGGGCTCGCGCGGTAATGAACACCATCCAACAGGTGACCGACTTTATGTTCAACGGCCACCTCAATCAGGCCCGTATGATAGGTACGCAGATCATCCACAAACCGATCATTTTGCAGCAACTCAAACAGACAGAAATGCCGAAACTCCCAATCCTTCTTATACATCATGGTTGTCTCGATCCCGGCCTCTGTGAGGAATAGCCTGTCATTGGCTTCCGGCAACCGACGTTTGCATTCGTTTCCCATGTTAAATTTCTTCCCGTTACGTGCTGTAACCTGACATGTTGTGCATCAATGCCGCAAAGCGGATGTGATTTCAGATCGTCCGCATTGCCAGCCCCTTCCATATCCTTATAGATGCTATGGCAACGAATATGCTTAGACTAGTGGCGTTTTTGTCAAGAAAAGGGCATATTTGACAAATACGAATGGTAAAACTGTCAGTTTCGAACTGATGAAGTCAGAGATAGGTATTGTCATCTATGGGCGCCTCCTGAAATGCAAAAGATTTCCTTAGAGCGAAATTACCTTCTGTAAGTACGTATTAGCTATTCTGCAGGTTCTGTCGGCGTGGTCGTTTGTCTTTTTCGAGCAAAGGGAAAAAATGCCGGCACGTTTTTTCGATATTGCCGGTACTTGTCTCCGAGTTCGCCGATTAGGTCCATCTCTTCAAATGGTGTGGCGACAAGGATGTAGCTTGATATTCTAAGGGCGAAAACAATATGCCCAACGGTCAAATGCGGCGTGATCCAGGGCATCATCATCCAGCATAAGCTGATTGGTGTTATCACATTAACTTAGCGACGAAATTGAAGACGATCTAAACTCCACCGATGCAAAAGATCTCCTATTCCCGGCATCGCTTTTCCTCTGACCTCATTCGACAGGCAGTTCGGCTGTATGCCCGATTTACATTAAGTTATCGGGACATTGGATATCTGTTGGCCGAACGAGGCCGGGATAATTCCTACGAAACTGTCCGACGATGGTTTCTAAGTTTGACGTACCAATTGCGCGGAATCTGAGATCCGCTCACCTTAGCCCAATAATATTTGGCAATTAGATGAAATGGTCGTCGTTATTCGAAGAAGACGCTATTTCCTGTGGCGTGACGTCGATAGTGAAGGCGAGCTGCTGGATATCCTCGTACAACCAAATAGAAACGCCAAAGTCGCCTTGAAACTGATAAGGAAATTATTGAAGAAACAAGGTTGTTCACCAACGCAAATTGTCATCGATAATCTAAGATCCTATCATAGGGCGTTGGCCATTAGGACAAGTGCAAGCATAGCCGCCTGAAGATTACTACATAGAAATCTCTGCGCTTTAGGTTAGTCAATGTGTCAATACCGTAAGACGTTAATGTTATAGAGCCGTCCTAAGCTTCGACAACCAATCTATGTTCATGGCAAATCAGTTTGGCATCCGTTGGTGATAACGGCAGTTTCAATAGGTTACAGTATCCGCCCTTCGGCTCTTTGCGATGATAGTCGCATGTATCGCACACCCCGAAACTTCTATATCCTCTCTGCTTTAGCGCCTTGCGAGCCAGGGCTTCAAGGCCAGTTGAAAGAGTGGACACCTCCTGCCCGCTCAGCAGTAAAACCGCCTCTTCGATCGTACTCGTTTTATTAAAGAGCATCTCGCCCTTTTCCGTAATCGAATAGGAAATTGATCTTTTATCATGCTCAGAACGGTTCTCCGTGATGAGCCCTTTGCGGGCAAGCGATTTGAGCGTCTGCGAAACAGTTCCCCGCGTTGTCGCCATGAAATCCGCAACATGGGACGGAGAGCGTGAAAATCTGTTGGCCCGCGCCAGATAGGACAATGCCGTCCACTGGGTCGGGTTAATATCATCGCCCCATTCATCCGCTGCACTGATACGGCCAAGCCGTTCGATCAGGTCCTTGATACGTCGTTGATCATCTGTTTTCATGAAAATTAAAATAGCGAGTCGAAATTATTATTGCAATATCAAATTTTCCAAGTTAATAGTATCGAGTCGATATTATATTTAGGAGCTCGCTATGAAAACCTTGGCTATCGCAACAATTCTAATCTTCTGCACCGGCCCTGCCTTCGCAGATGCCAGTCATAAATCTCACGCCGTCAATCAGGAGGGCGCTGTTGTCTCTCCTGCGGACGGCTCAAAAATTGCCGCCTTTGATATTCTGGCCGCGCATGTTCACCGCAAGGGGCGCACAGTTACCTTTCATATGACCACAAACGGCTTAGCCGGTTCGGAGGTGCCGTCGCCCTCCGGCTCTCTGGGTGGTGCAACCGTTTTATCCTATGTCTGGCCGACATCCCTAGATCCTTCAGCTGTCGGATTTGAAGGGAAAACAGGAATATTGGCACTTGTCGCCACCAGCCACCCAGATTTTGATGACACCCCGTTATATGATGAGGACGGGGACGGAGATCCGGCAAATGACGGCACAAAATGGCATAGTCATTGGGTCGTCCTCACACCGACGGCAGCCTGCGGAGAAGGCGCATTGGCCGTTCGGGATATTCCCGAAGGCCAATCCCCCGCCATGCCCGCCACCTGGCCGGGTCTTCCGATATTTATCGACAGCCCAGGCTTCACTCCCTTGTTTGACGGACCTGAAGTCAAGATAAATGTTTCCTTTGCTGACGCAGAAGCGATTGCTGGAACCTCATATGACGGGGTAACCGCCGCATTGAAAGTGAACGCAAATGTCCACGCACCTCTTCTATGCGTGACCGATGTATTCGATGTCGCGTCAGGTGATCTTAGCTTGCCCGGCAAGCTCAAATAAAAAATCAACAAACCAACACGGTGAGGCATTCAATGCCTCACCGAGGCGCTGTCAGACTAATGCGACGTAGTCTCTGTATGGCTTAAAAAACGGCATAACGGCGCCCCCATTATGCCGCACCAAGTTGCTGCCACTCGGCCAGTACAGCATTTCTTTGAGGCTTGAATAGAGGCGAATTTTTGCAGACTTCATCAGCGCCTGGAATTCAGCATCGCCTGCACTCTTCGCCGAAATGATAGATGGCAGTTTCCACAGCGATTGTTGGACCAGCGGCGAACTTCTTGAACCTCATCATTTCCGATAGTCTTCATAGCGGCACGATATGGTTTTAAGCGATCTGTATCAATTTCGTGCGGCCTTCAATATCGCTTTATGATTTTCTTGAGAAATTTCAACGCAGCAATACGATCTTGCCGTCTGGAAACAAAGGCTTCCAGAACGTCTCCTTCGTGATCGACGGTTCGCCACAGGTAATGAGATTCTCCACTTATCTTCACAAATACCTCGTCCATATGCCATCGCCAGTGGGAATGAGGCTGGTGAGAATGAAGTCGTTTCTTCCGTATTTCTCTAGCGAACAACGGACCAAACCGGTTCCACCATTTGCGAGCTGTTTCATGACAGATATCGATGCCCCGTTCATGAAGAAGGTCCCCAACATTGCGAAGTAAAAGGGGAAATCTGATGTACATCATCACCGCAAGGCGAATGATCTCAGGAGATGTTTTGAAATAGCGAAATGCGTTCTGTTTTAACATGCTCGGACGCTAGTCGACGAGCAAATAGCCACCAAGCGATTTTCTTCTGACAAAGCCTTAACAACGAAAAGAAATATTTATCAAATCAGCGGATTGGGGTTACAATTAAACAAAAAGGCCGGGGCTGACATGAAAAACTGGGATATCAACCGACTGTCCGGTGCATTGGGCGCAGAAGTACAGGGCATTGATCTGGCGACTGTCAATAGCAACGATATTGCGGAAATACGGCGTCTGTTGGCCGAGCATATGGTGCTGTTTTTTCCGCAGCAGAATCTTTCCGTTGAGGATCACGTCGCCCTTGGGCGCCATTTCGGCGAACTGGAAGGGCATCCAAACCTGAAAAACCCGTATCTGGATCATCCGGAAGTTTTTGAACTGGTGGCGAGCAATGGCGGCATTGCCGATGAGTGGCACACGGACCTGACATTCCAGGAACAACCGTCTTTGATGTCCATTCTGAACATGGTCAAATGTCCCGAAACCGGCGGCGATACGATGTGGACAAACCTTTGTGCCGCGTTCGATGCGCTATCCCCGCCGATGCAGGAATTATGTACCGGGTTGACGGCACTGCATGATGCGCAACCGCATAATCATCCCGAACAGATGACCATTCATCCGGTCGTCAGAATTCACCCCGAAACGGGCCGGAAAGCGCTCTATGTGAATGAACATTTTACCCGGCGTATCGTCGAAATGAGTGCGCCGGAAAGCACGGCCTTGCTCGACTTTCTGACAGGCTGGGTGCAGAATCCGCGTTTCACGGTGCGATACCGCTGGTCGGAAGGCGCCATCGGAATCTGGGATAACCGGTGCACCCAGCATTATGTGTTGAACGATTTTTCCGAAGAACGCATCATTCAACGGGTCACGGTTGTCGGGGACCAGCCAACGGGCGAGGGCGCAAGATGGCCCGCCTGGCTGAATGACAGCCGACGATCCGCCGTCAGCCGTCACGACAGACAACTGGCCCTTTTCCTGAAATCAAGAAACCAGGGCTGACCGGATCAGTCCAAAGGGTGCTGTCAGAGTAAAATCACTTGGGCCGTGTTGAGGCTGTTTTTACGGTCATCTCATGAAAAATCCATTCCGATACTTCAAAACCTCACATGGAATTATCCGCTTGGCCGTGATGATGTATATCCGTTATCGACTATCACTGCGACGGGTTGAAGATCTTCTGCATGAACGGGGTATCAACGTTAGCTACGAGACGGTGCGTTCCCGGTGGAATCGGTTCGGTCCCATATTTGCAGCAGAAATTGAAAAGGCCAGTTCAGTATCGATGCGAATAGGATCTCAGTAGAGATGGAATCTGGATGGTATTGTCACATTAACTTCGTGGAAAATAATCCGGCGTTGAACTAGTCTTCTTCGATGAAAAATATTTCCTACCAGCGCCATCGTTTTCCACCGCACATAATTCAACACGCTGCTTGGCTTTACGCCTGATTTACACTGAGCTATCGGGATATTGAAGATTTTCTCGCGGAACGAGGTCTAGATATTTCTTATGAAACCGTTCGAAGACGTTTCTAAAGTTTGGCGGATCAATCGCCAGAAATCTGAGATCTTGCCGCCCTACTCCGAACGATATTTGGCATCTGGATGAAATGGTTATTGTTATTCGAGGAACGCGGCATTTCCTTTGGCGTGCTGTTGATAGTGAAGGCGAAGTGCTGGATTTCCTTGTACAACCAAGGCGAAATGCCAAAGCTGCCTTGAAACTGATGAGAAAATTATTGAAGAAGCAGGGTTTTGCGCCAACGCAAATCGTCACAGACAAGCTGTAATCCTATCATAAAGCGTTTCGAATTCTAGGCTTGAAAGTTGAGCACATTGATAACAAAAGAGAGAACAATCGGGCGGAAAATTCACATCTCCCGGTAAGGAGAAGAGAACGAAAAATGCAGAAGTTTAAGTCACCAGGATCTGCTCAGAATTTCCTTAATGTTCAATCAGCCGCTTACAATAACTTTTTTCTCCAACGCCACCTATTATACCGATCTCATTTAAAGGAAAGTCGCGCTGCAGCATATGGCGTTTGGGAAACTGCAAGCGCTGCCGCATAAATAGTGCCATGACCTTTCTCTGCGCTTTAAGCACGTTAATGTGACAACACCCTCAAAAGAACAAGTCCCCTCCCAACCGACTGGAAAGAGCAGCAAAAGCGCCTCGGTTTCCATCAATAGTCCATCGTAATATCCCATGAACTGGACCCTGAAACAGGGCGGCAGAGACGAAGGGGAAAATTTACAGAATGAGGCTACCATGGAGAGTCTCTGCCATCACCGGATAGCCCCGAAGGCCCCGGTACTGCGGGGTTCAGGGGCGAACCTGGACTGGATACAGGTTCGCCTCAGTATTAGTGGTGGTGTTAGTAGTCTCATGCGAACCCGTCTCTACAATTTTCCCTGTTAAACAGGGAAAATACTGGGATTCTTGACGAAATTTACCCTAAATCAACCAACGCACCGCCGTAAATCGCAATTTTTATTAATGTTTTCAGAATTTCCCAAAGAAATTTAACAGGGAAAATTAATTTCCGATTAGGGAATTAATAATTGAGAACAGGGAACTACATCCGATTGATATATTCACAGAACATCATTACTATAACAAAGCTTCATTACCACAAATCACGTTAGTAGATAGGCGCCGCCAATAAGAACCCATGCGGCGATGAACAGTGTTTCCAGTGTTATTAGAAGCATTGGCTGATAGCCGATGGTCAACATGTCCTTTAATGATGTTTTGATCCCGAGGGCTGCTATCGCCGTGACAAGGCACCAGGAGGCATTGTCAGAGGAAAACGGCTTGAGCTGTGACGAGGCTGGATTTACGATCTGCTCATGAAAAATACATTCCGCTATTTCAAGACCTCACCGGAAATCATCCGCCTGGCCGTGATGATGTATGTTCGATATCCATTGTCACTGCGTCAGGTTGAAGATCTTCTGCATGAACGGGGTATCGACGTTAGCTATGAGACGGTGCGCGCCTGGTGGAATCGGTTCGGACCAGTGTTTGCTGCAGAAATCAGAAAGACAAGATCCGCATCTATGCGAATAGGATCTCAATGGAGATGGCATCTTGATGAAGGCTTCGTCCGGATCAACGGTGAAATCCATTACCTTTGGCGAGCCGTTGATCATGAAGGAGAAGTTCTCGAGTCCTTTGTCACCAAGAGGCGGGATCGTAAAGCTGCACTTAAGTTTTTGAAAAAAGCCATGAAGAAATATGGCAATCCGCGAATAATCGTGACGGATAAGCTTCGTTCCTACAGAACTGCGATGAAAGCGATCGGCAACAAGACCCGCCAGGAAACGGGGCGATGGATCAATAATCGAGCAGAGAATTCGCATCAACCGTTCCGACGACGAGAACGAGCGATGACCAAATTCCGAAGCATGAAATCGCTACAGAAATTTATCTCAATTCACTCATCAGTTTATAATCATTTCAATCACGAGCCTCATCTCAATAGCCGCAAAAACTTCGAGTTACAACGTGAAGCGGCCCTTATGGAGTGGCGGCAACTCGCTGCATAAAGATACCACCTTTCTTCTTTATTGCGCCTAGTCACTTTCCTCTGACAATGCCAGAAGCTGGATCAACAGGACGTCTCTTTTGTCTCGGTAACGCAAGCATTCAATACCACCTCCTCCATGGGACGGCTAACATTGAATGTGCTTCTCTCCTTTGCCCAGTTTGAACGGGAAGTGACCGCCGAGCGGATCCGGGACAAGATCGCGGCCTCCAAGAAGAAAGGCATATGGATGGGCGGCAATCTGCCGCTGGGGTATGATGTTGATGATCGCAAGCTGGTGATCAATGAAACCGAAGCCGCAACAGTAAGATTGCTGTTTAAACTCTATATTGAACTCGGGACGGTCCGGTGTCTGAAACAGGAAATAGCTCGCCTGCAGATAACCTCCAAACAGAAGGTCCGAAAGGATGGGCGAATATCAGGTGGCAATTCATTCTCCCGCGGCAGTCTCTACAGGTTACTGTCCAATCCGCTTTACATAGGCTTGATCCCGCATAAGGGAGAAACATTTCCAGGGATGCATAAAGCAATCGTTGACCAAGAGGTCTGGGATCAGGTTCAGAATATCCGTGTCGGCAACAGCAACAAACGATCCTCTCCAACAAATGTGAAAGCGCCGTTTCTGCTGACGGGTCTGGTCTCCGATGAAGAAGGAGAACCTCTTTATCAGGCCCAGGCCAGCAAAGATCGAAAGCGGTATCGCTATTATATCTCGAAGAAACTGGCACTGAGTTCAGAGCCAGCTGATGATGGGTGGCGGTTGCCCGCGAAAACGCTTGAAGCAGCGATCCTTAGTCCCATTCAAGAACTGCTTCTGGATCAAAGCCAATTGATGGACATTCTTCATCTCAAGGATCAACGCTTACCTGACTTGCAATTGATAAACGGACAGGCCATCGCGCTGGCCGAAAAAATCATGGTCAATCATACAGCCTCTCGCCAAGATTTATTACAGGCCCTTATCCATCGGGTTGAGCTCAAATCAGATTCTATCTCTATTGACCTGAGCCGAGAGGCTTTGGCCAGGCTACTGCAAATCAAAATGCCCGACGGTCAGAACAAAGATCGTAACATCCTCACTCTCAAAATTGCCATTAAGCTGCAGCGTAAAGGGGTCGAGGCAAAGTTGGTCATTGCCGGCGCGATGAAAGTCCGCCAGCCTGATCCTGAGCTCTGTCGTCTGATTGCAAAGGGCAGATATTGGTTTAATCAGCTGGCATCCGGAGAGGTCAAGTCAGTCAAGGAAATTGCCGAGAAAGAAAAGATCTTTGATACAGAGATCACCCGGGTGCTTCCCCTCGCCTTTCTGGCGCCGGAGATTGTCGAGGATATTCTTTCAGGTCGTCAGCCGGAGACGTTGACTGTTAGATCTCTCAAAAGAATAAATCCTCTTCCAACCGACTGGAATGAGCAGCGAAAACGGCTCGGTTTCCATCAATAGCGCATCTTAATATCCCATGGACTGGACCCCGAAACAGGGCGACAGAGACGAATGCCGATTTACGGCTTAAATGTCCTAACCAATGTGTCTCTATGCACTTGGGATATCGCCAAAGGCCCCGGTTCTGCGAGGTTCGGGGGCGAACCCGGACTGGAACCAGGTTCGCCCCTGAATGAGTGGTGGTGGAAGCAGTCTCAAGCGAACCCGTCTCCCCCATTTCCCTGATAAACAGGGAAAAAACAGGGATTATTGGCAAACTTGCCCTCAAATCAGCCATCCCTTCGCCATAATTCATTATTTTTACTTATGTTTTCTGATTTTCCCTCGAAAAATTAATAGGGAAAATTATTTGAAGAATAGGGAGATAAATATCGAGAACAGGGTAATCAATCGCGTAAATAATTTACCCCGACTAAGGTCGGACCATAGTCCGAAAAATATAAATTATTCGTTTTTCTGGACGTAGACAGTTTACTCTGAAAATGTCGACGAGTGGTTCCAGCTTTCGGTAATTGTAATACCAGATCCACGCATTATTTTCGCGATTGGACAGTACTTTTGGAAATCTTCCTTTATTTTTACATTAGCTTCGTAGAAAAGAATTCGATGTTGGATTAGCCTTTTTCGAGACAAGAATTGCCCTATCAGAATTGTCAAGAAACAGAGCTTTGGCTTAAAAGACCAGTTGGATATTGTCGTGTGCGGATCGGGACTGATAACCTAACAATACCTTTGATAATCCCTTAGATAGTATAGCATCTAATGAATTGCGGCATGCAGTATTTTCTCAGCAGTTGCTTCATCACGTGAAAATTCCGCGACGATTGTTCCGCCTTTAGCCACCAGAATACGGTCAGATACATCGAGAATTTCAGGTAGGTAAGACGAGATAACCACGACACCGGCACCGCTGTCGGCAATACTCCGGATTATTTCGCGTATTTCTGCAATCGCACCGACATCCACTCCGCGCGTGGGTTCATCGAAGATAATAAGGCCGGGTTCCTGGATAAGAGTTTTCGCGATAACCACCTTCTGCTGATTGCCGCCAGAGAGTTTATGGACTGTTTGAAATTTCCCAATGCCGCGGATAGATAGTTTCTCCTCCAGTTTCTTTACTCTAGGCTTCATGGCTTTTTTGTTAAAGAAGAATTTTCCTTTCGCCCATTTAGCCAGCCAGCCAAGAGACACATTTTCAAAAACACCCATGGTTTCAAAAAAGCCATCAATTTTCCGGTCTTCTGTGACATATGCGATGCCATCCTGAATAGCCTGGGCGGGGAGACGATAACGGATTTCCCTATCGTTGAGATAGATACGCCCGCCGCCGAAATTGCGCTTGATCTGTCCGACAATTACCTTAGCGACTTCGCTTCGGCCGGATCCGATCAGCCCGGCGATACCGGTGACTTCTCCCGGAAAAACCGAGAACGACATATTGTTGACCATATTCCCCATCCGGATATTTTCAACTTTCAGGATGGGTTTGCGTGCCCGCGTTGCCGTCGAAACGTTGGGCCTTGCCGCCATTTCACTGGCAATTTCCTCACCGACCATATGCCGGATCAAACTGGCACGATCAAATGAACGGGCATCGCCCGTTACAATCTTCTTTCCGTTCCGCAATACAGTGATGCGATCCGCATGGGAGAGTGCTTCCTCCAGCGCATGGGAAATGAAGATCATCGCAACGCCTTTCTGACGAAGATCATTCATCAGATAGAACAGATGATCCGTTTCTTCGGGGGTGAGCGCCGCCGTCGGCTCGTCAAGAATGATGATGCGGGACTTGTTGTAGACGGCACGCGCAATTTCGACCATTTGGCGTTGCGCCGCCCCGAGGGCCCCGGCTTTCATCGTCGGATCAATATTGAAATTAAGGGAACGCAGAAGCTGGCGGCATTCAATGCTCAAGGCCCGGGCGGAGTTCAGCACTCGTTCGCGTCCAAGCACCATATTCTGCGCGACGGTCAACTGGGGAACAAGGCTCGTCTCCTGAAACACCATGGAAATGCCTTTGTCAAAGGCGTCACGCGGGGATTTCAGCTCAAAGGGCTCGTCCTTGAAGGTGAAGGTTCCGCTATCCATCGCGACAACACCGGCAATGACTTTACACAAGGTGGATTTTCCTGCGCCATTTTCGCCGACCAATGCGTGAATTTCATTGGGACGGAGATCAAAATCAACGGCGTTAATGGCCGGAGAACCGCCATAGGTTTTAGTTGCATTTCGCAAGCTGAGAAAGGAAGAGGCCGTCATATCAATTGATCCATTGCAGTGACTTTCAGCAATTCATTATTGCCCTTACTGACGGCAATCAGCTCCCCGCGCCACTCCAGTGCGGAGGTAATACCGTGGCGCGTGCCATTCGCGCGTGATTGCGCGCTTGCAAGCGGCAGGAGGTTTTTGTCGAGGATAACCACCAGACCGTAGGAAAACGACGGCGCCCATGGCTTGATATCGCCGAACAGGCGCGCCGCGCCCATCTGGATCGGCACTCTATAGTCCGCGCTGGCGGTAAAACGGGGCGCGATCCAATGCTCGGGATCAATTTCCGCTTTCATGCGATTCATGAAAGTCGGCTCGGTCAACACAAATTCTATCAGCGGATCCCGCCGCGCGAACAGCGACAGGATATAGCCACCGCCGGACAGTGCATGGATGCGGGCGGGATATCCCGGCGCATCCTGCAGAACCGCTTTGGGGGGCGCATCGGATGACAACTGGCTGATGCGGGCAGACCAGCTTTCGCAAACCAGCACCTCTTTTGCCGCGGTTTCAACGACGCCATAAGGTAGCCGCAATCCGCTGGCGATCACACTCCTGTTGCCCGTCGCCGTCATCCGGATGAGCTGACCATTACCGGTTTCGCTGTAAAGGTCATGAAGGCGGGAGGCTTGATCGTCAATGCCGCCAGCATCAGCCACCAGCAATGTCCCATCACTGGCGAAGGTACAGGCCGTCGCCTCCTGAACGGCATTCTCCTGCTCTTCCCAGCCGGGCGCCGCATCCCCATCCTGCGTGATCAGCCTGATACCGCCGCCTTTAAGACCGGCGGCAATCACGCCATCCGCACGGCAGGCCAATGCGGTTATCTGACGGTCAAATCGGGCCACCGTCGATAAAGTGCCCTTCGCCCAATCCGTGAGACGAAGGATCCTTGTGTCACTGCTGACAAGGAGCGAGCCATCCGGCGCCACACAGATATCATCCGGCGCATCAATCGGCAGGGCAGCCGCCTGTTCCAGCATATCATTCGGGCACAGCGGACCATCGAGGAGAGAAATCCGTACCGGTTGTTTCCTGTTCAGTCCGAACATGGTTATGTCTCCTTCGGCCAATAGCTGTCAGGGCCATTCCAGCTCTTGTCGGCCTCTTCAAGATCAATCCTCCCGATCTTGTTGTTGGTTACCCCGCCGAGGAACAAGGAGCCATGATGTTCACGCATGGAAGTGATCATATAAAGCGGGCCATCCGGTTTATCCCAGTATGCATCGACAATGGTGCCGTTTCTGTCCGATTTCAGCACGCCGCCAATGTTGAGATTGCCGAACAGCCAATTGGTTGGCGGAACGCGTTTTGCCATGCGCATCCTAAAGCCGGGGTCTTCCATGGCGAGATCAATGACTGGTGAACGCATGCCAGCAAGGGCGATCCAGTACCCCCCATCTGACGCACGGTTGATATTGTCCGGATATCCCGGCAGGCCGCGCAGGAAATATCGGGGGCCATCCTGCATCCGCGCCAGATCAAATATCAGAATGGCGCAAGTCCATGTACTGGCAACCAGCAAATGCTTCCCGTCATGCGTCACGCACACCCCGTTAGGGAAAACCAGGTTGTCACAGATTGTTTTTGTGGTTCCGTCAGCGGGATTATAGCATAGGAGACGGCCATTGCCGCGCCCTTCCAGCAGGTCCAGGCCCCATGTTTCCATTTCATAGCGTTTGGTGGCGTCAGTGAAATAAATCCGCCCATCCGGCGCAATGTCAAGATCATCTGCCATGCGGATTTGCCGGTCATCCTCGATAGAGGTCCAACTCCGTTTGGTCTGGCTTGTCAGACGTTCTATCTGGCCCGGCCCGGCAATCCGGTACAGCCCCATGCCTGCCACGCATACGACAAGACGCTCCTCTGCATCAAATGCGAGGCCGAGCGGACGTCCGCCGGTTTTGACATAAGTTTCAACACGGGTGTGATCCGGCGCGAAAAGCTTCATGATCCGGCCATCCCGCGTGCCGCAGTAAAGGTTGCCCGCGCGATCGAGAATGACATCTTCCGGGCCGTCAATTTCTCCAACCCCCAACAGCACCGCATTTTTGAGTTTCACGGAACCGAACTCCAGCGCCATTTTTCCCATATCAAGGACGGGGTCCATCTTCACGGGTTTGGGGTCGAGATAGGCGCGCGCCAGAATACGGTGCCGCTCTTTTCGATACTTCATGTCAATGGCGAGTACGGTTATCAGGATCAACCCCATGGCACCATTGATAAAATCACCACGAAAGCCGGCGTTGATCAACACATTCCCCAAAATGAAAATGGTGGCAAAGCCGAGCAGAGTGCTAAATACGCTCCCTCGGCCTGGCGTAAACCCTCCCAGGCCAAGAATCAAACCCGTCAGGACAAAGAATTCCAACCCGACGCCAGTATCGGAACCGGCGCTGTTCTGACGGGCGGCAAATAGAAATGCGGCTAACCCGACAAGTGTTCCCCCCAGCACATAGGACAAAAGGATGACGCGCTTTAACGGAATACCCGCATGCCGTGCGGCCTTCCGGTTCCCGCCGACGGCCAGGATATGCCAGCCGAAGCGGGTGTATTTGAACATTAAAAATATGGCAACGGCAACAACAGCCAGAACCAGAAAGCTTACCGGCACGCCCATAAAACTTTCATAGCCAACATAGTCCCATGTCTCGTCGAACCGGGCGCTACTGGAGATTTCAACAAGATATTCCTGTGACGCAATGACGAAAATTCCGCGCACGGTAATCATTGTGCCAAGTGTCGCAAGCAAAGCGCCACAACCAAGGACGCCGGTGAGAAATCCATTGACCAAACCAACCAACGCACCGCAGGCAAGGGTCAGCGGAAAAACCAGATACACCGGCAGCCCCGCGATATGGAACAAATAAAGGGCGACAAATGCCGATAATGCGAATGATGAGCCAACAGACAGGTCTATGCCACCAATGGCAACGACGAGCAGCATGGCAATTGTCACGATGGCCGCATCTGACGAATATTGCGCGAGGGTGGTGAGGTTGGACGGGGCGAAATACCCGTCTGTCGTCATCAATATAACGGTAGTGAGTACGAAAAACGTGATGAAGGGGATCGCCCCTTCAATCCAGTTGCGGTTCAGCAAATCTGACGTGATCCGCCGATAGGAGAAAACACTCCATTGTTTCGGGACTTTATCCAGGCTACTCAGGAATTTGCTGTCTTCGACGGAACTCATCTGATCCTTCCTCACGCCCCAATCGCCAGGCACTGGAAAATGTGCCTGGCTTTATTGCTCCCATCAAACGGGAAACTTTTTGTTTTCGTTATTTCGCGGGCAGATCCCAGCATTGCTGCGGCTGATAGCTTTCCTTCTTGATAACGATCAGGGGGGATTCAACTTCCAGCATTTCGCCTTCCGGCGGCACGGCGCCCTGCATCATCAGGCGCAGCATGGTGCCGGCATCGCGTCCCTGGCCATCGGCGTTATAGCTCCAGTAGCGGTCAATAACCCCGGCCTCGATATTGTTGCAGATCACGCGATTGCCGCCGCCTGTCGCATAGACCAGCACATCATCGGCTTTGCCCGCATCCTTGACGGCATTACCGGCGCCGATTGTGTGAATTCCCCAATGCCCGAAAACGGCGCAGAGATCGGGGTTCTGCTGCAAGACAGTCGCGGTAATTTGACGGGCTTTTTCCGGCTCCCAGTCAGACGCCTGATTGGAAACAACTTCAATTTCAGGGTGCTTCTCGAAAACGGCCATTGTCGCTTCGTTCATCATTACGCTATCCGCGGCCGTGAGCTGTCCCGGGATAATTGCGACCTTGCCCGACTTTCCGCTGCCTTTACCACAGGCGGCGACGATATCCTCGGCCACATCATTGCCTATACGGGACCAGTTTGCGCCGACGAAGGCGGTCGATTTCTGGTTCGATTGCAGATTAATCTGTAAAACTTTTATGCCCTTTGACTCGGCCTGACGAATAAGGCGGGCAAGTAGCTGAACAGTCGGGTTATGGGCGACGATGATATTCGGCTTGTCATTGATGGCCTTCGCAAAGATTTCAGACATCGCTTTCATATTGAAGGCGGCATCCCGGACTTCATAGTCAAAGCCGTTGAGCTTGGCCTGCTCTTCCATCCCTTTTGACCAGCCTTCCGTCAATGTGATCCCCATTGCAATCGGAATGAAGACGACTTTCTTTCCCTCATAGGCTGAGGCGGCGTTGGCGATTGACGAGGCGCTCATCAATCCGGCCGTCAGCATTGCAGCTACGCCCAAGCAGATATTTCTCTTCCAAATTTTTAGCATACTCATTCTCCCTTTTATGGTTATGAACTAGTTCTGTTTCAGAGGTCGCCCTGGGTATCGGTCTCGGTATCTCTGGGATTAATGTAATTATCGATTACAATAGCCGAGACAAGGATCAGCCCCTTAACCAGGTTCTGAACCTGACCCGACAAATTCAGAAGTGTCATGCCGTTGTGCAGGACACTAATCAGTATGACGCCGATAAGCAGATTGAAAACACCGCCGCGGCCGCCACGCAAGCGTATGCCACCGAGTACGACTACCATTATTACTTCAAATAGCAGCGTTCCATTCGTCACGATGCGAAAATCAACGGTACCGCTGCCGCTGGACACAATGACGCCTGCGATAAAGGCGGTTATCGCGGAAAATATATATATAAAGACTGTAGCCGTCCGGACGGACAGGCCAGTCAGCCGGGCGGAGATATAATTATCGCCCATGGCATACACCATCCGCCCCAGGACCGTTTGGCGCAACAACACATAGGTTGCTATCAACACAAGGATGCCAATAATTACGGATACGGGAAAAACGGATATTTTTCCGGTGGATAGAAAAACAACCTCAGGCAATTCCTTTGGTATCAAAACCAGAAACTCACCTTGCAGGATGCTCCAGCGGCAGAAGCCCGCAATTAACATGGCGGTGGCAAGCGTGCTCATAAGTGCCGGGATTTCAATATAGGCTATCAACCATCCATTCAAGGCGCCTAATACAAGAGCAAGAAAAAAGGCAGCGAAAAGAGCAGCCGTATAGTCAGAGCCGTTACTCAGCATCAGGCCGAACACGGCTGAGACGGCAACCATGACCGAAATTTGCGAGAGATCCAGACCCCGCGAAATAATGACGACTGCCATGCCGCAGCCGAGTATCGTTAATGCGGTTGCATTTCGGGCAATAATGGAGAGATTTCCCCAAGTGAAAAATCCATCAATTGTCGCCGCAAAGGCAACGATAACCAGAAACGATATCCCGAGAATAATATATTCCAGTGGATGTTGTCTGAAGGATAACTGGTTTTGCCATTGTCGAAGAATAGAATCTGCCTCCCCACCGCACGGGCTTTGCAGCAGGGGATTATTGTCTGTTTGGGCAGATTTGGACGATTGCTTCAAACCGGTATCCATTCAGTTTGGCTGACTTCCTGTTAAAATCAGCCCGTTAAGATGTCTTTATTTTCTTGCAATTTGATTGCATCTTACTCTTCAGTAAATAAAAATACCGACGAGAAATATGGTTGTCAATATATAGTTCTCTCACCCGTCAAGGTAACAGGGCACATTTAGCGCGAGCAGAGGGTTTCCGCCGGGATTAAAAGGGCGACTCTGATCGTTGCCAGAACTGAAAATGGGTAGGCTCAGTCATTGTCTATGACGCTATTTCACAAGCATCCATAGAGCTAGATTTTACACTTCAGACGGGGGGAAACTCTAATTTTCGTCTTCCGAGCGCGCCTTCAGGCCATTTACGAAGAGATATACAAAACAGTCGGCAACCTCTTGCGTGGTTTTCTCGCCGTCCGGGTTATACCAGCGCTGAATCCAGTTATTGGCGCCCATCAGGATAAGCTCGGTCAGCTTGGGAGGGACTTCAGCGATTGAGCCATCCGCAATCCCCTCCTCTATGATACTTGCAAGGTCACTGTCCAGACCGCGGGCGCGTTTGTGAATGCTGTCAAATGCCGCTTCCGGCAGGGTGGCGAATTCGTGGACGATTGCAACAGGCCCCGTTTTCAGAATTCCGCCAATGACGCCGCGAAAATAGGCTTCGATTTTCTCAATACCAGTCGCCTCGCTCTCCAGCACCTCGCGCATGATTTCTTCACAGAGGTTCAGTGTCAGCTCGTAACACATCTGGAGCAGCACCGGTTTGCTCTTCACATAATAGTAAAGGGCCGTTTTCGAAATACCAAAATGCTTTGCAATTTCGTCGAGGGATGTCGCCGCATATCCTCTTTTGTTGAACATTTCCGCCGCTATATGCAGAACGGCTTCTCGCTTGATATCGTGATCGCGACGCTTGTCGAATACATTCCTGTCCGCACGGCTACTCAAGATGCTTTTCCCATCTTTTCCATGATTGAAACGATATCTCCAAAGATACAAACAGTATCTATGCTTCTTACGGCTGATTTATGTCTAACATAAAAAAATTGAACAGCGGGTAATTAAATATTTTGATCAGAAAATAATTCTTCCGCTTCAGGGATATCCATTTGCAATAGCCTGCTTGTCATCACCACTGCACCCCCGCTTCCCCTTTTGGACCTCATCCACTGAATTAGTCAATATATGGGCCGGTATATAGGCTAGCCATAAAAAAAGCCACCCCTGTTAAGGGGTGGCAAGGGAGGGCAGACTTTACAATGGGTGTCGTGGTTTTATCTTTTGATATTCAAGTAACGCCCCCTTCGCCCTTCTGCCCATAGCAAAATCAGGCTCTCACTCATGACAAGCTGATGATCAGGGCGCGGACTTGCTGTTCAATTCTGTAATTGCGCCATAAGTCATATTGCGAATTGTCGCCCGCAATTTCGTGCCATTTTTCGGCGACTGAACCATGTAGATCAGAAACATGTCCTCTTGGGGATCGCCCGCCATATAGGTACCGGCGGCGCCGCCCCAGAAAAAGTCACCGACACTTCCCATCAAGGGCGAAGCGCCCACCTCCTTGCGGACAGCAACCCCCAGACCGAAACCATATCCCTGGCCAGGTAGATAGTATTTCCCTGGCCCGATGGAACCAAGGTGATCCGTCAGCATATAATCAACAGTAAAGGGCGACAGTATCCGGACCCCGTCAAGCTCACCGCGGTTCAACAGCATTTGCATGAATCGCGCATAATCCCGGCTGGTCGAGACCAGCCCGCCGCCGCCCGTCTCGAATACACGCGATTTTCGCGGATCAAATACAGCAATATTTCCGATCATCCGGTCGTCGGCATTTGGCTCGGCGATACGCGGATAATTTGCCGCATCCTCGACATAGAAACCGGTATTTTTCATATCAAGCGGATCAAATACTCGCGCCTTCATAGCCTCACTGAGCGGCCTGCCGTCAACGACTTCAATAACGGCCCCTAAAATATCCGTGGCCCGGCTGTATTCCCATGTCGTCCCGGGGTGATATTCAAGGGGGAGCGCCCCGATGATCTCGGCAAGTTCGCGATTGCTATACTGACCGTTTCCAGGGTTCTTTTCCTTCAGCGCCTCGCGCGCGACACCGGTTCCAAAAAATCCGTATGTCAGCCCAGCCGTATGGCGCATGAGATCTATCACCCTGATCGGGCGCGCCGACGGTTCGCTTTCGATGTTACCGTCGGCGGATCTACCGGTTGCAACCTTCATCTCCTTATATTCAGGCAAATAGGTATGAAGCGGGGCATTAAGGTCCAGCTTGCCTTCTTCAATGAGCGACAGCGCAACCACAGAAGTGATCGGCTTGGTCATTGAATAGATACGAAAAATTGTATCTTCCGTCATCGCTTCGCCCCCTTCGGTACGGGCACCAAGCGCCGACGAATGCACAATTTTGCCATGACGGGCCACCATAAAGACGGCACCAGGAAACTCGCCCGCACCGATTTTTTCCTCAAAAACAGAGTCGATTTGACGCAGCTGCTCGGCAGATAGTCCAACCGCTTCAGGTTCGGCACGGGACAGTTCTTTTGCGACTGCACCCGTCGCGAGAAATGTCACGGCACATATTGCGAAATAAAACGCTAATCTCATGATGATGTCCTCCTCTGCATTGCAAAATTTATCTACGACGGCCAGAACCAGCCGTTCCTACCGCCAGCTTCCTGCGGCAGGGCCTCCCTTTCGATCCGTCCCCTCGAAACGCCCAGACTTGAGCGCATAACCGCTAAAGTACGATTGATTCTTCCTTATTCCGGCGGTTGAGGCGCCACGCATAGACCGCAGGAATGAGCGCCAGCAGAAGGCCGACGAGTGACATTTCAATCTGGTTTAGCTTAAAAAGTCCACCAAATGGCGCGGCGAGCAAGAGGCCGGACATCATCAAAGCACCCCTCATAATCAGCGACAGGGCGCCTGCCCCCATGGTTCCGATGCAAGCGAGATATCCCTGCATGGCCGCGGCTATGAACCATATGCCGACAAATGCGCAAACCACGGACAGCAGGACCTCGGGTAAGGGTCCCTGCCCGATCAGAGCGGGGTTAAGCACAAAGAAGAACGGGATAATGTAGATCACCGCCCCCAGTCGCGTTGCCTGCCAGGCTGATCCCATAGGGCTGGCGCCCGCAAGCGTCGCAGCCGCAAAAGCACCAAGCGCGACCGGCGGCGTAATGAAGCTGACCATGCCCCAGTAGAGGATGAAAAGATGAACGCCAAGTTCGTTAAGGCCGGCCTGCACGAGGGCCGGGGCAAGAATGACGGCAAGGAATATATAGCACGCCGTCACCGTCATCCCCATGCCGAAAATAAACGAGGTGATGGCGCCCATCACGAGCAGCATGGCCGTCGAATTGCCCGCCATATACACCAGCTCATTCGCCAGCGGCCCGGTGAGGCCCGTCGCCTGAAACGCCCCCACAATCATGCCAATGCCGAGCAGGATCGCCACAATCTCCGCAAGTGTCCGTCCGACAGAGACGATCATGTCAACGAAGCTGGAAACGGTGAAGCTTGAGCCTTTCTTGAGCTGGTTGACAATCAGCAGCAGCACAACCGCATAAAAAGGCGCCGTTGTCTCCCACCTGAAAGCCACCATAAGAGTAATTAGCAAGGCAAAAACAAAAATATAGATCCATCCATGACCCAGAACAGTCCTGATCTGTGGCAACTCGGCTTTCATCAGCCCTTTCAGGCCCCGTCGGCCCGAATAGGCATCGATTTGGATAAAAAGCCCGAAATAGTAAAGTGCCGAAGGGATCGCGGCGGCAATCATAATCTCCACATAGGGTACCCCAAGCCATGACGCCATTACGAATGCGGTTGCGCCCATAATCGGTGGCATCAGGACGCCCCCGGTAGACGCACATGCCTCCGTCGCGGCCGCGAACCGTGCCGAAAACCCGCTATTCTTCATCGCCGGTATGGAAACCACGCCCGTGGTCAGGACATTCGAGATCACGGAGCCCGACATTGATCCCATAAAACCGGAGGCAAAAATCGACACCTTGCCAGCTCCGCCACGATACTGCCCGACCAGAGCCATGGCCAGATCGTTGAAGAAACGTCCGCCGCCGGTATATTGCAGCACCGCCCCGAATAAGATGAACCCGATGACGAGATTGCCGAAGGCCTGCATCGGAATGCCGAAAGACGCCTCGGCCGAAATCATAAAGAAAGGGATAACGTCTACAAATGGCTGTGTGAATCCATTCAACGGATCCGGCATATCCCCGGCGAAGGTGGGATAAAGCGAAAACAGAAAAACTACCAGGAAGAGTACCAGCCCCCCC